>WNGH01021401.1_pt1 | contig 15166 bp, 10 predicted proteins | sample 5400631 | NCBI WGS metagenome assembly WNGH01 (sample SAMN13153373, study PRJNA577476) | soil metagenome | isolation source: 115 cm soil or saprolite under Garry oak tree replicate 1 | place: USA:California | collected 2016-06-15
CGAACAACCCGGTCTTTGTGAACCGTTTGGACGGCCACGAGGCGCTGGCCAATGCCGCCGCGATGCGCGCCGCCGGTGTCACGAACGCGACGCCGTCGCCTTTTGGCGGCGAGATCACAAGCGGAGGAGTCTTCAAGGACCGTGCGATGGATCTCATCTGGCGCGCCGCGCCCGATCCGTCGCCGGAACAGCGCGATTCGGCCCTCGCCCGCGCGCTCGTGCATGCCGCGTCTCTCGGCGTGACGGCCACCGGCCACATGTCCGCTTCCTTCGCGGATCTCGCGAGCTACCGCCGGCTGGAGCGCGCCAACCGCCAAACCGTGCGCGTGTCGCTCTACTTGCCGCTGAGCAACTGGAAAGTCGTCGCGGAGAGTGCCGCGACGAACCGCGGCGATGACTGGGTTCGGATCGGTGGCGTGAAGGGGTACATGGACGGATCCGCCGGCTCGCGCACGGCATTCTTCTTCGAGCCATTCAGCGACTCGGCAGGCTATCGCGGTCTGATGCAGCAGCCGGAATCAGACATGCGCGCCTGGGTGGGCGCCGCGGATTCTGCTGGGCTGCAGATCGCCGTCCATGCGATCGGCGACCGCGCCAACGCCATCATTCTGGCGATCTACGATAGCGTCGCCCGCGCACACGGTGCGCGCGACCGGCGATTCCGAGTCGAGCACGCGCAGCACCTGCGTCCAGACGACATTCCGCGCTTCGGCGCGCTTCGGATCGTGGCGTCGATGCAGCCTTATCACGCCATCGACGACGGCCGGTGGGTCGAGCAGCGCATCGGTCCGGTGCGCATCAAGACCACCTACGCGTTCCGGACTTTGCTCGACACTGACGCACCGTTGGCGTTCGGGTCGGACTGGACCGTCGCGCCGCTCGATCCGATGCTCGGCGTGTACGCGGCCGTCACTCGACGCACGCTCGACGGCAAGAACCCCAACGGCTGGGTGCCCGAGCAGAAGATTACGGTTGGAGAAGCGCTCCGCGCGTATACCTACGGCAATGCGTGGGCCACGTTCAACGAGCAGAAATGGGGAACGCTGGCGCCAGGCAGATTTGCGGATGTCGTCGTTTTGGATCGCGATCCGTTTGCGGTGCCTGCGGAATCGCTCGGAACAATCAAGCCGCGCTATACGATTGTCGGGGGGAAAATCGTTTACCGAAAACAGTCCTAGCCTGAGTATTTGAACCCAGCTTCGGCGAGCGTCAGCGGTTCTCCTTCATGTTCGACGCCGGCGCCGATCACCTCGCCGAGGACGAGCGTGTGATCGCCCGCCGGGAGCGTCGCCACAACACGGCACTCGACCCACCCTAGCCCATCCACCAGAACCGGCACGCCCGACGCGGGAGCCGGCTTCGTCTTGATGCCTTTGAGCTTCTGCGGTGCCTGATCGGAGCTGCGACCAAGTTTGCCGGCGAGATCGCGCTGCCCTTTCAGCAAGAGATTGATCGCAAAGTGGTGCGAATCGCGGATCAGACCGATCGTCTTGGAGGTATTCTCGATCGCGACCACGACCATCGGCGGCTCGAACGCCGCCTGCGTGAGCCAATTGGCGGTCATCCCATGGTCCTCGCCGTTGTGCGTGACGGTGACGACGTACAGACCATAGGGGAAGTGTCGGAGAATCGATTTCTTGGCGGCTTCGTCCATGACTGAAGTGAGAATCTAGGCTATTTTCCAACCCTATGGCATCACGTTCCCGCGCGACCCCGGCCGCCACGGCCACCCGACCTGCCAAAGCACCATCGGTGCTTTCCAAAGCCGATTTGCTCGATATGTACCGGCTGATTCTCACGTCACGGCGCATCGACGACAAGGAGATCCAGCTCAAGCGGCAAAACAAGATCTTCTTTCAGATTTCAGGCGCGGGCCACGAAGGGGTCCTCGTGGCAGCGGGCAAAGCGTTGCGGCCATCGTACGACTGGTTCTACCCCTACTACCGCGACCGCGCACTGGCCCTGACGCTCGGCATGACGCCCACGGAAATGCTGCTTGCCGCGGTGGGAGCCGCCGACGACCCGAGCTCCGGTGGCCGGCAAATGCCCTCCCACTGGGGCCACAAGCAGCTGAACATCGTCAGCCAATCGAGCCCGACGGGAACACAGTTCCTCCAGGCCGTGGGCTGCGCCGAAGCCTGGCTCCGCTATTCCCGAATCGAGAATCTGAAGGACAAGCCGATCCAGGGGGACGAGGTCGTCTACGTCTCCGCCGGCGATGGCACCACGAGTGAAGGCGAATGGTGGGAGGCCATGAACAGCGCCAGCAACCTCAAGCTGCCGGTGCTCTTCCTGATCGAGGACAACAAGTACGCCATCTCGGTGCCGATCGAGGTGCAGACAGCCGGTGGGTCGGTGTCGAAGCTCGTCGCGAACTTCCCCAACCTGTTGATCGAGGAAGTCGATGGCTGCGACCCGATCGCCTCGTATGCGGCGCTGACCCGCGCCGCGGAATGGTGCCGCCATCGCAAGGGGCCCGCGCTCGTCCACGCCCACGTGATACGGCCGTACTCGCACTCACTCTCGGACGACGAAATCCTCTACAAGCCACCGCGCGAGCGTGAAGCAGAAGCCAAACGCGACGCCGTGACCGCCTTCCCGAAGCGACTCATCGAGGAGGGCGTTGCGACCGAGGCCGAGATCGAAGCGATCAAGGCGCAAGTCGAAGAAGAAATCCAGGTGGCCACCGACATGGCGCTCGCCTCGCCGCAACCCAAACCCGAGACAGCGCTCCAGTGGGTGTATTCGCCCGACGTCGATCCGACGTCGGAGCAGTTCGACACCGAGGACGATCCGCATTTCACCGGCGAGCCGACGACCATGGTCGATCTGCTCAATGCCTGCATGAAGGACGAGATGACCCGCGATCCGCGCATTCTCGTCTTCGGAGAAGACGTCGCCGATGTCAGCCGCGAACAGTACCTGAAGGAAGTCAAAGGCAAGGGCGGTGTCTTCAAGGTCACCTGGGGCCTGCAGCGCCAGTTCGGCAGCGACCGCGTGTACAACTCGCCCCTGGCGGAAGCAAACATCATTGGCCGAGCCGTCGGACTTGCGACCAGGGGCCTCAAGCCCGTCGTGGAGATCCAGTTCTTCGACTACATCTGGCCGGCCTATCATCAGCTCCGCAACGAGCTCGCGACCATACGCTGGCGGTCCGCCAATGCGTTCAGCGCGCCGGTCGTGGTGCGCGTGACGTACGGTGGGTATCTGAAGGGTGGGTCCGTCTATCATTCGCAGACGGGGGCTGTGGTATTCACGTCGGTCCCGGGGCTACGCGTGATTTGTCCATCCACGGCCCTCGATGCCAACGGGCTGCTGCGCACCGCCATCCGCTCCGACGATCCCGTCATCTTCCTCGAACACAAACACCTCTACCGCCAGACCTACAACAAAGCCCCGAATCCCGGCCCAAACTTCATGATTCCGTTCGGGAAAGCGAAGGTCGTGCGGGAAGGGACGGCTCTGACCGTCGTGACGTACGGCGCCGTCGTGCAGCGCACACTCGTCGCTGCCAAGGAGCTCGAGGAGAAGGACCGCGTCAGTGTGGAAGTGATCGATCTCCGGTCGCTGTCGCCGGTCGACTGGGAGACGATCGAGGCGTCGATTCGGAAGACGAACAAGGTGATCGTCGCGTACGAAGACGCGTTCTCATGGGGCTACGGCGCCGAGATCGCCGCCGGGATCGCCGATCGCTGCTTCCCCTGGCTCGACGCGCCGGTGAAGCGCGTCGCCTCGACCGACACGTTCGTTGGGTATGCGCCCAACCTCGAGGACTACATCCTTCCACAAGTGGAGGACCTCGCGCAGGCAATGCGCGAGCTGCATGCGTTCTAGGCCGGCGCTGACATACGGCGTTCTATTTTTCCTGTCGGGCGCAACCGGCCTGATTTACGAGCTTCTCTGGGTTCGCGTCCTCTATCAGTCATTCGGCTCCACGATCCAATCTGTCACCACCGTCGTCGCTGCCTACATGGGCGGCCTCGGCCTGGGCGCCTGGCTGTTCGGACGGCGTGTGGACCGCACGCCGCGACCGGCGGTGCTGTACGGCCGGCTCGAGATCGCGATCGGCATCTTCGGCATCCTCTCGCCGCTCGTCCTCGGTCTCGCGCACTGGGTGTACATCGGCACCGCCGGCGCGCTGGCGCTCGGCGGAGCCGCCAGTGTGGCGCTGCGGTTTGGCCTGGCGGCCCTTGTCCTCCTCATTCCGACCACGCTCATGGGTGGAACCCTGCCTGTCCTGACACGCGCACTCATGGGTGAGGATCGCGCACTCCTCAAGCCGTCGTTGGGACGCTTGTACGGCCTGAACACACTCGGCGCGATGACGGGTACGGCCCTCGCCGGGTTTTTGCTGATCGAGTTCGTCGGCGTCCGCGCGTCGCTGTGGGCGACCGCCGCGGTTAATCTGGCGATCGGCATCGCCGCGATTGTCCTCGGCCGCGAGCAGAGTCTCCCTGACCCCGGGCGCGAGCCCGGGGAGCAACAGACCCAACCTGCCCCTCCTGATCATCTGAGAACTCTCGCCCTGGTGCTCTTGGGCCTCACCGCCTTCGCCTCATTGCTCAACGAGATCGCCTGGACGCGCGTGCTGATCATGATCGTGGGCGGATCGACGTATGCCTTCACGCTGATCCTGTTCGTGTTTCTGCTCGGCATCGGCCTTGGCAGCATGATCGTCGCGCGGCGCAGCGCGCCCCCTGCCGAGACCGCGGCGACCGCGGGGCTCGCGCAGGGAGTCACCGGCGTCGGCGCCGCCGCGCTGTTCGTATTCTTCGGATTCCTCCCGTCCTACATCATCGCGGTCTTCCAGATTCCCGATCTGAGCGCGACCTCGCGCCTCATGCTGATGGGAGTGGCGGTGGGCGCCGTCGTTTTGGTTCCTGCGATCGGGATGGGCATGACATTCCCGCTCCTCACTGACCTCACCGCCCAACGTCGCGCGGCACGCGGGGCCGACGTCGGCGCGGCGTACGCGCTCAATACCGTCGGCAGCATTCTCGGGGCCGTGATCACCGGATTTGTACTCGTCGTCGCGCTCGGAACGCAGGCGACGCTGCGCGTCGGCCTTGTCGTCAATGGACTCGCGGCGTTGGCGCTCGCCTGGCTCGCCGCGCGTGGAGTCGCGGAGGGTTCGGCGGAAGACCGCCGGCTGCGGGTACGCGTCTTGTCGGCCGCCTGTCTGGGAACGCTCGCGCTGGTGGCAGCCGTGGCGGCACCCGGCTGGAGCACCCGGCTGATCGACTTGGGTCCGACGATCTACGCGCGCCAGCCCATGGACAAAGCCGCGCGGCAACGGTTTCTCGAGCACCGCGGCGTGCGGCAGCTCGCGTTCCGGGAGGGGCCGAACGCGACGGTGAGTGTGTGGGAAGGCGAGAGCGGTCGATCGCTGCGCGTGAGCGGCAAGGTCGACGGGTCCGATCGCGGCGACATGGACACGCAGGTCATGCTCGGCCTCGCGCCCGCGGTGGCGCGGGTCGGCGCGACGTCCGCGCTCGTGATCGGCTATGGCACCGGCGTGACAGCGCATGTCCTTGCCGCCGTGCCGAGCGTAGCGCGGCTGAAAGTCGTCGAGCTCGAGCCGTCCGTCATGCAGATGGACAGCTTCTTCGTCGGCGTGAACGGCAACGTGCTTGCCCGGCCCGGCGTGCGTGTCGTCATCGATGACGCGCGCAGCGCCTTCCAGCTGGACCGCGAGCACTACGACGTGATCGTCTCCGAGCCGTCGAATCCGTGGGTCGCTGGGGTGGCGACGCTGTACACCCCCGAGTTTTTCCGCATTGCCGGGGGCCGATTGTCCGATGACGGCGTCTTCTGTCAGTGGATTCAGCTCTACCAGCTGCCACTGCCGATTGTCGCCGGGATCGTGCGGAACCTGCGCGCGGTGTTTCCGCACGTGCACGTATGGTTCGGAGGGAGCGCCGATCTCGTAGTGCTGGCATCGCCGCGGGCAATCACCTACGACCGCGAATGGCTGACGCAGCTGCTGGGTCGAGGCGGTCCACTGAGCGCGATGAGCCGCGAGTGGCTGAGCATCGACAACACGGACCAGTACTTCAGCCGCGCCTCGAGTTTGTCGCGGCACGCCGGTTCCTCGATCCCGGGGCTGCCGCGGCTGCCGTTTTCGATTCCCTGATCCAGCTCGGCAAGGGCGATACCGGCACAGCGCCGTTCGCACTGTTACGCATCCTCGCCATGCGCCGCGGCGACGCCGGGGTCCTTCCCTATCTCGATGCCGCCCACCGCGCTCAACCGGACGTAGTCGAGTGGAGCATTCGCAGTGCTGGCATTCGCCTGGCGCTGGGGGATACCGCGCAAGCCGATTCCCTGCTGGGCGCGGTGATTACGAGGAGCGGCGCCTCACCCGACGGGCTCCAGATGCGCGGGTTGCTCGCTGCCGCCCGCAACCAGCCGCTGGCCGCGATCGCCCTGCGCGAAGCGCTCGCCGCAGGTGCCGATACCGGGCAAGTGCGTGCGGCGCTCGCGCTGCTGGCCGCGCGGGCATCTCGGTGGGGCGAGGCGGCGTCGCAGGCGCGGGCGGCGCTCGGCGCGGCTCAGGGCACCTTTCGCCATCCCTTCCCCGGCGAGTTCCTGAGCCAGGCGCTGGGACAGATCGCGCTGGATGCCCCGGCCGCCTTGGCGGACAGTTTGCTCAGCTTCGCGGTGGGCCGGCGCCCCGGTTCGGCGCGCTACCGCGAGTTGGCCGCCGTGGCTGCCCTCCGGGCGGGTCGCTGTGAAGCCGCCGCCGCGAGTTTTGTGGAGTTGCTGGATTTCGCCGTGCAGCGGGACAACGGGCCGGCACTCGTACGCGAGTGCTGGGCGACGCAGGACTCTACGGCGAGGACCGGGGCCGCTGCCCGCGGGGCGGCGGCGAGGCAGGTGCGGGAGAAGCACTGAGCACATCGCGGATCTCGCCCGCGGCCGCGATCGCGTGATCGACGTCCCGGGAGAGCGCGCGTGCCTGCTGCGTCGCATTCGTCAAATCGCTGAGCACCGCCGCAACGCCGGCCGATCGCAGGCGCAGGAGATCGAACCGCACGTTCTGCATCGCCAGCACACACGACTCGATCTGTTCCTCGACTCGCCGGCGCCGCGTCAGCAGATCACTCAACGCCTGGCGCTGCCGGTCGAGCAAGCTGATCTGACGTTCCCGCTCCGTTCCTTCTTCATGAAGCTTCACCGCTTCGATCCGCACTTCGATCCGCGCCAACGCGCCGTCATCGACATCGGCGCTCATGCCGTGCAACATGCGTGCGAGATCTTCGGCGCGCTTGAGCAGCGCGTCGACGGTGACGACCACGTCCGGAAGCAGCTTTCGCTCCGACGTCGGGACGCGCTCCATGATCTTGAGAATCGCTTCCCGGTCATTGCGCGCCAGCCGCACGGTATCGACGAGGCGGCCGAACTCGTCCGCCTTGGGCGCACCGAGTGCGCGGCGCGGACCGAGCAGCGCTCCCTGGGCGTCCGGCGCCGCCGGGCGATTGAGCACGTCGCGCCACGAATACCCGTTCTGCCACAGTTTCATGAATTGCGGCAGCAAGCCGAAGCCGCCCCAAATCGCCGTGGGGAACAGCGACCAGCTGAGGCCGCTGCCCATGATCATGTCGATAAACATCAATCCACCGCAGACGGACGCCCACGNACGGACGCCCACGAGACGAAACTGTCGCGGAACTTGGCGACCATGCGGGGTTCACCGCTGGGTGTGAGATCGCTCTTGGGATCTCGCTTCGGGCTGGGCCGGGACGCGCGCCGCCGCTCGGGACGACCACCGCCCGACATCCTGGCCGGTGGCTCCCCGAAGCGGGTTTCCAGACGCGCCAGCGGGCTGACGCTTGGGCGCCGCGATGGGCGATACGGCGGTGCACTGCGCGATTCGAGCGCGCGCCGCAGTGCATCCGCGGTCGGCCAGCGCGCCTCCGGTTCCTTCTCGAGCGAGCGCATGACGCACGACGCGAGATCGTCCGGGCAAGTTGGAGTCCGGTCCTGCAGGTTGGGCGCCTGTTCGGTGATCTGTTTCAGGAGAATGCCGGGCACCGTAGGCGCCGAGAACGGCAATTCGCCGGCGAGCATCTGATACCCGACGACGCCGAGGCTGTAGATGTCCGAGCGTCCGTCGATTTCGCGATCGCCGGCGGCTTGCTCCGGACTCATGTAGTGCGGCGTACCGATGGCGACGCCCGTGGCCGTCAACGTTCCCGGTCCGGTGGTCGAGGTCAGCGCCTTCGCGATCCCGAAGTCCGTCAGAACGGTGCGGCCACGGCTTCCTTCTAGCAGGATGTTGTCGGGTTTGACGTCGCGATGGATGATGCCGAGGGCGTGTCCGGCGCCGAGTGCGTCCGCCGTTTCCATCATGATGCGCCGCGCTTCTTCGGGCGGCAGTCGCTCGCGGCGTTTGAGGCGCGCCGCGAGCGACTCCCCATCCACGTAGGCCATCACGAAGTAGACGAGACCGTCCTTACCCTCACCGACGGAGTGAATCGGGACGATGTGCGGATGGGACAGACGCGCCGCCGTTTCCGCTTCCCGGAGAAAACGCATCCGGATTTCCTCGCGGAAGGCGAGCTCGGGTGGCAGTACCTTGACCGCCACCTTCCGTTTGAGCCGCTCGTCGCGCGCATGGTACACGACGCCCATGCCGCCGCGGCCGATCTCCCCTTCGAGTGTGAAGGAGGACCCCAGAGCCTGACTCAGACGCTGCGCCAGCAGATCGGTCATGCCGTTTTGCAATCCATTCGAGGACTAAGATTTAGCCGCAACCATGCGGCCTTGCAACACACTCCAGGCGCGTCGTGTTGGCAGTTACGCGCCGCTTTGGCGGCACTTTTCGGAACGGACCTGCCGCAGGCGGCGTTTTTTCGTGGCATGGACGGTGCGATCTCCGTCCCAGACCGTCGTTCACGAAACTCACTATCGGAGAATACATGTCAGACCGGATGAGTTTGCCCGTCCTGCCGTTGCGCGACGCCGTGCTGTTTCCCGGCGTTGCGACGCCGATTGGCGCGGGCCGTCCTGCCACATTGCGCGCCATAGAAGCCGCCCTGAAGCACCCCGACCGCAAGGTCTTCGCGGTCGCCCAGAAAGAGAACATCGATCAAGTCACGCCTGGCGTGCTGTACAACACCGGAACGATCGCGCGGATCAGCCAGGTCCAACGCAATCTCGGTGGCGTGCAGCTGGTCCTGCACGGCGACAGCCGCGGGACGGCCGTCCACTACAGCGAGACCAACGGGTACCTCGAGGCGACTGTCCGCGAAACGTCAGACCTTCCTCCTCTCAATGAGAAGGATACCGCGTTCGTCGCGTTGCATCGCGAGGTCCGCGAGCGCGCCGCGGAGCTCGGCCAGAAGTCGGGACTCCCGACGGATGTCGTGCAGCAGGTGCTGCAAGGTGTCAGCGACCCCGGCGCCCTCGCCGATCTGGTCGCCGGCCATCTGGACATCCAATCGCTGGAGCGCCAGCAGCTGCTGGAAACGCTCGCGGTCGAGGACCGGCTGCGCCGCGTGCTGGTGCACGTGCAGCGGCAGATCGCCGTCCTCGATGCGCAGGAAGACATCAAATCGCAGGTCCAGGAAGAGCTGGGCGAACGCCAGCGTGAGATGCTGCTCCGCGAGCAGATGAAGGCGATTCGCAAGGAGCTGGGCGAGGAGGAAGAGGCGGCTGAAGCCGACGACCTCAAAAAGCGCCTCGATGCGCTGGAGCTGCCGGACGCGGCTCGCAAAGAGGTCGATCGCGAGCTTGGGCGGCTGGAGCGCGCCGGACGGGAATCGATGGAGGCGCAGGTCATCCGCACCTACCTCGAGACGATCGCCGAGCTGCCGTGGAACAAGCGCACCGAAGAGTCGCTCGATCTGAAGCAGGCCGCGAAGATCCTCGAAGAGGACCACTACGGCCTGCAGGATGTGAAGGATCAGGTGCTCGAGTTCCTCGCGGTCCGCCAGCTGCGGCAACAGCAGCCGAAGGAAGAAGCCCCGGGGAACGAGGATGACCGCGCTTCGCGCGCGCCGACCCTGCTGTTCGTCGGACCGCCGGGTGTCGGCAAGACCTCGATCGCCAAGTCCATCGCGCGGGCGATGGGCCGACCGTATGTGCGCATTTCGTTGGGCGGCGCCCGGGACGAGGCCGATATTCGCGGCCACCGGCGCACCTACGTCGGCGCCATGCCGGGCCGCATCATCCAGGGGATGAAGCAGGCAGGCGCGAAGAACCCGATTTTCCTGCTCGACGAAGTCGATAAGCTGGGCGTTTCCTTCCAGGGCGACCCGGCCGCAGCGCTGCTCGAAGTGCTCGATCCGGCGCAGAACGATTCGTTTACGGACCACTATCTGGGAGTGCCATTTGATCTCTCGGAGGTGTTGTTCATCGCGACCGCGAACTTCCTGCAGAGCATTCCTGGTCCGCTGCTCGATCGGCTGGAGACCGTGAACTTCGCGGGCTACACCGAGCGGGAGAAGCTGGAGATCGCGAAACGGTATCTCGTGCCTCGCCAGCTGACCGAGAACGGTCTGCGCACGGGCCAGTTGACGATCACGGATGGGACGTTGAGCGAGATCATCGCCAGCTACACGCGCGAGGCGGGTGTCCGCCAGCTCGAGCGTGAGATCGGCAAGCTGGGTCGCAAAGTGGCGCGCAAGATCGCCGACGGCGCAGCGCAGACAATCACCGTTGGTCCGAAGGACGTGCCGGATATCATCGGCCGGCCCAAAGTCCACCCCGAGCGCATGGCCGGCGCAGATCAAGTCGGCGTGGCGACCGGGATGTACTACACGCCCGTCGGCGGCGACATCATGTTCGTCGAAGCGAGCGTCATGCGCGGTAAGGGCGAGTTGGTCCTGACGGGTCAGTTGGGCGACGTCATGAAGGAGTCCGCCCGCGCAGCGTTGACCTACGCCAAGTCACATGCCGATCTGCTGGGGATTCCGGAAGGCGCGTTCGTCGATACGGACATCCACGTCCACGTCCCAGCGGGCGCGATTCCCAAGGATGGACCCTCGGCTGGTGTCACGATGGCGACCGCCCTCGTCTCGGCGCTCTCACGCCGGCCGGCACGGCACGACATCGCGATGACCGGCGAGGTCACGCTGCGGGGCCGCGTCCTGCCGATCGGCGGAGTGAAGGAAAAGGTGCTGGGCGCCGTGCGCGCGGGGATCACGTCGGTGATACTACCGAAGGAAAACGAGCGCGACCTCGACGATCTGCCGGAAGAAGTGCGGAAGACGCTCGACGTGCATCTGGTCGAGGAGCTGGGAGACGTGCTGAGCCTGGCGCTGCGCGGCGCCCGGTTCGAAGCGGGGCACCTGATCTTCGAGACCGAGGCGCCGGTACTAGCTCGCGCTCACGCCGGCAACCACTAAGTCGACCGCCGCTTCGCGCCAGCGCGCGCGGAGCGACGGCTCGTCGGCCCCCAGGGGGCGGGCACTCGTGGCGATCACGGCTTCCATGCTGAGGTAGCCCACCATCAGAATCAGAGCTTGGGCGGCAGCCAGGTGCGGGTCGAGATCGTCCCGCACCTGGCCCAAGCCCTGGCCTTCCGCCAACAGGACGACCAGCCGGTTGATGGCCGGGGCAAAAGCCGCCCCGCCACCTGAACGCGTTCCCTGGCCGAGCAACGCGACGATTTCCGGATGTCTCGCGAGGAATTCGAACTGCGCGGCGAGCGTGAGCCGGAGCCGTTCGAGCGGTCCACCATTCGGTATTGCCAACTCTGCCAGCGCCGTCTCCAGCTCCCCGGCCGATTGTGCCAGCTCGGCTTGGAAGAGCCCGCGCTGGGAGTGGCCGCGGCGATGATTCGTAATGCCCTGTCGTTACTCAGTTTAGGCGGCATGTACCAATATCGTCAACCGTTTGGTTGATGAAAGCTAATGTAGTCCGACGTTTTCCGGAATGCGCGACAGACCTTCCTTCAGGTAGTCCAGCAGGTAGCGATTCACCTGATCGGGGGATTCCTCCGGAGCGTCGTGCCCCGAGCGTGACAGGAGCGCGAGTTCGCTCCGCTGCAGCTCCCGCGCGAACCTGCTGCCGTCCCGGAGCGGAATCCACCGGTCGTTGTCGCCCCAGAGGATCAGCGTCGGCGCCTGCACGCCGCCCAGGCGTCCGCCGAGCGAGTCGAACCGGAACTCCCGGAGCACGCCTCGGAGGGCGCGTCCGTATGCCGGATCGGGAACGGGGGCATAGTACTGATCGACGTCTGCGTCCGTGACCTTGCTCGGATCGGCGAACGTCGAGCGCAGGATGCGCCCGGTGACCCAGCGGCTGCGAAATGACGTGACGATGGCGCCCACGAACGGCCAGCGCGCCACCTTGAGGACGCCGGGCCAGCGGACGCCGAATCCCGCCGCGTCGATCAACACCATTCCGCGCACCCGATCCGGATGGGCCAGCGCCACTTCGGCGGCAATCGCGCCGCCCATCGAATGTCCGACCAACACCGCGCTAGCGATCCCGAGTGAGTCGAGCAACGACACGATGAGGTGCGCATAGGCGGCACTCGTGTATCCGTGCGCCGGTTTGTCGGAGAATCCAAAACCGCGATTGTCAATGACGACGACGCGATATCCGGCTGCGACGACCACGGGCAGCTGGTATCGCCAGCCGTACATCGACGCGCCGAACCCATGAATGAAAACAACCGGCGTGCCGTTGCCGGTGTCGATCATCCGTAACCGTGTGCCATCGATCGTGCGGTACTGCGCCCGAAATGGCGTGCCGGCGGGATAGCGCTGCGATTCAGGAATGGGTGCCGCGCGGCACGCGCCGGCGAACAGCACAATACAGACGAGAGCTCGAGCAGCGGTCACGCGGCGCCCCGCAGCGCCCGCCGGGCGAGCAGCACGATCAGCGGGTGCGACGTCCATAGGCCGGCGACCGTCTCGCCGTCGCCCGAGGTCATCACCAGCTGCGTGTCATCGACCAAGAGGACTGTCGCGTCGGGTGCGTCAGAGGCGGCCGGCTCGAGCCATGCCGGCGCGTCCGGCGGCAGCCCGCCGCGTGCACGGACGGTCAGCGTCGCACGTTCCGCCGCCCGTCGCCAAGCCGGCAGCGTCGGCCGCCACAGCTCGAGCGCCATCACTCCTTCTACACTCCGCTCCGCCCGAGCGACCAGCTGGGTGACGAGATTTGCCACCGCGCGACTGCCCGCCACCTCCCTGGTCACGGGATCGCCGGGCCGCGAGAGACCGCGTACATCGCGCCCCAGCCGGTCCAACGCCTCCCCTTGCCGGGTCGCCAACAGCGCGAGGAGTGCTTGCGGGTCGATAGGCCGATAGCGCGCCGGCCGCTCGGGGGGTGGCGTGCGCGTCGCGGCGCCACGGGAGACCAGCCCTTCCAGCGCCCCATAGGCGTTGGCGCGCGCGAGCCTCGCGCCGCGTGCGATTGCATAACCGGTCGAAGGGCCGAGCCGGAGCAGCGTCGCGTAGACGAGCGACTCGGTGGGCGTGAAACCGAACGGCGTAAGATCGAGCGCCATTGTAGTAGCAGATACTACTACTTCAACGCCCCGCGGGCCACTCAAACGATGTTCAGAGGCATCCCCAGCAGCCGCGCAATCAGCGCCAGGCGGAACGTGACATCGGTCTGGCGCTGGGCCGGGCTCTTCCCCGGTCCCTCGAGCGGGAAATAATGATATACCACCGGGTTCGTCGTTTTCGGCATCACGCGCAGGCCAGCAGGACTCCAGATCCCCTGATCGTCGCACTCGCTATAGAGCCGCGCGAGAACCTTCGCGGCACTGGGCACTTGGCGGACGATACCCAGCCGGGTGAGCAGCTCCAGCCAGTACAGGGCGAACGGCACGTCAGTGATCCGGCCCTGGGCGTCGGCGTGGAGCGGGTCGCCCAGGACCTCAAACAGCGGTTTCAGAACCTTCTTGCCCGCCAGGATGAAGAACGACCGGCGCGGGGTCGGGATCGAGAAATACGCCGCCACGCGCTCGAGGAATCCGGCGCGCTCCCGCTGCACCGCCGGCATGAAGGCCAGTACCTCTACCGAGAAGACCGTCGGCGGATACGCGAGCGGATCGAGTACCGTCTTGCCCTGTGCCTTTTTGAACGGCTTCTGCGCCACCTCGCTCCGCAGATACATCGAGATGTCGCTCGCGATGCGATGCGCGGCACCCCGGAGGCGAGGGTCGTCCTGATGCGCACCGCGCGCGAGTGCCGCGGCTGCCGCTTGCCCACCCATGCCCCTCGCCCACAGTGTCAGGCCCGGATCGGTTTTCGCCGGTCGCTGAAACTCGACGAGCAGCGCCGGATCGTCGTCCCTGGACAGCAACCGGAAGAGGAAGCGATCGGCGAACCGGAAGACGCGCGCGTCGGGCGGCCAACCCAGCTCGAGCAGCCGTCGATACTGATAAATCGTTCCGACTTCTTTCCACCCCATCGCCTTGGATGGGGCTGGCGCGAGGAGATTACCTCCCCACAGACCGGTCTCCTTTTGCTTCCGGACGATGGCGAGCACTTCCTTGTAGTGCAGCATCGCTTCACGCAGCTGAACGACGCGCTCGAAGTCGCGCGCCGGCTCGGGCACGACCTCGGTAAGCGTCCGATACTGAATGGGGAGACTGGCGGCCTCATACAACCACGACAGAGGCACTGTGTGTGTGGAGGGAATCTCCAACCGGCGCTCCAATGGTAGGAGTTCGGACCAGCTGGTGTCACCGGGCCAAAAACGGGCGCAAACTTACCCGCCCCCAGGCCAATCGGCAATCGCGGGAGATTAACCCGTTGTGCTCCAAGATGTTCCGCAAGTGCTCCGAGCGTGCAATCTACTGCACCGCCTACGGCTGGGGTCGCTGGAACTCCGCCGACGGCAGCCAACGCGGCATGGCAGGATCGTTCGCGATTGTGCGCGCGGCGCGTACCGCGACGCGCACCTCCTGCGCCATCCCGGCGTAACGGAACGACGGCTGATACTCATCACTCGGCTGATGATAGCGCTGCTCGTTGTAAATGTTCTCCTGCTCCTCGCCCCAACCCTTCGGACGTCCGACAAAATCGACGCCGGGCTTGATCGACAGCGCCGGCACCCCGGCGCGCGCAAACGGAAAGTGGTCCGACCGGAAGAACGATCCGCGCACATCGGGTTGTGACTCGACGCTGAGCGACTCCGCCCGCGCCGCCGCGACGAAGATCGGTCCCAGGGTCGAGCGGTCCATGCCGAGTGCGCCAATGTC
>WNGH01003445.1_pt1 | contig 15162 bp, 12 predicted proteins | sample 5400631 | NCBI WGS metagenome assembly WNGH01 (sample SAMN13153373, study PRJNA577476) | soil metagenome | isolation source: 115 cm soil or saprolite under Garry oak tree replicate 1 | place: USA:California | collected 2016-06-15
CGCGACGCCATCGCGCTGGCGGCGGAAATCGAAGGCGCTCGCGTCACCGCGGTCGATCTCAGCTTGTCGAGCCTCGCCTACGCGAAGCGCAAGGCGAGCGAGATGGCAGTCGGCAATATCGAGTTCTGCCAGGCCGACATCCTTCAGCTGGACGGGCTGGGCGAGCGTTTCGACATCGTTTACTGCGTCGGGGTGCTGCACCACATGCGCGATCCGGAAGAGGGCCTCGGCGTTCTGTGCCGGCTCGGGCGTCCCGGCGGACTATTGAAGCTGGGCTTGTACAGCGCGCGCAGCCGCGCCGACTTGAATCCGGCGCGCGAGCTCATCAGGCAGCAAGGGTTGTCCGCGACTCAGTCTGCCATCCGGGGGTTTCGTCAGCAGGTCCTCGCGCAGGGCGAGACTTCTCCCCTGCGCGGCTTGCTGCGCTACCGGGATTTCTTCTCGATGAGCGAGTGTCGCGACCTGCTGTTCCACGTGCAGGACCATGAATACAGCCTGCCGCAGATCGCGCAAATGGCTGGCCGCCACGGAGTGACCGTGCTCGCGGTGTCGAATCCGTCGCGGCCCGCGGCCCTCGCCTACCGCGAGCTGTTCCCGCAGGACGCAGCGATGGCCGATCCGGATAGATGGGACAGCGTGGAGCAGCGCCATCCGCAGGCTTTCCCGGGCATGTACCAGGTCTGGTGCCGGTTTCCCGGGGGCGGTTAAAGCTGGTGCGGCTGACGGGATCGAATTCTAGAGGGTAGAAGGCGCCGGAAAAGTGAAAGTTGCCCCCACAGTTGCCCCCATTGCAGACTAACCGGCCCGCCCTTGCTCGCCAACAGCCGCGGTCGCTCTACGTTTTCCCTATGTTGCCCGAATCAGCTCAACCCGCTGGTTCGTAGGTAATACCTCCGCGCGATTACCTAGCCACCGCAAGCACATTTATCCAATTTATGTTCGGTCTCTGGCCGTCTTCACTAGTCCAGGATTCACTCACTATCAAACCTACGCCTTCGACAAGCCGCACAAATTCCGGCTCATCGTAGTAAGCGTAAAAGCGCCCATCCGCTACAACTGCCTCGCCTTTGCCCCTTTGGACAGACGCAAACATTTTTCCTTCGTCTTTCAGAGCTTGCCGGAGACGCCGAAGAACGAGTGCGACTCGTGATTTTGGAAAATGCAACAAAGATGCGCACGCCCACACTCCGTCAAACCACCTCTCGTACTCAATATCTTCCAGACGCATAACTTGGCATGGCGCCCCGGAATATTCATGCGCCAATTTTATTAACGCATCCGACGAATCAATCCCTAACACTTTAAAACCGCGCCTACTAAAGTTCAAAAGGTCTCGACCTGATCCGCAACCAGCATCAAGGATGCTACCTCCTGGACGCACGCGCGCAAGAAATCTATCGTACAGATCCGACAAGTCTGCTGAGACTGTTCTGTCGAAATATTCTTGAGCATGATGCTCGTAATATCTCGAAGTTGAACTGCTCTTGTCAGACGTCAAGTGTCGATGGCGTTGAGGATCCATATCTCCCGCCGCTGTGCACCTCTCACGACTAATTTCCGCTCTTGTAAGTGGCTCTCGACCGCCACTCCAATAGCTCTTTGTTGATTGCCTCAAAGCCTTCGTCCACTAGTCTCTTAATTTCGCGCGGGAACACCGCCGATTCATGCACTTTCATCGATCCGACAGTCCCTCGTTGTTGGTTTCCGCCAGCATCCGCGGGCGCTTGCATATCCGAGTGCAATCGCTTGAGAACAGAATAGTGAGCCAGATACTTTCCGAAAACAGCCAGTAGCTCAGTCTGTTCTGGCCTAGCGTAACCAGCCTTTTCTTCGATAATTTTTACCATTCGCCCGCCGATCGCCACTACAACGTCGAAATATTCTTCGACGCCGTAGCCCTTTCCGTATACCTCACGAATATGCATGACCGTGCGGAAATGCGTCCACTCGCTTCCAGGCAATCGGATCTGGAACTCTTGCTTATCAAAATCCTCTGATCCGCCAGTAAGTCTAAAACGGGTTTTGTCAGCTATTGCAAGTGCTTCGTTCATCTGTCGATACATCGCATTCGATTGGCCGAGTAATGCGCGCAGTGGGCCATACAGCTCAGATAGTTGTTTCAGCTCCCACTGGACAAAGGAATTCCCAATCTCGAGCTTTGCTCTGTTCTCAGCCAATTCCCGTTCTTGCATTGCTTTTGCGTCAGCTAATTTCTTAGTGTGACTTGCTGCATCATCAGCTAATCGTTTCGCGTTGTTGGCGGATCTATCGGCCATAAAGACGTTAATGACTCCGCCTAAGAACACGCCGAATAGGCCAAATAGGGCGGGCATGATGCTGCCTATGTCGAACTTCTTATCGTGTGCCTTTTCGATCGCCGTGAGCCGCGTCGCAATTTCGACCAATTGCTTATCGGTCGCAGACGTGCCGACAACTACTTGAGGCGCGCTGGTTACACTGCCCTTTGTGTCCTGCGCATGACTGATCTGCGCACACACGAGACATATCATCCCGATGATTCGAATAATGAGCCGCATTTTCATCTATTAGTCCCCCTTCCCCACGGTCGCTCAATCACTCAAACGTGTGGCAAGAACATTTTTCCCGTGAGTTGATGGTACCTATGCATCAGTTTGCGCGTTCGTGCCGCTCTTCCCAACATAACCAGGAACACCTTGCGCAGAAATGCTCTGTTCTTTGGCAACACAACCTTGCTGCGCGGGTCCCAAAGGACGTCTCGGACTGGAGCCGTTCGGAGCTGGCGAGGCAGCCGTCCCAACTGCCGCACTGCCACGGAAAGCGGCATATCTTTGCTCAACTCGACCGCTAACTCAGCAAAGGTCAGCAACCCAATTGGCCGAAACACCAAACTGCCGCCTCTTGAATTCCTGTTCCTTCGGACAATCGGACGTACTTGCGACCTCCTGAAATACATACGCAGCTCCGGCATTCTCCGCGAAAGCCCATCGAAGAACGCAAGGACCATATCACGCTTGCGCTTTAACTCCGAATCGTCGGGGCGTCTGCGAAGATACTGATTCCGTTCTGCGCGCGGCATCTTCTGCAACACCAGCGTCCTCACGACGTCGTATAGGTTTCCGATTGTGGTGAGACTTAGAGCTTCCCCTGACGGGATATTGTTCGTTGCAACAAATGACACGCGCTTACCACTAAACCACGGATGTTCTTCCACCAATTCTCGAACGATTATGGCCGCTGCATCGTTCTCATCCAACGCGATGATCTCGCTCTTCGAGACGGGAACAGCCGTTTTGTTTAAGGTCGTAAAAAGCCGTCGCGTCCTCTCCAGGCCCGACTGCGTCGGCCTATGTGCAACTATCAGTACCGAAACCGCCTCCCGCCCAGCGCCGCCCTTCTCCTTGATCGCCTCTTTAATCCCCGCAAGGCGATGCTGCCCATCAACTGCGAACATCTTTTCTCGACCACTCAATCGCAAGAGTCCCAGAGATTCTCCTGCCTCCGGTGACAACCGTGCTATACCCTCTTGAAGCGATGTTGCGTTCCGGACATCGTGCATATCTAGAAATCTAATTCCAATTTGAAACCAGTTCGGTCGCCCACCGTAGATTGCTATTACAAGGGAATTAAAAAATCGCTCCTTTTCTCCGAGTAGATAGTCCTTTATTTCAGTAGCTCGGTTCCGCTTCAATTCCCGTTGCATCAACTTTGACAATCGTTTGCTGCGCTGAAGCTCATCTGCAAAATCCACGCGCTCGGGAATCTCGCTCATAGGCACGAGACACGAGTAATAGATCCAATCGCCGAAGACCCCGCGCAATGCAGGAAGCACCATCTCAGTCATCAAAAGAAGGCCTTCTTCCCCTTTTTTAGATCGCCCGGCAAATCACCCACGTTACACGGTGGGACTATCGCGCCGGCAAGGTTTTCCTCTAACCTCAGCAGATCTGTCGTTGCTCCGACGGCTGCGAAATTGAAGTAAAGAACGTTCTTCCACGTTCGTACAAGTCGATCAATACTAGGCCGCGCAGCAAGCTGCGTCTTTGAAAAATAGTCTCCGAATCGCTTGCGAAGATTTCCGCCAGTCCCTGGCTTACCCGCGATGCCGATATACATGATGTATCCATGAAACGGCCACCGCGCTGTGCTTTTCTTATTCTTAATCAAGAATGCGTATACGCCTCGGCGCTCGGGAATTTGGGGAGCATTTGCTCTTTTGAATTTAACTTCCTTCCATTGAAGCTTCGGACTGGCTATCGCATGCCTGTCCCACAGAAGTGGGCTGAGATGAACAGTGCCTATGTGATATCGTGCCAACCCCTCATAGCTCGCCGGATCTAGTGCCATTTCGTCTTGTGCCTACCCTAGCTTAGGTAGGCCTTCCACGTCGGGTTAGCTTCGATGCGCTTACTCAGCTCCTTTGCGTACCATTGCACGAAAGTCTCGACTTGATAAGGCCGCGCACCAGCTAACGCTTCCGTTATTGTGGTGAAACCGGCGTTGGCATAGTCGTTCAGCCGCGCGAAACCCTCCTCCTTTAGCTGCGCTGGATTTGACGGGTCGAGGCACTTATTGATCAAAGACTGCACCTCGGTGCGATCTGAAACCTCTAACCCTAGCCGCGCGATCTCCGCCAATACTAGAAGTCCAAGAACCAATCGCTGAGCCTGCTTGTAATCCCCAACGAAATAAGTAACGAATTCGACCGCATTCGTGGCCGGCTCACTTTTCCCTTCGGCCAACCCCATCATCAAGCAAAAATAGTAAAGATCGAACTTCGTCTGTATGGGCCCCTGCTTGAATATGTGCCTGAACCAATCATCCACTTCCGCGCGCATTTTGAAGCTCATCGCTAGCCCCCCAATTCCGCTTCCGTAGCGAATGAAAACTCGTCGAAGTACTTTTTTCCTTCGACGAGATATGCATTGCCGGTTTCCAGCACCCCGGACGTCGGCAAAGCACCCTTCAGCTTCGACGCGCTGGCGGTCTTTCGGAAAAGAGTTAGGTAACGAACGTCCCCCGCCGCCGCCTTCTCGAGCGCTGGAACAAAATCATGGCGCTCCGTAGTAATGGTGAAGGCGACGAACTGCTTACATAGCTTGGGAATCATCGCGCCGATTTGAGCTCGCACCCGATCATCTAGTGGTCCTGCTGGGCTATCCACAACTAGCGGAAATTCGTGAGCACCTCTCCCAAGCACCGACGCTAGAAATGTGTAGCCCACTGCCAGCGTCTGTCCGGCGCTCGCCTCACGCTGCCCTTCAAGAACAATGCAGTTCTGGATCTCCTTAATCTTTACGGGACTCGCCGCGAGGATATTTACGAGCTGCGTATTACATTCGGCCACAAGGACTTGCCGCAGCTGATCTCGCGCCCTGCCCTTCGCCTTCGCTACTAGCTCCTTAATTACGTCGGTCCTCTTGCGCAGATCTACAGTGCCAGTAATTTCCGCGATCTTCTTACGAATACTGTTGAGCTGGCGTTCCACCCATGCAATACAGACCGTCTTCTCGTCGTCCGCATCCGTCGGCGCCCGCTCCATCTCATCGATTAGTTCTTGGAGCTCCTTTTGCTCCTGCTGTAGGGCCACCACCTGTTCCCTAAGGCGTTTCGCCTCATCTCCGCCTTCGGCGACCAATTTCTCTTCCAAACCTTGCTTTCGCGTCTTTACTTTCTGAAATTCATCAACAGCGGTAACCAGGGCCTTCATCGCCTGAGGCAACGTGACTATCTCCTGATCCGCCATAGCCACTAGAAGGCCTATGTCTTGTTTCATGGAGTTAAGTACCCCAGAGATGTCCTCCCCAAGGTACTGCTTGGCTTTCTCGGCGATGTGCGATCTCTCCGCGGGACCAATCGGTCGGCCGCAAATACAGTTAATCTCCTCAGCCAACTCAACAAAGAACTGTCGTGAAGTAGCGTCCGGCAGTTTGGCCTTGTCGAGATTTAGCTTCAGCGCGATAAGTGCCTTCCCGAAGGGGTGGGACAACAGGTGCGGTTGCCTTATTACAGCCATGGCAATTGTTGTCGCCTTATCAAGAGCAGCCTCTTTACCTTTTTCCTCTAACCGTAAAGCTTCCAGAGCGGCTCGGTTCTTCTCGTCGCTCGCCAGCTTCTCGGTGAGATCCTTGTCCTGGCCCTCGAGCTTCTTCTGAACAGCGGCGAGCCGTTCGTTAGCTTCGCGTCGCCTCTTCTTCAGCAGCTTTAGCCGATCATCCAACTGCTTCTCTTTACTTCTGGCGGCGGCGAGTCCGCTTTCTGTTTTGGCGCCGGACTTGTCCTTCGTCGACCGCTGCCACGCCACTTCTGCCACTGTCCCTACGTGGTCCAAAAGATCCAGTTGGCACAGCGCATCGATGGCTTCCTCAGCACGCTGCTGACTGGGATCTAGCATGCGGCTGGCCAGCTCCCCGTCGAATACGAACAGTCCTACGAATCTCTCACTTAAGAACCTGCGAACGTCGGTCGGCGGATGCCAGCCTTCGCGTACGCCTCCCGCTGCAGGCGAGGTGGTGCGGTATGTGACCAGCCCGTCAATGAAGCTCAGCGTTAGCTCAATTGCGAGAGGCTTTTCATCAATCAGTAGTCGAACTAAAAACTTACCCTCGGCTGTTCCGCCCTCCTTGGGCGCGAACTCCATTACTCGCTCCGCCTGCCAAGTTTCTGCTCCGCCTGTAAGTGCTGCCTTTAGCAGGGCGAGCGTCGTAGTTTTGCCCGTCCCATTAGGCATCTGAATCAGCGTGACACGAGGCAACTCGTCCCCGGCCGCGAATTTCACTTTCACGTCCGGACATCGCAAACCCTCGGATTCCCAACCCACCATCTGGATTCTCATAAGTCTGCGTCCGTGCCGATCGCGATGGCCTGGCGCAGCGTTTCCAGGTGCTCGTTATCCTCTGCCGCACTGAGTTGCTTCTCGCTACATTCTTTCAGCCAAGCCAGCAGTCGCTTCCCCACGCTGTCGGGCTGCCCCAGTTCCTTGCACACTGCGCTTACTGCCTTACCGAGTTCGTTGTCCAGGGCCACCGTTACTCCTTTCTTTTCACTTGCGCCAGCTCGGACAACCAGCTTGCCCGCGCCTCGTCGCTATTTTCCGGGCTATCGTCCGTCGGGTCACTGCGTCGAACGAAATCTACAACGCGCGCTCGCTTATCCGGATGCGTCGGATCCATGCGCAGACACCTACCGATCCGCTGGATGGTTTCCAAGCGTGCCCGCGCAGACGAGAGCAGCACCACGGTGCGCAGAGCTTGAATGTCTATGCCTTGGGAGATCCGGTGGCACGTGACCAGGCAGTCGATTTCCCCCTTAGCAAACCTAACTAAATTGTCGCGATCATCTTCCGCGTAGTAGGTCCGATACAGGTGCGTATGCCGATCCAACATAGGCAAAATCAAGTCACCGTACCAGCGCTCCTCCACGAAAATGATCGCACCCTTAACCAAATCCGCATGACGGGATAAATAGTCGGCAAACACGTACGGCTTTTCCTCTGCGGTTTTGTACACGCGCGAGAGCTCAGTCCAAAGCTCCTCATTACTCATCGGCTTTCCTTCCTTCTGCCGCGCGGCCTTCTTGCTATAGACAGTGGCCAACCGCTTCTTGTCGTCGGCAGTAAGTGCGTAGTCGAGCGGAACGTAGTCGAATTCCACCAAAATTCCTCGCTCGATCGCCTCCTTCAGGCCGAAACGGTAGACAACTGGCCCGATTTCTTGCTCGACGAATTTCGAGCCCGCTTGGTCATATTCCCGTTCCGGTGTCGCACTCAGCCCAAGGCGGAACTTGACTGGCTGCTGCAAACCCTGCAGGTCCTTCACACACTGCGGCGCGCCGAACCCGTGCACCTCGTCATGCACGATTAGCAATTCTTCTTTCGCCTGCGCCTCTACTGCAGCAGCACGGGTCTGAGTTGCCCACGCGAAACGACTAATACGCCGCCCTTCGGAGCCAACGAGAAGCTGTGCCCTTGATGATGTTCCCCGTAGTGCCGAAACACGCGAAGCGCCCGAGCTTGCGCCACTTCCCACGTCACTATAGTGCGGAACCATTGATCCAAGAGGTCGGTACCCTCAGTGCAAACGATAACGCTCTCAATCTGTCCGCCAATCAACAGTTCGTGAGCGATCCTAAGGGCGGTGTTAGTCTTTCCCGTCCCGGTAGCCATCTCGAGAATTCCGCCCTTGGCTGCGATGAACGCCTTGGCCGCTTCCGCTTGGTGTCGCCATCGGTTGTCGAGCGTAGGCACCTTGGGTGTACTCACCGAGGGGGCGCTGCTCTGTATTTCTGGCCTGTCGGACGGCGCGCGCGTACGAATGATGTGCACGCTCTTGTCCGAAAGCGGCATGACTAACAAACTCTCGTCCTCGCCCGACCACTGCAGATCAAAATCACTCTCGATTTCGCTAACTCGACTAGCGTCATCCGAAACCCAATCCCGAAACACGACGACCTTCTCGTAGTTCCGAATGTGTCCGGAATGGCTCTCGTTGGCTGAGCCGACGAAAGCAATCCTTTCTCCCCAGGGGAATCCGAAGACGCCGCTCTTTTCATGAAAGATACCCGCATCCTCTATGTGTCTAGGCATCGCAAATCGGATGTCTAGGTAGCCCGCCACAATCATCCAAGCCATGAGACGAAGCCGTAATGCCAAATCGTCGGGCGCATTCTCGAACGCGAACGCTTCTTCGATAAGACGTTCGCTCATTCCGCTCAGGAGACCTTTTCGATAGCTCTCGTCCGTAGCCAGCTTCAACGCCTCCGCGTCCTGTTCGCTCAACTCAGGACATATAAGGAGTTGAATGGTTACTTGTTCGGACAGGAGACGTACAAGTGCACCGCTCCATGTTTTCAATGCCGAGCTCGAGAAGTACCCGGCGGCGCGCTTGTACGAAGCGCAATGCTGCAAGCAAGGCGTGAAGAAATCCTTACCGAGATCGTCACGGCCCGTCCGGTAGAAGGTCTTGAGCGCGCGGATGGCCTTCCTATTAGCATCCGACGCATAGGCCTCCATCAGGCCAACCCCTGGCTGCGGATCGCGCGTCGCATTGCTACTTCCTTCATCATTGTCTCGAGGTCGTCGTCATCCGCGTACGCCAATGCTGGCTCACTCACTTTGTGACCCAGCACGCGTTCAATCAAAAGTCCTACATCGTATTCGTCCAGCCATCCGCCAATTTCGTTGTGACGGTTGGCCCTTGCATCCGTGAAGGATCTCGGCCATTCGCGTCCTTCCGTATCGCGATAGGCCGATATGAGCTCGTCGATTAGGTGCGCGTGTTCCGGCTCATATTCGTGCCAATCCTGCCAGTGCGACGGCGGCCTCAGTATCCCGAGCCAGACCAGGAAGGCGAGTACTGAGTGAGCGTGTCGATCGTCAATACGGAGGCCCCGAACCCGGTTGGCCGATATCCAGCTCACGCCGCCGGCGTAGCGCGCGTAAACCGCGACCCGAAGCACGTCCAGGCAAGAAGGCAACGTCTCCGTAAGGGCCAACGGATTTCGCGACAGTAAGTGAAAACCGTCCCCGAGTTGTCGGCGCGCTATCCACCGAGCCTGTTCGGCGCCGCTCGTCGGCCACGCTCCTATATCTGCCACCGTCAAAAGCCCGTGCAGATAGTCCTTCAACCCCTTCCCGTAAGCCCAGTCAGCCCAGGCTCGCTCCATGGCTGGAGTCCACAAGGGATATAGCGACTGCGGTTCCCGCGCCCAGCGAGCCTGGCAGTAAAGGGTGAGCTGCCTTTCATCAAGCAAGAGTTTCTGTCCAGCAGCAACGCGTCCCGTATCCCTCAATTGCTCCTCGAGACCGTAAATGCCTGGGGCGAACCGCACAAAATCCGCGTGCAGCAGCAAGATTGGCCCCACGCTACTTCGGGAATACATGCCAGCTGCTAGGAGCATGAACCTGTCGCGCAAGTCATCAAAGGGCAACGGGCCTTCGTGATGCAGGATCTTTCTCAAGAACCCCGCGACGGTCGTCACCCCGTCAGTATCTGGCGCGATATCAATTTCGGGTTCGTTCGTCTGTTCTTGCTCTGCGTCCTCTTCGGAATCTGCCGACAGTTCTGTCCCAAACGCCGTCCAACCGGCCTCGTAAAGATTCAAAAACAGGTGGCGCGCCTCACCCATTACGATCAGCAGATCACGTGTAGAGCATTGGTCGTCCTTGTGACGAGCGCGATAAAGCGCATGTAGCGGCTTAAGCTGGACCGGCGCATCTACCCGCTCACCCAACAACCGATGAACGCGAATAGTGCGTCGCACGCGGCGACTCAGCGGTCGCCGCGCCAAATAGCCAGACCAAAGCGCTATCCGGTCATCCGTCTCAATAGCTGCGGCGAACGCTCCCGGATCTCCCGAGCAGACCCTTTCAAGAGGTGCGGGAAGCTGACCTTTCGCTAACACGTCTTTCAGCCGACGCCGTGCGTCACGCAGTGCCTCATCGCCAATATCCCACACTACCCACCCACCAGTTACTTCTCGCGCAATCGGTTGCACCAAGTCCGCCATCGCGAGATTCAGCACCGCCATGCTGAGCTGATCGTCAGCCGTGAGCTTGTCCGCATTGAATCGGCGATATGACGCCGCAGCACCGAGTGTCGCCCGCGAAAGGACTCCCCAAACATCCTTCCTTCGTTGCTCCAGGTAGGCGTTGAAATCGCGTGCGTACCCCGTCCTGAGAATACGAAGGGACTTTGCCTCAATCTGCCGAATGCGTTCGCGCGTTACTGCGAGTGACGCTCCAATATCGGCCAGCGTTTCAGCCTTCCTCCCGTTGAGACCGAAACGCCGCTCCAGAATGGTCCGCTCTCGATCCCCAAGCTGTGCGAGGCACTGTTGCGGTATCGGCGACGGCAGCATGAATTGATCGAGTGACACCGCGCTATTACCTGCCCCGCGTCATAAATGCCCGCACTCCGACCCGCTGCGGTCCTTGGTCAATTCACCCCCCGCGCCATGCCCCCGAGCTTGCATGGCTTGATCACACCCTGAACGAGGCAAATCGACCCCGTTGCTGGCTCACTGTACCGAAAATGAAATTTGAGCTGGCCTCAGTTTCCTCTCGGCAAAATGGAAGTTAAAATTCTTTGCCTTTGCTTGAGTGGAAGTTAAAATTTAGATATGATGTTAGAAACTAAGCCTCAGGGATGACTTCCATGCAGACGGGTGGACCCGAGTTCTCCTACACGCACGCATTCCCGGCCATACGAGGGAGCCAAGCCGGACGCGCGTTTTACGTGGCCATGTGCCCCTTGAAAGTCATTCCCAAGATCTTTGTATTCGACGAAGAAGAGGTACCGCCTGAGCTACGGGCGCAACGCGCCCTGAACCGCGCCCGAATTCCCGAGATCGCCAGCTACCTGGTGGAGAACCGCGACTCCTACGTCTTATCAGCCCTAACCGCGTGTGTTGATGGGCGGATGGAGTTCCGCCCGCTAGCCGAACATGGCCCCCAATCCTCGATCGGCATCCTCAGCGTGCCGATGGATGCACGCATTCTCATAAACGATGGCCAGCACCGTAGAGCGGCAATTGAGGCTGCGATACGCGAGAACCCTGATCTGGGCCAGGACAATGTCCCGGTCCTTTTTTTCCTGGATCAGGAGTTGCGCCGAAGCCAGCAGATGTTTGCCGACCTGAACAAGTATGCGATCCGTCCTAGCTACTCGCTTTCCACCCTCTACGACCACCGCGATCCGAGTGCGGAGCTGGCTCGGTACCTGGCCAAAGCCTGTCCCGCCTTTAGCGGCTCGACGGAGATGGAAAGGTCGGCAATATCCAATAGATCCACCAAACTCTTCACCCTGAGCAGCATCAAGCACGCCAGCCGGACGCTTTTGCGCAAACGCGGTCGCGATCCCATCACTGAGGAGGAAAAACTCCTCGCGAAGGAATTTTGGGATACCGTCGCGGAACAAGTCGCCGATTGGCGCAAAGCGCGGGATAAAATCGTTCACACCTCGGAGTTGCGTCAAGGGTACGTACATGCGCATGGCGTGGCCTTGCAAGCGCTAGGCAGAGTCGGGGCGGCTCTGCTCGCGGCTCGCCCGAAGGATTGGAAAGCGGCACTGAAGAAAATCAAGAACATAGATTGGTCGCGCTCGAATACAAAGCTCTGGGAGGGGCGGGCGATGGTCCACGGTCGGATCAGTAAGAGCAGTACGAGTATCGCGCTCACTGCCAACGCGATAAAAACTGTTATCGGCCTCAAGCTAACCGAAGATGAACTCGCGTTGGAACGGGAAATACAATGACGAACAGCGCAACCACCCTCGGTATTGCTGAGCGGCCGGAAATACAGGAGCTCTACCGCGCAGATTCCCGTCCATGGGTGATCGGCTATAGCGGAGGAAAGGATTCGACGGCAATCCTCCGCCTGATTTTCGAGGCACTGCAGGACTTACCGCATTCGCAGCGTACTAAGCCCATTTTCGTGGTCTCGTCTGACACGCTCGTTGAAACCCCCATCGTCATCAGCCTCATCGGAGAAACCCTCGCAAAGGTGCAACAAGCCGCGGTGGCCGCACAGCTGCCAATTTCAGTCGCGCAGGTGACTCCGAAAAATACCGAGACCTTCTGGGTCAACCTTCTCGGTAAGGGCTATCCGGCTCCGACACGACAATTTCGCTGGTGCACGGAGCGTATGAAGATAGATCCTGTCAGCGAGTTCATCCGCGACAAAGTTGCGCGCTTCGGTGAAGTAATTGTCGCGCTTGGGTCGCGGACCCAAGAGAGCGATACCCGCGCGCAAGTGATGAAGAAGCATCGCATCGAGGGGCAGCGGCTATCGCGGCACACAACCCTCGTCAATGCTTATGTCTATACCCCAATTGAGGCGTGGTCGACCGACGATGTTTGGGAATACCTTTTTTCCGGTGAAGCCCCATGGGGCGGCACTCATCAAGCTCTGTTCGACCTCTACAAGGGCTCGAATGCCGGCGAATGTCCCCTCGTCATCGATAAATCGACGCCTTCTTGCGGTAACTCCCGATTCGGATGTTGGGTCTGCACCGTTGTGACCGAGGATAGAGCGATTGACGGCTTAATCCAGAGCGGCAATACGTGGCTTAAGCCGTTGAAGGATTTCCGCAATGAACTCTTTGCTACGACGCTTCCAGAGAACAAGCATCGGTTCAGACACGAACGCCGTCGCGATGGTCGCGTGACGGTCGTCATCAATGACGCGGGACAAGAAAAGCACGTACCTGGTGCCTATCTCATGTCCGTGCGCCAGGATTTCCTGCGCCGACTCCTTCGCGCACAGCGGCAGATGGACGAGCACAGCCCGGTCCACGATTATGAATTGATCAACAAAGCCGAACTCGAGGAGATCCGCAACCAGTGGCGCTGTGACCCCAATGAGCCAGATTGGGAAGACAGCCTTCCACGAATCTATCGCGAAGAGATGGGCCGCGATCTCGATTGGAATAAGCACGATGACGCCCGATTCGACGGCGAAGATTCGCGGCTTATCGCCGAAACCGCCAAAGAGTTCGGGCTACCGGCTGAACTCGTAATGAAGCTCCTCGAATTCGAGATCTCTATGGAGGGGTTGAGCAAACGATCGCAAATCTACGCTCGACTCTCCAGCATCCTGCAGAAAGACTGGGGACAGCTAGAGGAACAGGTACGAGCTAGGTCTGAGCAAGGCGCGAAACTCCGGGATAGGGACGAGCAAGAAAAGCGGCTCTTCGAGCGCTACGCGACACTCGAAAAGATGATTAGCGATGCTTCTTGAGCGCATCTCTGTCTGCGATGTAGGCGTCTTCCGAGGCCAACACGTCTTGGACATCGCCCCAAGAACAAAATACGGCCAAACAAGACCAGTAATACTTTTCGGCGGACTCAACGGCTCAGGCAAGACCACACTTCTTACGGCAGTTCGACTTGCCCTTTATGGACGCCAAGCCCTCGGCTTTACCATGGCACAAAAGGGCTATCACGAGTTCCTTCGCGAACTAATACATCGCAATCGCGATTCCCTCGTACCGACCATCCACGCACACGTCGGCCTGGAGTTCACTTACTCGCACGCCGGGAATCAGACGAAATACCGCGTGGTCCGATCATGGGAGGATCGCGGGCGAGTCCTTGATGAAACGGTTCGGATTTACCGTGATAACGATGAAGTATCTGGGCTTTCCTATGAGCAAGCCCAAGCCTTTCTCACGCATCTCGTTCCCCCGGGCGTTTCCCAATTGTTCTTTTTCGACGGTGAAAAGATCGCTGCCCTGGCTGCCGATCAGGCAGACGGTCATTTGGCAGAGTCGGTACGCCAGCTTCTCGGCCTAGACATAGTCGCCAAACTCGGTACGGATTTAACAGTTCTCCTTCGGCAAAGCCGAAGCGAAGACGCCGGCGCCGCCCGCAGTGAACATGAAAAGCTCGAGCTCGATCTTCAAAATCTCGAACAGGAGATAGAAAAAGGCTTTGCTTTCATTCGCGACGAACTTGATCCTCGCATAACGGAGGCCAAATTGCGCGTCGATCGAATCCGCGCGCAACTCGCCCAGCAAGGTGGCGCATGGGCCGTTAACCGCAATACTCTTGAACAGGCCACCGAAGAACTGGCGACTCAACGCCGCGCGGCAGAACATTGCATAAGAGAATTGTTCGCTGAACATCTTCCCTTCGCCCTCGCGCCGACTCTACTGAAGGCTTTGTCTGCGCAATTTAGGACCGAATCAGCCGTGCTCACTTCGGACACTATAAAGCGCGCGGTTCACAAGAAGAGTGCTGAGATCCAAAAGCGTTTGGCCCGGCGCCTGCCGAAGCAGTATCGCTCCGTCGTTCGCTCTGTTATCCAAGAAATTCTGATCGGAAGGAAAGCTCCTGTGGCGAAGATTCTCCATAAGGGCTTGAGCGAAAGTGATCGCCTACAGATCGAACGCTTGCTAAAGCGTGATGTGCCTCTTTCGATTACTGTATTTCGCAAAAGTGTGGACGAATTGGCTCGTCTCGATGAAAAGATTGCCGACGTATCGCGCCGTCTTGCAATGGCTCCAACTGATGGCAGCCTCGTTAGCCACTTCCAAGAACTGGAGTCCGCCAGCGAAGAAATCGGCCGGCTAACACAGCAACGCCGGGCACAAGTCGAAGAGCTCCGCCGCCGAACATGGTCAAGCATTGACATCGTTCGTAAGCTGCGACGCCTCGAAGAGCGGATTAGCGGAATTCGGACCTCTG
>WNGH01010619.1_pt1 | contig 15162 bp, 13 predicted proteins | sample 5400631 | NCBI WGS metagenome assembly WNGH01 (sample SAMN13153373, study PRJNA577476) | soil metagenome | isolation source: 115 cm soil or saprolite under Garry oak tree replicate 1 | place: USA:California | collected 2016-06-15
ACTTCGAGCTCTGGTGGCTGTTCGGGTTCGCGCTGTTCTTCGGGCTGGGCTGGCTCGCGGCGCGCGTCGACATCAAGCAGCTGCTGTGGGAATCGCGGCAACTGCCGCGCTCGTATTTCAAGGGCCTCAACTTCCTGCTCAACGAGCAGCCCGACAAGGCGATCGAGGCCTTCATCGAGGTGGTCAAGGTCGATCCGGAGACAGTCGAGCTGCACTTCGCGCTGGGGAGCCTGTTCCGCCGCCGCGGCGAGACCGAGCGCGCGATCCGCATGCATCGGAACCTGCTCGAGCGTCCGGATCTGGGCGCGGAACAGCGGCTGCACGCGATGGTCGAGCTGGGGCAGGACTATCTCAAGGCCGGGCTTCTCGATCGCGCGGAAGAGATGTTTCTCAAGCTCAAAGGCTCCCCGCATCGTGCCGAGGCGCTGAAGTTCCTGCTCGAGATCTATCAGCAGGAAAAAGACTGGATGAAGGCCGTCGGGATCGCGCTCGAGCTGGAAAAGGACACCGGGCAGTCCGCGCAAAAAGAAATCGCGAATTACCACTGCGAGCTCGCGCTGTCGGAAGCGACCCATTCGCGCCCGGAAGGGGCGAGGCATCATTTGGAGGCGGCCCTCGCTGCGCACCGCAAATGCGTCCGCGCCAACATCATTCTGGGCGATCTCGCGGCGGCCTCGGGCGATCACAACGGCGCCATCCAGGCCTGGAAACGGATCGAGCAGCAGAACCCGGCTTATCTCGCGCTCGTCGCGCAGCGCCTGCTCGAGAGCCATCGCGCGATCGGGCGCACCGAGGAGGGGCTGACGCTCTTGCGGGGCTACCTGGCGAGCTTTCCCTCGCTCGATCTGCTCGATGTCGCCTTCCAGTCGACGCTGGACTCGGAGGGCCCCGAGACGGCATACAAGCTCGTGAAGGACGAGTTGCGCCGCAACCAGACCTTGCTCGGCCTGGACAAGCTGCTCGAAGCGCAGCTCCTGGTCGCGCCCGCCGAAAGGCGCCACGATCTGGAGCTCGTCCGCAATCTCATACACAGCCATACGCAACGCCTGGCGCGCTACCATTGCGAGAACTGCGGATTCAAGGCACGGCAGTTCTATTGGCACTGTCCTGCCTGCGGCGGCTGGGAGACCTATCCGCCGAGGCGGAACGAGGAATTCGAGCTGACACCATGAAGACTGGAGGGGGAATTTGAAAATCGCCGTTGTCGGGACGGGCTATGTCGGCCTCGTCACCGGCGCCTGTTTCGCGGAGGTCGGGAACGAGGTGCTTTGCCTCGACGTCGACGCTGAGAAGATCCGCACCCTCGAGGCGGGCGGAATTCCGATCTACGAGCCGGGATTGCTCGAGGTGGTCAAGCGCAACCGCGCCGCGGGGCGGCTGCACTTCACGACCGATCTCGAAGAGGCGGTCCGTTTCGGAATCGTGCAATGTATCGCCGTGGGCACGCCGCCCGGCGAAGACGGCTCGGCCGATCTGAGATACGTGCTCGAGGCGGCGCGCAACATTGGCCGGCGCATGACCGAGTACAGGGTGGTCGTGGACAAATCGACGGTGCCGGTCGGCACCGCCGACAAAGTGCGGGCCGCGATTTCGGCGGAGATCGCGAAGCGCGGCGTCGAGATTCCATTCGCCGTGGTTTCGAATCCGGAATTCCTGAAGGAGGGAGCCGCAGTCGAGGATTTCATGCGCCCGGACCGGATCGTCGTGGGTGCCGACGACCCGCAGGCGATACAGATCATGCGTGCGCTCTACGCGCCGTTCCAGCGCAACCACGAGCGCCTGCTGCTGATGGACGTGCGTTCGGCAGAGCTCACCAAATACGCGGCGAACGCGATGCTCGCGACGCGCATCTCGTTCATGAACGAGCTCGCGAATCTCGCCGAGCGTCTCGGCGCCGACATCGAGGAGGTGCGCAAGGGCATGGGCTCCGACCCGCGCATCGGCTACCACTTCCTCTATGCGGGAGCCGGCTACGGCGGCTCCTGCTTTCCGAAGGACGTCCAGGCTCTGATCCGCACGGCCGCAGGGGCCGGCGGCACGCTCCCGGTTCTGCAGGCGGTCGAGCAGGTGAACGCGGGACAGAAACGCGTGCTTGCGAGAAAAATTCTGGAGCGATTCGGCGGCACGCTCTCCGGGCGGCGCATCGCCGTCTGGGGTCTCGCGTTCAAACCCAATACCGACGACGTGCGGGAAGCGCCGAGTCGCGTTCTGATCGAAGAGCTTCTCGCCGAGGGCGCGACGGTCAGCGCCTACGATCCGGTGGCGATGCCTGCCGCGAAAAGCGCATTGTCCGGGTTGAAGGGCATCGCTTACGCGGCTTCGCCGCTGGATGCGCTCGACGGCGCCGATGCGCTCGCAGTCGTCACCGAGTGGCAGGAGTTCCGCAGTCCGGATTTCGAGGCGATCCGCGCGCGCCTCAAGACGCCGGCGATCTTCGACGGGCGCAATCTCTACGATCCGGCGCAGCTGAAGCGATTCGGCCTGGAGTACTATCCGATAGGACGGGCCGCGGCGAGGGCGGGCCCGTGAAGGGGAAAAATCTGGTTTTCTCGGAGCTGCACAAGGCGCGAGTCCTCGTCGTGGGCGACGTGATGCTCGACCGCTACTGGTACGGCGAAGTGAGCCGCATCTCCCCCGAAGCGCCGGTACCCATCGTCAAGATCGAAAGCAAGCGCACCAGGGAGACAGCGGGCGGGGCGGCGAACGTCGCGGCCAACGCGGCGGCGCTCGGCGCGAGCGTGACCTTGCTGTCGGTAGTCGGCGACGACGAACCGGGTCGCAAGCTCGCGCAGCTCCTGGCGGAGAAGCACGTCCAGGCGAATCTTCATCGCGACGCGTCGATCGATACGACCGTCAAGCTGCGCGTGATCGGGGGGCGGCAGCAGCAGATGCTGCGCGTCGACTTCGAGACCGCGCCGAGCCACGAGGTCCTGTTCGATAAGCTCGACGATTACCGCCGCATGGTTGCGGACCGCGATGTCGTGATCCTGTCCGACTACGGCAAGGGCGGACTCGCGCATATCGCGCAGATGATCGAGATTGCGCGCGCCCAGGGCAAGACCGTTCTGGTCGATCCCAAGGGGGAGGATTACTCGCGCTACGTGGGCGCGACCGTGGTCACGCCAAACCGGGCCGAGCTGCGCGAAGTCGTGGGAAGCTGGAAGGACGAAAACGAGCTCACTGCGAAGGCACAGGCGCTGCGGGAGCGGCTCGGCATTCGGGCGCTGCTCGTCACCCGGGGCGCCGAGGGCATGACGCTGTACGAGGCGGGCCGGAGCCGGCACGAGCCCGCTCGCGAGGAGCACGAAGTGATCGACGTGAGCGGCGCCGGGGATACGGTCATCGCGACGCTCGGAGTGATGCTCGGGGTCGGGATGCCGCTCGACGAGGCGGTGAGGGTCTCGAACGTTGCGGCCGGCATCAAGGTCCTCAAATTCGGGACCGCAGTCGTGCAGCCTAAAGAGCTCAGCGACGCGCTGGCGCAAGGGTAACCGGGGCGGACATGTACTTCATAGTCACCGGCGCGGCGGGCTTCATCGGGTCGAACCTCGTCCGGGCGCTCAACGCGCGCGGCGAAACCCGGATCCTCGCCGTGGACGATCTGGAGCACGGCGACAAATTCCGCAATCTGGCGGCGTGCGAGATCGCCGATTTTCTCGACAAGGACGAATTCCGGAGACGCCTCGAGGCGGGGGATTTTTCCGGGGCTATCGATATCGTGTTCCATCAGGGCGCCTGTTCCGACACCATAGAAACCGACGGCCGCTTCATGATGGAGAACAATTACCGCTATTCGATGGCGCTGCTCGACTTCTGCATGGAGGAGGAAGTCCCTCTCCTGTACGCGTCTTCGGCTGCGGTTTACGGGGCGGGCAAGGATTTTCGCGAGGAGCGAGGGTTCGAGGCGCCGCTCAACATCTACGGCTACTCGAAATTCCTGTTCGATCAGGCCGTCCGGCGGCGCCTGGGCGAAGCGGGCTCGCAGATCGCCGGGTTCCGCTACTTCAACGTCTATGGTCCCAACGAATGGCACAAGGGCCGCATGGCGTCGGTGGCCTGGCATTTCTTCAACCAGTATTCGGCGGATCGGCGCGTGCGTCCCTTTGTCGGCTCGGGGGGGTACGGGGACGGCGAGCAGCGCCGCGACTTCATCTCGGTCGAGGACGTCACCAAGGTCAACCTGCATTTTCTCGACCATCCCGAGCTGTCGGGTATCTTCAACGTCGGCACGGGGCGGGCGCAGAGCTTCAACGACGTGGCGCTCGCCGCGATCAACTGCTGCCGCAATGCAAAAGGCGATCAAGCCGTGGACCTGGCGGAGGCACGCGGGCAGGGTCTGATCGAGTACGCGCCCTTTCCGGATGCGCTGAAAGGCAGGTACCAGAATTTCACTCAGGCGGATGTCGGCGCGCTGCGCCGCGCAGGTTTTACCGCGCCTTTCCTTGCGGTCGAGGAGGGCGTCGGCCGCTACTGCCGCCAGCTGCTCGAGGAAAGAAAGGCGGCCGGCGGCTGATGCGCCACGCCATGAGATATCATAGAAGCATGGATCGCAATCCGGAGCTGACCTACAAGACGATCGAAGATACGGTCGGCGATACGCCGCTGGTGAGGCTGAAGCGCCTGCCAGGAAAAACGTCCAACATCGTCCTCGCCAAGCTCGAGGGCAACAATCCCGCAGGCTCGGTCAAGGACAGACCCGCGATGTCGATGATCGTGCGCGCGGAGAAGCGCGGGACGATCAAGCCCGGCGACGCCTTGATCGAAGCGACGAGCGGCAACACCGGTATCGCGCTCGCGATGGCGGCGGCGATCCGCGGCTACCGCATGGTGCTCGTCATGCCCGAGCACTTGTCCGCCGAGCGACGCCAGACCATGCGCGCCTTCGGCGCGGAGATCGTCCTCACGCCCAAGACGGGCGGCATGGAAGCCGCGCGCGACCTCGCCGAAAAGATGCAGCGCGAAGGCAAGGGGCGCATCCTCGATCAGTTCGCCAACCCCGACAATCCGCTGTCGCACTACGAAGGCACGGGTCCGGAAATCTGGCGCGACACAAAGGGGGCGATCACGCATTTCGTCAGCAGCATGGGCACCACCGGCACCATCATGGGCTGCTCGCGCTTCTTCAAGGAAAAGAACCCGAGAATCCAGATTGTCGGCTGCCAACCCGAGGAGGGCTCGCAGATCCCCGGCATCCGCAAGTGGCCCGAGGCCTATCTGCCGAAGATCTACGACAAGGCGCGCGTGGACAGGCTCGAATACGTGAGCCAGGCCGACGCCGAGGAGATGGCGCGCCGCATGGCGCGCGAAGAAGGCATCTTCGCGGGCATTTCATCCGGCGGCGCCCTCGCGGTCGCGCTCAGAATTTCGCGCGAAGTCGAGAACGCGACCATCGTGACGATCATCTGTGACCGCGGCGACCGCTACCTTTCGACAGGCGTTTTCCCAGACTAACGGCGTTCACCGCGCAGGCGAATGACGCCGATCCTCGCGTTCGATATCGAGACGGTGCCGGACATCGCCGGACTGCGGCTGCTTCGCGATCTGGATGCGAAGCTCTCCGACCGGGACGTCGCCGAGCACGCTTTCCAGCAACGGCGTGCCCAGACCGGCCAGGACTTTCTGCCCTTGCACCTGCACCGGGTCGTCGCCATCGCCTGCGCGCTGCGCGAGGGAGACAGCTTCCGCTGCTGGTCGCTGGGTTCCCCCGCGGACGGCGAGGGAGAGCTGCTCCGGCGCTTTTTCGACGGGATCGAAAAGTACACTCCGCAGCTGGTTTCCTGGAACGGCGGGGGGTTCGATCTGCCGGTGCTTCACTACCGCGGTCTCGTGCACGGCGTGTCGGCGCCGCGCTACTGGGACACGGGCGACGACGATCGCGAGTTCAGGTACAACAATTACATCAGCCGCTATCACCAGCGTCACCTCGACCTCATGGATACGCTCGCTCTCTACCAAGGGCGGAACTACGTGCAGCTGGACGAGCTGGCCCGGCTCCTGGGATTTCCGGGCAAGATCGGAATGGACGGATCGAAGGTCTGGGAAGCGTATCAGTCGGGAAAGATCGACGATATCCGGAAGTATTGCGAAACGGACGTGGCCAACACCTATCTTGTTTTCCTGCGTTTCCAGCTACTGCGCGGCGCCTGCGACGAGGCGCTCTACCGGCGCGAGCTGGACCTGGTCCGGGACGCGCTCGGCAAGTCCAATGACGCCCACTGGCGCGAGTTCGTCGCCCGGTGGAGCTGAACCCGAAAGTCCCGATGCCGATCGCCCTCATCGAGTCCCTCGACCGGGAGGGCCGCGGCGTGGCTCACGTAGAGGGAAAGGCGGTGTTCGTCGACCATGCCGTCCCGGGCGAGCTCGTCGAATACTCCGCTTACCGCAAGAAGCGCGCGTGGGAAGCCGCGCAGATCGTGCGGATCGAGCAGGAAAGTGCGGCGCGCATTTCCCCGCGCTGCGCCTTTTTCGGGACCTGCGGCGGGTGTTCGATGCAGCACATCGAAGAACGCGCGCAGGTGGCGGCCAAGCAGCGCGTGCTCGAAGACGCGCTCTGGCACATCGCCCGCCTTCATCCGGAGACACTGATGCGGCCGCTGTACGGGCTTGCCTGGGGTTACCGGCATCGAGCTCGACTGTCGGTCCGCTGGGTGCCCAAGAAAGGCGGGTCGCTCGTGGGTTTTCGCGAGCGCAAGTCGAGCTTCGTTACCGACATGACGAGCTGCGAGGTCTTGCCGCCCAGAGTATCCGGTCTCATCCCGCCGCTTCGCGCGCTGGTCGATTCGCTGGAAATGCGGGGGCGCGTGCCGCAGATCGAAGTCGCCGTAGGCGAGGAGTTGACGGTGCTGGTATTGCGCGTGCTGGTGTCGCCGGGCGCGGACGACCGCGAGCAGCTCAAGGAGTTTGCCGATCGGCACGGCGTACAGCTGTGGCTGCAGCCCGAAGGGCCCGATTCGGCGCGTCCGTTCTGGCCGCTAGCAGCACCGGGCTTGTATTACACCCTGCCCGAATTCGGGCTTCGCATCGCGTTCGGCCCGACCGATTTCACCCAGGTCAACCACGCGGTAAACCGGCTGCTGGTGGGCCGTGCGCTGTCGCTCCTGGGTCCGCGCCCGGGTGAGAGAATCACCGATTTTTTCTGCGGGCTGGGCAATTTCACGCTGCCGATCGCGGGCCGCGGCGCCGAGGTGCTCGGGGTGGAAGGCAGCGCAGGCCTGGTTGTGCGCGCGGAAGAGAACGCCCGAGCCAACGGCCTCGCCGATCGCTGCCGGTTCGCGGTTGCAGATCTTTTCGACGCCGCGGCATGCGCCGGTTTGCCGGCGTGCGATAAAGTGCTGCTCGATCCGCCGAGGGAAGGGGCAATCGAGTTGGTGAAATCATTTGCCGCGAAGCCGCCGTCCCGTATCGTGTACGTTGCGTGCGATCCGGCGACTCTCGCCCGCGACAGCAGCGTGCTCGTTCACACGCAGGGGTATCGGCTCGCCACAGCCGGAGTGGTGAACATGTTCCCGCATACCTCGCACGTGGAGTCGATCGCGCTGTTCGAGCGGGATCAATAAAAAAGGGCGCCGTAGCGCCCTTTTTTGCCGGGTTTTGCGATCTAGTCTCGTTCCCCACCCAGTGCGAGCAGTATCTGAAGCAGGTTTGCGAAGATGTTGAACAGGCTCAGATACACACCCGTCGTCGCCATGATGTAGTTGGTTTCGCCTCCGGTGACGATCCTGGAGAGATCGTGCAGCAGGAACAGCGAAAAGACGACGATCACCAGGGTCGAGATCGTGAGTGCGAGCGCCGGGATCTGCAGGAACATGTTGGCGATCATCGCGATGAGCAGCGCGATCATGCCGACAAACAGAAACTTGCCCATGAAGCTGAAGTCGCGCTTGGTGGTCGTGGCGATCGCGCCCATCACGAGGAAAACTACTGCCGTGCCGCCCGCTGCATAGCCGACCAGCTGCACACCGTTCTTCAGGGCGAGAGCGTAGTTGAGGATCGGCCCCAGCCACCAGCCGAGTAGACCGGTCATCAGCAGCAGCAGCGCGACACCGAGCGTGCTGTTGCGGTTGGCGACAATCGCGAATTGCAGGCCGACCACCGCGGCGAGCATCACAAACGTGGTAATGATTGGGTGTGCCACCACGACCGACGCGGTCGCCATGCCGAGAAAAGCGCCGGCGATGGTTGGCACCATCGTCAAGGCAAGGAGTAGATAGGTGTTGCGCAGGACCTTTTGTGACTCGGCAGAGATCGCCGTGCCGAAAGTCCCATACGTGTTCTGGTTCGAGCGCACTGGTTGCAGTTCGGGTTGCATGTCCATCCTCCATCGAATGAAGCGCTGACGGACGCTTAGAGTAGCTACCGCCAGCAAGGTTCAACCGCGCGAAGGCAGTATAGCGATGCTTGGCGCGCGGCGCTATTGCGGTCTTCATGTGGGGGTCGGGTGATACAATTTCAAGCGCCGACAGGCACTTGCCCTTGCCGATCTGCATTTGCCGATCGCATGCCGGAAGGTTGGCCGAGCGGTTTAAGGCACCGGTCTTGAAAACCGGCAGAGGCGCAAGCCTCTCGTGAGTTCGAATCTCACACCTTCCACCAGCGCCGCTATGGCATCGCGAACGGGAGTTCGACGCAGGTAGCAAAGAGCGACGAAGTGTGGTCGGGGTCGCTGTTGCCCAGAGCGTGGTGCAGCAGGTAGTGCACCGCTTCATGCTTTAGCGACAATAGAGACCTCTGCGCGGCAAGCCGTCGAGTGGTGAGACGAGCGTACCTTCCTTTTCTATTACCACGAGCGGCGCCGGCGCCTGTATTCCAGCGCAGGCCTCGACCATCTGGTAAAGCTGCTCGAGGAAAACGACATTCGCTCGCGGGTCGCTGGGCTCGACTGCGGGGGCATATCTGAGCCGCATTCCGGCCGGGCCCTCGACATCGTACTCGCACCCGTACCCGTGGCAGGGCGGCGGCTCTTGCTCTGCCACGCCGCACCCGCCGAGCGCAAGCAGGAACGCGAGCAGCGCACCCTTTGCGGGTAACCTGAAAGCCGAGGCTGTTGACAGAATCATCAGGTAATTATGCCTTGGGCGACAAAGTTTCCACCAGTCATGAGAAGCAAAAAAAGGCGGCGGACTTACGTCCGCCGCATCAACCTCCCCTCGTTCCAACCGCGCAACTGTTGTTGCGTCTTCGTACCAACCCGCCGGCCCAGTGATAGACATGTCGGGTCAGTGCTTGTATTCCTCGGGCTTCCTGCGCTTGGCTCGCGCCGCCTTGCGCAGGCTCTGATAGAGATCCGGATGCTGCGATTTCAGATGTTCTATGACCTCGAAGTCCTCTTTTTTCACGCGGCTGAGATCGACCCGCTCGACGTGGACCAGCCGCAGCAGCTCGCGAACCGGCTTGGGCATCGTACGGCCGCTTTCGTAACGCGAGCCGCCGCTTTGCGTTACGCCGATCCTGGTCCAGAATTCCTCCTGGTTCAGGCCTAGGCGCCTGCGGATTTCCCGCGGATTGACGAGGTCAAGCAGCTTCATGTTTGCTCCGATACCGCTCAAAGGCGGCGATGCCTATGCCAACAGCATGGACCGTGCCAAGGTCGAATTGCCGGCTCCGGCCGGGGCGGGCAGGGTTCGGTTGATCCTTACATTTGTGACGAATTTGCGATAAAATTCAAGGACTTTCTCAGAGGCAGGAATGGCGCTGATCGTTCAAAAATTCGGCGGGACTTCGGTGGGCACGACCGAGAGGATCAAGAGCGTCGCGGCTAGGATTGCCGCTTTCAAAGCTGCTGGCCATCAGCTCGTTGTCGTGGTTTCGGCAATGAGCGGAGAAACCAACAGACTTATCGCTCTGGCCAAGGAGGTCCAAGCCGAACCCGATCCACGCGAGTATGACGTCGTGGTGTCGACCGGCGAGCAGGTGACGATCGGGTTGCTGTGCATGGCGCTGCTCGAGCGCGGCGTCAGGGCGCGCAGCTACACCGGGGGACAGGTCAGCATTCTCACCGACAGCTCGCACACCAAGGCGCGCATTCGTAAAATCGACGAGGAACGCATGCGTGCAGATCTTGCCGATGGAAAGCTCGTCGTCGTCGCCGGCTTTCAGGGTGTCGATGCCGAGGGCAATCTCACCACGCTCGGCCGTGGCGGATCGGACACGACTGCGGTTGCGCTCGCCGCTGCGTTGAAGGCCGACGAGTGCCAGATCTATACGGATGTAGACGGAGTCTACACCACCGACCCTCGCATCGTGCCGGAAGCGAGGCGCCTCAGGTCCGTGACCTTCGAGGAAATGCTCGAAATGGCGAGTCTCGGCTCGAAGGTCCTGCAGATCCGATCGGTGGAATTCGCCGGCAAGTACAAGGTGCGCTTGCGCGTGCTCTCCAGCTTCCAGGAAGGCGAGGGCACACTGATCACATTCGAGGAAGACGCAAAGATGGAAGACGCCCTTATTTCAGGAATCGCTTTCAACCGCGATGAAGCGAAGATCACCGTCATGGGCGTGCCCGATCGACCCGGCATCGCCTACGCCATCCTCGGGCCGATCGGCGACGCCAACATCGACGTCGACATGATCATCCAGAACGCCGGAGTCGACGGCCTGACCGACTTGTCGTTTACCGTGCACCGCAACGAGTACCAGAAAGCGCTCGACGTACTCAACCGGCAGGTCAAGGACCACATCAAGGCCGCCGACATTCGCGGCGACCACAAGATCTGCAAGGTCTCGATGGTGGGCGTCGGCATGCGTACCCACGCCGGAATCGCAAGCCAAATGTTCCGCACTCTCGCCGAAGAGGGCATCAACATCCAGATGATCTCCACCTCGGAGATCAAGATTTCGGTCGTGATCGACGAAAAATACATGGAACTCGCCGTGCGGGCGCTGCACAAGGCGTTTGGGCTGGATCAGCCGAGCTGATTACAGGAGAACACCCTTCCGATACCGTGTCCGCCGGCTGCTACTGAAAAATTCCCAGGGCTATCTTGACCTGGAAGAACAAGAGCGGCACGGCCTTGGGCTCCACCTTGGGGACGTACGTTCAGCGCGACGCTCTGGGTTCCCACCGAAAGCACCGGCAGCACACCGGGGAAGGGCCGTTCATTCTTGAAGTCCTTGCGCGTCATGAGGAACCCGATCGCGCCCAAATCCACGTGCATGCCGTCAAACTGAAAGCGGCGAAGCGCGCCGCCGCCGGCATAGTAGGAAGGATTGCGGTTCGAATCGTTGAATCCGGAGGCAGTGGCGAAGGGTCGCCACTTTGAATCCGCGAGATCCCAGTCGTACTGAAGCCCGAGGCCCCAGTTCTTTTCGTTCAGATTCCTGCCGGCGGCCGTATGGATGTGAACCGCCTTGCCGTTGACCAGCAGGCTCATCTCGTCGGCCACAGCGGCGCCGGCCGTCAAGCCGGCTATGAATGTGAGGACAAGCGCCAGAAAAGCGCGTTGTGAATTCCGAGCATGTCCGGGCAGGATCCTCCCGGTGGCATAAACCCCTTCGTCAGCGTCTTTCATCGGCCTGTCCCTTGAAAATGCATCAGCGCCAGAACCGAAAAACTCTGGGGATACACCGGACAGCGATGGGAGGAATGACTTCCAGCGGGCTTCGAAAAGTCCCCCCCGACTTCCATGGCTTGTCGTTCGTTCCGGCAATCCCGCTGTCATGGGGCTTCTCGCCCTGTAGACCGGTGACTTTGCGCCCCCGGCCTTTCGGCCGGGCTTACCTTTATCTGAACTTGCGACCCGTGGCAGAATCGATCTCTGTCACGCGCTAGAGGACTCGCAATTACCGTACCAGTTGGACCGTAGGGAAAAAGAAGATGCCGGGAAAGCGGCACCACTACAGAAGGCGCTTGGGGTGGATCAACCCGCTCGAGCGAGCGTCGGGCGGGCAAGTCGGTATGCTATATTCGCGTCGAGTCAGAAGGTCGGTTCGCAGGGAACGACGGAGAGATGCCCGAGCGGTCGAAGGGGGCGCCCTGCTAAGGCGTTATACGGATTAACCCCGTATCGAGGGTTCGAATCCCTCTCTCTCCGCCAGTTTTATGAATGAAATCGCAAAGCTGATCCGCAGAACCCGCCAATCCGGAGCGGCGCTGCTTCACCGTACATATCGCCAAAGGAAAAAACATCACCCGCTGCAACGACAAGCCCGATGAATGAGTGCGACGCCGCGCTGTTTACTCCGTCCGCGCGGTGTCGAACATCACCCAGTCCGGACGATCGCCGGTAGCGAGCCGCCCGTTGCCCGGCGTGATGGCCAGATTGGCATCGATGCGCTTTGCGCGCGTTCCGGGGGTAAACGGCTGCGGAACGTTAGGGGTCTGCATCTGGAGGATGGCAAAAGGATCGTGAACCACGCCGAATATGACGTTGAGCCGTTGAGCATGCACAAAGACGCGGCCGGTCGTGACTGTTTTCGGCGAAAACTTACCCAGCAGGCCGTGGCTGCCCGTGACCGCAAAAGTGACATCTTCGTCGGCCCCGACACTCGCCAGCGCGGCCGCGAGATGGGGCACGACTTCGTCCAGTTCCTCGCTTGCAAGGATCGGTTCGCCCCTCAATTTGACGCTTGCCAGCCTTTGTCGCATCGCGTCAATGGAAATTCTGAAAGGATGAGCGTTGTCCGGGGCGCCTGACTCGATGCGTTCGATGCGCACGAAGCCGGGCGCAGGCCGGTATTCGTAGCGCAGGACCTCGGGTCCGTCTTGGTCGGGTTTGGAACCCAATGCGCCGCAGGAGCCCAACGCGAATGCCAGGCTCGCCGCCAAGGCGGCCCGAAGGAAGTCGCACGGAAACACCTTGGAGTTGGCCAAACCGACAGCAACCTTTTCTCTATGCATCATACACGCGCGGAATATCCCTGGAACGCTTTACGTCGGCTCGGTGCGGGCGCTAAAGTAGCGCGTGCGGGAGGCATACGGCGTCATGCCCTCGGGATCGGGATATCGGCCCTTTCAACCAAGGAGGTAACCATGCACAAGAAACGACTTATCGCGGCCGTTGCCGGAGGCATGCTCGCCGTTCCGGCGGTTTTTGCCCAGATAACCATTTCCGGTACGGTGAAGGACGGTTTCGAAATATACAAACTGGGGGCGGGCAAGGCTGCTGCTCCCGCGGCTTCCTACCACTACGAGACACGCGTTTCCGACCAGTCTTCGCGCATCATCTTTTCCGGTACGCAGGATCTGGGCGGCGGCACGAGGGCGTGGTTCCAGCTGGACAGCCGGTTCCAATCGGACGTCGGCGGCAGTACCCAGACCAATACCGGCGCAACTACGGGTATCAACCTGTGGGCGGGCGGCAATACCGGCGTGGGCCTGGCCGGCGACTGGGGAAAGCTCACGATCGGCCGTTGGGACCTGCATTATCTCGAGTTCATACCCATCGAGTTCGGCTATGCCGGTTCGCTGCAGGACCTTCTGGGTGCCGGCCCCATGTCTCAGGTGAACGCCACTAATATAGGAACCAGTCTTAGTGCGAACGTCATTGCGAACGGAACCCGCACGCCGAACGTGATCATGTGGGATAGCGCGAACATGGGCGGCTTCACGGCTCGCATCGCCTACTCCACCGCATTTACTACCAATCTCACCGGCGTTTCTAGTGACGAAGGTTCTGGAAAAGGCGGCGCCGGCAGCAGCGGGGGCGCAGTGAACGCTGCCTTGCGCTATGCCGGCGGCCCGTTGGGACTGGGCGCCAGCTATTGGACCGCGACACCCGAGGGCGCGACGTCAAGTCCTGCCGGACAGCAGAAATCAGTCCGCGTTTGGGGAGGATATACCTTGCCCATGGGTCTGAAGGTCGGCTTGGGCTTCGACGGCTCGCAACGGCGCCAGGCTGCCGCGGAGGCCATGACCAAGCGCAACGCCTTCATGGTGCCGCTCGCCTACAATTTCGGGAGCCATACCGCGTACTTCACCTTTGTCAAGGTGGGTAAGCTGAGCGGTCCGAACGCCGGGAGCCCAACCGATTCCACCGATGCCATCGCGTATGGCGTGGGCTGGGAATATGCGCTGTCGAAGCTCGCCACGGTCGGCGCGTTCTACGCCAAGATAGACAACAAGGCGAATGCCAACTACAACTTCTTCTCTCTTTCTGCGAACGGCGCAACCGCTGCCACCGCCGGCGAAAGCGCGGCGCAGCTTTACGCCGGCTTCTCGTACCGCTTCTAAAGATAACCAGCACGGACGGGGCCCGATTGGGCCCCTTTTTTTTGCGTTGACCTCTCGCGTACGTGCCGGCCGACCGCGGAGTTACAATCCTGCGATTGCTTCGCTAGAGTCCGCATGGACCTGAACTACTCCTCCGAAGAGCTCGCGTTCCGCGACCGGATGCGCGCTTGGCTCGACGCCAACCTCCCCGACGACCTGCGGCGAAAGGTCGCCGGCCACGAGAGTCTGTCGAAGGACGACCTGATGCGCTGGCACCGGATCCTCGCGAAGGAGGGCTGGGTTGCGCCGGCCTGGCCCAAGGAATGGGGCGGCACCGGCTGGAACGTGGCGCAGCGCTACATCTTTGAGGAGGAATGCGGCTACGTCGGCACCCCGCCGCTCATCCCGTTCGGCCTGACGATGTGCGCGGCGGTGCTGCTGCGCTTCGGGACCGAGGCGCAGAAGAAACGGTTCCTGCCGCGCATCTACAACGGCGACGATTTCTGGTGCCAGGGCTATTCCGAGCCCGGCTCCGGTTCGGACCTTGCCTCCCTCAAGACCAAGGCGGCGCGGCACGAGGATCATTACGTGGTGAACGGCCAGAAGACGTGGACCACGCTCGCGCACTACGCCGACTGGATCTTCTGCCTGGTGCGCACCGATGCGAACGCGGAGAAGCGGCAGGAGGGCATATCGTTCCTCCTCATCGACATGAAGACGCCGGGCGTCTCGGTGCGGCCTCTGGTCCTCATGGACGGGGGGCACGAGGTGAACGAGGTGTTCTTCGACGACGTCAAGGTGCCGCTCGAGAACCTGGTGCACGAGGAGGGCAAGGGCTGGACGGTTGCAAAGTATCTGCTCGGTTACGAACGCCTGACCGCCGGCCGCATCGGCGCCTCCAAGCGCGAGCTCGCCAAGCTCAAGGAGTTCGCCTCGAAGCAGATGAAGGACGGCAGGCCGCTCATGGAGGATGCTCGCTTTCGCGACAGGGTCTCGCGGCTCGAAGTCGAGCTCACCGC
>WNGH01003452.1_pt1 | contig 15148 bp, 10 predicted proteins | sample 5400631 | NCBI WGS metagenome assembly WNGH01 (sample SAMN13153373, study PRJNA577476) | soil metagenome | isolation source: 115 cm soil or saprolite under Garry oak tree replicate 1 | place: USA:California | collected 2016-06-15
CGCAGATCCACGCCGGCGGGCGCGGGAAGGGCGGGGGAGTCAAGCTCGCGCGCTCGGCCGACGAGTGCGAATCGCTCGCCAAGGCCATGCTGGGCATGACCCTGCGAACCCACCAGACGGGGCCGGAAGGTCGGGTGGTGCGCCGGCTCCTGATCGAGCAGGGGATGGACCTGGCGGGCGCCAAGGAGATGTATCTCGCGATCCTGGTGGACCGGGCCACCGGACGGCCGGTCTTCATGGCCTCGGCCCAGGGCGGGATGGACATCGAGGAGGTCGCGGCCAGGGACCCGTCGGCCATCCTCAAGGAGTCCGCCGATCCCGCGGCGGGATTCCAGCCTTTCCAGGCGCGGAAGCTCGCCTTCGGGCTCGGCATCCCCGAGAGCCTCGTCGGCAAGGCCGTCCCCTTCATGCTGTCGCTCTACCACGCCTTCGAGGCGGTGGACGGCTCGCTGATGGAGATCAACCCGTTCCTGATGATGAGAACGGGCGACCTCTTCGCCCTCGACGCCAAGGTCAACTTCGACGACAACGCCCTCTACCGGCACCCGGAGCTGAAGGAGCTGCGCGACTTCGACGAGGAGGACCCCCTCGAGGTCGACGCCTCGAAGCACGGCCTGAACTACATCAAGCTCGAGGGCGGGAGCGTGGGCTGCATGGTGAACGGGGCCGGCCTCGCCATGGCCACCATGGACATCATCAAGCTGGCCGGGGGGAGCCCCGCGAACTTCCTGGACGTGGGCGGGGGGGCGAACGCGGAGCAGATCCGGAACGCCTTCCGCATCCTGCTCGGGGACCGCGACGTGAAGGCGGTGCTCATCAACATCTTCGGGGGCATCCTGCGCTGCGACGTGCTGGCCGAGGGTGTGATCGCCGCGGTGAAGCAGCTCGACGTCAAGGTCCCGGTGGTGGTGCGGATGAAGGGCAACAACGAGGAGAAGGGCAAGGAGATGCTCCGGACCTCCGGCCTGAACTTTGCGACCGCCGACCAGATGACGGAGGCCGCGAAGAAGGTCGTGGCCGCGGCGGGGGGTGCTCGGTGAGCGTCCTCGTCGGCAAGGACACGCGCCTCCTCGTCCAGGGGATGGGGAAGCACGGGACCTTCCACGCGATCGGCTGCCGGGACTACGGCACGAACGTGGTGGGCGGGGTCACCCCGGGCAAGGGTGGGACCTCGGTGGAGGGCTTCCCCCTCTTCAACACCGTCGAAGAAGCCGTGCGCAAGACGGGGGCCAACGTCTCGGTGGTCTTCGTCCCCCCGCCGGGCGCGGCCGACGCGATCATGGAGGCGACCGACGCGGGGATCCCCCTGGTCGTCTGCATCACCGAGGGCATCCCTACCCTCGACATGGTGAAGGCGGCCGCGTTCCTGAAGGACCGGAAGACCCGGCTCGTCGGCCCGAACTGCCCCGGCGTGATCTCGCCGGGGGAGAAGTGCAAGGTCGGGATCATGCCCGGCCACATCCACAAGGGCGGGTCGGTGGGCGTGGTCAGCCGGTCCGGGACCCTCACCTACGAGGCGGTGGCCCAGCTCACGGCCCTCGGCATCGGCGGCGATCCGATCATCGGCAGCAACCACACGGACGCCCTGCGCCTGTTCAACGACGACCCCGGGACCTCCGCCATCGTCATGATCGGCGAGATCGGGGGCGACGCCGAGGAGAAGGCCGCCGCCTTCGTGAGGGAGCGCGTGAGGAAGCCGGTGGTCGGCTTCATCGCCGGCCAGACCGCCCCCCCCGGCCGGCGCATGGGCCACGCGGGGGCCATCATCTCCGGCGGCAAGGGCACCGCGGCCGAGAAGATGAAGGCGATGGAAGAGGCCGGCATCCGGGTGGTGAAGTCCCCGGCGGACATCGGGGCCGCGGTGGCGGAATCGCTCAAGAAGTAAGGCAGAGGTGAGTCCGTTGACCGAGCGAACGTTTTCAATCATCAAGCCGGACGCGGTGAAGGCGCGGCAGGCCGGAGAGATCCTGGCCCGCATCGAGAAGGCCGGCTTCGAGGTCGTGGCCCTCAAGCTGCGGCGCCTCTCCCGAGCGGAAGCCGAGGGCTTCTACCACGTCCACCGGGAGCGGCCGTTCTTCCAGAGCCTCTGCGCTTTCATGTCGTCCGGCCCCTGCATCACGATGGTGCTGGAGCGGGAGGGGGCCGTCGCGCGCCTGCGGGAGATCATGGGGGCCACCGACCCGGCCAAGGCCGCGCCGGGGACGATCCGCAAGGACTTCGCGGCCTCGATCGAGGCCAACTGCATCCACGGCTCCGACGGAGCCGACACCGCGCGGTTCGAGATCGCGTATTTCTTCCCGGGGATCGAACTGCTTCATTGAGCAAAGGGGACCCGTCTAGCGGATGGGAAGTCCCTGCTCTTGCCATTGATTCAGCCGCAACGCCCAGAACCCGCGGCGCCCGCCCAGGTGGGCTTCGACGTCTCCCCAGCGCCTGACGACCTCCTCCGGGGTGGTGAACTTCCAGACGTCGCGGTCCTTGGCCTCCCGGAGCACGAGCGCCAGCAGGCGATCCCGCTCAGGGTCGGAAGCGTCCGTCAGCCGCTGACGCACCTCAGCGACCGTCATGGGGCTGTGCCAGGTGAAATACGGGACGGCAACCGGGTCGTCGAGATCGTCCGAGAACTGCACGAGCTCGTGAGCGCGGAAGCCGAGGGCCACCAGGCGTTGGAACGCCACCACGGCTTCGCGGCGGGCGGCCCTGTCCTCGCTCCGCAGGGCGGCAGCCAGAATGGGCTTGACGTCCTCGATCCAGCCGAAGGCCGACGCCCTTTCGCGCCTGAGGCCGGCGAGCAGAGCCAGGCATCGGGCCGTAGGCAAGGGGTGGTGCGGGGCCACCTCCGCCAGCCGGCGCACGACGAGGTCTTCCAGGTCGATGCTTCCGCCCGCCCGCAGCACGAGATCCAGTTGCTCCAGCGCCCAAGCCTCGTCGAACGGACCCGCTACGAACCAGGAACCGAAGGCGCTCATCTCGGGCCGCGAGGCGGCGTTGCCATCCGCGCCGGCGTGGCGCTGTTGCCATAGAGCCTGGAAGCGTTTCAGCACGGCTTGGTCGACACGTTCTTCTTCCAGGCTGTGGCCGACGAACCAGAAGAAATGCCGGCGCAACTTCAACCCTGCGGTGTCGAGAAAGCGCTCGAGAAGGACCTCCTGCCCCTGTGCTTCCAGCGTCCCCCGACCGCAGAAGAACGCCAGGTGCTCGGCCAGGGCCTGCTGGTCGATGCCCAGGCCGGCGTCTCCCTCCGGGTCGGCACCCAGGATCTCGATGGCGCGGCGATACGTCCCGTGCAGCACGGAGAGGACGCGGTCCTCGGGAGGCGCCCCCGACTGGACGTAGCCGTGCCAGGCCGCTCGCCACAGCTCCATGGCGCCGTCACCCTCAGGGAAGAGCCGGGCCAGGTTCGAGCGGACCCAGCTCTCTTCGAGGAGCACCAACGAGGGTAGCTTGCGGCCCAGCTCCTCGCGGTCCGCCGCGACACTCGAAGCCAGCGCAGCATCCAGGATCGGCCGCACCTCGGGAAGGTCGTCGGGCGGCCCGCCGGGAGGAGTGGGCTCACCTGTCCCCCGGCGAACCCAGGAGGCGTACTGGATTGCGGCTTCGAGGGCTTCGGCACGGCTCTCGGGCCTTGGGTCACGGTTCAGGGCTTCGACGAGCCCCCACACGACCTGCCGCGCGGTTGGCGGCGGCCCGCCGGCTTCCCGCAGCCCCAGGGTCAAGAGCCGCGTGAGAGTGCCGCGCGCCCAGCCCCAGCCGGGATCCTTCCATCCGTCCCATCGGGGCTCCGGGTGCTCGATCGGCCGCTGGGCGATCCATTGCCCCAGCTCGAGCACGGGTCCCCACTCGAAGGCCCGCTTCTCACGCAGCGCCGCGTCGAGGCCGGCGAGAACGGCTCGGACGCAGGTCGGCTCGAGGTCGCGGAACCGCAGGGCCCGCTCGGCGAAGCGCCCAGGGTCCTCGGCCACGACTCGCGTGACGCGCTCGGCGAGCCCCTGAGGCTGCACCCACGGGTCCAGCGTCGTGGGCCTCCACGACTCGAGGAAGCCGGCCAGTTCCTCGACCGACATCGACCGGAGCTTCTCCTCGGACAAAGGGCTCGGCCATCCCACGGAGAAGGTCGCGCCCTGCTCTGCCCCTTCAACGAGAGGAGGCGCGCCGAACTCCCGCACCAACCGGGCCGCACGCTCGTTCCAGACGTCGGGCAACGTGCCGGCCAGCGGGGCGAGGCGCCGCCACTGCCAGCGCCGGCGCTCGACGTCGACCCCCATCTTGTCAGGATCGGGCCCCGCGTCGATCCAGCCCAGCCATTCCGACTGCTGGGCCGCCGTCAAGGAGCCAAAGCCTCGCCGCACCAGGAGCCGGTATTCCCGACCGAAGCCGTCGAACAGCCCGCGGTCGAGAAGGCGGCCGACGACCAGGTCAGGGGCGGCCCAGGCGGATCGGCCAAGGACGTGCAGAGCCAACCGATGAAAGACCCACCAACGCCGGCGTTCGAGGAGCTCGACCACGGATTGGATCGCGGCCGGATTCTCCTCGACCAGCCGCTCGGCGACCCCACGAAGGGTCGCGATCAGCCGCCCCTTGGCGCCTTCCCGGGCATCGCCCTGCAACCCAGGGCTCCAGACGTCGGAGTGGTCCTGCAGGTAGCGCTGCCCGTCTTTGCGCTTCTCGGGTCTGCCGGGCCGGGAAAGCCGGATCGTGCGGTCGAGAGTCTGGCCGATGACGAGGAGCGCGTCCGCTCCCAGGCCCGCCACGATGCCCTCGAGGTGGCGGTCGAGGACTCTCGAGACCCTCAAGGGGTGGACTCGCGCGTGGACCAGCAGCGCCCCGAGGAGCCGTCGCGCGGCCGCAACCTGGCCGGACCGAGCCAAGCCCTCGGCGAGAGCGCCGAGCTTCGAGGGCAGCAGGGAGGTGGAAGCTGGGCCCAGGCCACGGACGAGCCCCGGCACCAGACCCGCCGAAAGCGCGGGGGAGAGCCGCAGGGCGGCGTCCGCCAGATCTTCATGAACGAGGACGTTGCTCGTCTCGATCTTCCCCGCGATCCGCGCGACCTCCTCTCGTGCCTCCGGGCGACCAGCCATCCGAGCAAGGAAGCGCGATGCGGGCCAACGCGGGTAGGTCCCCATGCGCGGGTCGTCGGCGGGGACAGGCTCCGGTGGGTCGGCGAAGAAGCCATGCTGCTCGATGGGTAAGGTCCAGGCCGGGTCGTCGATCCTCGTGAAGAAGTAGCGCAACTCGTCAGCGCCCTTCAGCAGGGGCAGGAGCCGGTCGAGCGTGGCACCGTCGGGGGGCCCGGACTCGAGGATCCGGTCGATCTCCTTGACCGCGGTGAGAAAGCCGTCCGCGATGGCACGAAGGCCGTCCTCGAACCGGGCGAACTGGCTTCTCAGCTCATCTTCGTCCGGCCGGCCATGGTCTTCGAACCAACCTGTGACCTCGACCCACTCCCGGATGACCGTGTGGAGTGCTCGTTGCGCGCGCCGGTGACCCCGGAACAGCTTCTGGATATGGGCCAGCAGGGCTCTCCAGAACGGCACGTCACGGACGGGAAGAGAATCCGGCGCCCAGCGTTCGGTGATCCCTCCCGGCAGGCCCTTCGCGATCTCTCGCACGGCGAGGGCGATCAGGGGGAGGCGTCCCGGGAAGGAGGTATCGTGGAGGAGGCGGACCGCCGAGGCATGCAGGTCGGCCAGGGGCCCGGCGTTCCGCTCGAGCCATTCGTGGAGCCGTTGACGCTCGAGCGTCCACGGATCGGGTTGAGGCGTCGGATCGGTCATTGCCGAAGCGGGTTCGCGGACATTAACACCCACCGAGCGCTCAAGAGATGAACAGGCCTGGATGATCGTGGGTATCATAGCTGAACGGACCTGTTCACCTACTTGTTGGGCGCACGACCGAGTTCATGCAGGCGAGCCTGGTTCTAGCCGATTGCCGGGTCGCCCTGGAGCGCGCGGAGCTCGCCGTTGACCCCGCAGCCTTCCGCGTCAGGCAACCGCGCATACTGGAGCTTCATCGAGTCGGAGCGGAACAATGTCCTGACGGTGTACGACCTCGGCTACAAGCCAGACGACATGGAGGCTGAAGAAGCACACGCTGACGGCACCCGCGTGATCCATGCCGAGGTCGCGTGACGAAGCCCGCGCGAAAGCGGGCTCCGAGTTCGTCTCTTGTAGGCCAAGACATCGCTGGTGGAAAATATCACGGTGGGTGCGAGCCCCATGACCGGACTATCTGAGCTGGGACGGGTCATTCTGGTCATGGGCCTGGTCCTGGTCGTGGTGTGCTTGCTTCTCATGTTCGGCTGCAAGGTCCCCTGGCTGGGCCGGCTGCCCGGCGACATCACGATCCAGCGGGGGAACTTCAGGTTCTACTTTCCGCTCGTGACCTGCCTGCTCCTGAGCCTGCTGATGACGCTCCTCCTCCGGCTCTTCCGGCACTAGAGAACCGGGTCCTTGGATCGGGGGTTTTCCGTCGCGTCGGTCAAAGTTGCCGCCCGTCTTGCTGCCTCGCCCCGGGGACGGCGGCGGTAGCCTCGAGCGGTCTCAGGGCTTCGCGTCCGTCTCCAACGCCACCACGCTCGCGACCGTGTCGGGGGCCTTGCCGGGCAGGGTCAGTCGCAGGGCTCCCTTCTCGACCTTGGCGGGGAGCGGGCTCTGCGCGGCGTCGGCCAACAGGTACGCGCGCTTTGGCACGCTCGTGACCGGTACTTCGAGCACGCCCCCGGCCGGCCAGTCGAACACGTGCAGGTACAGCCGGCCCGGCTTGGTGGTGATGCGTCCCCACGGGGGCGCCGCGACCGGGCTCGGCCCCGAGCCGTAGATCGCCTCCCCGTTCACGCGGAGCCACCGGCCCATCGCCGCCAGCCGCTCCAGGCTCGCCCCGGGGATCAGCCCCTCGCCGGTGGGACCCACGTTCAGGAGGAAGTTGCCTCCCTTGCTCGTGATGTCGATCAGGGTCCGCAGGAGGGTCTCGGCGGACTTCCAGTGCTGGTCGAAGTGCTTGTAGCCCCAGGTGTCGTTCATGGTCATGCAGCTCTCCCAGTCGACCCCCGGGAGGCCGGTGGCCGGCACTTCCTGTTCGGGGGTGCCGAAGTCGCCGGCGAAACGTCCTTCCTTCGTCATGCCGCTCATGCCCTGGCGGCCCGCTCCCACCCGGTTGTTGACCACGAGGTCCGGCTGCACGCCGCGCACGAAGGCGTAGAGATCGCGGCCCTGGTCGTCGCTCCATTCCTTGATCCAGTCCCCGTCGAACCAGAGCACGCCCACCTTCCCGTAGCCCGTGAGCAGCTCCCTGAGCTGGGGCTTCATGTAGCCCTCGACGTAGCGCGCCCAGTTGGGGTTTGCCACCTTCTCGTAGTCGGGGAAGGCGGGGCCCTGGGCGTCGGGGTGGTGCCAGTCCATGATCGAGTGATAGAAGCAGAAGCGGATGCCGGCCTCCCGCGCCGGCTCGGACAGCTCCTTGAGGATGTCCCGCTTGAAGGGGGTGGCCATCACGTCGTAGTCGGAGACCTTGGAGTCGAAGAGGGCGAAGCCGTCGTGGTGCTTGCTCGTGATCACGATGTACTTCATCCCCGCGTCCTGCGCGATCCGCACCCACTCCCGGGCGTCGAAGCGCGTGGGGTTGAACTGGGCCGCGAACCGCTCGTACTCGGGGATCGGGATCCGCAGGTGCTTCATGATCCACTCGCCGATGTCCTTGTCCCGCTGTCCCTCGTACTCGCCGGCGGGGACCGCGTAGAGGCCCCAGTGGATGAACATCCCGAAGCGGGCCTGCCGCCACCAGGCCATGCGGGCGTCGCGCTGCTCCCTCGTCTCGGCGAGGGGCGCGCCTTCGGCGCGGACCGGCGAAGCGACCCCGGCCAGCGCCAGGCCTGCCAGGACGAGGGTTTGGGTTCGGAACATGACGGCCTCCTCTCTTGTCCTGCGGCGGGGGATTCTAGCCGAGTTCCGGTCGGGATTTTTCTCCGGGCCCCGGGCGACTTGCCCGAACCGAAAGGCGCGCCCTGCCGCCTCGGTGCTGCATCTCCAGGCTTTACGGGTCGGCACGCCGATTGCTTCTGGAGCAGGTGGAGGGAGTCCATGGTCTGCACCACCCTGGCCCCGTCGGGTCGCGCGACGAGGTCGGGACGATTGAAGGAAGGGGCGCTGCTGGAAGTGCTCGGCAACCTGGTGGCAGAGCGCCTCACGGGCGTTCTGCACCTGACCCAGGGCAGCGAGCATCTGAGCCTCCGGCTCGTCAACGGCCACATCGTCAGCGGCTCGTCGGGTGTCCACAACCGGATCGGCGACATCCTGGGGCGCTGCGGCATCCTGGGACACTCGGACCTCGAGCAGGCCCTCACCAAGGCGCAGGCCGAGGGACGGCGCCTCGGCCCCGTCCTCGTCGAGCTCGGCTTCGTGAGCCGCGAGGGCCTGGAGGATGCGTTGCGCCTGCAGGTCCGCGACGCGCTCTTCACCGGCCTCTTCTGGGACGACGGGGCCTGGGAGCTGACGCCCGACGACGCGCCCACCCCGCTCCCCGAGGACGCGACCCTGTGGCTGTCCACGCCGCAGCTCCTCCTGGAGGCGGTGAACCAGATCAGCGATCCGGAGGTCGTGCGACGGGCGCTCGGAGACCTGGACGCCCCCCTCGCCGCCGTGGCCAACCCGCTCCTGCCCCTCGAGGGGACGATCCTGGGCCCGGCCGACGGCTACGTGCTCTCTCGCGTCGACGGCTCGATGACGGCCCGGCAGATCCTCGAGATCGCGCCCCTGCCCGCCGACGCGGTGGCGCGGAGCCTCTTCGCGCTTCTCTCCGCCGGCGTCATTGAGCGGCGGCCCCGCGGTCCGGGCGGGTCACCGGACCAGCGCCGGAAGATCGAGCAGGCCTTCGAGGGCCTCGCGCTCAAGAACCACTTCGAGGTCCTGGGGGTCCCGCGGGCGTCCGGACCCGATCAGGTCAAGGCCGCCTACCTCGCCCTGGTCCGGCGGTTCCATCCCGACGCCCTGGGCCACACGGCCTGCGCGGAGCTGGAGGAGAAGGCGCGGGCGATCTTCGTGCGGGTCACCGAAGCCTACCGGATCCTGCGCGGCACCTCCTCGCGGGCCCGATACGAGGAGACCCTGGGCCGCGCGCGGAAGCCCAACCCTGCTCCCGGCCCCTCGAGCCCCTCGGCCTCGGAGCCCGCGGCAGCACCTCCCGCCGAGGTCGCGGCGTCGGCGGCCCCCGAGCCTCTGCCCTTCGTCCCCCTGTCCGACCTTCTGCAGAAGGCCGAAGAGCACCTCGCGGGCGGACGCCTGTGGGAGGCGAGCCTGGCCCTCGAGGAAGTACTGCAGCGGTCGCGGGGCCCCGTGCGCCAGCGAGCCCACCTGCTGCTGGCCCGGGTCTTCGCCAAGAGCCCTTCCGGGTCCAAACGCGCCGAGGCGCAGCTCAAGGCCCTGCTCGACGAGGAACCCGGCTGCGTGGATGGGTACCTGGCCCTGGGCCAGCTCTACCGGGACAAGGGGCTCGGTCGCCGCGCGGAGGCGATGTTCCGCCACGTCCTCTCTCTCGAGCCACGCCACGCCCGGGCCGCCCAGGAGCTGAACGCCCTCGCCCCGCCCGCGGCCGGGCGGGGCCTCCGCGACCCGCGAGGGCTCCTGGAGCGCCTGGTCGCCCGCCCGCGGTAGCCGAGTTGCCGCACCGGCGCCTCCCGTGAAATCCTAGGCATCTTGCAACGGACTGCGAACGGAGCGGGATCCACTCCCGCGAAGTGAGCGAGGGGTCCGGGGGGCGCGATTGCAGCGCCCCCCGGCTTGATGACGAGGTGCGGGCGATGGCGGTCAAGGCCGACCGGTGGATCAGGCGGATGGCGCTCGAGCATCGGATGATCGAGCCCTTCTCCGAGAAGCAGGTCCGGGAGGGCGTGATCTCCTACGGGCTCTCCTCCTACGGCTACGACGTGCGCATCGCCGACGAGTTCAAGATCTTCACGAACATCAACTCCACGATCGTGGATCCCAAGCACTTCGACCCCCGCTCCTTCGTGGACTTCAAGGGCGAGGTCTGCGTCATCCCCCCCAACTCCTTCGCCCTCGCCCGCACGGTCGAGTACTTCCGCATCCCGAGGAACGTGATCACGGTTTGCGTGGGAAAATGCGTATCCGGGGACAGCCGCGTGTTGGACGCGAGCAGCGGCCGGCTGCTGCCCATCACGGACCTCCTGGACCGGGAGGGGGCAGCGGCGTCTCTTCGCGGACACGGCATGGAGGCAGCCCACGTCGCGAGCGGCCTGAGGCAGGGGATCTTACCCGTTTACGAGCTGGTGACGCGATCGGGTCGGACGATTCGCGCGACGCCCAACCACCCGTTCCTGACCTTCACCGGCTGGCGGGCCCTTCGCGACCTGCGCGCGGGCGCTCGCATCGGGGTTCCGCGGCGCATGGCAGTCTTCGGGAGCCGGCGCATGCGCGAGTGCGAGATCGACCTGCTGGGGCTCCTCCTCTCGGATGGGCAGTGCCACACCCCCGGCCACTCGCCACGCTATACCAGCGGGGATCCTGTCCTCCGCGAGCTCTTCTCTCGCGCCGTGTCGGCGTTCGGTGGCGTGCCGCGCCCGGTGGCCCGTGTATCGGTGAACGCGACGAACAACGGCCACCGCGGCGGGGTGATGGAGAAGAATCGGGTCTACGCGTGGCTCGAGTCCCTGAGACTGAACGTGAAGTCCCCCGAGAAGTTCATTCCGGCGCCGGTCTTCGAGTTGGAGCGGGGACTCCTTGCACGATTCCTGAGAGCGCTGTTCTCCGGCGACGGGGGCATCTCGACGAGCGGAGGGGGGATCTATCTGGAGTTCTGCTCGACATCAGAGCGGCTCGCTCGTGATGTCCAGCACCTGCTGCTGCGCTTTGGGGTCCCCGCGGCCTGCCGGGCGCGCGATACGGCCTCCGGCCGGGGCGCGTACGTGCTGTCGGTCACGAGCAAGGACTCGATCCGTGCCTTCGCAGGGTCGATAGGCTTCGTGCCGGGCTGTGTCAAGCAGAAGAAGCTTGAGCTCGCTCTCGACATGATCACATGCTCGCCGCAACGGAAGTCGAACTTCGACACCCTACCGCCGGAGGCCTGGCACACTCTCCGCGAGGCCTGCCGCGCCCAGGGCCGCTCGCTCCGTCAGGTGGGGATCGAGCGCACGCAACCGAGCCAGAGCGTCCCCCGCGCCCTCGCCCGCGAGGTGGCGTCGCGCCTGGGAGACGAGGCCCTGGGCGGCATCGCCGACTCGGACCTTCTCTGGGACGCGGTGGTGGCAAAGCGCTTCGTTGGAATGGAGCCAGTCTACGACCTGACCCTGCCCGAAACGGCCAACTTCGTGGCCAACGACATCGTCGTCCACAACTCGACCTACGCGCGCTGCGGCATCATCGTGAACGTGACCCCTTTCGAGCCGGAGTGGGAGGGGATCGTGACCCTCGAGGTCTCGAACACGACCCCCCTGCCCGCCAGGATCTACGCCGGGGAAGGGATCGCGCAGGTGCTCTTCTTCGAGAGCGACGAGGTCTGCGAGACGTCCTACGCCGACAAGAAGGGCAAATACCAGGCTCAGCAGGGACTGACCCTCCCGAAGCTTTGATGGGGGCTCGACAATGGTCCAGGAGACGGTCCTTCTCGAAGGGCACCTGATCGACTCCGACATCCTCAAGAAGGTCTTCGACCGGGTGGTGGAGGAGGGCGGCCAGTTCGAGGTGCTCGAGTTCCGGGTGGGGCGGACCAACGCCGAACCCTCCTCCGCCCGCGTGGCCGTCAAGGCCCCGGATCCCCACGCCCTCGACCGCATCCTGGAGGGGCTCGCCTACCTCGGCGCCTCCACGACGGAAGTGGGCGACGCGCGCTTCGCCCCCGCGGAAGCCGACGGGATCCTGCCCGACGAGTTCTACTCCACCACCAACTTCGACACCCTCGTGCGCGTCCTCGGCAAGTGGATCGCCGCGGCCGACCAGAAGATGGACTGCGCGCTCGTCCTGCGCGGAGGAGGCCCCGCCTGCGTCAAGCAGGGGCAAGTGCAGAAGGGCGAGCCGGTGGCGCTGCGCGGCCCGGGCATCCGCGTCCGTCCTCCCGAGCGCAGCCGCGACTACTCGGTCTTCGGCTTCATGTCCAACGACATCTCGGCCGAGATCAACAAGGGGATCGCGATCGCGGGCACCGCCCGCGAGATGCGGCGGGTCCGGGAGGCGGGGGAGAAGATCGTGGTGGTGGCGGGACCGGCGGTGGTGCACTCCGGGGGCGAGGTCCACCTGGCCCAGCTCGTGCGCGAGGGCTGGGTGGACGTGCTCCTCACCGGTAACGCCTTCGCCGTGCACGACCTCGAGAAGTCCATCCTCAAGACCAGCCTCGGAGTCTGCCAGATGAGCGGACGCGCGGTGGAGGGGGGGAGCCGCCACCACCTGTTCGCGATCAACGCGGTCAACCGCGCAGGGGGGATCCGGAAGGCGGTGGAGACCGGCCTCGTGACCTCGGGCGTGATGCACGAGGTGGTCCGCAAGGGGATCCCGTTCGTGCTCGCGGGGTCCATCCGCGACGACGGCCCCCTCAAGGACACGATCACGGACATGATCGCGGCCCAGAAAGCCTACGTGGAGGCGCTGAAGGGATCCGGGATCTGCCTGATGCTGGCCACCGCCCTCCACTCGATCGCGGTGGGCAACCTGCTCCCCGCGCGGGTCCGCACCGTCTGCGTGGACATGACCGAGTCCGTCCCCGTCAAGCTCTCGAACCGGGGGAGCCTGCAGGCCATCGGCCTCGTGACCGACGTCGGCTTCTTCCTGGAGCGGCTGGCGGCGGAGGTGCGAGCGACGGGCTAGAGCCCTTACTTGCAGCCCCAGTCCGGGGGCGTGCAAGGCACGATCTCGAACGTCAGGTCGTTCGAGCCGACCCCGTCGAACCCCACGTAGACGATGAGGGTTCCCGGTTTCGTGAGCAGGTACTTGTGCTGGAAGGGCCCGGCCGGGTCGCCCGCGAACTCGACGAGGCTCGGGTCGTTGAAGATCCACTCGATGCCGGAGCCGTCGCCCTTGATGCCGTTCGTCTCCCGGTTGTCCGCGTCCCGCCCCGTGACGTCGAGGACCAGCTTGAAGCCCACGGGGAACTTCTCCTTGAACTTGCCCTTCGTGGGGTCGGGGGTGGGCAGCACCCAGAGGCCCAGGTTGTCGAACAGCCGGTAGAGCCGAAGCACGACGCGCACCACCGGGGTCGTGTTGCCGGGGCAGTCGCCTCCCGGCGCGCAGTCGGGGCTCGGGGTGGGCGAAGGGGTCGCCTGGGCAACCGGGGTCGGGGTCGGGGTGGGATTGGGCACGATGGTCGGACTTCCGCTTCCGCCGCAAGAGGCCGTGAACGTCAGAATCAAACCTGCCAGCGTCAGGCTGGAGGCACGCGGGATCATGTGTCCTCCTGTAAAGCAACGATGAACAGTAGGCTTGTGATCGGCGAGCTACAAACGAACACAGGACTTTAGGCCGGAAGCGGGTCTGCCGTCAATCTGTTTTGGCACTCCGCCGGCGGTAGAGCTGGGCCAGCCCCCGGGGCGCCGAGGTGTGGACTAACTCGTAACGCGCCTCCAGGTGCTCGAATATGGCGGCCGTGCAGGGGTCTCGCCGGTCGGCCCGGACCGCGGCCCAGACGAGGATGAAGTCCAGGGGCCGGGGGCCGCGCCGGTCGTAGCGCGAGAAGTCGATGCAGGGGGCCTGGAGCTCCTGGCCGCCCCGCAGCCAGCGGTATGGGTTCGCGTCGGGGCGGAAGAGGGTCGGGAAGTACCCGAGATCGGCCTCGTAGTTCGTGAAGTCCACGAGGTCCCGCTCCGCCGCGAGGTAGGCCCCGCCGTGGAGGAAGGCCTCGACCCGCCAGGAGACGGGGCTCCCGTCCAGGCGATGGCCCTGGTGGGCGAAGCTCACGGGCAGCAGGGTCGCGTGCCGCACCAGCCGGTCGGCGGGGGAGAGGTACTCGGCCAGATGCTCGTTCATCTCCGCATATCGCGGCAGGCGCACGGCGAGCAGGCCCACCGCGACCGTGGCGCTGGCCACGATCAGCCCCCGCCGAGCGGCGGGTTGCAGGTCCTGGAGCGCGATCCACAACAGAAGGGCGAAGAAGACGTAGAGGCTCACGCGGTCATGGGTGGTGCCGCCCCCCGGCGTGCTCCCCGGCGTGTTCAGGACCGTGACCGGGGCGAGGAAGTAGACGGCGGCGAAGGCGGCGGCCACCAGGAGCAGGCCGTCCCCGTCGCTGACCGCTCGGGCGCGGAGCTTCGAGGCGAGCAGGGCGGCCGCCGCGAGCAGCAGGAGGACCCCGAGGGCACCGGTCAGCCACAGCTCCTTCTCGTCGTGAGACGCGAGCTCCCGCACGCGCCAGAGGTCGCCCCAACGCTCGAGGAAGGTCGGCCCCTCTTCGGAGCGCTCGGTGCGCTGCCCGGCGAGGAACCGCATGACCAGCAGCACCACCGGCAGGGCGGCCGTCGCCAAGGCCAGGAAGCGAGAGCCCGCGATCTTCCAGCGATCCGCTCCGCCTTCCCGGACGTCCCGAAGGGACAGCCAGGACGCCAGCAGGCCGAGGCCTCCGAGGGCGAGGAACAGCGTGACCAGGTGACAGAAGTATAGAAAGAGGAGGAGCAGGGCAAGGACTGCCGTCTCACCGCTTCCGAGCCGGCCTCGACGCCGGAGCCAATAGCCGAGGACGAGGAAGAACGGGACCCCCGCGAAGGCCAGGTTGTAGAAGCCCAGGTGGAGGAAGTGGTTGTAGACGAAGGGCAGGACGAGCGGCCAGAGGGCGCTCGCCTCGGGGCGGAGGGCCCCGAGGGCGTAGCGAAAGGCCAGGGGCAGGAGCAGGACGTAGGCGCTCAGGAAGAGCTTCTCGGCCACGGCCGGGCTCGCGATCGTCATGAGGGCCGCCAGCGCCAGGTGGGAGAGCCAGTTGGGGAACGGGTCGAGGTTCAGGACGTAGAAGATCCGCAGCTCCTCGAAGTCCGGCTTGCCGTACTCGAGGAGGATCTTCGCGTTCTCGACGTGGGTGGGCCCGTCCTGGGTGAGGAAATATGGAAAAGCCCAGATCGGGACGAGCAGCAGGAGGGCCGCCCCCGCCAGCAGGACCCGGCGGGCCAGGGCCGGCCTACTCCTCGGCCATGAACGGGTAGCGGTGGTCGCGGGGAGGGTTGAAC
>WNGH01003455.1_pt1 | contig 15140 bp, 19 predicted proteins | sample 5400631 | NCBI WGS metagenome assembly WNGH01 (sample SAMN13153373, study PRJNA577476) | soil metagenome | isolation source: 115 cm soil or saprolite under Garry oak tree replicate 1 | place: USA:California | collected 2016-06-15
TCCATCCCTTTGCGCCCGGCGACCCACACGGGCTGATCCTCTTCTTCGTCGTCCTCGCCATCCTGGTGTCGACGCTCATCGCGAACGCGCTCGCCGGCCTGCGCCGGGACGGCGGCTTTGCGCCGCGCCTGCTGATCGTCCTCGTCTTCGCCGCGGTGGCGGCGCCCGTCGCCATGGGGTTGGCCACGTGGATCGCGGGCGACTACGGCTCTGGCTTCTGGACGGCCACCGCGCTCGTTGCCCTCGGTTCCGCCGCCGTCGGGGCCGCGGTGGCGGGCGCCGCGCGGCTGCTCGGCAGGCCAGGGGTCGCCGTCGCGGCGTTGATCGCGGTGCTCCTCGACCTGGTCTGCTCGGGCGGTCCGATCGGCAGCCAGCTGCTGCCCGACGCCTATCGGTGGCTGGCCCCCGGTATGCCCGCCGGCCAGCTGTACAGCGCGATCCGCGGAGCTCTGTACTTCGGCGGTGCCGGCCTGACGACCCCCATCACGGTCCTTGTCCTGTGGCTCGCGGGCGGGATCGTGCTGCTCCTGGTCGGCGAGGTGGTCGCACGCCGCCGTGCCGCGCACGGGTAGGCGCCCCGGTCCGGGACGGACCAGGGACAAGATCCTCGCCGCGGCGCGCGCCCAGTTCGCCCGCAAGGGCTACGAGGCGGCGACCATTCGCGGCATCGCCGCGGCGGCCCGCGTCGACCCCAGGCTCGTCCTCCATTACTTCGACTCCAAGGAGGGGGTGTTCCGGGCGGCCCTGGACTTTCCGTTCGATCCGGCGGAGGCCATCCCGGAGCTGCTCAAGCCCGGGCTCGAAGGGCTCGGCGTCCGGCTGGCGCGGTTCTTCCTCGAGCTCTGGGATTCGCCGGCGGGAGCTCGGGCGCACGCGCTCATCCGGTCGGTGGTCGCCAGCGACGACGCGGCCGCGCTGATGCGCGACTTCGCGACCCGCGAGATCCTCGCCCGCGTGGCCCAGGCACTCGAGCTCGACCACCCTCAGGTGCGTGCAAGCCTCGCGGCGAGCCAGCTGGTCGGCATCGCGATGCTGCGTTACGTCGTCAAGGTCGAGCCGCTCGCGTCCACGCGAGCCGACAGGCTGGCCCGATGGATCGGGCCGACTCTGCAGCGCTACTTCACGGACGTGTCGGCGATAGGCTCACGCTGAATATGGCGACGATCGAGGACTTTCAGAAGCTGGACATGCGCATCGGCGAGATCGTCGACGCGAGAGAGCTGCCCGAGGCGCGTAAGCCCTCGTTCCGGCTCACCATCGACTTCGGCCCGCTGGGCACAAGGCAATCGGTCGCCGCGGCCGGGACCGACTACACGCGCGAGCAGCTGCTGCACCGTCAGGTCGTGTGCGTCTTCAACCTTCCGCCGCGGCGCGTGGCGGGCGTGAGCTCCGAGGTGCTCGTGCTCGCCGCCACCGAGAACGGCGGCCGGCTGCGACTGCTGATTCCTGACCCGCTCGCGGAGCTCGGGAGCGTCATCACGTAGGCGAGCATCCGTTCGATTCGATACTTCAAATGGACGACGACAACCCGCGCGATCCGGTTCTATTTTGGCGGCGTGGCCTTGAGGATGCGGGTCATGACCTCGCACGGGCCGTTCACGGGCAAGGGTCCCGAGCCACAGCTGATCTATCGCGCCGAGGGGTATCGAGACACCGGCAATTTACGTGAGACGGTGTGGGTCTGTCCGCACGAGCACAGGACCGTAGAGGGTGCGCTGAACTGCGGGCAGGAGTGGATCGGCACCCAGACGGAGTCGCTGACCGAAAGCGCCTGACTAGAATCGTTCCAATGGCCCAGGCAACAGTTGTCGGCGCCCAGGCGTTCGGCGACCTCGAGTCCTACCGCCGCGAGCTGACCGCCTACTGCTACCGGATGCTCGGCTCGCCGTTCGACGCCGAGGACGCGGTCCAGGACGTCTTCGTCCGCGCCTGGCGCAGCCGCGAGCAGTTCGAAGGCCGCGCCGCTCTGCGTTCGTGGCTCTACCGGATCGCGACCAACGTCTGCCTTGACACGCTCAAGGGCAAGGAGCGCCGCGCCCGGCCGATGGACCTCGGCCCGTCGTGCGAGCCCATCGAGTCAAACCTGCGCACGCCCGAGATCCCGTGGCTCGAGCCGGTGCCCCTCCACCTCGTCGCGCCCGAGCGCGACCCGGCCGAGGTCGCGGTGGCCAACGAGTCGATCCGGCTGGCGTTCGTCGCCGCGCTCCAGCACCTGCCCGCGCGTCAGCGCGCGGTGCTCATCCTCCGCGACGTCCTCGACTGGCAGGCCTCCGAGGTCGCCGAGCTGCTGAAGACCTCGGTCGCGTCGGCGAACAGCGCCCTCCAGCGTGCTCGGGCAACGCTCGCGAAGATCCAGGCCATGGAGCCGAAGGGCACGTCGACCTTGAACGACGCGGACAAGGCGATGCTCGAGCGCTACGTGAAAGCCTTCGAGCGGTACGACATCAAGGCCCTGACGTCGCTCATACAGGAAGACGCGAGGCAGTCGATGCCGCCGTACGACATGTGGCTGAGCGGCCGCGACGACATCATGGCCTGGTGGTTCGGCCCCGGCATCGGGTGCCAGGGCTCGCGCGTCATCCCGACCCTCAGCGCCAACGGCATGCCGACCTTCGGCCAGTACAAGCCGAGCCCGAACGGGGGCTACGACCCCTGGGCGCTCCAGGTCCTCGAGCTAAAGGACGGGCGGATCGGGGAGTTCACGTTCTTCCTCGACACCGCGAAGCTCTTTCCCCTTTTCGGACTGCCGCTGCACCTCGACGCGTAAGACGTCACCGAGCCCGGCGAAGTCGATCAGCGCCATCAGCTCGTAGGAGGCGTCCGCCAGGCATAGCTCATGGCCGCCACGCCGCACCCCGAGCTGGATGCGGGCCAACCGGTCGACCGCGCTGAGATCGGGTTCCTTGATGCGGGCGCAGCTCAGGGTGACCTTGTCGGTCGCCATTGGAATACAGACGGAATAGCCCTCCAAAAATCATCGGTTGAGCACCGATGACTTGGGCAAGAGGTCCGCGTCTTACTGAGCATGAAGACCTCACGCTGGCTGTCCCTGATCGTCCTGTGCACCGGGTTCCTGCTGATCGTCGTCGACATGACGATCGTCAACGTCGCGCTGCCTTCGATCCAGAAGGACCTCGGCTTCTCGCAGTCCGGGCTGGCGTGGGTCGTCAACGCATACCTCATCGCCTTCGGCGGCCTGCTGCTCCTGGCGGGGCGCGTCGGCGACCTGGTGGGCCGCAAGCGGGTGTACCTCGGGGGGCTCGCGATCTTCACCTGCGCGTCGGTGCTTTGCGGACTTTCTTTCGCCCAGCCGATGCTGATCGCAGCGCGGTTCGTCCAGGGCATCGGCGGAGCGGTCAGCTCGGCGGTGATCCTGGCCATGATCGTCAACCTGTTTCCCGAGCCGCTCGAGCGCGCCAAGGCGTTCGGCATCTTCAGCTTCATCGCCTCGGCTGGTGCAGCGGTCGGGCTGATCGCCGGCGGCCTGATCACGCAGGTCGTGAGCTGGCACTGGATCTTCTTCGTCAACCTGCCGATCGGCGTCGCCACGGCGATCGTCTCGGCGAAGCTGCTCGAGAACGACAGGGGCATCGGCATGGGCAAGGGAGCTGACGTGCTGGGCGCCATCCTGGTCACGGCGGCCCTGATGCTGGGCGTGTACTCGATCGTCCAGACCTCCGACTACGGCCTCATCTCCATGCGCACCGCCGTCCTGGCTGCCGTGACCTTCGGGCTCCTCGCCGCATTCGTGGTCCGCCAGGCACGCGGCCGCAACCCGATCCTGCCGCTGCGCCTGCTGCGCTCGCGCAAGGTCGCCGGCTCGAACCTGGTCCAGGCGCTGATGTCGACCGCCTTCCTCGGCTTCTTCTTCCTCGGCTCGCTCGACCTCGAGCGGGTCCAGGGCTACGGACCGATGGCGATCGGGCTCGCGTTCATGCCGGTCGCGGTGGTGATGGCCCTGTTCTCCGTCCGGTTCTCGGCGCAGCTGATCGGCCGCTTCGGCCCCGGTGCGATGCTGGTGGCCGGCCAGGCAGTGGCGATGATCGCCCTGGCCGCGGTCGCCCTTGGCCCCGTGCACCCCAACTACTTCATCCACCTGATGGTCCCGATGGCGCTGCTCGGGCTGGGCGGCGGGCTCTCGTTCCCGGCGCTGACGATGATCGCGATGGCCGACGTGGCGCCCGGCGACGCGGGCCTTGCGTCCGGGCTGCTGAACACGACCGGGCAGGTGGGTGGGGCGTTCGGCCTCGCGGTGCTGGCGACGATCGCGGGCGGGCGGACGCTGGAGGAGGTCCGCAACGGCGTCGACCTCGGCGTGGCGCTGTCGGGCGGGTTCCACTTCGCGTGGATGGTCTGCGCCGCCACGGTGGTGGTGACCTTCGGCGTGGCGGCGGTGGTCCTCCGTGACGGGGCCCCGCAGCCGCAGGTCGTCGAGGAGCCCTGCCTGGAGTGCGAGGCCGCCGCGTAAACAACCCGCATTGCGCAGATCGGACCCGTTGCGCCGGGCGAACGCGTGCGTTTTGCGCAAAGCGGTGGTAGTACGTTCGGGCCGTGCCTGAGCGAGAGGCCCTGTTCGACCTGAACGTCGAGAAGATCCTCGACCACTGGGGCGTGCCCGAGGCGGTCCGCGAGGTCATCGCCAATGCTCTCGACGAGAAGGCGCTGAGCAGCACCCCGGAACCGGAGATCGTGAAGCGCCGCGACGGCTGGCACGTCACCGACTTCGGCCGCGGCCTGCGCTACCAGCACCTGACCCAGAACGAGAATCCAGAGAAGCGGCGCAAGTCAGACCTTGTCGTGGGCAAGTTCGGGGTCGGTCTCAAAGATGCGCTGGCGACCTTCCACCGCCGCGGCATCGACGTCACGATCATGAGCCCGCACGGCGACATGACGCTGCGCCGCGCGGCCAAGAGCAACTTCGCCGACGTCAAGACGCTGCACGCGGCGATCTCGAGGGCGTCGGAGCCGAAGCGCCGCGGCACCGACTTCCTGCTCCGCGGGCTGTCCGACGCGGACATGTCGGCCGCGCGCGAGTACTTCCTGCGCTTCGCCGGCGACGAGGAGCTGGAGCGCACGGAGCTCGGCAGCATCCTCCGCAGGCACAAGGACGAGCCCGGCCGCATCTACGTCAAGGGGGTGCGGGTGGCCGCGGAGGACCAGTTCCTGTTTTCCTACAACATCACGTCGACCACCGCCCAGCTGCAGCGCGCGCTGAACCGCGAGCGCAGCAACGTCGGGCGCAGCGCGCCGCCGACCTGACCCGCATCCAGACCGGAGCCAACCACGACGAGATCACCTGGCTCGACGTCCAGGAGCAGGCGGTGCGCATCCTGGCCACGAAAGGCAAGACCCTTTTCGTCACGTCGCAGCAGATGTTCACGATGGGCGCGACGATCATGGAAGCGAGGACAGACGGCTACAAGGTGCACGTGATCCCGGACCGGCTGGTCGCGCGGCTGCCCAACCTGCGCGACCTGAACGGCGAGCCGATCCTCGACATCGGCGGGTTCGTCAAGGTCTGGAACGCGTCGTTCGTCTACGAGTTCGTCGACCCGGCGAAGCTGAACAGAACGGAGGGCCAGAGCTGGAGCATCCTGCCGGAGCTGCTTCGCCTGGCCGGCGACCATGCCAAGCGGGTGCGCGAGGTCCGCATCTCCAACACGATGCGCATCGACGAGGGCGCCTATGAGACCGAGGGCGTGTGGGACTCGCCGAACATAGTCGTCAAGCGCACGGTGCTCGACTCGCCGCAACACTTCGCGCGCGTCGTCCTCCACGAGATCGCGCACGCCAGCTCGAACGCGAACCACGGGAGTCTCATGTTCATGGCCGCGATCGACGACCTTGCCGGCGCCGCGGCGGTCGAGGCGACTAGGGTTTCGGCTGCCCCCGCTCGAGCTCGTCGCGGCGCCGCTGCCAGAGCTCGAGGCGGTGCCGGAACCGCTCGACCTGGGAGGCGATAACCGGAAGGTTCGTCCTCTCGGCCTCCGTCTGCGCGTCGGCCGGCATGTCCGGGATCATGCGCGCGAGCACGTCGAAAAGCTCCTGCTCGAGGTTGACGAGGTGGTGATAAACCGCGACCCAGCGCCGGGCATCGGCAAGCGAAGCCGAGGAAGGATCCTCGCCCTGCATCGGTCGCTCGATGTCGGCGCCTTCCCATGCCGCCCCCGCAGCCTCCGCCTTCGTGGAGGCCATGCTGGCTACATCTTGTGCTTTTTGCGCCAGGATTTCACGCGGAGTCTCGCCGAGATTCATCGGGATGGCCTGTATTACCAAACGCGATCCGATCCCGCACCACCCGCGCGCGGCCGAGGAGGCGCGAGCGCTGAACCGCGTCTTCGCCGAACCGGTCGCGAATCCTGTCCACCGCCTTCTCCAGGCGCTCGGTGCGCGGATGCGCCGGCTCGACGAAAAGGTCGAGCTGGCCGGCGTCGCCGTCGCTGAGCCCGGACAGGCCGACGCCGAGCGTGCCGACGGTGCGCCGTGGGTCGCGGGCGGCGAGAAGCTTCAGCGCCGCCTGGTAGATCTCGTCGCCGGTTGCGATCGGCCGCGGCTGCTTGGCCTGCCTGGAGAAGTGGCCGGGATCGGGCCGGTAGACGACCCCAACGCTGACGACGCTTCCGCGCCGGCCGGCGGCGCGCAGCCTCCGGCCGACCATGTCCGAGAGCCGCATCAGCAGCTCTTCGAGGTCCTTTTGCGAGGCGGTGGCGCGAGCCATGACGTGGGAGTGGCTGTAGCTCTTGCGCTTGACGGACTCGAAGCCGCCGACCTCGAACCCGCGCAGGCGCATGCTCCAGCCCTTGGCGTGCTCGTCGTGCATGCCCGCGAGCCGGAGCTTCGGCGTCGTCGCCCTGAGGAACTGGACCGGCGTGTGGATGCCGCCGCGGGCAAGCCGCCGCGCGCTGGCGTCGGCGATGCCCGAGAGGTCGGTGAGCTGGAGGCGCTGGAAAGTCTCGACGAGGTTGGTGTGGTCGATACGCTCGAGGCCATCGCGCTTGTTCAGGTTCGAGGCCTGCTTGGCCATCCATATCGACGTGGAGATGCCGATCGAGGCCGTGACGGATTCGCCGATCTCCTGTCGGATGTCCTCCTTGATCTTCCGGGCGACGCCTTCAGGCCCCAGTCTCTTGAGGCTCGGCGTGCCCGCAAGGTCGAGCGAGGCCTCGTCGATGGACATGCGCAGGACGTCGGGACTGTGCCGCTCCAGGATCTCGATGAGCTTGTCCGACACGTCGCGGTAGCGGGGTGGGTTGGGATCACGGACGATGACCGCGGGGTAGATCGCCCTGGCCTCGAAGACCTTCATCCCGGTCTTGATGCCGAGGTCGCGGGCCTCGCGCGACGAGGAGACGATGGTGGCCGCGTCGGTGGCGTAGGCGGCGATGGCGAGGACCTTGCCATGAAGCGCGGGGTCGTTCTGCTGCTCGATCGAAGCGAAGGCGCAGTTGAGGTCGACGACCATCGTCGTGGGTTCGGCGAGGTTCAGCCCTAGCTCCGTCGCCTCCGCTGACGGGGTCATGCCCACGCACAGATGTTCGCACCGGCCGGGCGCTTGCGCAAGGCGCCTGGACCGCCGGCCGCAGTCTCTAGGGTGTCTCGGGCTTCCACGGGAGGGTCAGCGTGAACTCGCTGCCCACGCCGGCCGTGGACTGCACGGTGATGTCCCCGCGATGGCGCTGCGCGATCTGCTGGCACAGGTAAAGGCCGAGACCCGTGCCCGGGATGCTCAGGTTCTCCTCGGTCGGCAGCCGCCCGAACCGCGTGAACAACGCCGGCAGGTGCTCCGGCGCGATTCCGACGCCCTCGTCGCGCACGCTCACGAACGCGTGGCCGTCGCGATGGCCGGTGGTGACGCCGATCTCGCCGCCGTCCGGCGAGTACTTCATCGCGTTGTCGAGCAGATTGCTGACGATCGTTCCGATTCTCGCCCGGTCGCCCTCGACGGGCAGCGTACTGTCATCGCCGGACATGACCAACGCCCGGCCGCGCGCCAACGGCCGGAAGACGTCGACCTGCTCCTGGGCGACGCCGCGAAGGTCAAACGTCTCCCGGAACAGGTCCAGGCCGTCTTGCTCGAGCCGCGCCGTCTCCAGCATCTGCTCGATGAGGACGTCCATCTGCGCCAGCTTGGCTTCGAGGATGCGCGCGACGGCGGGGATCTGCTCGGCGGGGATCGACCCGTCCTCGAGCATCGAGTTGTAGCCGCGGATCACCGTCAGCGGATCGCGAAGCTCGTGCGACGCGATGTTGAGGAACTCGGTCTTCGTCCGCTCGAGGTCCGCCATCCGATCGGCGTGAGCCCGTAGCTGCATCGCCTCACGCTCCCGCTCGACGTTGCGCTGGATCTCCCGCGCCCGGCGCTCGGTCAGGTCGCGCGTGACCTTGCCGAAGCCGCGCAGCCGGCCGGTCTCGTCGCGCAGCGCGGTGATGACAACGCTTGCCCAGAACCGGGTGCCGTCCTTGCGAATGCGCCAGCCTTCCTCCTCGTACCTGCCTTCGCGCCTGGCGACCTCCAGCTCCCAGTCGGGCTTACGGTTGCGCGCGTCTTCGGTCGGGTAAAAGACTGAAAAATGCCGGCCGATGATCTCGTCGGCGTGGTAGCCCTTGATCCGCTGCGCGCCTTCGTTCCAGGTCACCACCACGCCTGCCGCGTCGAGCATGAAAATCGCGTAGTCGACGACGCTGGAGACGAGCAAAGCAAACTGATCGCCAAGCGCCTCCGGCGGCATTGGGCGCATTCCCCTCAGCACCAAAACCTGATGTTACTGATTCACACGGGCGCCACGGGAGAGGTTGCGACCTGCTCGATCGGTCGGGCGAAGTCGCGTAGGCCCCTGGGCGCATACGTTCCTGTTTACGACGGAGCGCGCCGCGATTAGCATTGGCCTGTGGCGGCTGGACCTGGGGGGTATATGCGGGATAGACGCGAGGTCGCTAGCGGGTTTCTGCAGCGGATGAACGATCCGGGATACCGGCTGTATGGCGAAAACCCCGCCAATGCCACGATCGAGGATTCGCGGAGATGGGTCAATACCTACGACAAGCTCATAGTCTTCAAGCGCGAACTCCTCGAGCTCTGCCAGAGGTTCGCTGAGCAGTCGGACCCAGACGTGGCGCGCGCTATCCGGGAAACGGACATGATCATGCTCGAGGTGCAACTCTCGCGCTTCCAGCAGAAGCGTGACTACTGGCGTATCCGCGCTACCGAGCTGGCCGGCGACGGGCGGCGTGGTGGCGAGAGCTAGCCCGCCCACCACACCGACTGCCGTCCGACCCCCGGCATTCGAGATCGTCGCTATCGCGGCCTCCGCCGGCGGCGTCTTCGCCCTCACCGAGATCCTCGGCAAGCTGCCGGCCCACTTTCCGGCGATCGTCGTGGTCGTCCAGCACCTCGACCGCAGGCATCGCAGCCTCATGCCCCAGATCTTCGGCCGCCGCTCGAACCTGCCCGTCTTCCAGGCGATCGAGGGCATGGAGGTGCAGCCCGGCACCGTCTACCTGGCACCGCCGGACCGGCACCTGCTGATCAACCGAGACGGCACCGTCAGCCTTACGCAGACCGAGCTGGTCAACTTCGTCCGCCCCTCTGCCGACCTGCTGTTCGAGTCGGTCGCTGCCGCCTACGGCGAGCACGCGATCGCGGTGGTGCTGACCGGCGCCGGCAAGGACGGGTCGATGGGCGTGACCGCGATCAAGCAACGCGGTGGCACCGTCATCGCCCAGGACCAGGCCAGCTCCGAGTTCTTCAGCATGCCATCGGCTGCCATCCGGACAGGCGCCGTCGACTTCGTGCTGGCCCTGGATGAGATCCCCAGCGCCCTGGTGACCCTGGTCTCCGGCGAGGTGACTGATTGAGTTTCGAGGGCGGCACAGAGTTCGAAGCCCTGATCGGCTACCTTCGCGATACGCGAGGCGTCGACTTCACGGGCTACAAGCGGGCGAGCCTCATCCGCCGCGTCGCCAAGCGCGCCCAGGAGCTGAAGATCGACGGCTTCGCTGCCTACTACGACTACCTGCAGGTCGACGGTGACGAGTTCCCGATCCTCTTCGACAGGATCCTGATCAACGTCACGGAGTTCTTCCGGGATCCGCAGTCCTGGGACTACCTCGGGCAGCACATATTGCCCGAGATCCTGGCCAAGAACGCTCCCATCCGGGTCTGGAGCACTGGCACGGCGTCTGGCGAGGAGGCCTACTCGGCAGCGATGTTGCTGTGCGAGGCGCTGGGGCCGGACCAGTTCCTGCGCCGGGTCAAGATCTACGCCACCGACATCGATGACGAGGCGCTGAACAAGGCCCGCGGCGGGTACTTGCCGAAGGACATGGAGTCCCTCGACGAGAACCTCAAGAACAAGTACTTCGAGCCGCAGGGCTCCCGTTTCGTGTTCCGGTCCGCCCTGCGGCGCGTGCTCATCTTCGGCCGGCACGACTTGATGCAGGACGCGCCGATCTCTCGCCTCGACCTCCTGATCTGCCGCAACACGCTCATGTACTTCACGGCCGAGGCGCAGGGCCGGATCCTCGCCCGGTTCCATTACGCCCTGAACGACGACGGCTTTCTGTTCCTCGGGCGGGCCGAGATGCTGCTCACGCACAGCGCGCTGTTCGTCCCACTCGACCTCAAGCAGCGCATCTTTACCAAGGTCGGCCGGTCGCAGCTGCACGAGGGTCTCATGCTGCTGGCCCAGGCCGGCAGCGACGAGGCCACCAACCACCTGGCAAGGCAAATGCGCGTGCGCGAGCTGTCTGCTGAGGGCGCGCCGTACGCGCAGTTGCTGATCGATGCGCTGGGAGTGCTGGTGGGGGCCAACCAGGTGGCGCGGCGCCTGTTCGACATCGCACGAACCGACATCGGCCGTCCCCTGAGGGACCTCGAGCTCTCCTACAAGCCGATGGACCTGCGCACGCCCATCGACCGCGCAAGAACAGAGCGGCGGCCCATCTCCATCTCCGCCGTCGAGTTCGCGACAACTGACGGCAAGCCCTTGCTCTTCGATGTTTTCGTCGCGCCGCTGATCGACGACGACAACTCGGTCGTCGGCACAAGCGCGAGCTTTGTCGACGTCACGCACCTGACCCAGCTGCGATCCGAGCTGGATCGCTCCAAGCAGGACGTCGAGACTGCGTACGAAGAGCTCCAGTCGAGCAATGAAGAGCTCGAAACGACGAACGAGGAGCTTCAGTCCACGGTCGAGGAGCTGGAGACGACCAACGAAGAGCTGCAGTCCAGCAACGAAGAGCTGGAGACGATGAACGAAGAGCTCGAGTCGACAAACAGCGAGCTGCAGACAATCAACACCGACCTGCGGCTGCGAACCGATGAGGTCAACAAGCTGAACACGTTCCTGCGCGCCATCACCGGCAACATCGAGCTCGGCGCGATCGTGCTCGACAGCGACATGCGCGTCCAGGTCTGGAACGAGCGCGCGGCCGACCTCTGGGGATTGCGGCCTGACGAGGTGGTGGGCAGGCCGTTCTTCGACCTCGACATCGGACTGCCGTCCAGGGAGCTGCGAAGCATGGTTCGGGGCGTTGCCGGGGGCAAGCCCGCCGAGGACGAATCGACCGTCGAAGCCTTAAGCAGGCGTGGCAAGAGCATCCAGGTGCGGGTGATCGCCTACACCCTGTCCGACGGCGAACGGACGGGTGGCGTGGTCCTTGTCATGGAAGAGCTGCGACCGGAGAACGAGCCGGCGAGACGCTTGGGGGGCTAGGCGACCGCGGCGGCCATCTCCTCGCGCAGCGATTCGGTCCAGGTGTCGACGATGCTTTCCAGCATCTCGACGTCGGCCGAGACCTGGTAGCGCTCGCCGAGGGGCAGCTGCGTCGTCGCCTCACGCAGCCGCGTCGTGAGCACGCTGCCCATCTCGATCAAGCGGGCGTAAGCGATCAGCCAGTAATCGGGGAATTGCGGAGAACCCCAGGCCAGCATGGTGGCCCGGTACCGATGCTGGGCCTCATCCGCTTCGAGGCCCAACTGCTCGACCTTCAGCCGGAGCGCCTCCTTGTTCGCGTCAAGCCTTCTCCGCTGGCAACGGAGGACGAGACGCTTGGACTGAAGGATCAGAAGTCGGGACGTGATGATGTCGCGAGCCAGCGTCATCGCCGGCAGATCCGCGTTCTGGTTGTTCATCGCACTCCCCCCAGCGAAGCGGTGACCCCGTAACCCTGGTTGCGGGCGACGGTGATGACCTCCTCCAGGCCAACCTCGCGCAGCCGGCTGCGCAGCCGCATGATGTAAGTCCGAACCTGCGCGTCGGACAGACGCGAGTTCTGCCACGCGAGAGTCGCCAGCTGCCTGCTCGTAAACGGTCGCTTGGGGTGCCGGACCAGGAAGTCGAGGAGGTCGGCCTCGCGGCGCGTGAGCTTCAGCGACTTGCCCGCGTAGGTCAGGGTGTGGTCGGCGCGGTCGATGACGACGCCGGCCAGCTCGGAGTGGCGGTCGCGCCAGCTTGCGAGTCTGTCTTCGATCGTCGCGAGCTGGCGGCGGAGGTCGTCGCTCGCGGCCGTGCCGTCGGCGCGCGCGATCACTGAGCGGAGGACCGCCACCATCTCCTCATAGATGGATATCCAGCCCGCCACCTCGGCCAGGACCGAGGTCGAAAGGTCCTCGCCCGGGAGTACGCCAACGTCTTGAGCTTGCAACAGCCTGGTCTCTCCCCCTGAATCTACAACTCTTTGGGAGCTCGGTCTATCTATTTTGGCCCTGAATTTAGCGCTCCGTGAACTACTGTCGTAGGGCTATGGCTGCCGGGGGCAGCAGAATACGCTCAAAACGCCGGGGGGCAACGACCGGGCAAGGGGCCAGGGTCCGGAGGGAGGGCCAGGCCCCTTTGCCATCTCTGGAGGTGTACGTACCCATGATCGACAGCCTCGAGGAGATCTCGGGCTGGCTGGGCACGTTCCGGGAGAGGCTGCGGATGGCGCGCACCGATCGCACCGATCGCACCGATCGCACGGACGAGGTTCCGCACATGGTGGCGGTCGTACAAGAGCTCCAGGCCCGTTTCGAAACGAGGCAGGCGGAGCTGGCCTGATCAGGGCTGTGCACGGCAACGGCCGCCGTATCCGGGTCGCCATCGTCGAGAACCACCAGCTGGTCTCCGAGAGCCTCGGCCTTCTCCTCGACGCCCAGAGCGACATGGAGGTGGTGGGCAAGGCGAGCTCGGTCCTGACCGCCGCCGCCCTGCCCGCCTTGACGGCGCCGGACGTGGTGGTGATGGACTATCACCTCAACGGCGGCACGGGACACGATGCTGCGGTCGCCATGCGCACACTGTTTCCGAACGCCCGCTTCGTGTTCCTGAGTCGCGACGACAGCGATGCCGCGCAACTCTCCGCGGTGGAGGCCGGCGCAAGTGCGTACCTGCACAAGTCGAGCCCAGGCGCCGAGGTCATCGCGACCATTCGCCAGGTGGCGGACGGCCAGAACCTGATCACGCCCGCGACGATCGCCCGGCTCGTGAGCGAGGGCAGAGAACGCGCGCACGTGCGAGAGAGCTTGGGCCCCCGAGAGCGGGAGGTGCTCCAGCTCATGGCCGATGGGGTCCCCACTCGGCAGATCGCGCAACAGCTCGTGATCAGCTATTCGACGGTGCGGACCCACGTGCGCTCGATCAGTGGCAAGCTGGGGACGAAGTCGATGGTCAACGCGGTGGTGACAGCCCGAGAGCTCGAACTGCTCAGCTAGGGCGGCTCAGTTCAGGAAGCTTCCCAATCTCAGGTCGAACAGGTCCGGGTGCGCCTTCAGGGCGCGCACCAGCGCGGCCCCGCTGAAAACCCGCGCGTCGTACTGGCAGATCACGATCACGGGGTAGCGCCTCGACATCAGGTCGAAGGCCTCTTCGTAGCGAAGCATCTCCTCCTCTGAATCGAACATCTCGCGCTCCGAGGACATCTCGCCCACGAGGCGTATCACGGTTGCCCCGCCGGCGACAAGCTCCGACAGGCGGCGCTCCCATTCGGCGATCGCCGCGGCGGCGGTGCCGCCCCCAAATGCCAGGGCCGTGAAGCCCTCGCCAGGGCTGACGTTCAGCGCGGTGGTGTAGCGCGACACCATGGGTTCCCTGGCGACCAGGATGCACGGCTGCGCGTGGCGCAATCCTTCGGCCAGGAACGGGATGCTCAGCCGCATGCCGCCCTCGTCGCTGCTGTAGAAGCTCGCGAGGTGCCCGGGCGCTGAAACCTGTGCGCCGCCGATGTTGACCACGCCCTCGCTTCGCCCGGAGGAGTGGTCCATGAACGCGACCAGGTCGGACTCCTTGAATCGCCGCTCGCGCCGGCCACCGACGCGGGTTGCCGGAAGCCGGCCGGAGTCGGACCAGCGTCGGATCGAAGCCTGGCTCACGCGCAGGAAGCGCGCCGCCTCGGCCGTGTTCAGCATGACAAGCATTCTCTACTTAATTGTCCAAGTTGTTCAGCAATATAGCGCCAATGATCAGTAGAATCGAGTAAAAGAATATGCAGAAGACCGGGGGAAGCCCACCGAGAACGACCCCCGAAGACCTCGTCTGGCTTGGCGAAGCGCGGCGGCAGGGGTTTTTCGGCAGGTTGTCCGACGACCTGGTACGAGCCGCGGTGCAGGGCGCTCAGACGGAGGAGTTTGCGCCGGGCACGATCGGCCTGCGCTGGGAGCAGGGGCCGAAGAGCGCCATCGTCCTGCGCGGCACCCTGCGCACCTACCTCGCCTTTCCCGACGGCGGCCAGGCCACGATCAGGTACCTCAGGCCGGGCGACATGACCGGCATCTTTGCGCCGCGGCAGCCTGCCCTGGCGAGGGGCCTGCTGGCGATCGAGCGAAGCGAGCTCCTCTTCATCGACGGCGTGCGGATGAAGGAACTGTCGCTTGCCGAACCACGATTCGCGTGGGAGCTGGTCGAGGAGATGACCTCCATCCTCAACGGGGCCCATCGCGCGCTGTACATCCGCGCCTTCGGGAGCATGCGCCAGCGCGTGGTCAGCACCATCGTCGAGCGGGCGACGGCGGCGGGTCAGCTGGCGAGCGGCCGCCAGGTCACGGGCACTCAGCACGAGCTGGCAATCGCGGTTGGTTCGGTGCGCGAGGTCGTCGCCTCGATTCTCGGCACCCTGAAGCACGAGGGCTTGATCGACATCCGGCGCGGTGGCGTGGTCATCGTCGA
>WNGH01006501.1_pt1 | contig 15139 bp, 13 predicted proteins | sample 5400631 | NCBI WGS metagenome assembly WNGH01 (sample SAMN13153373, study PRJNA577476) | soil metagenome | isolation source: 115 cm soil or saprolite under Garry oak tree replicate 1 | place: USA:California | collected 2016-06-15
CGTCTACGAATCAACCGTCTATCCCGGTGCAGTCGAGGAGGAATGCGTACCGATCCTCGAGCAATGTTCAGGCCTCAAGGCCGGCTCCGATTTCAACGTGGGATATTCACCGGAACGCATCAATCCCGGCGACAAACAGCATCGTTTTGAATCAATCGTGAAGGTGGTTTCGGCTCAAAATCCTGAAACCCTTGATGTCGTGGCCAAGGTTTATGGATCGGTGGTCACAGCCGGCATTCATCGCGCGCCGTCGATCAAAGTCGCCGAGGCGGCGAAGGTCATCGAAAACACCCAGCGCGACCTCAACATCGCGTTCATGAACGAGTTGTCGCTGATTTTCCAGGCACTCAATATCGATACGGGCGATGTGTTGGCAGCCGCGCAGACAAAATGGAATTTCCTGCCATTTCAGCCGGGCCTCGTCGGTGGCCACTGCATCGGCGTCGACCCCTATTATTTGACGTTTCGGGCCGAAAAGGCAGGCTATCATCCTGAAGTGATTCTGGCCGGCCGCCGGATCAACGATGGCATGGGTCAGCGTATTGCTCGCGAATGTATTCGAGGACTGCTGCGGCGGAAGGGCCGAGGTGGTATCGTCACAATACTGGGCCTGACTTTCAAGGAAGATGTACCGGATACGCGTAACTCTCGCGTGGTCGATGTTATCCGTGAGCTGGAGTCATTTGGTCTGACCGTCCAGGTGCATGATCCCATGGCCAATGCGGCAGACGCCATGCATGAGTATGGTGTGACGCTGACCGATCTTGACGCCCTCCAGCCGGCCGATGCTGTCATTCTGGCGGTTGCACATGATGACTACAATAAGGGCGGCTGGTCGCTTGTTCAGAAATTGCTGCTCGATGGCACGGGTCTCGTCCTCGATGTCAAGATGAAGCTCGATCGCGGTTCGCAACCTGTGGGGATCGAGCTGTGGCGTCTCTAACGCCTAATTCGGAAATATGATGTCGCAAAACGCGGTACTGGTCACCGGAGCTGCAGGGTTTATCGGATTTCATGTTGCTCAGCGCCTGTTGTCGAACGGTCGCAGGGTCGTCGGCCTCGATGTCCTCAACAATTACTATGATCCCAAATTGAAAGAGGCGCGCCTTGAGATTCTCAAGCGCCATCCGAATTTCACCTTTGTGAAGCTCGACCTGACAGATCGGGCGGCAACAAAGTCGCTTTTCGCGCAGCATCGCTTTCCGGCGGTCATCCATCTCGCAGCACAAGCGGGCGTTCGCTATTCGCTGGAGCATCCCCATGCCTATACGGATGCAAATGTAGAGGGCTTTGTGAATGTGCTCGAGGGCTGCCGCCATAACGAGTGCAAACACCTGCTGTTTGCATCCTCGTCCTCGGTGTATGGCGCCAACACCAAGCTGCCATTTTCAGTGCAGGACAATGTCGATCATCCGATCAGCCTCTATGCCGCGTCGAAGAAGGCCAACGAGCTGATGGCGCATGCCTATAGCCATTTGTATCGAATTCCCGCCACCGGTGTTCGTTTCTTCACGGTCTATGGTCCCTGGGGCCGCCCTGACATGGCGATGTTCCTTTTTGCCAAGGCCATTATCGATGGGACGCCGATCAAATTATTCAATCATGGCCGAATGCGCCGCGATTTTACCTTCGTTGAAGATGTCAGCGAAGCGGTCGTGCGCCTGTTGGGGCGTCCGCCGCAGGGCAACCCGAACTGGTCGGGTGACAAACCTGATCCGGCAACCAGCGCCGCGCCGTGGAAGATCTACAACATCGGCAACAACAATCCCGAAGAACTCCTGCACGTGGTTTCACTGCTCGAGAAGGAGTTCGGGCGTACGGTCGTCAAGGAGATGTTGCCGATGCAGCCCGGCGACGTCCCGGCGACCTATGCCGATGTCGAGGATCTGGAACGCGAAATCGGATTCCGGCCCACCACCGCGATCGAGGATGGGGTCGCACTGTTCGCGAAATGGTACCGTGACTATCATAACCTTTAACAGCAGGCGGCAATGACCAAACGAATCATTCCACTGATCATGTGCGGCGGCGCCGGAACGCGGCTGTGGCCGGCCTCGCGCGAAGTGCGCCCGAAGCAGTTCCTGCCTTTGTTCGGGCCGCGTTCGACGTTTCAGGACACGCTGCTGCGGGTCTCCGACGCCGCGCTGTTCGAACGTCCGATCGTGATCACCAACATGGCGTATCGCTTCATGGTGCTCGAGCAATTGGCCGAGATCGGGCTTGAGGCCGATGTCCTGCTGGAGCCGATGCGGCGGGATTCCGGTCCGGCGATTGCCGCGGGCGCGGCCTTTGCGCAGACGCGCGACCAGGATGCCGTGGTGCTGGCGCTGGCCGCCGATCACGTCGTCCGCGACACCGACGCTTTTGTCGCCGCCTGTCGTCAAGGTCTGGTCGCTGCCGATGCGGGACGCATCGTGACCTTTGGCGTTCAGCCCGAGCGAGCCGCAACCGAGTACGGCTATATCAGTCCCGGCGACGTCATTTCCGGCGAGGTCCGCGCGGTCGTCAAGTTTGTCGAAAAACCCGATCCGGTGACGGCCGCCGGTTACATCAAGGCCGGCTATCTCTGGAACAGCGGCAACTTCATGTTTCGCGCGTCGGTTCTGCTCGATGAATACCGCAGCGTCGATGCAGAAAGCGTGCAGGCCATCGGCGATTCCGTCGTCAAGGCCGGGCGCGATCTTGGGTTCGTCACGCTGGATGCCGGCGCCTTCGGATCCGCGAAATCGATCTCCATCGACTATGCGGTGATGGAAAAGACCTCGCGCGCCGCGGTGGTGCCGGTTAAGTGCGGCTGGTCCGATGTCGGCTCCTGGCTTGCGGTGTGGGAACTGTCGGACAAGGATGCCGACGGCAATGCCGCGCAGGGCGCTGCGGTGTTCGAGGATTCGCGGAACTGCAACGTTTCGACCGACAGGGCGCTGGTGGCGCTGGAAGGCGTCGACGATCTCGTGATCGTGGCCACGCAGGATGCCGTGCTGGTGTCACGCCAGAAGGACGCCAACGGCTTGAAGCGGCTGGTTGCGAAACTGAAGACCGTGGCGCCGCAGGTGACCGAGGATCATCTCAAGGTGCACCGACCGTGGGGCAATTATCAATCGATCGATGCCGGGGATCGTCACCAGGTCAAGCGTATCGTGGTGAAGCCGGGAAGCCGGCTCTCGCTGCAGAAACATCACCATCGATCCGAGCACTGGATCGTGGTGCGCGGCACCGCGCGCGTGACCGTCAACGAGCTGGTCCAGATCGTGCACGAGAACGAATCGATCTATATCCCGATCGGCGCCGTCCACCGGCTGGAAAATCCCGGCAAGATTCTGCTGGAGTTGATCGAGGTCCAGACCGGCAGCTATCTCGGCGAGGACGATATCATCCGCATCGAGGATGATTACCGGCGTTCGTGAGCGATCGATCGTTTGGCCACGAATCAAGGCTGGCCACGAATCATGGCCCTTGGGCCACGTTAGGTGCTTAGCCGGGAATCCTCACTGTGTAATTTTTTGTCTTAAAACGTGTCCACGCTCGGTATTCGCCACACCTGTGGCGGTGTGTTAGGAGAACACCGTGATGTTCGCGCCGAAGCACTGTCGAGGTTTGACGATATGAGTTCCAAGGGGTTTGATTCGGGCGCGATGGGCGAGGCGAAACGTTCGCTTCGCGTCGGGGTTATCGGCGCAGGCGTGATGGGCAGCAACCATGCCCGCGTGCTGGCCGGTCTGCCGGATACGACGCTGGTCGGTGTCGTCGATCCGCTGCCGGCGCACCGGGCCCGCGCTAACGACTTGACCGGCTGCCGCAGTTTCGCGAGCCTGGACGAGTTGGTCGCGGAAGGTATCGATGCCGTGACCATCGCCGCGCCGACCCACCTTCATCATGAGATCGCGCTCGCCTGCATCGCCCGCGAGATTCACGTCCTCGTTGAAAAGCCGATCGCGTCCTCGGTCGAGGAGGGGCGGGACATTGTCGACGCCGCACGGCGCGCCGGCGTGACGCTGATGGTGGGGCATGTCGAACGGTTCAACCCGGCCGTCGCCGCCATCAAAGCGGCGATATCGGGCGAAGATATTCTTTCGATCGCGATCACGCGCGTGGGACCGTTTCCGCCGCGCATGTCGAACGTCGGCGTGGTCATCGACCTCGCCGTGCAACGTCGGCGTGGTCATCGACCTCGCCGTGCACGACATCGATCTGATCCGCTGGTTCACCGAGTCGGACATTGTGGAGGTGCAGCCGCAGCTCTCCAGCGCCGTCGCCGAGCGCGAGGATATCGCGCTGCTGCAGTTTCGCACCGCCTCCGGCGTGTTGGCGCATATCAACACCAACTGGCTGACGCCGTTCAAGGCGCGTAACGTCACCGTCGCCACCCGCGGCAAGTACGTGATGGGCGATCTTCTCACCCGCCAGGTAACCGAATGTTTCGGCTTCAAGCCGGACGGCAGCTATTCGATGCGTCATCTGCCCGTCGGCCATGACGAGCCGTTGCGCGCCGAATTGATCGCGTTCCTCGGCGCCGTGCGCTCCGGCGGCGTGCCCGCGGTGACCGGCGACGAAGGCGTGGCCAGCCTTGAAATTGCGATCCGCTGCCTGGAAACTCCCGCGAAGCCCGCCGCAGCCTCTCCGGCCCGCAAGGGGCCGCGGCGTGTGGTCGGCTAGAGCATGATCCGGAAAAGTGGGTACCGGTTTTCCGAAAAGATCATGCTCAATCAAAAAGATAGAACGGGATGACGATTCGAAGAAAAGTCATCCCGCTCTAGGGCCACGGTCCGGAAAAGTTGCAGCCGGCTTTCCCCATTGATCGCGCGGAAATACCGGACGCGAGCATGATTTCGCGACCATGATTCAACGCAAAGCGACCACGCGCAAATGTCTCCTTCTCAACCCTTGCAAGGCACCATGAACCAGCACCTGCGTCCCGAACCCGTACCCTTCATCGACCTTGCCGCGCAGCGTCGCCGGCTCGGCACGTCCGTCGATGAGGCGGTTTCCAGGGTGCTCGACCATTGCCAGTTTATCAACGGTCCGGAGGTCGCGCAGCTCGAGGCGGAGCTTGCGGTGTACAGCGGCGCCAGGCATGTCGTGACCTGTGCGAGCGGCACGGACGCGCTGCTGATGGTGCTGATGGCGAAGGGCGTCGGCCGTGGCGATGCGGTGTTCTGTCCGTCGTTTACGTTTTGCGCGACCGGCGAAGCGGTGGCGCTGATCGGCGCGACGCCGGTGTTCGTTGACGTCGATGCCGCGACCTTCAACATGGACCTGAATTCGCTAACGCGCGGCATCGCGGCCGCGATCAGGCTCGGCCTCAAGCCGACGGCGGTGATTCCCGTCGATCTGTTCGGGCAAAGCGCCGACCATGACGGCATCGGTGCGATCGCGGAAGCCGAAGGCATGTTCGTTCTTGACGACGCCGCGCAGGCCTTTGGCGCCAGCTACAAGGGCCGGCGTCTCGGCACCTTCGGCCTCGTCACCGCGACCAGCTTTTTTCCGGCGAAGCCGCTCGGCTGCTTCGGCGATGGCGGGGCGATTTTCACCGACGATGCCGAACTCGCAGAAACGCTGCGCAGCATCCGCATGCACGGCCAGGGGTCCGACAGATACGACAATGTTCGTCTCGGGTTGACCGGACGGCTCGACACCATGCAGGCCGCGATCCTGATCGAGAAACTGAAGATCTTCGAGGATGAAATTGCCGCGCGCAACAAGGTCGCGGAGCGCTATGCGCGAGGCCTCGGCAATGTGGTGTCGGTTCCGCGTCTCGCCAGCGGCTGCACCTCGGTCTGGGCGCAGTACACCATCCGGCTGCCGGATGGCATTGATCGCGATGGTTTCGCCGCGGCGCTGAAGGCGCAGGGCATTCCGACCGCGATCTACTATGCGAAATCCATGCACCAGCAGACCGCCTATCGGGATTTCCCGGTCGTCGACGGCGGTTTGCCGATCAGCGAGGCGCTCTCGGACGATGTCATCAGTCTGCCGATGCACGCCTATCTCGACGAGCCGACGCAGGAGCGGATCATCAGCGCCGTGCGTGGCGCGCTGGGGGCGTGATCCGGAAAACTGGACAACGCCTCGGGCTGACGTTCGGCGTTTCCGACACCTCCTCGTTGGGGTAGATGGTGCGATGCCGGGCAACGCCGGCACCCCTGTCCATGACCGGGCCGAAACCGGGCTTGCTTTGATGGTGATCGACACGCCTCGCACACGCCTTCGTTGTTGGCAGGAGGCCGACCAGGAGACGTTCGCGGCAATGAACGGGCATCCCGATGTGATGCTCGACCTCGGTGGGCCGATCAGCCGGGCGATGAGCGACGCGAAGCTTGACCGCTATATGGCGGCATTCGATCGGCACAGCTTCTGTCGTTGGGCTATTGAGAATAGAGATGGCGAGTTCCTGGGCTATGCGGGCGTCATGCCCTCGGACGAAAACCATCCGCTCGGTCTCCATTTCGAGATCGGCTGGCGGCTCATGCGGAACGCCTGGGGCCGGGGGTATGCCACGGAGGCCGCCGGTGCGGCGCTCCATGACGCCTTCGCGCGTGTGGGACTGAGCGAGGTCGTCAGCTACACAGCGTCCGACAATCTCAGGTCACAGGCGGTGATGAAGCGCCTGCACTTGCAGCGCGATCCATCACGCGACTTTACCGTGAATTACGAAGGCGTCGGAATCTGGCATGGGCTGGTTTGGGTGGGCCGGCCAGCGTGAGATTCGCAGCCTTTCGAGGAAGATCGGGTTCAAACGGTGATCAACCTGATTTCGCCGTTTTGAAGCGCCGCCGCATGCTGTAGAAGCGGCGCATGCTCGGTCGTATCTTTACCGTCGGCGGCTACACGTTCCTTTCGCGGCTGACCGGCTTCGCGCGCGACATCGTGCTCGCGGCGATCCTCGGCGCCGGGCCGATGGCGGACGCGTTTTTCGTGGCTTTTCGCCTGCCCAATCACTTCCGGGCGATTTTCGCGGAAGGCGCGTTCAATGCGGCATTCGTGCCGGCCTACGCGCATGTCCACGGCGAACACGGCGAAACCTCGGCGCGGTTGTTCGCCGGCCGCATCTTCACCCTGCTGTTTTTCTCGCAACTGGTTCTGCTCATCGTCGCCTGGCTGTTCATGCCTCAGGCTATGAGCATTCTCGCGCCCGGCTTCACCGACGACGCCGAGCAGCGGCGGCTTGCGATCGAACTGACGCGGATCACCTTTCCCTATCTGCTGCTGATCACGCTGGTGACGCTCTATGGCGGCATGCTCAACGTGATGCACCGGTTCGCCAGCGCCGCGGCGGCCTCGATTTTTCTCAACATCTCGATGATCGCGACCCTGGCGGTGGCGGCATTCTTTCCGACCGCCGGCCATGCCGCGGCCTGGGGTGTGCTGATCTCCGGCTTTCTGCAATATTTCCTGCTCGCAGGCGATCTTGCGCGTCACGGCGGCCTGCCGCGCTTTGCGCCGCTCAAGCTCGATGACGACGTCCGCGCGTTCTTCCGCGCGCTCGGGCCCGCGACGCTGGGCTCGATGGGGACGCAGGTCGCGTTGTTTGCCGACACCATCATCGCGACCTTTCTTCCCGCAGGCGCGCTCTCGGCGCTGTATTATGCCGACCGGCTCAATCAATTGCCGATCGGTGTGATCGGCATCGCCATCGGCACGGTATTGCTGCCGGAAATGTCGCGGCGGCTGACCGCGGGCGATCGGGACGGCGCGATGGCATCGCAGCGGCGGGCCTTCGATTTTACACTGTTGTTTTCGGTGCCGTTTGTCGCCGCGTTCCTGACTGTTCCTGATGTCATCACGCGGGCGATGTTCGCACGCGGCGCGTTCTCGAAAGCCGACGCCGCGGCCTCGGGCGCCACGCTTGCCGCCTATGCGATCGGATTGATCCCCTTCGTGCTGATCCGCAGCGCGGTCGCGACCTTCTATGCCCGCAAGGATACCGCGACGCCGGTCAGGGCGGCGCTGACCGGTGTCGCCGTCAATCTGTCGCTGAAAATTGCGCTGGTGGGTGCGCTGGCCCAGGTCGGTCTCGCGCTCGCCACCGCGGTTGGCGCCTGGATCAATCTCTTGCTGGTGCTCGGGTTTGCGGTGCGGGCAGGGTATCTCGATCTCGATCGGGCGCTGATGCAATCGCTGGCGAAATTTGTCGTGTCCGGAGCCGTACTTGGGGCCGCGCTGTGGTTTGCCGCGCGGTTCGCAGCCGCGCATTTCGCACAATTGAGTGCGTTGCGGGATGAGGCCGCGCTGTTGTCGCTGATCGTGGTCGGTACGATCGTCTATGCCGGATCGATCCTGCTGTTGTTCGGCAGGGGGTGGCTGAGGTCGCTGGTACGGAGCTAAAGTCCGTTTGCGCTGCCTTGCGATCCGCTGCAATATGGCCGGAAATCATCACGAGGAAAACGGAGATACGATGGCTCCCATCAAATTTGGTGTCGGTCAAAGCGTCCTTCGCAAGGAAGACGATGCGCTGATTCGCGGCAAGGGCCGCTACACCGACGACCACGCGCCGTCGCCCGCGATGCACGCGCTGGTGCTGCGCTCGCCGCATGCGCATGCGAAATTCACCATCAACGCCGCCCGCGCCCGCGGCCTGCCGGGTGTGGCGACGATCCTGACGGCAGAGGACGTTAAAGACCTTGGCGGTCTTCCGTGCCTGTTCAACCTCGAAGTAGATCCGTTCACCGGCCCGCCCTATGCGATCCTGGCGCACGGTGTGGTGCGCCATGTCGGCGATGCCGTTGCCTTCGTGGTGGCGGAGACCATCGATCAGGCCCGCGATGCGATCGAGGCGATCGAGGTCGAATGGACCCCGCTGCCCGCGGTGATCGGCGCCGCCAATGCGGTGAAGCAGGGCGCGCCGCAGGTCTGGCCCGATCACCCCGGCAACGTGCTGTTCGACGTGCCGATCGGCGACAAGCATGCGACAGAGGCGGCGTTCGCAAAGGCGCACGCCGTGGCCGAAATATCGATCGTCAATCCGCGCGTCATTACCAATTTCATGGAAACGCGCGCAGCGGTTTGCGAATACGACGCCAAGCGCGATCATCTGACGCTCACCATCGGCAGCCAGGGCAGCCATCGCTTACGCGAAATCATCGGCGGGATGGTGCTGAAGATCCCGCTCGAGAAGATGCGGGTGATCTGCCCGGATGTCGGCGGCGGGTTCGGCACCAAGCTGTTTCCGTATCGCGAATACGCCTTGATCGCCGTCGCCGCGCGAAAACTGCGCAAGACCGTGAAGTGGACCGCCGACCGTGCCGATCACTTCATCGGCGACGCGCAAGGCCGCGACAACGTCACCACGGCGCGGATGGCGCTGGCGGAGGACGGCAAGTTCCTCGCGATGGACGTCGATCTGATCGGCGACATGGGCGCCTATCTGTCGACATTCGGGCCTTACATTCCGCACGGTGGCGCCGGAATGTTGCCCGGTCTCTACGATATCCAGAATTTTCACTGCCGCGTCCGCACGGTGTTCACCAACACCGTGCCGGTCGATGCCTATCGCGGAGCCGGACGTCCGGAGGCTGCCTATGTGGTCGAGCGGCTCGTCGACGCGGCGGCGCGCAAGCTCGGCATGACGCCGGATGCGATCCGGCGCAAGAACTTCATCGCGCCGCGCGCGATGCCCTACAAGACCGCCACCGGGAAGATCTACGATTCCGGTGACTTCACCGCGCATATGAAGCGAGCGATGGAAATAGCGAACTGGAAAGAATTCCCCAAACGCGTCAAGGCCGCGAAAAAGCAGGGTCTGGTGCGCGGAATCGGACTTGGGACCTATGTCGAAGTCTGCGGCACGATGGGCGAGGAGACCGCCAACGTCCGGCTCGATCCGAACGGCGATGTTTCAATCCTGATCGGCACCCAGTCGAGCGGGCAGGGCCACCAGACCGCCTACGCGCAACTGGTCGCCGAGCAGTTCGGTATCGCGCCCGAGCGCGTTCATATCTTTCAAGGCGATACCGATCAGGTCGCCACCGGTCTCGGCACCGGCGGCTCGGCGTCGATTCCAACCGGCGGCGTCAGCGTCGAGCGGGCGACGCGCGAACTCGGCAAGAACTTGCGGGAGATCGCCGCCGAAGCGCTGGAAACCAGCGCGAGCGACCTGGAATTCAACGAAGCGACCGTGCGGATCGCCGGCACCGATCGTTCAATAACGTTTGCCGATCTGGCAAAACGCCCAGGTGTCGATCCTTCGAAACTGAACGCGAGTGCGACCTTCACCAGTGCTGACGGCACTTACCCGAACGGCACGCACCTTGCCGAGGTCGAAATCGATCCCGCCACCGGCATCATCAAAATCGTCAACTACGTCATCGTCGACGATTTCGGGGTGACGCTGAATCCGCTGCTGCTCGCCGGCCAGGTTCAGGGCGGCGCGATGCAGGGGATCGGCCAGGCCTTGATGGAGCAGGCGGTGTACGACCCGAAGGATGGCCAGCTCGTCACCGGAACGTTCATGGATTATGCGCTGCCGCGCGCGGCCGATGGTCCGGCGTTTGTGTTCGAGACCCACAATGTCCCCTGCAAGACCAATCCGCTCGGCGTCAAGGGCGCGGGCGAGGCAGGGGCGATCGGGTCCTGCCCGGCGGTCGTCAACGCGATTATCGAGGGGCTGTGGCGCGAATACAAAATCGACCACATCGATATGCCGGCGACCGCGGAACGGGTCTGGATCGCGATCCGCGAGCATCAGCGGCAACATAGCCTCTGATATTTAGCACCGTGGCGCGGAATGAAATGCCGTCCGCGGTGTCGACATGACTAGCCGCATGGCGCGACCGGCGCATCCGCGGTGGTACCTGGAAACGCTTGGGAAATGGGAGAACTGCCTGATGCTTCGAACTGTCGTTGTAGTAGGAACGTTATTGCTTGGGGTTGGCGTGGTGGCAGCGCAGCAGGATCTGATCAAACAGGCCCAGACCATGATGAAGGGCAACGGCAAGAACGCGGGCGCTTTGGGAGCGATGGTCAAGGGGGAGAAGCCTTACGATCAGGCTACCGTCGACACGGCACTGGCCCAGTTTGAGGACACCGCCAAGAAGCTTCCGACCCTGTTTCCGGCCAGCTTCAAAGGTCACAAGGCCGACGGTGATTACAGCTGGTCGGCAAAAGTCTGGGACGACAAGGCCGGCTTCGAGGCGCATATCGCGAGCTTCGGCAAGGTCGTGACGGAGGCCAAAGCCAAGATCAAGGATCTCGATACGCTGAAGGCGACGTTCCCCGCCCTCGGCAAGGAATGCGGTGGATGTCACGAGACCTACCGCGTCAAGAACGGCTAACTTCGATTCGACCAGAGAAAGACGGGCGGGCGCCTGACGCGTCCGCCCCTTGTTTTGGATTATCCGTCAAACGAAAGGTTACTTGGTGAGTTACTTACTTGGTGACCTGGCCGCGGATTTCGCCGCCCGGATTGGCTGCGGTATGCACGTTCACGTAGTACTTGCCGGCCGCCAGGTCGGCGGCCTGCGCGTCCGTCAGCGTGGCGCTGCCTTCGGCGGGGCTTGAGGTGGCATTCGGGATCGCGACCGCCACGCCGGCGTTCTTGCCAGCTTCAGCCGGTCCGTGGAAATGCGCCGCGGTCGCCGGGCCGGATAGTCCGGAATAGGTCAGCTTCCAGGTCAGCTTCTTGGAGGCAGCATCGTAGTCGATGTCGGCGCTACCGGTGGCGGCACTGGTATTGGGAGGCACTTCGGATTTGCCGTCGAGGGTTGCTTTCATCTTCTCGGCAAAGGCCGGGCCGGCGAGAGCAACGGTTGCTCCCAGCGCAAGCGTAGCAAGCATGGTCCTTGTTTTCGACATGGTTCTCTCCCTGTTGGCGTCAGATGATGGTGCCAGTCTCACAACAACAAGACTTCGGTTTTATTCCCGCGGCTGGCTTGAACGCCTTAAATTTCCAACCTGCCTTGGGCTGGATTAGCGGCCATACTGGCCATCAAGTTGAAACGCACAGCGCACGGAACGGTGAATGCCTCGACGAATTTTCTTTGCCGCCCTTGTGGCTGGCGCCGCCGCTCTTGGCGTTTACTGGTGGCTAACGGCGACGCCGATCATGTTGGCGGTTACCGCGCCGGCCTATGCGCCGAACCTTGCGAACGGACTGACTGCATTCAACGCCGGAGGATGTTCCTCCTGCCATGCCGTGCCGGGCCAGCCCGATCGCTTGACGCTCGGCGGCGGGCTCGCGATACCGTCGCCGTTCGGGACCTTTTACGCGCCGAATATCTCACCCGATCCGGTCGATGGCATCGGGCGATGGACCGAGGCCGATTTCGTGAGCGCGGTAACGAGGGGAATTTCTCCGACCGGATTCCATTACTTTCCGGCCTTTCCCTATACGTCCTACCAGCATGCGAAGGTTGAGGACGTCCGCGACCTTTTTGCGTATCTGAAAACGCTTAGCCCCGTAGCCGGCAAGGTGCGCGATCACGACGTGCCGTTTCCATTCAATGTCAGGCGCAATATCGGGATCTGGAAACTCATGTTCATGGACGGCAAGCCGTTGATGCCGGACCCGGCGCGCTCACCTTCCTGGAATCGCGGCGCCTATCTGGTCAACAGCCTCGGACATTGCGCCGAGTGCCACAGCCCTCGTAACCTTCTTGGCGGAATTATCGCCGCCCAGCGCTTCGCCGGTGGACCAAATCCGGAAGGCGAGGGCTGGGTGCCGAACATCACGCAAAAGGGACCGAGCGAGTGGAGCGACAAGGACATCGCTTATTTCCTCGAAACCGGGCAGACGCCCGATGGCGACACCGCTGGCGGGGCGATGGTGCGGGTGATCAAAAACACCTCGCAGTTGGCCCCTGAGGATCGGGCGGCGATCGCGGAATACATCAAATCGCTGCCGCCGGTCGAGGGGCCGCCGCGGCCGAAGAAGGCGAAAAAGGACGGCGACAAGTCCTGACAAGGCAGCTTCCAGCCCACCATAAGGGCTGTGCCGGCGCCCAACTCCAGCAGGATCACCAGCGGAAGCAGTATCCCGGAAATATTGGGTCAGTGCCGCCTGAAAAGGGCTCCTGAACTTGAGGCGCGCGAAGCACGCTTATTTGGCGAATAGTCCGGAAGCCCGGCGCAGGACGTCTTCACGCGCCGTTCTGTTGGCCTCTATCGACTGGCGTTTCTCGCCAGGGTCGTCAAAATCGTGCGTTGCCCCGGCATAGTCGATCACCTTGATCGGGCTGCCATGGTTTTCGGCCGGATCGAGCGCCCGGTGGCAAACCGCTGGCGAAACCTCTTCGTCATCGGAAGCGAGGAAGACTGTAACCGGCGAACTCGCTCTGTAGTCCTGCGAAATCAAGGCGCGAGGACCGCATCCCGGATACAATGCCATCGCGGCACGAAAACCGCCGGAGGGCAGGGCGGCTTGTCGATACATGACATTCAGCGCCGTGCTTGCGCCATTTGACCAACCCTGCAAAAAGATCTGCCCAGGTGCGACGTCACCCCGCGATTGCAGATATTTCAACGCACCCTCCGCATCGAAGGGACGAACGGTGCGCTCGTTCACGTCGTCGCGGTCCGGGTCATCGTGACTGAACCGTGCGAAACCGTGCCCTTTGTTTCGAGGTCCGAAACTGTCGGGCAGTAACGCGAGATAGCCGCGCTCGGCCCAATAGCTGCCCCATGCCGCGTGCCGCTTGGAGAGGGACGAGGCATTGCAGGGCGAGCTATTGTCCTTTGCGACGAGCGTGCATCCCTCATTGACGTTGGATGAATATGGTCCCCCTCTGCCATGCAACATCACGATTGCGGCATGCCGGCCTGCGGTCTGCGGAGCGAACAAATAACCCACCAACTGGGTCCGGCCGTCAGCGCTGGCAAAGTATACTGTTTGCGGCTCTGCCCGTGCACCGGCGACAACAAGGCTTCCGACACAGCCAGGGATGATTGCCGCGGCGCGGACAAGACCAAAAAATTTCCGCCGCCCCATGCTGCCCCTCTGATCGTCGCGAAACACTTGAAATCGGGTGTCCGTATCGCCCCGCGAAGGCGGACGCCGTTCGGCTACGTTTAAACGGGGTCGGCCAGGCGTTCGCGTGTCCGCGCCCTAACCGGTGCCGAACGCCTTGAAAGTGATGATGGTATGGGTGTCCTGGATGCCCGGAATCACCTGCACCCTCTCGTTGACGAAATGGCCGATGTCGGTGTCGTTGTCGACGTAGAACTTTACCAGCAGATCGTAGTCGCCCGCGGTGGAATAAATCTCCGAGGCGATCTCGGCCTCGGCGAGCGCGTTGGCGACGGCATAGGACTGGCCGAGCTTGCATTTGAACTGGACAAAGAAGGGAACCATCGCTGTCGTCTCCGGGAGCGTCGCATTTGGGTTCAATATAGCGTTCAAGAACTTGCTGGCAATAACACGTCGCGCTAGGACAGAACATGACCCTGAAGCGCCAGTTTGGATTCCTGCGAGCAGAACGATGACAGTCCCCATTGCGCTTACCATCGCCGGTTCGGATTCGTCAGGCGGCGCCGGCATCCAGGCCGACCTGAAGACGTTTGCCGCGCTCGGCGTCTACGGCGCGTCAGTCATCACCGCGCTGACCGCGCAGAACACAAATGGCGTCACCGGCATTCATCAGGTGCCCGCGGACTTCGTGACCGCGCAAATCGACGCGGTGTTTGGCGATCTCGACGTCAAGGCGGTGAAGATCGGGATGGTGGCGCAGCCTTCGACCATCGACGCCATCGCTGCCGGGCTGACGCGGTGGTCGCCAAAATATGTTGTGCTCGATCCCGTGATGGTGGCGACCTCGGGCGATCGGCTGCTGGCGATGGATGCGGTCGAAGCGCTGCGGACCAAACTCATTCCGCGCGCCTCGCTGATCACGCCGAACCTGCCGGAAGCCGCCGCCTTGCTGGACGAACCGGTCGCCGCCAGCGAAGCCGCCATCGAGAGCCAGGGCAAGCGGCTGCTGGCGATGGGTTGTCCGGCGGTGCTGATCAAGGGCGGGCACGGGCAGGGCGCCGAGAGCACCGACTATCTCGTCAGCGGCAATGGCATCACCGTGCTGGCCGCACCTCGCATCGCCACCCAGAATACCCACGGCACCGGCTGCTCCTTGTCTTCCGCCATCGCGGCGGGCCTTGCGAAAGGCGAGGCGCTGGAAACCGCGGTGCGCAACGCCAAGGCCTGGATCAGCGCCGCGAT
>WNGH01008282.1_pt1 | contig 15135 bp, 10 predicted proteins | sample 5400631 | NCBI WGS metagenome assembly WNGH01 (sample SAMN13153373, study PRJNA577476) | soil metagenome | isolation source: 115 cm soil or saprolite under Garry oak tree replicate 1 | place: USA:California | collected 2016-06-15
TGAGTTTATGAAGAAGTATCGTGCGACCTTCCGCACGTTAGCTACTTTCCGTCGCAAAAGTGAGGTGTGAGAGGAGCGGAAACAGCGAGGCTGGAGCTGAGGGTTGGAGCCAGAACGTTCAGTTTGCGTAGTGGGATTCAAGAAAGTAATAAAACATTTTCAAGACATATTGTTTTGAACAAGAACGGTGGTTAGGATGACGGCCATGATCAAACTACGTTATCAACAACCGTCGTTGTGGCATCGAGGTCTGGCCGAGGATATCGAGGGGTTGTGGGAACCGTGGATGGTCCTGGTGGACGAACTGCTGGAAGACGAGCAACTTCTGGACACGGTGTACGAGGCGCAAGGGGAACGCCATCCGCAGAGCCGCAGCCGTGGCCGAATGCAAACGCCGGCGGAAGTATTGTTGCGCCTGCTGTTGTTGAAGCACATCCGGAACTGGAGCTATGACGTGCTGGAGCGAGAGGTACGAGCCAATCTGGTGTATCGCGCCTTTACACGGATCGGAGATGAAAAAGTGCCGGACGCCAAGACCCTGGCACGGCTGGGGCAGTTGATCGAGCCGAAAGTTATTGAGCAATTGCACCGGCGGGTGGTGGAACTGGCGCAGGAGCGAGGGGTGACGCAGGGAAGGAAGTTGCGGGTGGATACGACGGTGGTGGAAAGCAACATTCATTATCCGACCGACAGTAGCTTGTTGGGGGACGGCACGCGGGTACTGACGCGCACCATGAAGAAGATCAAGTCCAAGTGGGGAGGTCTGAAAGGCAAAGTGCGGGATCGCATGCGCAGCATACGGAAGCGAGTCCTGGCGATTGCCCTATCGACTCGGCTGCTGGGGCTGGTCGGAGAAGAGCGGAGAAAGCGGCAGTATCGGGAACTGCTCAGCTTGACCCGAAAAGTGATGAATCAGGCACAGAGAGTCATGGCGGAAGTGAAGCAGGTACCGCGTCGTCGTCGCACACCCGTGGAAGGTCTGGCGCAAGCGCTGGAGACCATGGTGGGGCGGGTTCGGCAAGTGGTGAGACAGACGCGGATGCGGATTTTCGCAGGAGACACGAAGTCGCCGGGAAAGATCGTGAGCGTGTTCGAACCGCACACGGAAATCATTCGCAAAGGGAAAGCGAGCAAGCCCAACGAGTTTGGCAAGCTGGTCAAGATTCAGGAAGCGGAGAACCAAATCGTGACCCACTTTGAGGTGTTTGCCGAGCGTCCTGCAGACTCGACTCTGTTGCTGTCCTCGATCGAGGTGCACCAACAGAGATTGGGACGAATCCCGCGTATGGTGGCCGCTGATGCGGGATTTTATTCGCGCGAGAACGAGAAAGTGGGACAAGCGCTGGGGGTGCGGTGGATGTCAGTGCCCAACAAGAACACCACAAGTAATGACAGGAAACTTCTTCAGCGGACAAAAGTGGAGAACCGGTTCGGAGGGACGAATCAGCGTGCTCAAACGAAGACACGGGTTGCGTCGTTGCCTGTATCCCGGTCTGGACGGGATGCGACGATGGGTAGGGCTGGGCGTGATTGCCGACAACGTCATCCAGATGGGGTGCTATCTTGCGCGACAGAGCACCTAAGCCGGCACGGCCCACTCCCCTCGTTTACGAGAATGGACGCGCGCAAAATCACCGCGGAAGACCATATCGGTTGCGTGTTACTTCACCGGGCCTATGTCAGAAAGCGTGTTTTTGCGACGGAAAGTAGCTAAGCTAGTACGAGTGGCTGGGCAATGACGACGGCCACGTCCAGCTTCATCGTGCACCCTCAGACAGCCGTCGCAGCGTGTCGTCAATCTCGATCTCGAACATCACCGACGCGACCCGCTCCTCGACCATCGACTGCTGAAACAGTTGAGGTAACTCGCTTTCCTGTTCGGCGTCGAGGTCGTCCTCATCGACATTGTTGAGATTGAGATAGTTCTCGCGGGTCAGCGGGAGCCCGTACTTGACGAGCACGGCCACGCTCGAGTGTGCAATGGCGTCACGTTGCAACGCCTCGGCTTGACCGACAATCCATTCCTGCATCCGTGCACTCTCAGCAATACGCTGGAGAGCATGAGAGCACGCAGTACAGGATTGTCCCCGTGACGGCGTCGGCGTCCCTAACTGCAAACGGCACAATCGTTACGTCGAACCATATCGGGGGAACCCAACTCTACGATGCCATCGATCTTTGCAGCGACGGGAATTCGGCCAAATCGAACATTATCTACGGCAGCAGCCAAGATGGCATCCACACGAATGATACGTGCCCGCCATCTACCGGAAGCAGCAACACTTAACAGGCAACACGATCAACGAAGCCTGCGCCGGGATTCTTCTGGGTTCGGGCTCGGGCAATACCACTGCTCCGAATTCCTTTTTGAACGTGACTAACACGACGCTGGCGGGTGATACCTGCGCGCCCCCCGACGGGCCGTGTGAGAAACATCAGTCACTGCGACCTTCAGCGTACAAAATGAAGAACTGATGGAGAGTAGCGTGAATCCCAGGCGCGCCGAGGTGCGGATAACGCTAATCCGTACTTAAGCCCGACCATGAACTCGAGTGGATAAAATGGCCCACGCGCGTGTAACTGCGCGTGGGCCATTCCGAGTGCGACGGTTTTGCGTGAATCACCGCGCCTGCGAAAGATCCTCTACCGCAAACAGCTGCCCGCCCTGCTCCACCACACCCACTCCAATCGAATCCATGTCCCGGTCCAGGATGTTCGCGCGATGTGGAGGCGACTTCATGAACTGAGTGTGGATGAACTGCGGCGACGGCCCCTGAGTTACGTTTTCCGACAGCCAACTGAAATGCGCACCCGCCTGCTTGACCCGCGCCGACAGGCTCGGCTCACCCTCAAACCCATGCCGCGCCGATCCGTGTTCGGCCATCGCCTCCGCGTGACGCCGCGCCGCTGCCGCCAGCGATTCATCCCACCGCAGCGGAGACAGCCCCTGTGCCCGCCGCACCTGGTTTACCGAAGCGAACAGTTCCTGCTCCGCCCGCAACGTTGCCGTCTGGCCATATGCCGAACACCAACTCATCATTCCCACCATCGTCAGCGCAGCTAGCCGGGCCCTGATTCGCATATTCATTTCTCCACAATGAATAGAACCCGGCCCGACGCATCTCAGCAAGTTACGAACGTCGCAGAGTTACGACATGTTACCGACGTATTGATCTGAATCATAACCCAAGGTCGCTCGGAGTTGATGAGAGCATGGCATTCAATTTGGCGGCGACAGCATTGTTTCCGGCGGCACTAGCAAGGCATTTCAAATAGTCCGCGTGAGTCTCCATGATCTCAGCTTGCTTGCCAATTTTTTTCAGAGTGCGATAAAAAACAATGGCTTGGACGATCAAGGCGACAAACTGAAGCAGTCCCACCACGACCAAACAGCCCTGTAAACAAAGACAATTGACGTTGAATCTTCAGGTCTTGCTTGGTTGTTTCATTGCCGGATGCCTGTGTGTGGTCATCATGGAGTGCGGGTTCTACATTGTTCTGTTTCGAGATGGTCGGATTGCTGGAGGCAGGCGAGGTGTTTGTGGCTGGATGATCGCCCTTATTGGTGCTCTGTGTATGCTCTGCGACCTTAGCACTGTTGCCTTTGGAAGCCCCCTTGCCTTCTGGCGCTTTCGTTGGCTCCTGGACGAGTCCGACAATGATAATTGCTACGAAGGCCAAGTATTTCATGGCGGAGAAAATCTTACGAGCCGGTCCGGACCAGTTGAGGGCGGGGTCGGCTGAACGTGTGATTCACCTTCTTGGAGAGGGGGTTCAAGGACTCGGGAACCCCTGCGCTCATTCGGTGCCGCTCCCAGCCGGCCTTTTCACAGTGTAAGGCCCACAAGCCCGGCTACCAAGGGTTTTTCCACGCCTCAAGAGCACTGAGAGGGAGTTTTTCAGGGAATTTTTAAGAGACGACATCGCTCTGTTTACATAATGACATTGACAAGCGAAGTTACGAGGTCATACGCTACGCCGACCTGCGGAGCGGAAACAATCCTCCGAACGGACCGTACTCCATGCTTGGAACCATTGCACTGAGACTGACGGGATTCTTGCTCATTGTAACGTGTGTAGTGCCAGGAAGCGAGCCAGGCACGCAAGTCGCCATCGCGCCCGGTTCGCGCGTCCTGATGGACGCTCATAACTGTTACCCGTATCGGGGTCAATGGAGAGACCGCATAGAGCGCGCGCTCAAGACCGGTACACCGCTGGCGATCGAGCAGGACCTGTTCTGGTATACAGATCCTCATACACACCAGTCGCACTCACTCGTCACCCACGGAAGACCGATTCATGGTAACGAGCCGACCATGCACGACTATTTCTTTGAGCGCATACGTCCGCTGATGGAGGCGGCTTTGCAGGAAGGCAACCAGGGAGATTGGCCTCTGGTCACACTCAACCTAGACTTCAAGTCTGACGAAGCGGCCCATCATGCCGCAGTATGGAAACTTCTCAAGCAATATGAGGCATGGATTTGCAGCGCCGAGCGTACGGCCGACGTTCGCAAGGTGCTGCCAATGACGATTAGACCTCTTCTTGTTCTCACAGGCGAGGCCGACAGCGAGGAGCGAGACTTCTATGACATCGTTCCCTTGGGCGAGCGGTTGCTAGCGTTTGGCGCGGTTCATACCGAAGGCAAGAATCCTATGTCGCCAGCCGAGGTTATGGTTCCAGAGCCCGCCAACAACTACCGGCGTTGGTGGAACAATCCCTGGAGTGTTGTAGAACGCGGCGGTCAGAGAATGGCCGGGCCCTGGACGACGCAGGACGAGATTCGGCTCCTGCAACTCGTGACTCGTGCCCATGAGCTCGGCTTGTGGATTCGCTTCTATACCCTGGACGGGCTTTCGGAGCGCGACTTGGGCCGGAACGGCTGGGACAAGGGATACAACTTTGGGTCCCGCGAAAAGGCCTCACTACGCTGGATGGCGGCAATCAGGGCGGGCGTGGATTTTATCGCTACGGACCAGTATGAGGATGTGGCCACCCTGGTGAGGACGCAGGGAGCACCGGGACGTTCGATGGTGCCCGTTTCGGCGATAAAGTAGCCGGAACCCTTGCGCTCGGGACGGATTAATGTGACACTTCCCAAATTCAGCTAACCAAGTCTGGGATCAAATAGTGGAAAAGGAGAGCAACCCTATGCCGCGTCGATTTCGAAAGGTTTCCATTTGCTTGTTTTCGTTGCTGCTCACCCATAGCGTCTGGAGCCAGAAGGATGCGGGAAGCATTGCCGGCACGATCAAAGACGCTTCGGGAGCCACGGTGCCGCAAGCGAAGATCACCGTGACCGAGGTAGACAAGGGAACCTCACTGAACACTTCCACTGGCGGTTCCGGCGACTATGTGGCATCCCCACTCCCCATTGGGCGTTATTCGGTGAAAGTAGAAAAGAGCGGGTTCAAAACGGCGGTGACCGAAACCATCGAACTGCAGGTACAGCAGCGCGCCGTGGTCGACATTACTCTCCAGGTGGGGGCAGTTGCGGAACGGGTTACGGTCACCAATGTTGCTCCTCTCCTCGAGACCGAGACCTCTGAGCTAGGTCAGGTTGTAGACAACCGCCGTGTAGCAAATCTGCCGCTCAATGGCCGAAATTTTGCGCAACTGGCGCAGCTTAGTGCCGGCGTCGCCCCCAGCGAGCCGGGAGCGCGCAACTCCGGAAGCTATGGATTCAGTTCGAACGGGGGCCGTTCTTATCAGAACAATATTCTCTTGGACGGTATCGACAACAATTCCAATCTCACTGATCTCCTCAACAACACGAGTTACGTCATTCAACCTTCAGTGGACGCACTGCAGGAATTCAAGGTGCAGACCAACGCCTACAGTGCGGAGTTCGGCCGCGGAAACGGGGCGATTCTCAACGCCAGCATCAAGTCCGGCAGCAACCAGTTTCACGGGGACGTATACGAGTTCTTGCGCAACGACAAGCTGGATGGGCGGAACTACTTTGACAGCGTCCGGCCTGCTTACCAGCAGAACCAATTTGGCGCTACCCTGGGCGGGCCGGTCATCATCCCTCATCTCTACGACGGACGCAATCGCACTTTCTTTTTCGTGGACTACGAAGGCTTGCGAGTGCGGCAGGGCGAAACCCTGACCGCCACGGTGCCGTCGGTTGCTGAACGTGGCGGGGACTTCTCTGAACTGCTTAATCTCACCCAGCCGACAGGCGTGCTCGACTGCAACGGGGTAGCGACCTACGCCGGAGAGATCTTCAATAGCCGCCTGGCACAGACTCTGGGCTCGGGGGCTATCTGCGGAGTCCCGTTTGGCTATGACGGAAGCGGTAATCCCACAAACGTGATGCCATCATCGGCGATCGACCCGCTGGCCGCGCGTCTGGCCGGGCTTTTCCCCTCCCCCAATGCGGATGGTTCAAAGGGCTTCAATTTTGTGGCGAATCCGAAGCTGAGGCAGACGCGCAACAATTTTGACGTGCGCGTAGACCAGAATTTTTCGGGCAAGGATAGCGCATTCTTCCGCTTCAGTTATGAACATCAACCCAGCATCATTCCTGCCGTCTTCCAAGCGACCGGTGGCAACGGGGCCGACTTCTCAACCGGTGACGAAGACCAGTCCTATCGCAGCGTGGCGCTCAGCGAAACCCACCTCTTCAGTGCAAAGCTGGTGAACGAGTTCCGCTTCGGCTATAACCGCATTCACTCGCGTCGTTTTCAGTTCAATTTTAACAAAGACGTTTCCGGGCAGCTCGGCATTCCGGGCGTGCCCTTTACAACCATCAATGGCGGCATGCCGGAGTTCGACTTTGGAGACGTGGATTCGATTGGCGATCCCACCTACCTGCCTTCGCTGGAGATTCAGAACACCTACAGCTATTCGGATAATCTGACGCGGATTATTGACAAGCACACGATCAAATTCGGTGGTGAAATCCGCAGTGAGGAATTCACTATCTTCCAGCCAGCTTCGCCCCGCGGCAATCTCTTTTTTGATGGGCCGCTGACCGACAATCCGGCGGCTACGGGCACCGGAGGTTCGGGTTTCGCGCAATTCCTGCTTGGATTGCCCAGCGGCGGAAATATCACCAACTTGCACAACGTCGACTACGGTCGACCGGTCTATGCCTTTTACTTCCAGGACGATTACAAGGTGACTCCAAAATTGACCCTCAATCTTGGGCTCCGCTACGAACTGTTCATTCCGGTCAGGGAGCGTTTCAACGCACAAGGGACCTTTGACCTGGCAACCAAGACAATGCTGGTTCCCAAGGGACAGACCGCTCAATTCACACCATTAATCGCCGCCAGCATCCCCATCAGCGATACCGCGCCGCGCGGATTGGTGCCGACCGACAAGAATAATGTCGCCCCGCGAATCGGATTCGCATACAAAGTCACCAACCGTGCGGTATTGCGCGGAGGATATGGGATCTTTTACGGAGGCTATGAGACGGGACCGTGGTCAAATCCCAGCCCGGGGTTCAATCCTCCATTTTTCGTGACGGAAAGCTACAACCAACCGTGTGGCGCGTCGTCAGCGAACCCTAATCCTGGTCAGACGGACTGTTCCATTCCAGGGCTGGCACATCTTGCCAATGGCTTTCCGGCAAGTTCTTTGACTGACCCAAACACGCCACAGCTGCTGCAACTTGATCCAAAGATCGCCAATCCATACATGCAACAGTGGAACGTATCAACCCAATATGAGTTGCCGGGACAATCGGTCTTGCAGGTCACGTACGCCGGCTCAAAGGGAACGAGATTGTACACCTTCTACGACGCCAATCAGGCTAATCCCTCGAGCGATGCCAGTGCGCCGTTCGGCGCCCGGCGTCCAGTGCAGGAGTGTGATAGTTCCGGGAATTGTAACCCGGTATTCGACACGAGTATTTCCAATTTTGCATCGAGCGGCTCTTCGATTTACCACTCGCTGCAGAGCCGCTTTGAGAAACGGTTTTCCGGGGGTTTGTCCGTCCTCGCTTCGTACACCTGGAGCCACTCCATCGACAATGCGTCGTCGGCCAATCTGGGATCGAACAACAATAGCGGGCCGCGTTTTTTCCGCGCCTTTCCACAATGGGAACGCGGGAATTCCGATTTCGACGTCCGGCACCGTTTCGTCCTCAGCTACATTTATGATTTGCCCATTGGACACGGCAAGCATTTCGGCGGCGGCCTGACCGGCGCGGCTGACAAGATTTTCGGTGGCTGGCAGATTGCCGGTATCACCACCCTCTCCACCGGGAACTGGTACACGATCACCGACGGCAATGGCAACTTTGCCAATTCTGATGGCGGTCAACGTGCTGATCTGGTGCCGGGGCAGGATCCGAATGGCCATCATTGTGTTCGCGGAACATTTTTCAATACCTGCGCGTTCCAGGACCCGCCCACCAATGCTCCGGCATCAGACTTTTTCGGTTTTGGGAATGCTGGACGCAATATCGTCCGCGGCCCTGGCCTTCAGCAATGGGATCTTTCCATATTCAAGATCATTCGGACCAGCGAGAATACACATTTCGAATTCCGGACGGAAATCTTTAACCTTCCGAACCATGCAAACTTCCTCGTACCCTCTGGCAGTTCGAAGCGGCTGGGAGGTGGCAGCTACGGCTTTGCGACGGCCGCGGCCGCGCCCCGACAGATTCAGTTTAGCTTGAAGTTTTATTTCTGAATTTCGACTGCACTCTTGGCCCGGATTCTTAGTCCGGGCCTTTGAGTGAACCGAATCCATCAGGAGACGTGGATGAGTAACTTCATGCGGGCGTTGAGTCGCGTTCTCACAAGACATGGCCTCAAAAGTCCCGCGCTTCGTATTGGATCGTCGCTTCTGATATGCCTGCTTGCCAGCGCTGCTCTGGCCTATCCCGACGATGACCACTCTCCTCTGGCTCCCCTTGCCAAGGACGAAATTCTGGCAGCGGTCCAGGTATTGAAACAGGCCGCAAAGGTCAGCAATAACAGCCGTTTTTCTCTGATCACCTTACGTGAGCCCTCGAAGCAGGAAGTGCTAGACCCACCGCCTGGAGGCGAACCACACCGTGAAGCCTTTGTGGTGGTCTACGAACGGAGCAGCAATCAGACATTTGAGGCAATCGTTGATCTCAGCTCCAGAAAGCTGAGTTCCTGGAAAGAGATCCACGGCGTCCAGCCCAGCTTTCTGACCGAAGATGCGAAAATCGTCGAGGATGCAGTCCGTGCCGACCCGCGCTGGCAGGAGGCCATGCGCAAACGTGGAATCTCTGATCTCAGCAAAGTCAGAATCGATGACTGGGCAGGGGGCTATTTCGGCGACCCGAAAGAATCCGGATTCCGCTTCCGCCGCGCCATCTCGTACTACGGTGGCGACCCTTCCGCCAACACCTTCACCACTGGTCCTGTAGAGGGCGTCGTGGTCTATGTAAATCTGAACACGGAAAAAGTATTCAAGTTTACTGATACTGGAGTGGTACCGCGACCCAAGAACGCGACCACACCCAGCTCACGGGAGGGCGATCATCCCAGAGAGGCTCTGAAGAGGCTACAGGTTATCCAGCCGGAGGGAACAAGCTTCCGAGTGCAAGATAACGCGGTGAGCTGGCAGAATTGGCGGTTTCGGTTCGCGATGAACAGCCGTGAAGGACTGGTGCTGTACACCGTGGGCTACGAGGATTGTGGAAAGTTACGCTCTATCCTGTATCGCGGATCGCTTTCAGAAATGGTAGTCCCGTACGCCGACCCCTCAAAAGCCTGGTATTTCCGGAACGCCTTTGATGAAGGCGAGGACAGCATGGGCCGTTATGCGAACTCACTGGAACCCGAGATAGATGCGCCTTCCAATGCCACCTTTTTCGACGCAACCCTTGCGGATGAGACCGGCGTTCCATTTGTGGTCCCCCGCGCAACAATCAGAGCAATTCCCGGCGTTCCCGTGAACTGGTGCTTTCCTGGACCGCAACCGTAGGCAACTACGACTATGGATTCAATTGGATCTTCCACCAGGATGGAACCCTGGAGATGCGGGTGCTACTCACTGGGATCATGGAAACCAAAGGCGTTGATCTGGCTTCCGAGTCGCATAACCCGGCCCCGGATATGGCATACGGCCATCTCGTGGACCGGAACTTGCTGGCGGTGCATCATCAGCATTTCTTCAATTTTCGCCTGGACATGGATGTAGACGGAACCAACAACAGCGTCGTGGAAATGAACACCGTCGCGGAAAGTGCCAACCCGGGCAATCGATATAAGAGCGCGTTTGTGATGAAAGGAAGCGCACTGCGCTCGGAAGCAGAGGCCCACAGGAATGTCAGCCTGGCAAGCAGCCGCAAGTGGGAAGTCGTGAATCCGTCGGTAAAAAACGGGGTGGGTGCGAGTACAGGCTACATTCTGGTGCCCGAAGAGAACTCGGTGCCGTACGCGGCCCCAGACTCATGGATGCGGAAGCGCGCCGGCTTCATCAATGCACATTTTTGGGCCACCGCCTACGATCCTGCTCAATTGTACGCAGCTGGTTTCTATGCGAACCAAAGCCGCGGGGATGACGGTTTGCCTGTCTTTGATCACAATCCAGCTGCCGACGTCCCGAAATGACGGTCACAACAGAGCCGCAATTGCGAACGAGGAATAGATGAAGGTTCGGGTTCGCCGGTTGAAGTATGTCATTGCAACCATGGTTGTGCTTCTCGCCTCTGGGTTTGAGGCTGCTGGCGCATGGCCACAAGACGAAATCAAGCCAGTCATTGGTACGCCCAATAATCAGTTCCGCGTCGTAAACACCTATCCGGAGTATTGGGTAGATGGCAAGCCATTCCTCATGCACGGCGCTGCGTTCTTCTACCACCGCATTCCGCGTGATCGATGGGCGGAAGTCTTACTGCACCTGAAGGCGCTGGGCGTCAACACCATTGATCTTTATCCCCTCTGGAATTGGCAGGAGCCGGAAGAGGGCGTCCTCGACTTCGACGGTCACACCAATCCACGCCGCGACCTAAAGTATTTGCTCCGCTTGATTGATCTGATGGACTTCAAGCTTACGTTTCGGCCCGGGCCGTATTTCACCGATGAGTGGCGGAACGGCGGCTATCCGGATTGGCTGCTTCGGCGCCCGGAATATGGCATGTCCGAACAGAGCATTCTCGAAGGGCGCTATCCCCTCTGGAACCAGTTGCAGTATGACAAGTCGGAAGAGGCGGCAACTAAGTGGTTGCAAAACCAGACTCACCTGGACCACACACGACGGTGGTTTCACGACGTATTTGCCTTGGTCGATCCATTGCTTGCGGAAAACGGTGGGCCACTGATCAATATTCAAATCGATGATGACCAAGCGCTCGGCCGTGAGAACTATAACGGCCCGAATTTCTGGAAATATATGGACCTGCTGCGCAGCTACGCAAAAGAGGCCACGCATGACAGCGCGATTCCTTATTACATCAATGGCGCGGACATGCGCCTGAACGCGGAATCCAATGATGCCACGGCCGAGCCGTTCTGGAACACCGGACAGGACTATCAGTCGTTCGGCCCGGGGGGCTACTCGGATTTGTATGAGGCAGCCAAGAACAAATTTCTGACGGAAGTCTTGGAAACAGAACCCTTATTCCCGCCCACTCATATTGAGTTTCTTGCAGGCTGGGACCTCGACGACAAGGACACGTATGCGCGCCTGACCCACCCCTCCAACACGCTTATGGCCATGCGCGTGATGCTCCAAAACGGGCTAAAGGGGCTGAGCCATCATCCCGCAAATGACACGCTTTATCCAGCGGGTTACGAGTGCCCGTGGGCAAACTACTTTTACACCCAGGAGAATGCCATCACCTTTGCCGGAGGAGAAAATGGGCGCGCACCTTACATTCGGCGCACTGGACGACTGCTCGAGGGCGTGGGCCCGCTGCTCGCTTCTACCCATCTCGCGGCTGACGCAGGGATTGTTTATCCAATGGCGACTTATCCGCAGACAGACCTGACTTCCGTCGAGATTCAGCAGGTTGCAGACGTTGCCGGACGCCTGCTGTGGTCAGGCGCATTTGATCATTACAATTTCGAACTCATTGACTCTGATCACACGCCGCTGAAGAATTTCGAACGTTATCGCGTTCTGCTCTTGCCGAATCCGCAAGCAGGGGAAGACACGGCCAAGTACCCGCATCTGGGGGAGTACTCCGAAAAGGCCCAACGAATGATGGTGGAGTACGTGACTGACGGCGGCACGCTTATCGTTTTGCCATCCAGTACCGGAGGCGCAATTCTGCGCGAGTTCCTCAGCCCGCTGGGACCGCAGCAATTCATTCCGGGAACCAGCACGTTGCACTTCGCGGACGGATCGAATGCGACCATAGTCGGAGGAGTGTATGCAGTGACTCCTACTGAGAAGTCTGGAGTCACGGTCGTTGCTCGTGACACCCGCGGGCGCATTATCGGGGCGCGATTTCAGCACGGCAAAGGACACGTGTTGTTCTTTGGAGGAGATTTTTCGCGCTGGGTATTTCCTCCCGGTACTCATCTGATGGAAGGCGGCGTTGTTTCGGGAAAGACAGCAGATCTTCCAGAGAACGTTCAACGAGACTCTCGCATGGCGCTTTCAGCGCTCATGAAGGCAGCGGCCATCGACAAGAAAGTCTCGGTCGTCTCGCCGAGGCTTCTCACACCTGCACGCGAAGCAGGGTTGTACGTCACAGAACTAGTCGCGGACCATGGTAGCCACAGCTTCGAAACGCGAACCGATACGTCAGGGGCATACGGTTTTGTCGGTCTGACGAATTTCAGTATTCACCAGCCGTACCGCGGCGAAGTCACCGCGCGAAATCCGCGATCTGGAAATTTAGAGCAAGCATCGAAGATACAACTGCCAGACATCACTCTCGGCCCGCGGGAATCCTTGCTACTGCCTTTGAGAGTTCCGCTCACGGCTCTGATTTGGTCGGCGCCTGCAGGACTCGACCCTGCGGACGAAGTGTATTACTCCACCGCGGAGTTGACGCATGCCACTTACGACGGCAGCACCCTAAAATTCGACTTCAACACGCCCGGCGATGCCGAGATCGCATTGCGACTGGCACACCGGCCGCAGACGGCTCAGCTTGATGGCAGGTTGGTAAGGATCACACAGGCTGCGCAGCATCTCCTTATTGTGAAAATTTCAAAGGGCGTCAGTCCGGAGTTCAGGCGCACCCTCGTGCTTGAGTATCGGTCGGCGCAACCTCGGCTTGTTTTTCATACGAAAAATGACTGGATCGCCGGAGAAACAAACACGGTTCAGATGACGATCCACAATCCACGGAAAAGCTTGCTCAGCGGAGATCTCGCTCTTCGAGCTGGCCGCCTGACGACCCCCATCCCGCTGAAGGTACAGATCCCCCCGCAAACCAGCCGCGTGGTCGAAGTGCCGCTTGACTTGCCGCCGGATGCCCCGGATGGTCTTCCCGTCAACTTGACTGCAACCCTACGCGAGCACGGTTCCCCGTCGGATTGGACTTGGCGCTCTGAACTGAGAGTCCATCAACCCTTTACGTATGGCCTTAGTCCGCTGGTGAACTTTCCTCTGCGAGAGGACCAGGCTTTCCCGCTGGTTCACCCGGCTCTTGCCAGCATGAACCTGCCTGGCGAAGCTGTCTTTCATCTAAGGCTGAAGAGCTGGCGCGGTCGTACTCAAACCGTAAAGATTGGGATTTCTGGGACTAACCTGAAATTTCGTGCAGTTCCGTCGGAGGTAAAAATTCCGGCTAACGCCAATCAGCTAATCGAAATTCGCGTCCTGCCGACGAAGGGGTCCGGTCTATATCAGTTTTCCTTTCATCTTTCCTCTGGAACTTTCGAACTGAACGATACAGTTGTGCTGGCGGCAATTGAGCCCGGCAAGGCCCTTGCCTATGCCTTCGACTACGATCGCGATGGCTTCGAGGACGTTATTCTGGAAAATCAGAGCATTCGCTGTTTCGTGAGTCCATATGCAGGCGGAAGGTCGTTCGCACTGGTCCTCAAGGATTCGAATCACAACGCCTTCAATTCCGTCGGCGGCATGCGGGACACGTTCGCCACGAGAGTCGAACCTAAGGAACTGGAGGGCCTCAACCAGTACACCCGAATGAACTGGATGGGCCTCACCAACCGCCCATACAGGTTTCAGATCATCGCCAGCGCGGGTACCCAGGCAAAGGTAAAGTTTGATTACGACGCACCCGACGTCTACCCTGCGGGTGTAAAACTGGAACGGGTCCTCAGCTTGCCCGGGGACCGAAATATTGTGATCCAGGACTCCACTGTCACGCCAAAAGGCATACAGCCGGGACAGGCGTATGTCCTCGAGAACTCAGTGTCATTCCAGCAGGCTGATCAGCCTCATTATCGGCGCTGGTTTACGAACGCCAAGGTCCCAACTGAATTCTCGCCGGGAAAGGAGCTGTCGCTTGGTGAAAACCCAGAATTTTTCGGAACTATAGATCAACGCAGCGGCGAGACATTTGCGATCATGCTTCTCACTCCTCCGCTGAAGACCGAACTGAAGACGCAGCGTCATTCCGCTTTTTTTCGAATCAGATATCCTGATTTCACAATTGCGGGCCATGGAGGTCAGTACCGAACAGCCTATTATTTCGGAAGGGAAAGCCTAGCTCGTCTGGGAGCGCTATTGAAAATCGTCAGCACACGCGTGGAGGAAGCAAAGTAGAGCTCCTCAAATCCTCAAGAAGATTTTACGCCGATATATCCAAGCCAAAATTAGCCAATACGCCAGCAATGGGGTTCGGTACGCTAAACGTTGAGCTCTCCCGATTCATCGCCAATTCGGATTCCGAATTTGTCGACAAAGTTGACCACGTAGGCGCGCCTGCCATCGGGGATGATGGCCACGCCGAACGGGGCGGCGCCGTCTGCGACGGTAGCCAGGACTCTGGTGGTGGCGGTGGCAATTACCGAGACGTTGTGCGTATGGAAGTTGGTGACGTAGAGGTGGCTTCCTTCGGGGGTGATCGCTACGCCGATCGGCATGGAGTTGACCACCACGGTAGCCACAACGGTATTGGTGGCGGTGTCAATGACCGGTCATTACCAACCGTCAGGACATTGCCGCCGTAGTGCGAAGGCTTCGGAACCACGGTTCTGTGAAACGTTCCGTTCACAGCTTCGGTTTCAACAGCCGCTTGGATGATCTCCATGCGGGGATTCTGAGCGTTAAGCT
>WNGH01008933.1_pt1 | contig 15134 bp, 17 predicted proteins | sample 5400631 | NCBI WGS metagenome assembly WNGH01 (sample SAMN13153373, study PRJNA577476) | soil metagenome | isolation source: 115 cm soil or saprolite under Garry oak tree replicate 1 | place: USA:California | collected 2016-06-15
TCGAGCAGCATGGCGACGTTGCTCGGAAGGCTTCGCCGGTAACGCCCGAGCACCTCGTGCACGTCGCGTTGCAGGGCCTCCCCGTCGCCGGCGGCCTGCAGACTGCGCGCCGGCTCGATAAGGAGCGGTTCGGCGATGAACCGGCGCGTCCCGCCTTCAACCGCGGTCAGCTTCTGGGTGGCCTGCATGCTGGTATGCCGCCGCGACTTGGCCGCCACCGCGATGGCAGCTTTGCGCTCAGGCTTGCTCAGTGGGCGAAGCAGGAGTTGCGCAGATTCGTCGATGTCGAGGTGGGCGTACCAGGCGGACAGGTGACCTTGACCGGCGAAGTCGCGCATCGTGGCTCGATACCGCTCGACCGCACCGCGAACGACGTCACGCTGCTCTTTGCGGGCGTGCCCGTTGCCGCGAGAGGCGACGAGGAGGCTGGCCGCCAGGCGTTTGACATCCCACTCCCACGGTCCCGGCAAGGTCTCGTCGAAGTCGTTGACGTCGAAGACGAGATGCCGCTCCGGCGATGCGAACAGCCCGAAGTTCAACAGGTGGGCATCACCGCACAGCTGGGTTACCAGTCCGGATGTCGGCGTCGCCGCGAGATCGGCGGCCATGACCGCTGCCGCCCCGCGGAAATAGGTAAACGGCGAGACGAGCATCCGTCCGTAGCGGACCGGCACGAGCTCACGCACCCGCGAGGTCGCCTGCCGCTCCAGAATCGACAACGCGTCACGGCCGACGGCCGGGGCGAAATCCGAGTGCAGAGCGAGCGGCGTCCTCTCCCGGGCCGCCGCACCCTGATCGATCCGTTCCTGCACGGTCGGCTTGATGGAGAACCCCACCTGAGCGATTGAGCTCATGGCCCGCCTCCGGTCGTGGGCATTGATCACCTCGTGGCTGCGACTGCTGACTTGACCCGCTTGAACTGTCGCATCTGGCAGGCGAGCGCACGACCAGCAGAAGTCGCAAGTGGGCTTGTCGCGGCGTGGTCGGCGGTGAACTCATCCGGCGAGGAGCATGAGCTGTCCATCCGCGGAGTGGCATTGTTTGCAAACATGCAGACCGTGTACGAGGCGGCAGGCAGTGCCGACGGTTTGCTGCGCCTGGCCAACGCATGGCATGCCAGGGTGATGGCCGACGAGGTGGTCAGCCACGCATTCAGCCACGGGTTCCATCCAGCGCACAATCAGCGGCTCGCCGCATATTGGGCGGAGGCACTCGGTGGTCCGACCACCTATTCCGACTCATACGGCGACGAGACCACCGTGGTGCGGATGCACAGCGGCAACGGCCCGCACGAGGACATGGACCGTCGCGCGATCGCCTGCTTCGATCAGGCACTGGCAGACGTCGGCCTCGCCGCGGACGACCGGCTCCGACTCGTGCTGCACCAGTACTTCGCATGGGCGACCACCACCACCATGTCCCGCTATCACCGGTCCGCAGATGACGTCCCGGACGGACTGCGCATCCCACACTGGTCTTGGGGCGGACTCGTCACTGACGCGAGTCATGACGACATCTGATCGCACGACGTCACACGCGAGGCATCCCCTTGTCAGGCCGTACGGAGCAGGGAGATCTTCTGCCATATCTCGCGACACAGCCCGGCGGTCAGCGTTTCGACTTCGCTGACCGTATCGAGCACCAGCGCGTCGGTCGATTCCTCCGCGCACAGGGCGGCGGTCTTCGCTACGAGGGACAGGATCTCGCTGCAGTAGTCGAGGTAGTTCGCCAGCTCCGCAGCGTCCAAGGTGAATGTGATGGTGGCATCCGTGCCGTGGAAGCGTTCCTGCAGCCGCTCCGGGTCCTTGGTGAGTTGATGCATGTCGACGACGTGCGCCAGCGACCTCAGCCGATGCATCAACGCGAGCAGGCGACGTCGGGTGAGCCGGTTCGGCAGGGACATCAGGAAGTACACCGCGATCGAGGCGTACACCACGTCGACGATGCCGCTCTCGAGGACCGACAGCCATTGGAAGCCGCGTACGCTGCCGCTGGCGGGCCGCGCGTCACGAACCGCGAGGACGATCGCCGTGATGGCGGCGGCCACAATGACGATCCCAACCATGCGACACGCCAGCCCGATGGCTCGGTTGCGTCGCCGGTCGGCCGAGGACTGCTCGGTGACCTCACGGACCAATCCGCTGAGCTCGCCGGCGACACTGCCCAGATGACGGTCAGGGAACCGACGGGTGATACGCATGACGAGCCGATCCACCGTCGCCTGGACGGCGGTCGGATCGAGGCGTTGGAAACTGCGCGCGGCCACCGGCATGCGGCGACCTTAGTGCCGGTAGCCGCGGATTCGGCGTCAGCGGCTCGCAGCGACGCGTCCGGACGAATCCGCTTCCTGGGACGACGTAAATTCCATAGGTGCGACCAGACGAGCCGAGCCCGCTGACGACGGAAGGGCGTCAACTGCTGGATGGCCGGCTGGCGCGCGACCTTTCCGAAACGACTCAGGGGTGGACATGCGTGTGGTGATCGCGGGCGGGCACGGGCAAATCGCGCAGCACCTGGAGCGGCTGCTAGCTGCCCGAGGTGACGTGCCGGTCGGCATCATCCGCAACCCCGACCACGCCACGGACCTGCTGAAGATCGACGCCGTACCAGTCATCCTCGATCTGGAGCACAGCACGGTCGACCAGGTCGCCGACGCGCTGACCAGCGCCGACGCCGTGGTGTTCGCGGCTGGTGCCGGGCCGGGCAGCGGCGCCGCCCGCAAGGACACCGTTGACCGCGATGCCGCGATCCTTCTCGCCGACGCCGCCGAGGCCGCCGGCGTCCGCCGGTACGTCATGGTGTCGGCATTCGGCGCGGACAACTACGACCCGAACTCCACCGAGGTGTTCCAGGTTTATCTGCGCGCCAAGGCACAAGCCGACGCCGACCTGCGCGGCCGCGACCTCGACTGGACGATCGTCCGTCCCGGCAGCCTCACCAACACCACCGCGACCGGAAGGGTGTCGCTCGGTGAGTCAATCGGCGGCGGTTCCATCTCCCGCGAGGACGTTGCGCAAGTCCTGCTGCACGTCCTCGACTCCCCCTTGACGGCCGCCCGACAGTTCCAGGTCGTCGGTGGCCCCACGCCGATCACAGACGCCGTCACCGAGCTCATCCGCAACCACTAAAGTTGCTGCGCCCGCGTCGTCCGAACGAGTCGGCGTTCGATGATCCGGCCGATGATGGACAATCCATAATGGACGGTCAGCCGCTCACCAGGGACAGCCTCGAAGCGCCGCCGTTCTTCCAGTTCCACACCGGGTCGAGTCCACGTTCGGCCCGCACCAGCCGGACGAGCAAGTCGAGCTGATCCGGGTCCAAGCCACAGGCTCTCAGCGACTCGGGCCGAAGGCCCTGACCGTTCATGCCATGACTCGCTGCCGAGTCCGGCGCGAAGGTCTTGAGCAGATCGGTCGCCGAGCGCACCCCGACCCGGCGCAGTGCGACCCGGGTGGCCGCGCCAGTAAGCGGATTGACCTGTCCCGAGCCGGTTGCCTTCCGGGCCGCCGCCAGCTCGTCGCGGTCGGCGTGGTCCAGGTGGATGAGCAGAAACGCCTGGTCTACCCAGTCGATCAGACGACCGACCGGCGCTCGTGTGTGCAGGACGACGTCAACCAGGTTCATGGTCGTGAGGTTCTGCATGTCCTCGACACCTTCCTCGACGAGGCGCGCCTCGTACCAGACGTTGAGTCCGTCGAGCTGGTCGAGCGGATAGTCGGGTGCCAGTTGTGGGACGAACACGTGCAGAACCTTGCCGGCCGCACGTTGCAGCGCCTGCAGTCCGATCAGCGGAAAGAAGCCCACGACGAAGGCAACGACCATCTCGGACTGATTCGTAACCGGATTCTCTGTCGCGGTCGATGCGAACAGTTGGTGGAGCACGATGACGATGAGTAGGACGAGGATGATCCGCAGCACCACCGTCGCGTAGGCGCTCGGGCGTAGATCGCCCTGGTAGAAGCGCCGCACGAGCATCGATATCGCGAAGGCATATGCGCCGAAGAATCCAAACTCCAGCATCGCCCAGGGGCCCGACGGATCGACGACACTGACTGGTTGCCAGAGCAGAGCCGACCATGCGACCGCGAGCGTGCTGGTGCAGAGGAAGACCGGGAACAAGGTCTCGACGTTGACCGTGAAGTCCTCGCTCTTGCTGGATTTCTCTGACACCTTGCGCCCGTAGTAGGCGTCGAACTTCTGGCGGTAGATGTTGTCATGGCGGGAACCCCCGCAACCTGCACCGGGAAGCTCGGCGAACCGAGAATCCTGAGGTGGCGGCGGAAGATACTTCGCGTCGTCGCACCCGAGCCGATAGAGATTCAGGACGTATTCATTCCAGAGTGCGCCGGCGCGAAGACCGAGGAAACGCACATACAGCCAGCCGGGCAGGAACGACAGGAGCCAAACGGCAAAAAGAGTGAGCGCCCGGAATGCCAAGCCATCGTTAGCCGAGGTGTGACCGTCGGGGAGGAGTCCACGGGTCAGCGCTGCGACCAGGACAACCACGCCGATCAGCATGTTCATCCAGATTGCAGCGGTGGCCCGGCGAACCCACCCGCCCGGGAGTGACACTCGCTCGCCGAGCCGCGGGAACAGTCGCTGAGCTCGATTCGGCACGAATTCGGGTGCCGTCGAGATGCCCTGTATTGCGCTCATAGACGATCACCCTGTTGTACTTCGAAGGAGTTGAGATTTCCCCGACTACGGTTAGAGACGGCGAAGGTGCGCTGTGATACAAGGTGCTCCCATTGCCGAGGATCGGATTCAGCAGGCCGTGATTCATGGACGGACTTATGGCAGGGCAGACCGTCCACAGTGGACAATCAGACCATCTGGCGCGCTGCACTCGCACGTCGTTGGGCGTGCCAATCCAATTACGCAGCGTCATAGATGCTCAGAATAAACTCGCCCGCTTTGCGTTAATAGCCCAGTCTCTGATTACCTAGCGTGCTGAGTTTGTGACAAATGGGACAGAAGTATTCTTGCGTTTGTCGATGCAGTAATTGCTGCACGACAGCTGGGGCCGGCCTTCCGAATCGGGGTAGGTATGGCTGGACGACACGAGCAACAACTGCGGGCTCGGCGCGGCCCATCTTGGCCGCTGCTGCTGGCTGTCCTGGTCGCTCTCACGGTCGTGGCTACGGCGGCCGCGTTCGTCGCGCAGCGCCACGGCACCAAGGAACACGCCGCGAAGCGGTCGCTCCCATTAGCAGCACCGGCATGCCACGGTTCGCTGCGACTTCGGGTCGACGGGGCCCCAAGCATCGCAGCACCCATTGAAAAGATCGCCAAGAAGTGGACCACAACCCATCCGTCGGCCGATGGGCAATGTGTGAGCGTCACAGTCCAGGCCGTCGAATCGGCAAAGGAAGAAAACCAACTCGCCAGCTCCACAGCGGTTGCGACAACGCTGTGGATCCCGGACTCGTCGCTATGGGCCGACCGGCTCTCCGCCGACCAGGCGAGTGCGGCGGGCCAGCCCGCAAGCTTGCAGGTCGCATCTCCGATCGCTACGACGCCCCTCGTCTTCGTCACCTCGCCGACCACGGCGGCCAAACTGAGCCCGGCGTGGAGCGCCATAGTCGCGGGAAAGCTACCGGCTGTTATCCCCGACCCGACGATTGATACCGACGGCCTGCTCAGTCTGCTTGCAATGCGCTCCGCGACGGGCGGTGCCGGCTCGACGCCGAACACCCGACTGGTCGGCGTGATGATCGCCATGAGCCACACAGCGCTTCCGAACGCCGCCGCCGGGTTCGCGAAACTCGCCGCAGCCCCCAACTCGACGCCGATCTTCGCCGCGAGCGAGCAGGAGGTAATCAGCGCCAACAAGGCGAGAGGATCGCTCTTCGCTGCCGCGATGTACCCCTACGACGGAACGTTGAGCCTGGACTATCCCGTCGTGCGGGTTGATGGCAGCGGCGACGACGCCTCCATGGCGTCAGCCGCGAAGGCGTTCGACCAGCAACTTCGCACTCCCGCGGCGCGCGCCGAGTTCGCGGCGGCGGGGCTTCGCGACGCTGCCGGCGACGCCGTCGCAGGCGCTGACGGAGCAGACGGCGTGCAAGCCCGCCCGGTCGTCCAGCGACCCAAGCCGACCGGCACCGAGATGCGTGACACCGTGCGGATGTGGAGTGCAGCTGCCGAGGACTCCCGGCTGCTCGCCGTGATCGACGTCTCCGGCTCGATGGGTGACCCCGCCGGTAACGGCCAGACCAAGATTCAGCTCGTTGCCGCCGCGGCCGAATACGCTGTCGGCTTCTTGCCACAGACGTCCGACCTCGGCCTCTGGGTCTTCTCCACCAACCAGACCCCAACGACCGACTGGGCACAACTGGTGCCACTCGGCCCGCTGACTGCGAAACTCGGAACCACAACGCGCCGCGAGGCGTTGCTTGCAGCTGCCCCGACCATGCCAAGTCGCGTCCGCGGTGACACCGCGCTCTACAGCACCGCGCTCGCCGCCTTCGAGGATGTGCGCAACACGTACGACCCGTCGAAGGTGAACACCGTCGTACTGATGACCGACGGCCGGAACGTCGATCCCGGCGGGATCACGCTCGACCAACTCGTCTCGACGCTCCGCTCAGAGGTAGACCCGACCCGCCCGACACCGATCATCACGATCGGCATCGGTGGCGACGTGGACGTAGCAGCGCTACAGGCCATCTCTGCGGTGACCGGCGGCAAGACCTACCTGGTGAAGGATCCCACCGACATCCGGGATGTATTCCTGGATGCTGTCATCCAGCGCCAGTGCCGGCCGAACTGCTAGACCGTCCGCCGGCCCGGACCACGACGAGATGCCGCGGCCAGGCCTGACTGGAACGCCGACGACGAGATCTGTGAACGTGATGGGAGGAAACAAAGGCCATGGGTGAGTACACGACCGACATCGTGGCTCGTCTGGTTCGGCGAGTGCTGTTCGATGAGTGGCGGAGCCAGATAGCGGCTGGGTATCTCACCGAGAAGGGGCTGTTGGCTGTCCGGGCGCGCTTGAATTTGACGAATGAATTCGTGCGGGACTCAGAACGTGACCTGATGCTGATGGATGTGGCCATGGCGATCGCGGTTAGCCGGGGTGCCGATCCGGACCACATGCCGGGCAGCGAGGCGCCGGGCGTACCGGACACCGCCCACCGGATCGAATAGATCGGCCGACGCTGCGAATGAGTTGGTCTCGCTCGCGGTGCGACGAGCTAGAGCAGATGTTGCTCGCGCTCGGCGATCGCGGCACGCAGACGCTCTGCGAAGTCGGGCACCTCTTGAGCGATCGTTCGCAACTGGTGCGTCGTCAACCTGATCGCCTTCATCGGCGACGTGGTCACCACGCTTGCTGTCCGTCGCTGATCGGACGCCATGACACCCATCTCGCCGAAGAAATCCCCGGCGCCTAGCGTCCCGAGCGTGGTCTGGCCGCGCCTAACCTCCGCGCTTCCCTCCTCAATCACATAAAAGTCCCACGCCACGGCGGCGTCGTGCACCAGCTCCTTGCCTTCGGGAACGTCGACCTCGACCGCGTACTGGGCGATCATCTCGAGTTGCTGCCTTGACAGGCCGTCGAACAGCTGCAGTCCGTCGAGCTTGGCGACGTCCATGCGCGATCTCCCTCCGCCCAGATCCAGAGATGGTCTCACCGCTCCCCCGAACTCGAAAAGGCCCGTCTCGCCCTGTCCCCGTTGATCGACGTCTCTCTTCTCAGCAGCGGCCTATCCGCTTGTGCCGCTGCGAGCGCGATTCTGCCGATTTGCGGACCGTCGTGTTCTAGGGTCGTGGCGGTAGACCCGGAGGATGGGCAACAGTGAACCTCTCTGCACCCCAGTTCATACTGATCGCGCTGGCCATCGTGCTCGGCCTTGTCACCATCGTCCGCTTCGAACGGTTCTGCTTGAAAGACCTCGCCCAGGCCAGGGATGAGGAGCTGCGTTACCTTTCCCGCACGGGTTGGATCGTGGTCATTGCGTTCTCGATTCCCATCGGCGGCATTCTGTACCTGTACTACGGCAGGCCGCGCTAGCAGACGTGTCGAGCAGGCTGGTGCTCAGGAATTGGTGCGGGTGCGCTCGTAGTGCCGGCGGGCCTTCATCCGGTTTCCGCACACAGCCATCGAGCACCACCGGGCCTTGTTCGGTTTGCTGTGGTCGATCAGGAACAGCGCACACTCCGGGTTCTGGCAAGGCCGCAGTCGACCGGGACGAGTACGGCGCAGGACGTCCCAGGCGAGGACGGCGCGCACGGAGGCTGCCCGGACGGTTGTCGCATCCAGGCGCCACTGGACACCGTCGTCGGATACCGAGGGGCGGTAGCTGACCCCGTCCAGCAGCTGTGCGAGCGAGCTGGGCCGCTTCTGCCCACGCACCACGGCCTGCAACGTCGCGCGTGCGGCGCGTACGGCCTGCCACTCGCCGGTCGAGCCGCTGTGAGCGTGTGCGCGCAGCCATGACCGACCTGCTCGCGCGGTGTCCAGCTCGTCCTGCTGCACGCCGTCGACGATCGGGGTGCTGTTGAGCAGGTCGAGAAGGAACGCCTCGTCGGCCGCCGCGTCCGTCAACTCCATCCCTAACCTCCAATTTCTTGTTGACAGGTTACACCCTAGCGTGCTTCCATGTCTAACCAGCAAACGTAATCAAAGGAGTTAGAGCAAGTGCCTCAGGTTCACCACCGCCACGGGATCGTCAGCGGGCGGCAGCTCTCCTACCCGAGAGGCCGGCCCGGCCGACGCGCCGGTGCCCGTGCTGCTGTGACGCTCGCACTGCAGGTCGTCCCGCTCCCCGTGGCCGACATCGATCGCGCGCTCGCCTTCTACACCGAGCGGGCCGGCTTCAGCCTCGACGTCGACTACCACCCCAACGGCGAGTTCCGGGTCGTGCAGCTGACCCCGCCAGGGTCGGCCTGCTCGGTGCAACTGGTCACGGCCGACCTACCCAGCCGGGTGCACGACCTGCACCTCGTCACGCCCGACCTCGCTGTCGCGCGCGCGGAACTGCTCGCCCGTGGTGTCGCGGTCAGCGAGATCCGGCACAAGGACCCGGTCGAGACCTGGGCCGGCGGATGGGGCGAGGGCGTCGATCCGGAGCGCCGCGACTACGCCAGCTTCGCCGACTTCGCCGACCCGGACGGCAACACCTGGACCTTGCAGGAACGCGGACACCGCGTGCCCTGAGCCCACCCACAAGAACGAAAGGACCACGATCATGGGTCTTTCTTGGCAGCAAGGCCCGCTCGGCAGCGGGGCCGTCGGCCGCTTCCTCGTCGCCGAACCGCTCCCGGAACGAGTGCTGTTCGCCGAGCCGCTGCGCCGTCGCATGCGCGTGCGGTTCGCCGGCGAGTGGATCGCCGACAGCGAGGACGTGCTCCTATTGCACGAGCCCGGCCACTACCCGGTCGCGTTCTTCCCCCTCGCCGACGTCCGCCCCGGCGTCGTCGTCAGCGAGAACCGCACCACGCAGCACCGCGAACTCGGCGACACGAATTGGTTCACCGTCGGTCATCGCCGACACCACCCGCCCGGTCGCGCTCTACGAATCCGGATTCGCGCCCCGCTGGTACGTGCCACGCGAGGACATCGACGAGAACGCGCTGGCCCCGGCCGAGGGACAGACGTTCTGCCCCTACAAGGGCCTGGCCATTTACTACGACATCGGCGGCCGCCATGGCGCAGCCTGGTCCTACCCGCAGGCCTGGACCGAGGTCGCCCGCGTCGCCAACCTCGTCTCCTTCGAGCCGGACAAGGTCGACGTCTTCCTCGACGACAAGAAACTCGCCCTCGAGCCGGGCCAGACCGTCATCCCGCACGGAATCGACCGAGGCCTGGACCCCGACGAGATCCTCAACCGCGGCAACGCCCCTGCCCACGCTTAGCCGAGATTCCTCATCCTTCAAAGGGATATCCCATGTCTGCGTCATTGACCGACCGCACCGTTCTCGTCGTTGGGCGGAGTCCAGCATCAGTGCGCTCGCCGAACGCCTCGGTACCGTCGATCACGTCGTCTCCACCGCCTCTGTCCGAGCCCGCGGACAGGTCGGCGACCTCACCCCCGAGGCCGTCACGTTGTCGTTCCAGACCAAGGTCATCGGCCCGATCCTGCTCGCCAAGCACTTCGCGCCGCGCATGCCCTCTGATGGTTCGTTCATGCTCTTCTCCGGCTCCTCGGCTCGCAAACCGACAATCGGAATGCTGGCCGTCGGCGCCACCAACGCGGCCGCCGACGCCGTCACCCGCACGCTCGCCGTCGAACTTGCCCCGATCCGGGTCAACGCGATCTCCCCCGGCACCATCGACACCGGCGCCTACGACGGTCTCGGCGAGCAGAAGAAGACAGAACGGTTCGCCGCCCGCACCGAACGCAACCCGGCCCGCCGCATAGGTACCAGCGAGGACATCGCCGACGCGGTCGTGTTCGCGCTCGCCGATACGTTCACGACCGGCATCACGCTCGGCATCGACGGCGGCGAGCCGCTCGTCTGAGCCGCCCGAACCGAACAACATCCCGCAAGCCCGCAAGCGACGAAGGACACCGACATGACGTCCATATTCGAGCAAGCACCAGCGCACTCGTCGGTTGCTGACGACGAGCCGGGAACCGCGCCGCACACCGCTGAGCCGGTACAGGCCGTGAGTGTCACGCCGGCCATCGGCCCCCTACCGCCACTGCTCGTCCGGGCCAGACCCCGACGCCAACGACACTGACGTCGCCAGCCATCAACTGCGATGAAGGCTCGCCGGCACACCAGCGCACACGCACGAACCCCGACCATCTGACGCGACCGGGAGAGGATAGGCACCATGGCGACCTTGCTGTCGGTCAACGTCGGCCTTCCCAAGAACGTCGCCTGGCAGCGGCGCACCGTGTACACGGGTATCTGGAAACGGCCCGTCGAGGGGCCACGCCTGGTGCGGCGGCTCAATGTCGACGGTGACGGCCAGGGCGACCTCAACGGGCACGGTGGCGAGCAGCGCGCCGTGCTCGTCTACCAGATCGAGTCCTACCACCACTGGGAGAAACACCTCGGCCGGGACGACCTGGAGTACGGCGCCTTCGGGGAGAACTTCACCGTCGACGCGCTGAGTGACGACGAAGTGTGCATCGGCGACCGGTACCGCATTGGCGAGGCGGAGTTCGAGGTCACTCAGCCGCGCGTGACCTGCTTCCGGGTCGGCATGCGACTCGGCGAGCCGCAACTGCCCGCCCTGCTCGTCGCGCACCGCCGCCCTGGCTTCTACCTGCGGGTGATCATCGAAGGGCGCGTCCAGGCCGGTGACCAGATCGTCCGGACCCGAGTCGGGCGCCATGCCCTCAGCGTCGCCGACATCGACGCTCTGTTGTACCTGCCAGGACGCGACATCGAGCAGCTACGCGCTGCCGTCGACATCCCCGCGCTCAGCCCAGGCTGGCAGCAGTCCTTTCGCGAGCTCCTCGACAGCGCCGAAAAAGGAACCCAGGCCAACGCGCCACCTGTCGGCGTCGAGCCGGGCTGGCCGGGCTTCCGCCGGCTGCGCGTCGCCGACGTCGTCGCCGAAACCTCTGCGGTGACCTCGGTGTATTTGACCGCCGAGAACGGCGACGTCCTTCCCCGACCCCGTGGCGGGCAGTACCTCACGCTGCGCGCAGGAGGAGCAGGCGAACCACCGCCGGTGCGCAGCTATTCACTGTCCTCGAGCCCCGGCGCGAATGCGTACCGGATCAGCGTCAAGCGCGAACCGCAGGGCATCGTCAGCGCCTACCTGCAATCACAGTTGCAGCCCGGTTCGACACTCGAAGTCGCCGCCCCGCGCGGCGAGTTCGTGCTCACCGACGACACCAACCCGGTCCTGCTGATCTCGGCCGGCATCGGCGTCACACCGGTCTTGGCGATGCTCCACCAGCTCGCCGCCGAGAAGAGCGGCCGCTCCGTCTGGTGGATTCACACAGCCCGGGACGCTCACCAGCATGCCTTCGCCGACGAGGCACACCGCCTGCTGCAATCACTGCCCCGCGCTCACGAACGGATCTTCTACACCTCGGCAGACGCCGACCCACCGCCGACCATCGCGGTCATCAGTGGACGGCCGACTCTCGCCGCACTCGCCGGCCTCGGCCTGCCGGCGGATGCCAATGCCTACATCTGCGGCCCGGCGGCGTTCATGAATGACATGCGCGGCACCCTCGCAGAGATCGGAATCGCGCAGGATCGACTGCACACCGAGCTGTTCGGCGCACTCCCCGCCATCAACCCCGGAGTCATCGACGTCCGGCGCACGACACCGCACCAGCCGCCCGGACCACCCGCAACGGGGCCGCAGATCACGTTCGCGCGCAGCGGTCTCACCGTCCGCTGGTCCAACCAGCACCGCTCCCTACTCGAACTGGCCGACACCTGCGACGTCCCCACCCGATGGTCCTGCCGAACCGGCGTCTGCCACACCTGTGTCACGCCGATCCTGTCCGGGAACGTCACCTACGCCCCCGACCCCCTGGAAATGCCCGGACGCAACGAGGCGCTCATCTGCTGCGCCCAACCCGACAGCGACCTGGTACTCGACCTTTGACCCGCACCGGTTCGCCGATTCGGCCTCGGCCTCGCTTACGCCGCAGTGGGCCTCCTCGTCACGCGGCTGCTGGTGACCGTCAGCGACGATCGATGGTGAACGGCGCGAGGGTGGCTGGGCACCGGCCAGTCCTGAGGTAGTCCGCGAGCGCCGAACCGGTCGCGGGGCCGAGCGTGACGCCGAGCATCCCGTGGCCGGTCGCGGCGAATACGTTGCTGTCAGCGGAAAGCCGGTCGATGAGCGGGATCCCGTCCGGGAGAAGGGGCCGCGCGCCGACCCGAGGGTCGCGGATCTGAGTGGCGAGGTCGTCCGGGTCAGCGAACCACGGACCTAGGTAGTCGCGGCTGCCTCTGGCGACGGCGACGATCCGGCGCCAGTCCAGTCGACGGTTGTTGCCACTGAGTTCCATCGTTCCAGCGATTCGGGTCGTAGTACCGGCGAGCGGTGAGACGGCAATCTTGCGGTCACCCAGGTACAACGCGTGGCGCGGCGCCGGATCGAGTTCGACGGTGAAGCTGTAGCCCTTGGCTGCCTGCAACGGGATCCGGCAGCCAACCATGCGCAGCAACTGCGCGGACCAGGTGCCGGCGGTTATCGCGACCGCGCTGCACGTCAGCTCATCGGCGGTCGTCTGGACTGCAACCACTGCGTTGTGCCGTCGGACGAGGCCGATCACCTCGGTGTGTTCCCGGATGTCGGCGCCGCGCTCGATCACTGCTTTGGTCAGGCCGGCGATGAGCCCGCCCGGGTCGACCACGCCCCCACCGGGGACGAGATAGGCGGCGCGCACGGCCCGGGTGAGCGCCGGGTCGAGCTTCGCGGCAGCGTCGCCCTCGCTGATCTCGTCGGCCACGTCGTAGCAGAACTCCGCGCTCCTCCAGGGCGATCCCGCGGATGCGGTCGCCAGGCTCAAGGAGGAAGTCGACGAGAACCTGGTGGTCTTCGGTAGCGGGGTGCTGGTCAGGTCGCTGATGCCGGCCAACCTCGTCGACGAGTTCGTCCTGTTGACCCACCCGCTGGTGCTGGGTTCGGGCCGCCGACTGTTTGCGAACTCCGGCTCGAACCTGTCCGCCTTCCAGCTCGTCGACTCCGCCACGACCGGCACCGGCGTGATCATTGCCACCCACCAGCCTGCTGGAAGTTGATCGCGCGAGTCTCCCGCGGACCAGCAGCCACAGGACGTTGATGTCGACGCTCGCTGTCAGGTTTCCCCGGTCCGATCCGTCATAGCAGTGACGGACCGAATCGAAGGAGAGAAGACGATGAGCGTGATGATGATCCGTACCCAGGTGAGGCCGGACCGGGCAGCCGAAGTGGAGGCCGCGGTGCAGAAGATGTTCGCGGCCATCAAGGAAGCGCAACCGCAGGGCGTGCGCTACGCGTCCTGCAAGCTGCCCGATGGCGTGACCTTCGTGGTGATCCTCGAGCTGGACGGTCCGGCGAACCCGCTGGTTACAGTGCCGGAGTTCACGCAGCTCCAGGAGAACCTGAAGGACTGGCTGGCCGGACCGCCCACGGCCGAACCACTGCAGGTCATCGGCTCGTACCAGCTGTTCAGCGGCTGAGCAGCTGCACAACGGCGTGACCTCAGAAGACGAGGACTGAGCGCAGCACCTCGCCGCGGCGCATCTTCTCGAACGCCGCTTCGACGTCGTCGAGCCCGATCCGCTCGCTGACGAAATCGGCCAGCGGGAGCCGCCCCTGCAGGTAGAGGTCGATCAGCATCGGGAAGTCGCGCGCCTGGTGAAGGCGATGACGGTCGAGACGCACTGGTCCGACATCAGGCTCCGCGCCGACGATTGGGCCGAGGCGTTCGAAGCAGCAGAGCCCGGTACTCCGCACAACGAGGCGCGCGACCAGATCTGGGGGGAGCTGCTCACGATCCTGATGGACAAGCACGACGGCGACGCCTCGGCTGACCTGCTCCGCAAGTCGCTGCTGCAGAACAGGGCGTTGCTCACGACCTTCAACCGCGCGTGGCCGCTGCTCGACGCGGCTGACCTCGTCGGAGACCTGTGGTCGGTACCCACCTACCTGCGCAAGTGCGCTCCGTGGCTGCGGCCCGATGAGGTTCAGAAGCTGCAGCGCGGTGACGCCCGGGCCTGGACGGTGTCTGACCTGCCGCTCCTGGATGCAGCGCGGCAGCGGCTCGGCGACCCGGAGGCGTCACGACGCAAGCGTCGGCAGGAGGCCGCTGTCGCCGCCGAGCGCGAGCACATGAGCGCGGTCGTCGACGACCTGATCGCGGCCGACGACTCCGAGATGCTCGTGATGTCGATGCTGCGCGGGCAAGACCTGCAGGATGCCCTGGTCGACGAGACCGCACTGCCCAGCACCGACCCGGACCTGCTCGCCGGCCCGTTCAAGCACATCGTCGTGGACGAGGCTCAGGAACTGACCGACGCAGAGTGGCAGATGTTGCTGCTCCGCTGCCCATCCCGGAGCTTCACCATCGTCGGGGACCGTGCCCAGGCCGGGCACGGGTTCACGGAGTCGTGGCAGGAACGGATCGAGCGGATCGGGCTCGACCAGATCAACCTGGCCTCCCTGAGCATCAACTACCGGACGCCGCAACGGGTCATGGCCGAAGCCGAGCCGGTCATCC
>WNGH01003460.1_pt1 | contig 15133 bp, 10 predicted proteins | sample 5400631 | NCBI WGS metagenome assembly WNGH01 (sample SAMN13153373, study PRJNA577476) | soil metagenome | isolation source: 115 cm soil or saprolite under Garry oak tree replicate 1 | place: USA:California | collected 2016-06-15
AACAGGTGACAAGCAGATCAGGCCAGCCATCGTTGTTATAGTCGCCCACGGCTACACCCATACCCCAGCAAGGATAGCCGACGCCTGCTTTGTCGGTCACATCGGTGAAAGTGCCATCGTGATTGTTGTGGAAGAGCGCGCTGCGGGCCTTCTTGCCAGCGAGAGCCATTGCCACGCTTTGAGAGTTGGTGAAATAGATGTCCGGCCAGCCATCGCGGTCATAGTCGATGAGAGCGACTCCAGCACTCATGGATTCGACGATGTATCTTTGTTCGGGACTGGAAAGATGTTCGAAGTGGACGCCGGTGGAGGCAGTGATGTCCACGAGCTGCGGGAAGGAGCTGGCGGTCGAAGAGTCGGCCGTGCGAGCGGAGGATTGCGCTGAAGTTGCAGTCGGCTTCTGTGGTTTCGGCTTGGCAGGAGATTGGGAATAAAACAAGCAGACTGCGAGAACGCACACTGCACCTGCGCCACAGCTGGTCTGGGTCACGCGCATCGGAATATCCGCGAATCAATTGTAAAGTGCGCGGCGAGGAATACCAATCGCACCTCTAATGGCCGCTATTGCGCATTTGCACAGCATAGAGTGAGCTGCGCGCCGCGATGAAGAGGGTTTTGCGGTCGAGTCCGCCGAAGAGAATTTGGGAAGGCCGCTCGGGGACGTTGATTGTGTCGATGAGCTTGCCGGAAGGATTGTAGACATAGATCTGGCCGGCGACGATATAGACGTTCCCTTCGCTGTCTTGGGCGACACTCTCCCCGCCGCGATCGACGAAGAGCTTGGCATTGGTGAGGGCGCCATCGTTGCCAACCTTTGCGCTGTAGGTTTTCTGCTCCGATTCGTCGGAAACGTAGACCGTCTGGCCGACAGACATGGGAGCCAAGCCGAACGCCCGCAGTACGTCATGGATTTTCGAACCGTAGTAGAGTTCGCCGGTCACAAAGTCTTGGCCGGCGGGAATGAATGTACTGTGGTCCGGAGAGACGTACTGATAGGGCTTTTTCTTTTCAACCATTCCGGTGAAGTCGTTTTCGTTGCGCCAGTAGTCGACGGGAAGGACAGGAATCATCCCGGGGCGAGGAGCGCTTGGTTCCGGCTTGAGAAGAGTGATCTGGTCAAAATCGGTGTCAGGCTTGAAGGTATAAACGGTTCCGTTACTCTGATAGGAAATAACCAGCAAGTTGCCGGATTTATCGAAGGCCAGCTGAACAGGATCGATAGGATTGTTGCGGACGATGGAGAGCTGGCGCGTCTGGGGAGACCAGCGATAAATCATCTGCCACTTGGCATCGACAAAGTAGATGTCGCCTGAAGCGTCGATGGCGCCGCCGGCGATATTGAAGAAACCTCCAGCGACTTTATCGATCTTTGCGCCGGGGGCGAGTACCGGGGAAGGTTCGAGGGTGCGCGGCCGCGGCGCGTTGCCGGAAATATCCAGCCAGGCGAATTCGCGCTGGCGAATTTCGACCTCGTGGGTCTGGTCGTAGACGGCATTGTCAAAGGAAACCTTGCTATCGCTATAACAGTGGACGTTGCGGAAGCGGATATTTTTCGAGTTGCTGACTTTGACGGCGTATTGAAACGGCTGATAGCTGCTGACAACGCGATACATGTGCAGGTTGGCAAAGGTAACGTCGCTGGAATCGCGAATCTCGAGTGGCAGCGCGAACCCGCCTTCGCCGCGCTCTTCTTCCGTTTGCAGCGCATAGATTTGCCAGTTGGAAACATTGTGTAGCACGACTTCGTTGCGCACATGATGTTCGCTAGAAAGTTCGTAGACGCGCCCCCTTGTCGCGGTGTTGGAAACGTAAAGGCCAGCCTGTGCAAATGTGCTGGGAGTCCAAATGTCGAGGAAAGTACCGCCACCGCCATCGGTAACCCATAGGCTGGGATACTGGCCGTCCCAGCGCCGGTTGATGTTGGAATCAGCGGTGTGCGTATTGTTGTAAATCTGCTGCCAAACTTTGCGAGCCTCTTCTGGAGTGGAGCCAAGTTCCACCGTGCCGTGACCACCGAGGAAGCGGACATCATTAATCATTGAATCGCTGCCCGCCATCCACTTTGCGGCTACGGCACGCGGATTGATCCCGTTGGTGTAGAGACCAATGCCAGTAACGATATTCGTACCGCCCTTGGGCGTTTCCAGCAGCGCCTTGGGGCCGTCGCCCCGCTGGAATGCGGCTGTGCCATCCGTGATGAAGATGCGCGTGACGCTGGGATGCATACCGATGAGAATCGTGTCCGGCTTGAGTGTGATGGTGTCTGAGACGCGATACTGGCCAGAGGGAAAATAGAGCGTTTTGTGCTCGGCAATGGCCTTCCTCAGAGGTTCCGTGTCGTCCGCAGCGCCGTCACCCCGAACGCCAAGCGAGAGAACATTCACCCAGGTATTCATCGGCGGGAGGTTGCGAATATCGGACACCGCCGGCAGAGGAAGCTTGCTTAGAGGCATCGCGTCAAAAATACTCTGGATCGAAGCGACCGCGCCGATGTCGTCGTAATGGAAGCCGTGCGAAAACGTTTTGACGGCGTACATCTCCTGCGGACCGGTGAATTGTTTGCCGCTTTCGCGGAAAGACGCGAATACGGGAACGCCGCGACAGATGACATTTTCCATGTTGATTTCGGTGCGTACACCCTTTTCATTGCTGATGATGACGGCTGGACCGCTGACGTTTTCCATACGCGCGTCTTTGACCCAGAGTTCTTCGGAATAATTGGGATCGATCGAGATCACCGTGGGAACATTCTTGAATTGCGGCCGGATGAGCGTCAGGCCAGCTTCATGTTCGCGGATGGCGGCTTCGCTTTGGCCTTCAAACGTGCTGTCCATGACGGTGAACTGCCAGCCGGGTGAAGGCTTGCGCGTCCAGATGCCGTACTTGCCACCAAAAAAATGTAAGTCATAAGCGACGTTGCCGCCATCGTGAATTCCGGCAAGCCCGGAGCCGATGTGGAAATCCATGTGCGCGAGGAAGCAGTGCTGCGCATAGTGAGCGCGAACTCCGACGGCCCCGCGATTTCCATCCTGAATCTCGATATCAACGTTACTCATCGCAGAGTAAAAAGTTCCCGGATTGGCGTCTGGTGGAGTTTCTTTTGCGCCGGATTTTGCTTCCCGCAGGGACCGTCCCGTGCCCGGCAGGCCGCCGGCGAAGAAAATCATGTACGTCGGACCTTCCTGAAAGCCCGGCGTATTGCGACCGAGGACAAGGACAGGGCGGGTCTTGCCGTAACCGATGACGCGGATTCCCGGCCACGTGTAAATGGTTCTTGTGACGCGGTAACGGCCGGATGGCAGGAAAAGAATCCCTTGGTTGGTCGTCTGCTGGATCTTGTTGATGGCCTGCCGTAAGGCGTCCGAATCATCGCCGACGCCATCTCCGTGGACGGGAAACTTGTCGCGGGTGAGATAGATGGCGGTCGCGTCGTCCAAGCGGTCGGCGTAGTAGGAATCGGCAAACAGCGGGCCAGCAGAAAACAGGAGAGTCGCCAACGTAAGAAGCGTCTTCATCATCGCAAAGGCCCCTTGCTTGATTTTGGTAAGAACCACACTTGCTTTTCGTTCCTGGGAAATACGGCCTGGCTTGTTGTGGCGGGGCATGTGGTTGCGAAGTGCGGCAGACGCGATAAAGCACGAGCGTGGTCACAGCGCGTAAGGATGGCCACTAATTGCGAGGTTCGTCCTCGTTTTCATTTTTCTCCGGCACCAGGCGCATCTGCCGGTAGAGCTCGCGGAGCTTCTCCTTCATGTCTTTATATTTTTGGTAATCCTCCAACTCACGCTTTGCGTCCGCGGTACGGCCGACCTGCCTGTAGACCGTGCTCAAGCGAAAGTGCGCCACCGCGCTGGTTGGATCCAGCTTGACGGCATGCTCCAGCAGCGGCAAAGCCTTCTCGGACTGATTCATGGACATCAGCGTTTTCGCCAGACCGAGGTTGGCTTCTGCATCGTTCGGCTGTAGCTTCAGGGCACGCTCGTAGTGCTCGTTTGCGGCTTTCGCGTCGCCCTTTAACGCGGCCAGATCGCCGAGGCGGCATTCGGACTTTTCGTCGGACAGGTTGGCGGCTAAGGCCGCTCTGTACTCACTCTCCGCTTCCTGCCGTCCATTGGGAATTGTAGAGTTGTTGAGCATTTCAGCCAGTTCAAAATGGAGGCCGGGAAGTTTCGGATCGATCTTGAGACCTTCGCGATAATTTGCGATGGCTTCATCGGCTTTGCCCTGCCTGGCGAGCTCGTGGGCCATCATCTGGTGGGTGCGGGCGGAATTAGGAGCGACCACCATCAGGCTGAGCCTGGATTCGTCGGCAAGATCCGAGTAGATCCGGTACGCGGTGTAGACAAGTTCGGCGTTTGTGGGGTCCAGTTCGCGGAGGACGCTTACAGTCGTGGCGGCCTTATCCAAATCGCCTGCTTTTGAATAAGTGTCGATCAGTTCCATGCCCGTCTCAATGCGAATCTTTTGTTCCTTGAGGTTTGGGAACGCATTTTCCAAATCGGCAAGCGCGCCTTTGATGTCGCCGGTCCGCTTTTCCGCCATGCCCAGGAGAGCCTGAATTTTCCAGAGAGCCGGTTGCAGCTTGAGCGCGGCGCGCAACTGGGGAATCGCCTCAGCGTACGCGCCTTGGAAAGACAGCAGGACGCCGAGGTTGCCGCGTGCGTCGACATTGTTGGGTTCGAGGGCAACGATGGCTTTGAATTCGGGCACGGCGAGATCGGGCTTGTTCTCTCTCAAGTATTCCTGCGCCTTGCGGCTATGCTCTTCGACTTGTTGCTGATGGCTCGGAGCGGATTGCGAAAAGCCGGACGCCGCGGCAAGCAGGAGTACAACGAAGATGGAGGCACTACCTTCTTTTATCCGCATGTCATTAGTATAAGGTGAGTGAATAGCTTTTCCTGGTTTCGCGTCAACGAAAAAAAGGAGGACGGCGAAGTTCCGCCGTCCTCCCCCTCGACTAGGCGTGAAGTTTAGAAAGTGAACCGGGCGCCGAGTTGGCCGCTGCGCGGAGCAACCGTGGTTCCTCCGGCCGTCAAGGAGCTAGTAATCGTTCCAAAGTCCCCCTTGCTGATGTCCCCCTGCGGGGGCTGGAAGCTGGGATGGTTCAGCACGTTGACAAAGTCGGCGCGCAGTTGCAACCCGAAGCGCTCTTTAACGTGAAATTCCTTGGCCAAGGAAAGGTCGACAACGCTGAGCTTTGGCCCACGCAACGTATTCCTACCTTCCGTCCCGAAGGCGAAGGTCGCTTTATTCGGATGCGTGAAGGCAGCGGGATTGAAGTAGCTGATACCCTGAGTAGTTATGGCAGGTATATTGGAATAGGGGTTGCTGACTCGGTTGAGATAGAGTGTGCAGCCGTTGCCGCACTGCGAGTTGTTATCTGCGCCGCTGTCAAAAACGGTGAAGGGATTTCCACTCTGCTTGATGAATGTTCCCGAGACTCGCCACCCGCCCGCAATTACATTCGTCATCTCATTATGATTGAGATACTCCTTGTGCTTCCCGAAAGGCAGCTCGTACGAGACGATGCCCTTGAAGGCGTGTGGGATGTCGAAATTGGAATTGCCGTAGTTGGCCCTCGGGCTATTTCCGATCTGCCAGCGCTGCGAGCCGCCGCGGCTGCCCCATCCCGCCGAATCCTGTTCGTCCAGAAAGTGCGACCATACGTAGTTTGCTTGGAAAGTCAGGCCGTAGGAATAGCGCTTCGTAACCCCGCCTTGCAGCGCATTATATCTTGAGATTGCGTTGTAGTTGTTTCCGCTGATGTTTCCGAACAACGGGAACGGCCGCTGCGCCTTCGTGGTGACACCCGCCGCCAACACCTTTGGGTCGGTAATCTGGTTTAGGTCCGTCGGGAACTGCAGGTGGCTGCCGTTGCTGCCCACGTAGGCGATGGATGCCGCGTAATCATGGGCGAACTGGTGCTCAACGCTCAATGTCCATTCTTTGATTTTCGCTACAGGAACATCGTATGGGGTATAGGTCACATTTTGAGGGCTAGCTGGCGTGATGTATGTCAAGGGCTGCCGAGCGGCCGGCGAACCTACCACGTAGTTCAAGATAGGGCCAGCCGTGGCAGCAGAGGCTGACAGGGAGATGAGCGGGTTGGGGCCTGCTCCGTTGTTTACATCCGTTACGTCGCCCTGACTTGTGCCGATTGAACCTGCGCCGAGTCCCTGGCCGTAGGTATCCTCGCTGAAATTATAGGAGTACAAGCCAAAACCAGCGCGAACCGTAGTGTTCCTGAACTTGGTTGGACTCCAGGCAAAACCAACACGCGGCAAGAAAATATTGTAAATTGGCTTCTGCAGGGTGGTTCTATCGATTTGGCCGCCAAACCACATCGAGCCGAGTGTCCCGTTGACGGGATTAACGAGATTCGGATCGAACCCGCCGATAGCGTTGTGCAGCTCGCTCATCCCGGTGGTAGCTTCATAGCGCAAGCCGAGGTTGATCGTGAGGTTTGGACGAAGCTTGTAATCGTCTTGCACAAAGAGTTGCGGGCTCTTAAGGCGCATGTAGGTCACGGCCTGGTTGGTGGCCTTCCAGCGAAACACATCGCCCAGCAGGAAGTCTGCCAGGCCGGATCCACCGGTTCCATCGTTTTGCTGTGTATATGAACCGTTAAAGGTAAACTGACCGGCGTCGACGTTGCCCCACGGCGTTGTGTTGCCTTCGCCCATCAGCACTTCCACCCCGAAGTGGAGGATATGCCGGCCTTTGATCAGTGTCATCACGTCCGAAGGGTCATAGAGGTGTTCGATGTAGATGGCGTTGGTGCCTGGCTGCAAAGACGTGCAGCAGACACCACTTAGGTTGAACGTTGGGAAAATATTCGCTTTCGAGTACTGAAGCCCTAGTTTGGAAACAGCATCGAATCCGAGCGATTGCGGCACGAACCAGTTGCCCTGTTTCGTATAACCCATGCGGAATTCGTTCACGATCGTTGGGCTGATCGTCCAGGTGTCGGAGAGCTGTACGTTGTAACCGTCAATGTCTCCAGAGAAACAGTTGAGGGGGCAGGGCCACTGATTGAAGTTCTTTCCCGGATTGTCCTTCTGGGTGATGGAGAAGGTTACGCGATTGTTTTTCATCAAGTCGTAATCGATCCGACCAAAGTAACGAAGATTTGGGCTGGAAGACGGAGAGGTAGACTTATAGTTGCTCGTGATAGCGCCGGGGTAAACGATACCGGTCTTTGGATCTTTGTATGGAGTTCCAGCTGCATTTGGTTGGGGGTAAAAGGACAGAACCTTTAGGGCTACAGGGTCAATCATGCCTGTCGGGATAATGTTATTTGCAAATGCCGTACGCGTTCCGCTGATGGCCGCAGACGTTGGATCGTAGATTGTCGGAGTACCACCAAAGTCATATTCGCCAGGATTGGTAGTTCCCATACCTCTTTCCGCCAAAGTGGGCACCGTGCTGGTGTGCTGATTACCTCTGCCTTTGTTTGTGATTTTGTCGCGGACAAAGAAGAAGAAAAGTTTGTTCTTGATGATGGGGCCGCCGACGGAGCCGCCCCACTCGTTGTACCGCAAAGTGGGCTTGGACTGGCTTGGTAGGCTGAAATAGGGCCGGGCGTTAAGCACGTCATTCTGCCAATACTCGTACGCTGAGCCATGGAAGGTGTTGCTGCCGCTCTTGCTGATCTGGTTGAACACCGCGCCGCCGATTCCGTATTGAGCGGAGAACGAAGAGGTGGTGACCTGGACTTCCGAAATACTTTCGAAGATGGAGTTGTCAACGTTGCCGCTCACAGGCAAAACCACGGTCGCGCCGTCGGCAAGGAAGTTGGCGTAATTCGGGAGATTGCCGTTAATGGAAATAGCGTCGCCCGCGTTATACGCGCCACTGCCTTCTGAAGAAGGTTGCGAGGGGGCGCTCGATGCTCCGGGAAGGAAGATATTGAAGTTGGCCCAATCGTTGCCGGTGATGCCCGCGCCGATTTGGGGTAACTCATTTATGGTCTTTTCCTCAAGAATGGTCCCCTGCTGGCCGGATTCGGTCTGCAACAGCGGCGCACCTGCGCCTTCGACGTGAACCACTTCTGCAACCTCACCGACTTGGAGGGACGCATTCACGGTGATCACGGATACCTGCAGCACAACAGGGCCATGTGTGACCTTCTTGAATCCCGCCTTGGTGAAAGTCAGATTGTAATTCCCAGGGCGCGTGGAAACGGTATCGTAGATCCCGTTTTCGTTGGTGATGAAGTCCTTACTCTCGCCCGTATCAATATTGGTCAGTGTGACAGTCGCGCCCGCGATCAAGGCACCGGTGGAATCCATTACAGTGCCACGAATGTCACCGGAATTTGTATTCTGTGAAAGGGCCGGCTTTTGCATCCAAACCACAAGGCAAAACGCAAATGCGAAGTGAAATAATCTCTTCATTGAAATCCTCCCACCCCAGAAATTGACCATCCCCCACAAACGGCTTTCCCCCTAAACGACACGCCAAGCCTCTTCTTTCTCATAAACCCTCCCGAGAAACATGCATCGGAGTTTTTGCTCGACTCGATTAGTATTTTCATACCACCCCGTGTGGGATGATTTAGCGCATGGTGGCCGCGTTGTCAAGCGGAAAATACCGGTATTCTAAACTGCTCCTGTATGAAAAACCGGTATTCTAGCTATTCTTGTATCTCTGCACCTACCCGCTAGGCGGCGGGGCTTCAACTAAGCTAGAATGTTGGCACTCGGTCGCCTCGGCATGGTGCCGTTCCGAGCGCTACTTTTCCAGGAGTGTTTAGGAGTGTTGGCTGAATGACAGCCCAGAAAAAGAAAGGGGTTAGTAAGAAAAACCGTCACGTGACCTTGAAAATGGTCGGCGAGCGCGTGGGTCTCACGAAGGGCGTCGTTTCCGCGGTACTGAACAAGTCTGCTGCTTCTCGATCTGTTCCCCTGCACACGCAAAAGCGAATCTTTGAGGCTGCTCGCGAGTTGAATTATCGGCCAAGTTTCTATGCCCGAAACTTGCGGGTAAAGCGCACATACATGATCGGTGTTGTGGCCGAGGAGATCGGAGATTTTTATGGCTCTTTAGTCATCAGCGGGATTGAACGATACCTTCGACAGAAGAACTTCTTTTTTCTGACCGTTGCTCATCGTCACGACCCCAAGCTCCTCGACACTTATTCGCGCATCCTGTTGGACCGTGGCGTCGAAGGCCTCATCACGGTGGACACATCCATCAATCATCTTTTTCCGTTGCCGACTGTTGCTATCGCCGGGCACCGCCGTGTGGAAGGCGTGACGAACATCGTTCTGAATCATCGGCGAGCAGCATGGCTGGCACTTAATCACCTAGTGGAGTTAGGGCACAGAGAAATCGCCTTCATGAAAGGCTCTCCCTTCAGTTCAGACTCTGAGGATCGTTGGAAGGCGATCCGCGAAGTTGCCGGGGAACTTGGTATCTGCATGCGGACGGAACTCATCGTTCAACTCGAAGGCGATGATCCCACGCCTCAGCTTGGTTATCCCTTCGCGAAAAAACTGCTCGCCCGTAGGCGGCCATTCACGGCTTTGTTTGCCTATAATGATATTTCCGCGATCGGCTCCATCCACGCATTCCATGAGGCCGGGTTACGAGTTCCTGAAGATGTTTCTGTGGTAGGCTTCGACGATATTCAAATTGCCGCGTATAACACCCCAAGTCTCACGACGGTGCGTCAACCACTCCGAAAGATCGGCGAGATTGCAGCACGTACCCTGCTCGACCGAATTGAAGAACGGGTGAAGTACATTCCCGAAATTTCGATCAGACCCGAGTTTGTGGTGCGCAACTCCACCGCGGCTCCGAGCAGCCGACGCGAGATCGTGAGCATCGCCCGTAGTGGATAAAGGTCTCAAGGATCGATTCCCATTTTGCAGAGCGCAGAGTTTTTCGTGACTGGAATCTGATTCGGCTCACTCCAACCGATGTATTTTATCCAACTGTCGATTGGGACCATTCATACGTCGTAGATCCAAGGGTACGGACAACTCTGCCCATTGGTCCGCTGACTACTGGAGTTGGCCTTCGAGCTCCGCCAGGCTTTTCCTCACTCCGACAGAATCCGGAGAGCTGGGAGCAATTCTTAAATAGGCCCGAAGCTGAACGGCCGCACCGTAAAGGTCATGCTTCGCCCCGTATATCTGTGCCAGTAAAAGGTGCGCTTGCGGCAAGCGATGGAGACGGTCGGCATGGATGGTCGCTAGCGCATTTCTCTCCGCTGCCGGCAGGCGACTTAGATGAAACTGGGCGATTGCGCAGTAGAAATACGCATACACATCATGACCGGGATCAAGTGCGAGAGCGCGATCCGCGAGATCAAGAGTCTGATTCCACTCGTGCAGTTGTGCAGCAACGTCCGCAAGACAAAGGTACGCCGGCGCGAAATCCGAATCTACACCTGAAGCCTGAGAACACGCGCCTCGGGCATCCTCCATTCGGTTCCCCGCTTCCAGAACCTGTCCCAACAGGACCCACGCGGCCACATATCGAGGGTATTCCTGAACCGCTTTGCGCAGGTGGTTCTCGGCATTTGCGAGCTTCCTGCCCTTCAAATCACTGCATCCTTTCCAGTATTCGCCTCTTGCTTTTCCGGGAACCTGCAGAGTTGCGGCGCTGATGGTCGGTCCTTGCGCTTTGCCAGCCGTCCACAGCAGGCATGACTCGTCCCTGTCAGCAACATTCGGAAGTTGCGGGCCTAGCGCGTCGGGAAGCGCATGATCTGGCGCGGAGTTGTGCATGGGCCAACCAGGTGCTGCGCCGCTCGCTGCACCATCTTGCTGGGCCGGGAGCGACGGAGTCAAAAAGATGACTTCGAAGGCACAAATCGACAAGGTCTTTAGGAGCAGCCTTGCCACCAAGAGGCGGCAATACCCCAAATTGCGGCCCATCACGCCCGAAACACCAGTGCCAGAAATGCGGCGGGCTACTCGCACTTGACACATTTTAACCTGGATTTCCATATTGCCCCTCCACTACTCGAGATTGTACATCACTCTGTCTTTAACCAAATGTGTACGGGCGGCCCCGGCCCGGATACGGCGCATGGCCGAGCGCCGCGGGCAGGTAAGAGCGAACGGCGCGGATCCGAAATTCATTCCAGATTAATTTGAGGGCTATCCCCCGTGATATAACTCATCGCAGCCGCCGCTCGTCGTGAGGGAGCCGAGGTTCTAACAGACGGCTCGGAGGGCCCGCCATGGAAAAGAAGGCGCTCGTCTGGTATGTCGATGAGGTTCCCGAGAATTTGGAGAGGTCTAAGCAAAGCCACGCCGAGGCCGAATTTTCTATTGCCTTCCGGCGAACCTCTCAGCTAGTCTCTAAACAACCGTTTGTCTAGCGGCCCTATTGTGGTCGCTGAAAGCAAACGCTTTCATTCCGCGTCGAGGGGCATCAATGCCATCCAGTAGCCGTAGAGAATTCCTGAAGCTTGCCACCGCCGTTTCTCTTACCGCCACCAACGCTCCGTTCTCCTGGGCCAGCCCCTCTGCCCGCGGCAAGGCCTGGGTCACTTCCCAGGACCGTCGGATGGAAGAAATCAAGCTTCCGGTATGGAGGACGGTCTTGGCGAAGAGTTCGGCGGGAATCCAAATCGATATGACCAGGCATTATCAGGAAATTCTGGGATTCGGAGCGGCGTTTACCGATGCGTCTTGCTATCTCCTATCCGTCCTGGACGAACAAAAGCGCAGCGCCCTGCTTAACGATCTGTTGGGACCAAACGGATTGCGGCTTTCCGTCGGGCGCACTTGCATTGGCGCGAGCGATTATTCCCGTTTCGCGTACACTTTAGACGAAAGCCCGGACCCCGATCCGGAGTTGCAAAAATTCAGTCTCGAACATGATCGCGAATACATCCTCCCGATCTTGCGCGACGCTCAGAAAGTGAATTCAGACCTGTTTCTTTTCTCATCGCCGTGGACTCCACCGGGCTGGATGAAAGCCGGCGATTCCATGCTGGGTGGCTCGATGCGCAAGAAGTATCTGTCCACCTATGCTGAATACCTTGTCAAATTCTTACAAGGCTATTCCCAGGACGGTGTAAAGATTCAGGCGATCACCGTACAGAACGAAGTTGACACCGACCAGGATGGACGAATGCCAGCTGCTTTGTGGGGGCAGGAGTACGAAGTCGAGTTTGTCAAGAAACATCTGGGTCCAGCACTGGAGCGTGCTTCGCTGGACACGAAGATTTGGATTCTCGACCACAACTACAATCTCTGGGGCCGGGTAATGGATGAATTGAACGACCCCGCCCTCTCCAAGTACGTCGAAGGCGTCGCGTGGCATGGCTACGTCGGCACCCCGGAGGCGATGACGCGCGTGCACGAGGCATTCCCCTCAAAAAGCAACTACTGGACTGAGGGTGGGCCCGACTATAAACGTCCGGACTACGCCACGGACTGGACGAAATGGTCGCATACCTTCGCGGGCATCCTGCGGAACTGGGCACAATCCATCGTGGGATGGAACTTGGTGCTGGATGAACGAGGACAGCCAAATATTGGGCCATTCTCATGCGGCGGCGTCGTGACATTAGATTCCAAGACGCACGCGATAACGCGCAGCGGGCAGTATTGGGCGTTCGCGCACTATTCGAAAGCCGTTCAAAGAGGGGCGCGCGTGATCGGTTCCGAAGGAACGCTGTCCGATATTGATCACGTGGCCTTTGAGAATCCCGATGGAAGCCATGTGTTGGTGCTCACCAATCAGGGCGGAGGACAGAACGTTCAATGCCAAACGGGAAGGCAAGCACTGGACCTGACTCTGGACCCGGGATCTATCACAACACTTCAATGGTAATGTCCGTCGCGTTGCGGCACCGGACAAGCGGTGCTGGATGTGCGGCAAGGAGGAAAAGCGTGTCACGAGGCTTTGACGGATTCGAGATCGATGATTTTCACGATTCAGGTTGGGAACGCGACTCTCGCGCTTCCAACCGTGAACCGAGTCAAGGCAGAGGCGGAAATTCGGCAACAGAAAGAAGCACCGCGCGGAAGCTGTAGAGGCTGCGCGAGGCTGAACATAGCCTCGATATCCTCAACCGCCTGTCACAGGAGCGTTCTAACCAAATCCTCGACCGTCCATGCGAGCATCGACAGGGTAGCGACCTCCACCCTCGGGCGCTCAGTCCGACTCTTCGCACGGCTCTCCCGCAAGAAACTCAAAGTAGTCGTTGAGTTGGATCGCGGCTGCGTCTTGCAGCATTGCCCGCACTTGCTTCCCCCGCTCATTGGGGTTTTTAGCCAGTCGAGTCCCGTCATGCAAGGTCAAATCGATATCTTTCGTGGTTCGCGCGGAGCGAATCCGCAGCTCCATCGCATAACCTCCTCCAGGATCCACGGATACGTTCCCTTCGGCCCCTTCGGAAACAATCTCGCCAAAAAGCGATCAAAGGCGACTTGCCTGCGCAGGCGCTGCAAGTCCGTCCGTTCCACCTGCGCCCGCGTCTGCAGTCTGGTTTCTAGAGCCGTGCGAAATGCGCCGGCCGTTTTGTATTGTTTTACTTCATCCATTAGCGGTGTTGTCCGGCAAGCTCTCGAAATGAGTCTCGCAGTCTCTTGCCCCCCTTGCTCAGTCGCACTGTGCATGATCCGAGCGAGGCGTACGCTCATAGCAAGGTCGTGGGGTGCTTCTCACTTAGTTTGTTACAGGACGGGCGCCTGGCCCCGAAGCAGGAGAAAGAGTGAGTTGGACACACAATGAATTAAAGACAAAGAAGTTAGCGCCCACGTCCAGGTTTCTCGTGTTGGTTTGCCGCGTGCAGCTCTTTGCCAAACACCTTAGCTGCCCAATCCGGTATCGTCTGTGCGGTCTTACTCAATTTGCCGCCGATGAAGTGCGCCACTACGCGGAAGCCGCGGCGATGAGCTGTGTTGTCGTACACGAGCAATTCATCGGCATGTTTGGGGACTTCGGAAAGATTCTTGGTTGACACCGGATAGGAGTCAATCACGCTGGACACGGGCACGGCTTGCCCACCTCGACTCATGCGCACCAACACCCGCCCAACATTCAAATTTGCGTCTTCCGTAGAAATAAAGAGAACCTTCGTCGAATACCCTGCTGCCTTGGCCTGGTCGAGTAGCTGCGTGTCCACACGAATGTCTTCGACGGCAAAAGAACGCCGCTCCTCAAGAAACGGTTGTTGCTGGTGTCTCAGTGCGGGAACAAGTGTTGGGAATGGCTCTTTCAAATAAGCTTCATAGAAAGTTGTCTTACCGGCGCCCACCGGTCCCGCGATGATAAACAGAGCTGGCTTTTGCTGGCTCAGGTGATTTCCTCGTGTGCAAATCTGCGCGGACCCTTCCGGCACCCGGGCTCAAAGTTTCTCTCTAGTTCCTCCACGGGGGTTCGCTCTCCGTCAGGCGTTACCTTCACTGTGGCTTTCAGGTTGCGATCGTATTCGTAGTACGTTCCGTTCGGCTCTTCCGCATCGAAGGGAACGGATTGCATTGCCGAAAGCCCCGCAAGCATCTGATGAAGCTCGCGACGCTCGGGCTCCGACATGGTGTCGTACGAATGCATGGACGCCCCGCATCCCTTGGTTGGTCTTTTGAGTTTACCTTCTCCACCCTTCGAGTAAAAAGACAGCAGAGCGCTATTCACGAGCTGATTCATCGAACAATTCCGCTTCTTAGCGATTCCATGAATGCGCTTTCGAAGTCGATTCAGGATGACGACTTGAGTTTCTCTCCCGGTTTGTTTCTGTCTGGACTGAAGATTCACAAGCTCGACGGTATTGAGGTCAACCGCCAGAAGCGCATCGTTGATCGAAGCCGACAGTTCTCCGAGGTATCGCGGTTTATCCCGCAGGAGTTTGTCGAGGGCACTGAGGAGCCGGACGTTGTAGACTCCGAATTGAACGCTTCGCCGCTTGGGCACGATTCCCTACTGTCTTCCGGATGGGGTTGCCGCGACTGGAGATACGTCGCGGCCCATACATGCAGATATATACACCACCCTCACAGCTCGTTCAAGCTGCCTCCTCAATTTCGCAAGAGTGTGCGTATGTCGAATCGTGATCTACCCAATCTGCCCGCCTTGGTGCAAAATGCATTCGGAACCCGGCGCCAGGCGCAAGATCAATTAAGTTCACCGTGCTAATCGCGAATCAAGCCTTGGCCTCACAAGGTAA
>WNGH01003463.1_pt1 | contig 15123 bp, 16 predicted proteins | sample 5400631 | NCBI WGS metagenome assembly WNGH01 (sample SAMN13153373, study PRJNA577476) | soil metagenome | isolation source: 115 cm soil or saprolite under Garry oak tree replicate 1 | place: USA:California | collected 2016-06-15
GTCAGTATTGTCAGGACTAGGTAGTAGTGTGATGCGAGGTAGAGTTCGCCTAGCGTGCCGAGCGGTTGCGGGAGAACTGCGACATCGGACTTGATTGCGCCCATCACATAGGCGACCACGGCCATTACTCCTAGGGCGCTGATAATTGGTAGCAACAGGTCGAAGCCGCTGCTGGTGATCTTGAAGACGAGTGGTCCGCGGGACTCGACGATGAGCTTCCGTCGTTGGAGGACCTTTGCGGCACGGGCGTGGCTGAAGCCTACGAGGCTCGTGAATGATGAGGCCACGACCAGTCCAGCCAGGTAGATATCGATCTGCCCGATAATAGAAGTGAGTACAAGGAAGAATACTGTGAGGATTGTGATCATAAGCGCGGGTCGGAGGCTGAAGAGCGCAAAGAGCGAGACTGCCATCAGGACCCAAGGTAAAACCTGGGCGGCTGTCGAGGTTATCGTCGCGAGGAGGCCGAAGGGTGGTACGAGTGCTTGGAATGAGGACTGGACGAGGTCCATGTTTGATCCGTACGTGTTGTAGAGAAGTAACTCCGTTACAATGACCGGTGCTGATAGAGCGTAGTAGATGAGCGCCTGGGGATGGAGACGGTTGAGGGTCCTGCTCGTTGCTAGGAGCCTCCCGAGCGACGGTGCTCCTCCACACGCTGAACGAGCGACGAGAATAGGTCTCCGGGTCCAACGTCGAAGAATGGGACCCCTAGTTTTCCCGCCTCCAACACCAGTTGTTCTCTGACGCGCCAGCTGTGGGCTGTTCTGATCGCAAATATCGTCTTGTCCAATCCTTGAAGGTCGTGCGATTCGAACAGCGGCGAGTAGGGTGATATGATCACTGCTTCGTGGCTCATCGCTCTCAGCTGTCTAAGGATCCTCAGCTCCTCCTTTGTCTCTAGATCGGTCAGGATGAAGAATAGAGTACGGCCCTTGACTCGGCCTAGATTGAGACTCCTAGTTATGGCCTGGGCGAGGAGTTGTGGGCTGGCCAGGGTAGGCTGGAGCTGGCCGAGAAGGTTGAGGATCCTCGTTATCTGGACCTGTCCCCGGGCGAGGGGAATTACCCTGGCTGGTCGTTCTCCCTGTACGATTGTCAGGCCGAAGAAGTCGCCGCGTTTGGAGAGGTAGTTGACCAGCGACGCTACAGCACGGGCGGAGTAGTCGAGTTTGGTCTGCCCCGCTTGGCCATAGGCCATCGTGTCAGACGCGTCCAGTATTATCATAACGTTGAGGGTAGTCTCGGCGTGGAGCTCTCTCACCATCAGCTCCCCAGTCCGGGCGGTAGACTTCCACTCGATCCTCTTGAACGGGTCGCCGTGCGTGTACTCGCGGATGTCTGCGAACTCCATGCCCTCGCCCTTCCGGCGAGACACGATCGGGCCGCTGTAGCTGGAGAACGCGTTCGCTGCGAGGCTACCCCTGGCCAGCTCCCTCACCCTAGGAGTGACCTCTACACTTCCGTGGACGTCGATGTCACGCTGATAGAAGAATAATCCAGCAATGTCACGCATGACGAGGTGCATGGGTCCGAACTCGTGCTCTCCGATCGAGGTGGGCTGTAGCTCGTAACTGAGTCGTGTGTAGCCTCTTCCCGGGACTGTGACGAGTGCTGTGTTTGTTCCCTTCTTGAGACGGAAGAACGGGGGATAGCTGTCGAAGACCTCGACCTGGACGCCCATGAAGGTGGTGTTCGTCATGTCGAGTTTGATCGGGAGCGTCTTGTCCTCGCTGATCGAGACGGGCCGGTTCCGGACGATCTGCATCTTGTTCAGCGCGGCGATCTTGATCTGGAGTATGAGGCGGGAGACGTAGTAGAATAGGAAGAGTCCGACCCCGGTGTAGACTAGGGCCAGGCTGGAGGTTGATAGTTGTAATAGTCCGAAGGTGACGAAGACGGCGCTGAGGAGGAGTATGACGGTGCCGCGTGAGGTTCTCAGCATCGGCATTCTAAGGCGCCTTCACACTGTTGACTATCATGCTGCTGACGGTCGCCTGTGTTGTCCCGTCGAGGAGTGCCTCCTGGTTAAGGATCAGACGGTGGGGGAGGACTTGAGGAGCGACTCTTTTCACATCGTCCGGGACGACGTAGTCGCGGCCCTCGATGAGAGCTATGGCCGCGGCCGAAGTCTTCAGGGCGAGTGCGGCTCGTGGTGACCCGCCGAGCCTGAGGCTGGGATGCTTCCGGCTGGCCTCGACGATGTCTGCTATGTAGCCATTGACCGTGTCGTCGACGTTGACCTTCCAGATGAGTCGGGTGATCTCCTGGACCGTCTTGTCATCGATGACTGGTTTGATGTTCCATTCGTAGATCTGTTGTAGCTGTTTGAGGATCTGGATCGTCTCGGTGCGCGTAGGGTAGCCAATTTCGATCCGCATGAGAAATCGGTCGATCTGCGCCTCTGGCAGCTGGTAGGTGCCCTCGAACTCTATCGGGTTCTGCGTGGCCAAGACGATGAATGGTGAGGGGAGCTTCATCGTGTTTCCCTCGATTGTCACCTGCTTCTCCTGCATGGCTTCTAGGAGTGCCGACTGCGTCTTGGGCGAGGCTCGGTTGATCTCGTCTGCGAGTATGATGTTGGCGAAGATTGGTCCCTGGCGGAGTTTGAACTCGGAGAGCTTCTGGTCGAAGACGAATGTTCCGACAATGTCGGAGGGCAATAGGTCTGGGGTGAACTGTATTCTGCGGAACTCGATGCTGAGACTGTTGGCGAGCGCCTTGGCCATGACTGTCTTTGCGACGCCTGGGACGCCTTGGAGGAGCGCGTGTCCGCCTGCGATGAGACAGGCGATTATCATCTTGAGTTCTTCGTTCTTGCCGACGACTACCTTGGCGACCTCGCTGCTCACCCTCTCGGCTACTTCTTTGACCTGGCGGGTGGTTACGGGATAGTCTTGGACTGTCGTCATTCTGTTGTCAGGATCTCCTCAGCTTGTAGGCAAGCTGCTTCTTCTGATCTTTACCTGTCATCGTGACGCCAAGCTGGTTCAGAATCCGCTCCGCTTGGCTTGTCAGATTTCTTGTCGCACTCTTCCAGCGCAAGACGGGGGGGAGGAGGAGGCGTTTCTCTCCGCGTCCGTACTTTGCGATGTTGCCGAGCCGTTTGAAGAGTTTCTCGGCTTGCATCGCTTGCTCTTGGCCCAGCCGATTGGTCAGCTGTTCGAGCCCTACGTCTGCGATTGCTGTTCCGAACTCTCTCTCGACTAGCGAGTCGAGTACATCGTACAGCTGATCCAGTGTGGCGACGTAGAATCCCTTCTTTCGTGAGGTTGTGAGAAAGTCTCTCTTCTCCCTCGACTCTGCCAGGATGCTTTTCTCGATCCATGGAACTGGCTCGTCGTCTTTCCCACGCTTTTCTTTCGCGTAGCGTTTTGTGAGAGTTCCGTAGAAGCCCCAGGCTGTGAAGAGTGCGATCACTAGGAGGTAGGGTCTGGTCGTTTCTAGGAATGCCGTATAGAACTGGTTGCTGAGTTGGAGGTAGATTGCGAGGATGAGGGCGAAGATTCGGCCGACCGGGATTCCGATGCTGAATCCGGATGTGTTGACTATGACCGGTGGGATGTAGTGAGTGTTGTCGACTATGATCGTGGTTGTCGGATCGGAGTGTGTGACCCATTCGGTGAGGGTCATAGCGAAGGCTGTCTCGTTGATACCGAGCATGGGAAAGGTCTGGTTGTATTCGGTGGAGAAGGGCGAAGAGTCGGAAATGAGCAGAGCCCGGTTACCGTTTGTCTGGTTTTCCGCGATCACTGTTCTCGGTCCGAGTCGATTGTCTGCGGTCACATTCTGGTCTAGGGATATCTCTTTCGAGTTAGGACTGGATGCGGCTACCGTTGTCATCTCGTTCTTGCTTCCGATTATTATTGGCGAGGCCACGTCGATGAGCCCTTTGACTCTCTGCCCATCGAGCGTGGCATTGACCGGGAAGATCTGGCCGTATGGTTTGATGGGCCGGAAGTTGTTTTCTGAGTTGTCGACGATAGCGTCTCCACTGACTTGAACGTCAAAAGTTGAATTCAGGAAAACGTTGTTCGTCCTGTTTCCCTCTACCAGGAGAAGCGAGAGCGTCCCTGTCTGGTACTGGCTGCTGATCAGTTGCGCTTCTCTGGCCGTCAGGTTATGGTTTTGGTCGGGTCCGAGGAGGAAGTAGGCTTTCCTCCCGGGCTGATTGAGCGCCGATTGGAGACTGTCCGTGTCGTTGATGATCGCTACTTTGTATTTCGATTCGAGGTGTGCAAGGTAGGGCTGGACGGCCTGGAAAGATACTGCCAGCGGGGTTGATCCTCCGCCTAGTCCGAATCTTACGGAGGGTGCGAATAGGATGGCGACGAGCGCTACGAGCCAGAGTAGGCTGATGAACTGGCGTAGCCTCATCGGCCTCTGCTCGGTCATCAGGGGCTTGATCTTCTCCCATTTTCTTCCACGCCTTCTCAGGAGGAAGGTCGCTAACACAAGTCCAAGTCCGATGAAGATCGCTGGTATTCCTAGGAAGGGAGTGAGGACTAGTCCGAGGATGATTTCGATTGCGTAGATGATGAGTGTCTTGAGACCCATGGTTTGGTCAGCCGATCTTAGAGATCCGGGTGCGGGAGGATCCGAATCCGAATCTTCGCTTCTCCTCAGCCGGCGATGTCGTCTCGACTTGGACGGCGCAGCTTTTGGCGTCGTCGGCCTCCGGCATCGTAACGTCGCGGCCGGAGAACATGGCCTTCTCGTACAGTACGGAGATGTTCTTGACAGGCGGGGCCTCAGGGCGTGGCGAGCATTTCTCCGAGAATTCTCTGTGTGTCTCAGGGTCGAGCCTCGGGAATCCCCGCTTGCTCATTGTAGCGACGGCTTTTCTGAAGTAGTAGATGATCAGGTCTCGCGGATTCTGTAGATTGAGTCCAGTCCCGGGTTTGACCGGTTTTGTCTTGAGCGTTGTGGAGGTTATCCGTCGGCCTAGCATTCCGAGACGTTTTCTGAATATGAAGAGGACTGCTGCGGCTCCCGCTAGCCCTGCTATGATGATCGGGAGCGTTGGTTGGCCGGCGGTGGGTGGGATTGAGGGGACTCCTGGGACGGATGATGCGACGGTGGGAATTGAGGGAACGCCGGGGAGCGATGGATGACCTAGTGACCCACCGGGGAGGTTGCCGAATGGGTTCGGAACCTTCGGGATGGCTGGTATTCCTAAATTCTGTCCGCCAAGTCCACCGAGCCCGCCCAGTCCTCCGAATCCTGGGGGTATCTTGCCAAATAGTCCCGAGCCAATCTCGCCGTTGAGCAGATTGGAATCTTGGAGGAGGCTCAACCCCGTCTTCGGATCAATATTGCTCATTAGATCTCCGAGAATCCCTATGTCTTTTGCGTCTCGGAACGGAGAATCTCCTGACCATCCCGTGGGTATCCCTTCGCTGTTGAATACTCCCATGTACTGTTGGAGCATTGCCGGGTCTACGGAGAAGCCGTTGGATGTATCGATCATGCTCGGCAGTAGGGACAGGAGTGCGGGTGAGATCAACTGCTTTCCCTGGGGCGTACTGAGGAATCGTTGCATCTCGGGCGTCTGGAGATACTGTTGTAGCTGTGCGAGTGTCTGGCCTGCCTGGATATTCTGGCCAGCGTGGGCTTCTGTCTCGAACTGGTTTAGGAGTTGTAGGAACTGCAGATACCGTGGGTCTTGCGTGGCGTTGTTGTAGCCTTGGGTGGCGTTGTTGTAGTTTTGAGTGACGTTGTTCTCCTCTAAGAGCTGGTTGATCGCGTCGATTGTCTGGTTGGTGGTAGCGTTGGACATGAGCGTGTTGATTGTCGGCGTCAGTCCAGACGGGTTTGAGTCGTCGGAGGCGAAGACCCTCGGGGACAGGATGGAGAATAGGAGTATTGCCGTTAGGAGTATCAGAATTGGCTGGGCCTTGTTAAACAATCAACCGGACTCTTTCTCTATAGAATTTAAGCCTATAGGATGACAGGTGCCCCTTCAGATATCCAGTTATTTCCATAGGTTACTCAATTCGGGTAAAAAACCCGTATTGACCCGGGATCAGGCCGACCGACTGGTGGGGAAGAAATCTGACTTCAGGGGGCTCTTCAAGGCCCTCCGTGGCTGAGACTTACTTCAGTCCAATTGAGAGCAGGAAACAAGCCGCCCCTGAAGATCCGTGAAGAAGCGGTAAAAAGGCTCGGCCTGCAAGGCTGGGCGATGGTTCCTAGCGACCTAAAGTCACAGATGGCTCTACGTTTTCTTTGCAATCTTGCATCTTTTTGCATCTCAGAGAGCGGCTCATCGCAATTGGTCGACGATTAGCTCTTTTGCATAGTGCGTGCACCGATAGGTTAGCTTCTTATTCGAAGTCTTGGCGAATGATGGTCTGTGGCAGCAAGCTCTAAGGCGTTGCAAGCAATACCTGGCCGGCATCGTCGAAGAAATGTGGGCGTTTCCCTTCTCGTCGTAATCGCAACAATAGTAGCTGTTCTGATGCCGGTTTTCCCAGCTGGTCCCGTTAACCTTTACTCTACCCCTGTTGCAGGCGCAAGGATAGTTGATGTCGGTCATGTCAGCGAGTCCTTGACCTACGTCGTGCTGCGCTGCGGAATGGTGTATTACCAGTTTACTGGCGAATACCAAGGAGACAGCATAATGAAGTGGTACTGTGGCTGATGCGACTCTGGGCTGAATACAACGCCAACCATTCGGGTCATAAGGGCGTAACTTCTCTATTCATGACCGACCGAGAGATTCGGAACAGAAGAGAGATCTTCATGAAACGAGGTGCGCAAGAGACTCGCTCCTAGTTTTGGAATCTAGTTTGATCTATTCGGTCTCACGCTCTTCGGATTCCCTAGACGGAATCGGGTCGTTGGTCTCGATGACTATCGGTCCGGTGTAGCCGCAGTCCGGACACCTGTACATTGCCCCAGTGTATCCGCCCATCCAGAGAATAATATTTTCAGAATGGCATTTTGGACAGAACCTCCTTGTTACGGCCGGATTGACCAATTGGCTACCTACTAATCCCAAAAGAGGATCACCGAGCGAAAAACCCTTCACCACTAAAGCTTAGATCGCCCATTATGCCTTTTCAGCGAGGCTTCGCGCTCACGGGTAAGGCGGGGAGGAGGTTCTAGTTTTGGGCTTGTGCCGCCAAGAAGTCGGGTGTTGGTCTGACTCATCAATGAATCGTGCAGGCACCTTCAGTTTAGACCACGATCCCGAGTGCTCGCTGAACACGCTCCGGTTGTACGAGCATCACCAATCGGGCTTTTCGTTCTCAACGGACTGTCCCTAGAAGAGTGAATGATCGGAATCGGAACGCTAAATTACGAAGCAAGGTAAGAAGTGTGATCGTCTCTCCCTTGGTGAAAGTCTGCCTCCAGTGCGGCTTCGCGCAAAATCCCGACGCTCAAGAAGCATGCGTGAATTGTAAGGTAGACCTTACTCTTGTGCCGGTGGCTCGGCCTGGCAGAAAATTCATTCCGCGCAACGTCGCCATATTTAGTGCAGGAATAGGACTCATGGTTGTCGGTTTCTCTTTGATGTTTCTGGTTCGAAGTTTAGTATTCTTTTTCATTGGCTTCATCGGGTTTCTAATCGTTTCATATCTCGGGGGATTGGGGCGCGGAGGACATCAACAATTATGGAAGCTTGAGTATCCGCCTTATGATTCGAATTAGCCCGAACTTAAACAAATTCCTAGCCCACAAATCGGATGGAGACCGCAACTATGCCGAAGGATGAAAAAAGAAGTTTGGGTGGCTGGAACTAGTATCTGAGCTTGTTTGAGAACGAGTAGGGCACCACAGGCTCCTCCTCTCTCGTCCTCCGTTCGATGATCGGACTTTGTCGTGGGACAGGCTCATACTTGGCCTTGAACCAGTCAGGTATGACGACCGCACGGAGAAGCTCCTGAATTGTTATTCCGCGTGCACGAGCCTCGTCGCTAAGAAGAGTGTAGGTCTGTTCGCCGAAGGCCACCATGACCTTATACGACGTTTTTTCTTCACGCTCTCAGTTTTCGAATACCTATGCTCTACGTATGCAGGGGGCAAGGCATATAAGAATAACTGAAGCCGCGCCGAAAATTCTCCTCGCATTTCGCTTGAAACATTCGGATCGCCAATTGCATTTATTCCGCCATTGAGCGACCGATAGTGTCTTGTCAAGGATTGTCCCGCGGTGCTCGTGCCATGGAGAACTTGCCATAACCGGCGAAATACGAAGCCCAGACGGATGGCGGACAGGATTCAACCTCCAATGCAAGCAATGCGGGAAGAAATGGACCTACTCGGGTGGCATCTATAGGCAAGAATCAGCAGAGAGCGCTGGCTAAGACATCCTCGCTCGATGCGATGGAGCAAGAAATCCACAACCAAGTCGAAGACCTTCCAGCATTCGCCCGCGAACTCGGAAAGTATGACCGCTTTCGCAATCTTGACCCTTCCCACATGATTTTCACTGGCTCCGGAGACTCTCTTGCAACCTCACTCTTCGCCCATTACTTGTCCCAGATGCAGGCGTTTGCGGCAGACCCATACGAGCTCCAGCTCTATCCGCGAGTGACCAAGGACAAAACCCTCTTCATAACCTCAGCCAGCGGTAAAACCAGAACTAACCTGCAACTTGCTAAGAAAGTCAAAAGGCTAGCTAAGGAGAGGATTGCAATAACCGCGAACCCCGGGAGCCCTCTTGCGAAAGAATGCGACGATGTGATTCAGTTACGATACAGAAGCCAGGGAGTCCTTACGTCTGGGACCGCGAGTTTCTCGGCCGGTCTCCTTGTAGTAGCCTCGTTGATCCGTCGATTGCCGAAACTCGATTCCCTGCCCGTTGTAGAGAGGCGAGCGACTGAGTGGGCTAGACGCTTGCGGGTCCATCCTCCAGGACGGTTCCTGTTCGTCGGATCCGGGACGGGTTACTCTCTCGCAATGTATGCAGCTTTCAAGATCCACGAGGTTCTGGGGCTATCGGCTCAATACCAGCATACAGAGCAGCTTGGGCATTCCCAGCTTTTTTCACTTCAAGAGAAATCAGACAATCTTCTGTTCTTATCGCCGAGTTCGGACAAGAAGACGAGTGAAGTGTTTCGAGGTCTTTCAGAGAGTGGTTTCAACGCGTACCTGTTGAAGAGTGGCATGGCCGATCCCATTCTCGTAGCTCTTCAAGTCATGTTCTGTCTGCAGCACCTGGCCCTCAATCTTGGAAGAAAGATGGGGCTCCAAGAATGCGCGTTCGTAATGGACAAGAGAAGGCTCGCGCTCAGTAGCCGGCTAATTTACTAACTTCGTGCTTGACATTTCCGACTGGACATGTTTGTAAACGTCGAGAAGGTCGTCGGTTTCCATCTGATGTGAAGCTGCTCTCTTCACCTTCTCAAGGTTAGTGTTCAGGGCGATGGAATAGCCCACTACTCGAAAGACCGGAACATCGTTCAGCCCATCTCCTACATGAACCGTCTTGCTCAATGGAATGCTCATCCATGCGCAATACTTTCTGATGCCAAGCCTCTTGTCCGGTAGAGGCTCGATGTCGTCTATGATTACTCCGTTCTTCACGGCTACTTTTGACGAGACGAATCCGCGGAATCCGAATTGTTCCACTAGATACTGACAGAGAAAGTCTGGATTGTCGGTGCAGAGGATCACTGACAGTCCAAGGCCCAACAGCTTGTCAACGGCCTCTCGGATGTTCCGCATCATCGGAACCTTAGAGACTTCAGCTAGAACGTCTACGAGTTTCATCCCGACGAGAAGCTGAAACTGTTGCAAGAGAGCCTGTCTGAGGGTTATCCGTTTACGATGGTACATCTCGTCGATCGCGTCCCACTTCTTGCCGATCCCCAAGCCTCGTGCCGCCTGAGTGAGTGCAGGCTGACGGAAGAGGGTCTTGTCTACGTCGAAAGATACTTCAACAAATTTCGCGATCTTCATGTCGAGTCAGATGGCTTTGACACTTTCATAACTGATTGTTTGGCTAGGCAATTTTCTCTCTGACAAGTTTCCATCCAATCTTTAGCCAGGGCGTCACGTGTTCTGACGAGACAATGCTATCTACGCCATTAGCTGAGTAGAACTCAGCCCGTATTGATTCGGTGCGATCTATTACTATTGGTTCGTTGCTTCGGCATTTGAATATGGCTACCATTTCATGTTCAGGGGGATCATGGAAGGAGAACTTGTCCAAGTATTCGGGCGTAGCATGTATCCCTGTCTCCTCACGTAGCTCTCGCTTTGCGGCTTCCTCGTAACTCTCACCGAACGTAACGTGGAAAGCGCAGGCGCAGTCATACGTGTCAGGAAAAGTATCTTTGGACGGGCTTCTCCTCGCAAGAAGAATCTTCCCGTCAGGGCTTAGAACGAACACCATTCCAGCACGGTGCAGAAGACCCCGGGTGTGGGCTTCGTCTCTGTCAACTGGGCCAACGATAGAATCATCATTCTTAACATGGTAGAGCCGTTCCCGTTGCTTCGTTCCAAGATTTTCAGGAGGAAACTTCTCCATCGCAATTCTAAACCAAACTGCGTAATTCTCCGGTCGAGTCTGCAAGTCCTTTAGCACGTTAGTCGTATCCTCCCACTTGTAATCTCCGACCTCCTCAGGGTTAGGCTTCAGTTCGCCGTTGAATGATCCCAGGAGAATGTGGTTGAATTCGTGTTCTGTTAACCCGTTGCCCATATTAGCTTCGTAAATGTAGCTGAATATTTCCTTGAGATCGCAGTCGAAGCCCATTTCCGCCTTGAGTCTTCGGTGTGCCGCTCGCAAGACGCTTTCACCCGGTCGTGGATGACCGTCACACGCACTTGTCCACTGTCCTCCAGAATGATACTTGCTGGTCGCTCTTTGTTGGAGCAATATCTGACTCTGATTTCCAAACACGAAGATGGAAAACGCTCTGTGCAATGTCCCTTTCTGATGCGCCTTTAGCTTATCTTCTGTGCCAACTTCCTCATCTTTCTCATTCACGAGGATTAGCTCTTCGTTCATGAAATTGCCCTGCGTGGCGCCATCCTGTTCGAAAAAAGAATGATAGATAAGTTCTACATCTCATGATTGACGAATGGAGTAATTTCTACTGATTGGTTGAACCAAGAAAACACTGTTACTGGCTTGGTCAATCAATCAGCCCGAGGCATATTCCAGCAGAGAACCTCTAGGTCGATTCCGTCTGGGTCGAGAAAGAACACGGAGTAGTACCATCGACCATACCGTGAGTATTTTCTAGGAGGATAGAGCACTTTGATCTTCTCGGCAAGCAAGAGCCGGTAAAATTCATCGACTTCTCGCCTGGCGCCGACGGAAATGGCTACGTGATGGATCCCTGCTCTCTTGTAGGAGTAGGAGATATTTCTGATGCTTTTTCGCTTCTTAACGGGACGAATGCCCAGCGAGCTCCGTCCCTTAACGTAGCACGTTACGGTTTCTCCTTTGATGTGGACCTTCTTGAAGCCTAGCGGAAGTAAGATTCTGTTGTAGAACCGGACCGAAAGCTCATAGTGTGAGACTCTGAGTTCTACATGATCAATTCCTTCCGCTTTCATCGAGACGCCAAACAGAGACCCTCGAAACAACATTGAGTTGGCTTATGCATTTGGGCTAGCCATCACCTGGAGCGAGTAGGAGCTTCGGGGGTAAGAGCACAAGCAAGGTGAAGCGCTTCTGAGGGCTTGAAGATAGAGGTTCGTGAACTCCGTTCGAGCTAGTGCAACTTCAATCCCCTCGAGGCTAATCTCTGGTACCCGATTAAGTTCCCCGCTTGGGAGTCGTGGATTAGGTCTGGAGCCTTCCAACAATAATGATTAGTAGGGGCTAATCATGATCTGTGTCTAGAGAGGCTCAACGTACCCGAAGTTTTCCCGAATAATACTCCGGACCTGTTCCGCTCTCTCTTTCGTATTCTTGTCGAGGAAAATCTTGACGATATGTCCTTTCTCCGTCTCGAAGGTTAGCCCTTCCTTCCGGAATTTTTCGAGCGCATCGTTCAATGTAAAGTGGTTGCCGAAAGTTGCGATGACCACTGCTTTGCTCTTCTTCTTTCCACCCAGCCGGACGACTGTCTTTCTGAACCCTTCTGCTAGACCGTACGCCATACCTTGTCTGACCTAGAGGCGGAATGTCGATTTGCTATATGGCTATCTCTAGAGGGCTATTTTTGCCGCTCGGCTTCTTTCCGAGGACTCGTCCAAGCCGTATCTCGACTGGTTTCCGCTTTGATCTCTCGCCGCCGTACCATCTTTCCACCTGTTCTCTTCCGTACTTTTGGCGGAAGAGTTCGAAAGTGTGTTCGAGCTTTTCCGGAACTACTCGCCCCGTTCCTTCGAATAGTATCTCTGAGACTTCCACCTCGACTCGTGGAGTCTTGACTACGTTCTTCCACCAGTGAGAGGATTCGTGTGCGAGGAAGTACAATTTTGCGTCTTCGAAGGCGAACCAGAGTTCGACGTCGTGCTTGAGCCCTGTCTTTCTGCCTTTAGTCGTCAGATTGAGGTATGGGGTCTCTTCCAGCATTATCTCGCTCGTCGCCATTTTTTCCTAATTCTCCCCTGTCGCACCTACTGTTACTGCTTCCGTCTTTTCTGAAGACTTTGTTACCGGCCTTTCCGGGAGCAAGGAGTACTTGCCATCTGGTGTGCGATAGAGCGCGATTCGAGCCGTAGTCTCCCAGTTGTCGCCGGTTGGATGTCGGATCTGAACCGTAACGACCTCTGCGGATGGTTCAGTTTTTCCTGGCCATATGGTGATTCCTAGGAAGTCTCCATTCGGGAGTTTTGTGGAGAAGCGAGCTTTCGGGGTCTGCTTCTCAGCCATCATGCCGTGAGATGTGCCCTAGGTTCCGTATAAATTAGGTCGGAAGACCAAGAAATCGTCCTGGGACAACGGACTCCACCGTCACCTATTTAGACCCAAAACAAGACTTGCCTTATCGACGAATCATGAGCATGGAACTGAAAGCACAGAAAGGAGACACCGTCTCAGTCCATTATATCGGAAAATTCCCAGGCGGAAAGATCTTCGACACATCGATGGAGAAGGAGGCCAAGAGCGCGGGACTGTACAATGCGGCCCGCGACTACCACCCTCTGATGGTGGTGCTGGGAACGGGTAAAGTCATTCAGGGCTTTGACGAAGCGTTGATGGGCATGAAGGTGAACGAGGAGAAAGAGGTCGTTATCCCACCTGAGAAGGCTTACGGGAGGAGCGGGACCCATCCTATGGCCGGTAAGACGCTGCAGTTCAAGCTTCGAGTAACCAACATTAGACGACCGTAGGTCGCGCCAGTTTCGGGCATCTCGCGTCAAAGACAGCCCGAGGTTTCTGACTGTCTGCTTACTTGACTCACTCATCAGTATTCATCTGTTAGGGAATAAAGATGCCAGGCAATAGACGGGATTACAACCATGGACGGGAAAGACTTTCTCGTCACGGGTTCAGGGGTCAAGCACTGGGGGCGCTCAAGAGACTGAAAGATCGCAGACAAATGTATGTGAGGTGCATGGTGCGTTTCTGGATTGCGCAGAAGTAGTTGTGCTTCAACTATTCGGATTCGGAAAGGAGTATCGCCCGAGTTGAATCAATGAGAATAGTGGTTGTATTGTCACGTTACAGCTGTCGAGAGGTTGCATCGGAATGATCAAGGTCGATGTCCTGTACTCCGTGATGGGGGTCGCGACTCAAGTTCTTCTCTCACACGAGTCCGGAGATGTACTTGTCGACGCAGGCGACGGTGTCACCCGAGACCTTATCGAAAGACACTACGACTTCTATCGTCTCAGGGCAGTTCTGTTGACTCATGAAGACTTTGACCATGTTTCCGGGCTCTACTCTCTCCTGAACTTTCTGAAGAACTTCTACCGTCATAGGAAGGAGAGGTCCGAGGTGCTTGCTATTGTTGTGCCCAAGCCAGTCCATCATATTCATCTCATGACAATGCCGCCACTGATGTATAGCGAGCCTGGATTCCCCATCAAGCTTTTGGAGGTCTCCCAAGGAGAATCTATTTCGATTGCCGGCTTCAGAATCAAACCCTTTTCAGTAGACCACCAAAAACTAGGACGAATAGGCGGACCCATCGGAGGAAATCTAGGCTATTCGGTCACAGACAGAGAGGGATTCAAGGTCGTCTTGAGTGGAGACACCAGACCGTGCAAGGCACTCGAACAAGAGACGGACGGGGCGGACATCGCCGTTGTCGAAGCTTCGGCGAGAGACCAGGACCTGCAGAAAGCCATCGAGCAACGTCACATGACAAGGTCAGAGGCCGAGGAAATTGGGAGAAGGGCAAAGCGAGCCGTCTACATTCATCAGCGGCCAGACTGGTTTGTTTGAGGGCAAGGTCCCTGAGAGATCGTAATTCCAGCTCACGAAAAGACTTGACTATGTTAGACCGTGAAGAGAGTGTTTTGGTCCGCTCAATCGATCTCTGCCGTCTGGCCACACAGAGCTCGTCCGGTTGGCCTCATTGTGTGCCGGTAAGCTACGTCTATCTCAAAGGAAAATTCTTTGCCCCAGCCCACAGAGCCTCGAGGAAGGTCAGAAATATCGAGCGCAACCCAAAAGCCACTATTCTCATCGACGAGGGCGAAAGCAAGGAACATGGGCTCATGATAGAGTGCAACGCGACAGTTCTCTACGGGAGTAGCGCGAGTAAGATGCGCGAATACATGAGGAGGGTCAAACACTGGCAAAACGATGCAAGAACTGTCATAATCCGATTGAACCCTCTGCGAAAGGCGAGCTGGTTCAGAGACTGAACCCGATGGATGGTCTTTCACTCATTTCCAGATAGAACCCAAACAACTGACAGAATGCGGCGAGGGGTTGCCTCATTTTGCTCACATTGTCCAAAGATTGATAGGAGAGGAGACCCCTCTAGGAAACGAGTTTTCGCCCGGGCAAGACAGGGTTCTAACTAGTATGGTCTCGCCTGGGCATTCAGGTCTTTCCCGGAGCCTCGTCTACCTTTGTGGTATGCAAACCACTCTGATGGCGCTTTGCGAAAAGCTCAATGAGGTCCTTGGCTAGAGAGACTGACCGCTCGTCTTTCCGGATTTTTATGTAGACTCCTTCATCCCTATACTCAAAGAAGTCTGAGCCTGGCGTCATCGGAGATTTTCCCATTGTGGGCCAAACGGTTGCGCCTGGTGGAG
>WNGH01027034.1_pt1 | contig 15119 bp, 12 predicted proteins | sample 5400631 | NCBI WGS metagenome assembly WNGH01 (sample SAMN13153373, study PRJNA577476) | soil metagenome | isolation source: 115 cm soil or saprolite under Garry oak tree replicate 1 | place: USA:California | collected 2016-06-15
AACGATTTTGGTGAGCCGGTTGGAGAGGCGGTCGAGGCGGTGCCGAGAAGTGTCGTTTAGCAGTGTCCTGCAAAACATCTCGAGCACATGTTGAGCAGCGAGCAAAGAATATGCCTATGGGTTTGAGGATCAGCGCGACAAGGAGGGAAACGGATGGGCGGGCCATGGTGGCGGCGCGCCCGGCATGAATGGCGACCTGAAGATTTACCCCAAATCCGGGTACGTCATCGCGGTGTTGGCGAACGAGGATCCTCCGGCGGCGCAGCGAATCTCGGAATTTCTAGATCCGCGCCTGCCACAGGGAAAGTGAGACTCGCGAGCACCATCGAGCAGCCGGGGAAGCTGAAGGTGTGGATTACCTGCTCGGACGGGCGAGAAACGAGCGTTTGAAGAAGAGGAACGGAAAGGTTCCCTGTTTGGACAAAGGTCGACTCTATTTTGTTGAAACGAAACCGGTTGATAGACGTGGCGGGACTACCGCTATGCGGATGTAGGCCGGATGACCATTATTGACGGGTTCCGCGACCGTGATGGCAAAGTGACACGAAGGGCCGGTATTGTCATCAACTTTAACGATGGTCAACGATGGTCTTCCGCGGACATTGGCGACTTCAGCGAGCGCCCTGACCCTGCATTGAAAGAGTTTCTTGAGAACCGGACTCATCTTCACTACGACTACGCCCAAACAGAGGCGGACATTTCGCCACTTCCTAACCCAACCCAGGGTTCAAATTAAATTAGCGCCGTCCAAAGCCCCTATCTAATCCAATCGGGTGTCCGTCCTGGTAGACAGCGTTCGCGGAGAATTGAAATTCCGGAGGAGAGGAGCACGGCAACTGATGCCCGGCTTGAAACCGTTGCATCGGCCACTTGTCCGCGATCGCGACAAATGGAAGGAGTTTGACCGCGAGCCCGGGAAACCTCTGCGCTCTCAACGGTGTCTGAGTTAGCAGGGAATTGAAAAACCGTGTGGCGCTCCACTCACGTTCTAAAATGCGAGGAGACTAAGATGCGTCTAGCCACTCCCATCGTGTTGGCGGTTGTCTTTTCTTTTGGCGGGGCAATTGCGTTGTCACAGGATGGACCGCCGAAACCTAAGGTCAGCAAGGACGCGATGACCGATGAACAAATGGCTGTCTAGCGCGCCGTTCTGAGCGATTATATGAAAGACTCACGCGGTGCACTGAACTTGTCCAACAAGACCTACCCTCTGGAATTCGATACGGGCTGCGTGCAAGGATTCCGGCCGGAACAAACGAACAATTCCGTCTCAGTCGTACACGCGTTCGCTGCCGCACCTACCCCAAATGTAGTTTTGGTTGACTCAGAACAGCAGGAATCCAAGGTCAGAGAGAATGACCCTCAAAATCTCATGAAGAAGGCCATCGATGAACGCGAGCCGGTAACCGACGAGCAGCTAAACAAGTCTCTGAAACTGGCTTTCTCGAGTGGGCTGTTCTCGGTTTCAGAGATAATTTTTGACAAGAGCCATCGGCGGGCGATGTTGGGCTACAGCTTTGTGTGCGGTAGCCTTTGTGGGCACGGAAACGCATTAGTTCTCGAAAAAACTAGGAACGGATGGAAAGTCCGAAAGACGTGCCGTAGCTGGATATCTTAGTGGCCTGGTAACAGCGATCGCGGACATCAAGTGAACCTCTGGAAAAAGCGGCCCGATCAGATTGACGGGAACCCCACTTCTGAGGAGTTACCTTCGCTTATGGTATTTTCTTGGGGTGGACGCAACAAAATATGAGCGTGGCTTCTCCAAAAAGGTCTCTTCTTCATGGGGCAGAAATCCTTGAAAAGGTGCTCGTGCCTCAGGACTTTCATGCGGAACTTCGGGTAACGCACGCGTGCCGCATTGCGCTCGAAATAGTTGCAAGATAAGTAAGGTGGCCGCATTTGCTTCGAGCAAGGATGGGCCTACTGCGAGCCCTTCAGTGCCATGCGGACTGTTCTTATGTCGAGAAACATTCTTTGGGGACCGCTCTCGGCGGTACCCTCCAGGGCGATGAAACCATAGCGCGCATACCAATCGACCCGGTCCCGATATGCGTCCGTAATGATGCAGCGGCATCCCACAGCGTCTGCAACTCGAAGTGCGATTTTGAAGGCTTCGGAAATGAGAGCATGCCCAAGACCCTTTCCCGAGAATCGCCGGTCTACCGCAAGGCGTGCAACTAGGATTAGCGGCAAGTCGTATGGCGGAAGCCCGCGCACATATTTCTTTGGGAAAGCGTCTCGTGCCACACTTGCTGTCGCAAGAGTGAAATACCCAATCGCGCTGAGCGGAGCCCCCTCATCAAGCGCCACATAAGTCACTCCGATGGAGCTTTTCTGCTGATTAGCCCAGGCATAGCGCTTCAGATAGTTGTTGAGCGCCTCATCACCGCAGTCGAAGGCCGCGACCTCGTTCTGCTCCTCGAGCCGACGTATGAGAACGGCCACTCAGCCTCTCATTGCCCGGATAAGGGTTTCCGTTGGATTAGCCGGTTCTCTCGATGCAAGATCTGCGAGACTCTCTAACTCGCGCGGTGTCCAAGGGATCTCCACGCGTGGGAGTGCGAGTTCAGGGGCGACGCGTTCGAGGCGCGGAAACACCAATTCCTTCCGCTCACCCGTTTCAGCTTCACTAAAAATGCGGTTACCGCGCTTTCTTTCCCATACTGCCCAGCGGAACAACGCCACGGCATCAGAAAGAAAATCCGTGTTGCTAGTAAGCTGCAACTCTTGCTTCAAACCGCGAACCATGCGGTCTTCAGCAGGAGCCAAATCAGCCTGAAACTTTGACTTGCGCGCAGCCCGTTCAGTTTGCGGCTGCTTCCTAATCTGCTTGGTTTTTAACGCCATCATTGGACTATCCTTTTCTACTCCACATCCACTCCTATACTACTACATATTGAATGTTGTTTCGAGTCCTCGCGGAGCCAAGCCACTACACCCTATATCCGCATCGACAGTGGGCAAGACTTCTCGAATGGGACAATCGACTGCGAATGACCCCAACTTCAGAATAGCCCGCACAATCCGCTGGGCGCACCTAGATTCTTCCTCGAGTGTTGCCGTAGCATCCTGTAGTGCGTCATGGCGCTTGCCAAGCCAGCTGGCTTTGCTTTCCGATTACTAATTCTTGATGCTTTCTCCCCACATGAGTTGCAGCCAGGACGACGCCGATTGCGGGAAGACTGGCGGGATATCGGCGACGTTGGAGAACATGCGAGTGAGCTTACCTGCTGCGGAGAAGTACAGAATGAGGTAGCGATCGTGCAAGGGGTCGCGGCGGGGGACTTCGTCGGTCCATCGTTCGACAAAATAGATATAGGCCAGGTGTTCGTTGTGGTCGTTCGAACAAAAGCCGAGCAAATTGACTCGGAAGTGCTCGGGCGCGTCCCCATCCGCGTCTATTGCGTCGGGCTTACCGGCGATACTCAGAACTTTGCTGGGACTCATTCCAGGCCGAAGCTGGGAAAATTGTGTGCGGAGCCTGGCCAGTTCAGCGTCCGACATTCGAAATCGGGATTGCGCGGGAGCGCTCTTGAGAAGAATTGGTAAGACAGGACAGCAATCGGGGTGAGCGCCGATCCACGCGCGCACGGCGTTCTGCAATCGCTGCCGGTGGTCGCCAACGCTGGGCCAAAGGAAATAGTCGTCCATCCGCAAGTCAGAGGGTTTCTTGTGAGCCAGGCCAGGCAAGACGTCGGGGACGCCTTTGTCAAATAAGATCATGTAGGCTACGTCTCCAACGACCGGGACGCCCAGCAAGGGTTCCGAGCGCGGGTCGGGCATCCACCGTGCATCCGTCAGGCGATTCACGAGGCAGGGCATAGAGTAAGTTCCGAGACTGAGAAGCGCATCGTAGGTATCGTCCTGGACGGGCGATTCGTAAACCTGATCGGCAAACGTCGGTTTCGCGCCGGGACCAACTTTGGCGTCCGAGACCGAGCGGTACTCATTGTAGTTCCCGACATTTGGCAACTGGCGGCACATGATTTCCGCAAGTTGCCACGCCTTTTGGGCATCGAGGAAGGTAGGTGGATAGCCAACAGCAATCTTCTGCCCCAGGAAATGAGGCTGCTTGTGGAACAGGTAAACGTCCAGCACAGCTTTTACTTTGGCGAATTGCTCGCGGCCCACAGTCCTGAGGCCGTAACGTAAGCCCACCTCCGGCGCATTGAAACCAATAGCATCGATCCCATGTTGATCGGCGAGGAAAATCGCACGCTGATTGTGGAACTCTTGCGAGATGATTGTGACCTTATCTTGGCCAAATACCTCCATCACTCGGACTACGGAATCGAGGGTTCGGAAGCCTGCGTAGTCCAGATAGATGCGAGCGGACGGCACGCCCTTGTCCACCAACGCGTTTTTCATGTCGGTGGGCTCATCATAGCCCTGCACGTGGTTGTCGCCGCTGACGACGAGATAGTCGATTTTCCTGTGGCGGTAGAGTTCCGCCGCCGCCGCGATGCGGTTCTCGAAATAGGGATTAGACCAACCACCGAAAACGCGTTTAGGACAACCGAGAACCAAACCTACGCGGCGGTGGGGAACCAGCGATACGTCGGAGTAGGTCTTGTCCTTAGCAGCCCGGGCAATCACGATCTTGGCCGCAATCAGCGAGAGTACAGAAAGTGTTACTAAGACGCAAAACGCGAAAAGGAGTTTTCGAAACATGAGAACCTCATGGTGCCGTACTCCAAGGAGAATACACACTAAGGTTTGTCAGCATAATTATCTCTTGGAGATGGTCGCTTCTGGCGCTGATCATCATTGGTTCTGGACGGGTCGTCGACTACACGAAGGTTAACCAGAAACGGCACTGTGGAGTGTTGGCAGGAGAGCGCACGGCGTCACTGGACACGTACACCGTAAGTAGACGAGGCAAGTTTACGTTGCTATTGACAGGCCGCGCTCCGATTATCCGATGCCTGAAATCTCTATTGCACGCCCATTTTTGCAGCCAAAATAGGGGTTTCGCGAAAGAGACTAGCTCAGCTACTGCTAGAAACGAGCCATGCGTATAGATCAGAAATCAAAGGCCAGACCGACGGAAGGTGTAACGGGAAGGCCGTCGTTGGTGAAGACGACCACTTGGCTGGGCCCCGTAGTGATCGCCAAGCCTGCGAATCTGCGGTTGTTGTGATTTGTCGCGTTGAGGAGCTCACCGTAAAGACTTAGCTTCCACTTTCGAAAGAGCCAGGACTTGTCGGCGCGCAGGTCAAGCCTCTCGTACGGGCCGAGGCGCAGGACTTGCGGAAAAGTGTTCACCGGGAGACGATTTTCGCTGCGGCGCTGCAAGATGAACTGAAGTCCCCGAGAGTAATCCCTGCCTACAACGGGTGACGGGCGAAGGCGATCACCGGATGGAAACAGATAGACGTCCTCGCGCTGCTCATTCTCGCGGTCGAAGGCCTCCACACGAAAGCGCGTACGCTCGCCGAAGCGCTGCTCGATGCCAAACAGATACTGCGAGGATGATCTCGGCAGTTCAGCGAAACCGAGCGATAGCAGGCCCAGCGATAGCCGGCCAACGCCGCCCCTGGAAGGCAATTGGGCGTAACTCCCCCAGGCGGCTTCGATCTGAGTATGGCGGGAGGCTTGGAAAGCCAGTGATAGCTGTCCGGTAAGGGGCTGTACGCGAAGAGTGTCCAACCTTGCCCAGCGAAGGCCGCCCTCGACGCGGATGCGGTCGCGCCAGAGTTGGGCGGAGTGTTGAATGTAGGCGTCCTGCCGCACGTCCGACGTGTGGAATGAGAAGAAAGTAGGCGGTTGTACCGCGCCAAGAAAGGAGTTGCCAGCAGAGTCCTGTCGGGGCTGTCGCACGGAGTACCCAGCCTGGAGCACCGCTCCGGGATGCCAGCTCCAGGAAAGATTCGCACCACCGGACCATTCGCGGTCGACAGACCGATTGATCAGCGTGTCGGCGCCGTTGGTTTCGTTGAAACGGGTGCTGACATACGCGGAATGAGCATCGATCAACAGATTGGAGCGAGGGGTCCACCGCCAGCCGAGTCGCGTCAGAACAAGATCGTTGGTCCCCTTTTTCAGTTCATCGGGACTTGCCGCAGCCGACAATTTGGGATCGTTGATTCCGAGACTGCCGCCGGTAGCGAGAAGGCTGAAAGTCTGTGTGGGTGTGAGGTCGTAAGTCAACTTCAGGTCCGCGTCATAGAAGCCATCTTGGGAGAAACGGCTCCCCGCAACCAGGCGTTCCAGGTATCCGAAGTAACTCTTGCGGACGTCCATCAACCAAGTTCCTCTATGCGCGTTGCCGAACCTACCTTCTCCAAGGAACTCGCTGTCTGCAAGGCCGACGGAGGCGTGAAACAGGGGAGCGCCTTCACTGCCAGAGCGCGTACGGATGGCCAGGGCCGCTCCACTGCCGTCGCCGTAACGGACGGGATAAGCGACCGGCATGAGCCTGAGGTCTTCGACATCGTTTCCTGTAAGCAGGCTGAGCGTGGGGGCATCGGGAAAGCTCGCGACGCTGTGGAGAAGGTTCGGAACCAAGACATCATCCACGTAAATACCCACCTGTTCATAGGGTGCCCCCATCACCGAGAACTGGGCGAGGAACTCGTTGTTGGCCGAAGCAGAGACGCCCGGCAACGCTTGCAATGACCTGAATGGATCGTTGGCGAGGACAGTGGAGGTCTGCTGGAGTTCGCTGCTGGTGAGCGTCAGGTCGCCGACGGCAGTCCAATCCTTGGGCTCGAAAACGTCGCTTCGCACTTCAACTACATCCGTGCGGCGAAAGTTATCCGGAGTGAGCGTGAGCTGGAATTCCTTGCTTTCTTCCGCGGCGAGCTGGAAGGACACAGAGAGGGTGCGGTATCCGACGCAACTGACATGGAGCACATGGCTGCCGGCAGGAATTGAGGAGATCTGGAAACGGCCATCAGGCCCGGTGGCGACCAGGAAACTGGTGCCGAGAATCGCCACTTGTACTTTGCTGAGCGGCTCGCCCCCTTGGGCGTTGGCGACCGTGCCCTTGATGTCGGCGGCCACGGCGGCTTGGATGGAAGAAAGGAAAAGAACGAAGGGAAGCGCAAGGGTCGGAGGCCAGCGAGATCTGCAAAATGAATCGATATTCAAAGAACGGTCCTTCATGGTTTGGTATGCCAAGCACGAAAATGAAAATCACGTTCCATGGGAAATCTTCGAAAGCTTAACTTGCGAACCAGATGCTCGCAATCATTCCCGAGGACTTCTGACGGTTGCGGAACTCTGCGCCCTTTTGAGACCTGGAGAGCATGAAAGGTTGTGCGCACCAGGATTACGACAAGTAGAAATATAGAGGGCGATGCTCGAAAGGAATGGTTTAGCAACGCCTCAAACGTCCTCTTGTCCCTTAATTCTCTCTTCGCCGGAACTTGTCTCGTGGGCATTCAACTATCATGGTGCCCGGTTGAAGTGTTACTGCACCTTACTACAGCACGATCAAACTAGAAAAGAAGCTGCTCAGAAATCCGCAAGTGCTCAAGCTAGAATGAGAAAAACGGGCGTGCGCAGCACCGTTGGATGGAGCATTTCAAGGTAAGCGTCAAGCGACGTACATCGTGACGCCGCTGTGAGCGTTCACTGAGGATCATGCCAATGGGGTACCAGGTCTTGTTGGTCGAGGGTTCGGATGAGATAGGAACCCACGTCCTCATCGAAGAGCGTTCGGAGCAGCAAATAGGTTCGGTTGACCACATCGGTCATGAGCGTCTTCATCTCCTCATCGCTGAGGCGCGAGAGTTTTGACCAAGGGACTTCACCGACCGGGGTCCTCACAGAGACGTCCGAGTAGTCGCCAACTTCCGAATATGGGGTGATTCCAGCGTGGAAGTCTTCCAGGATGGTGTTTCGGAAGCATTGCTGTGCCATATACTTGGCCAGGCGCTTCAAGACCTCGGCTGTCCGCCTCCGAAATTCCGAGTGAAAAAGGAATTTCGATAACCGTACTTATGTTTACGGCCTGTCCGTCAACAACGAAAGGTTTGTATTCCCATTGCTTCGCAGCATTGATCGCTGCCGGTACGAGAAGCGGGTGACCACTCACCTCCTGGATGCACACTTGAAGGCGGCGGTTTGCTAAACCCACCTGCCTGTTTGCGCTCACCGATTTCCACGTATTTTCAGGACTTTACCTTGCTCTTGGTTGCGGTGAGATTGCGTCATTTGCAGGGTTGGAGTGAACCAAGAGTGTTCAAAAATACCCAAAAGCGTGAAGGGATCCGCCGCCTCAATTCGCCCGCTCCTTGGTCCACTAGCCCCACCTGAGCTCATCCCGTGTGTGCCGGGCAAAGGGGATTTCCAGCGGTAATCACGCGGTGGAAGAATTGTAGCTGTCAACCACGATTACTGTGGTTTCGCATACTTAATCCTGGGAATCAAAGCACGCGGGAAACGCCGAGACGAATGTCTTTCCGGCCGGATCAGGCGGAGGACCCATCGGGTAGTGGCAAATTTGAGGGATCGTGAGCCCAGACCGATTTCGTGAATTCGATAAATTGTCTTGACCGGCCCTGTGGATTGGCATATATGGGCCTCATCCTTCTTACCTTTCGGTAGGAACGTGCCTGCCAGGGCAGGACCTCTGCGGTCATTCGGCCAGCGGTTTGCGGATGGGATGTGGTTGGTGGTAAAGCGAGTGACGGGGAATTCTGCGGTTGTGGCCAGACTTTCTCTACGTTGGTGCGCTTGCGCTTCTCATCGCCAAATCTCCAGAGATAGAAAAGGGGTAGATCCGTGAAACAGCTAAACGCAATGCTCTTTTTTGCCGGGCTATTTTTGATACTTTCAACCATCTCGCAACCTGCAAGAGCGCAAACGGCAACCTCAGGGACTGTGATTGGAACCGTCACCGACCCGAGTGGCGCCGCAGTTCTCGATGCGACGGTCGTCTTGCATAACAAAGGCACCAATAGTCAGGCAACCCAAAATACAAACGCTGCTGGCCAATATACGTTTGTAAACGTGGTTCCCGGGGAGTACCAGGTTACGGTAAAAAAGGACGGGTTCCGGACGGCGGATGTCGTCGCGCTGGCCGTGGATGTGGCGAAGAATTACACCTTGGACTTCAAGCTGGAACTCGGCTCCATGGGTCAGCAAGTTCAGGTGGAGGCGACCGCACAGGCGGAATTGCAAACCAACGACGCTCAGGTCGGTAGCGAGGTTACCAGTGACGTGATGACTCAACTGCCGACGCTACGCCGAAATGCCGCCGCGCTGCTCACGCTGCAGCCAGGCGTAACACCCGGGACGGGCACTTTTCCACGAGTCGGAATGCGCGTCGCCGGGGCGATCGATGACCAGAACACTTTCACGTTGGATGGAATTGACGTTACCGACAATATAGTTGGCGGGCTTGGCGCAGACATTGCGGTGATCCCGCTGGGAGTGGACTCCGTGGAGGAATTCCGCGTGGGTGTGAACAATCCGAATGCATCATTTGGACGAGCTTCGGGTGGCCAGATCGCTGTTGTCGGCAAGAGTGGGACGAACAGGTTTCATGGTTCCTCTTATTGGTACCACCAGAACGACTACTTTAATGCTAACGAGTGGGAACTCAACCGAATCCACCGGGCCAGACCGGTCATTAGGGACAATCGGTTCGGTGGAGCAGTGGGCGGCCCGCTTTGGAAGGACAAAACATTCTTCTTTTTCAACTACGAGGGCAGGCGGTTTCCCCAACAATCGTCATTTACGCGGCTGATGCCGAGCAACTTGCTCAAGCAGGGGATTCTACAGTTCAAAGATGCTTCCGGGAACACGATTCAGTACAACCTCGCGACTTCGACGTTATGCGGGAGCGGCACCACGGGGTGTGATCCGCGCGGACTGGGAATAAGTCCATCAGTTGCAGCGCTTTGGGCGTTGGATCCCGCAGGTACGGATCCGAGCGTGGCTGGCGCCGATGGTCTGAACACTCTGGGTTTCCATGGCACAAGTCAGAAATGGCGGTTCAACGGCAGTTATACCTACTACCAAACCGCGCAGGTATCCGGCGGGCAAGGTGCGCAGTATGACATTCGCGGTGGTACGACAAAGGCGGTCTCAACGTCTCCGACGGACCGCGATGCGATTATTGCAGGACTAACGGGACAGATCACACCGCATTTGTATAATTCCTTCCATTTCGGATGGGTCAGGGCACGCCAGTCGTTTAATCGGCTGGCGCCTTCGGCGGCCGCGGCACTGGAGAATATTGCTGGAACAGGTTCGTCGGCGGGGCAGATTGCGCTGGCGCCCGGCCAGGCACAGACAAATCTAGTCGACGCGCCGATTGAAGTAGACACACAGAGGGCGCGCTTCCAAAACAGCACTGGCCGGAATATTCAATACGTGGACGACGTGAGCTGGATTAAATCAAAGCACACCCTGCAATTCGGCGCAAACTTCCGGCACATCCCGACCATACACATCCGGAATGACAAAGTCGTGGGTTCATTGGCATCGCTCGAAGCCCTGTCAGACGCAGACGTAAGTACCTTCTTATCGGCAATTCCTACGTCGGAACGCCCCCCCACGTGCTCGGCGACATTAACGACACTCTGTTTGCAAAGCGGCGACGCTCAAAGGTGGGACCGGCTCTACGCGTCAACGCTAGGCCTTGTGGATAACATTGGCATCCTAACCACTCGCGATGGCAGCCTAAACCCGCTGCCGTTCGGAACTCCCTTGGCGAACGACACCACGCTAAATGCAGTAGAATTCTACGGCCAAGATGTGTTGCGTATTACTCCTAACCTGACGCTCACCTACGGCCTATCCTATGGTTGGCAGACCGCACCTAAGGAAAAGCTAAACCGGCAGACGTTGGTAGTAGACACGACCAACAACCAGTCATTAACCGGCCCCGAATACATCGCTGCGAAGGAGGCGGCTGCGCTGCAAGGCAAGACCTATAACCCAACGCTAGGATTCGAGCCGGTGAAGTCGGCCGGACGCAACGTGTTCAATATTGATTGGGGCGATGTGGCTCCCCGTGCGTCACTGGCTTGGACGCCGAGTTTCGATTCTGGATTCTTGCACCGCATGACCGGAAATCGGAAAACGGTCATCCGCGGGGGATTTGGTATTGTCTACGACCGCATCAATACAGTTCAGAGCGTAATAATCCCGATGTTGGGAGTTGGCTTTGCGCAAACGATCAGCGTTGGCGCTCCCTTATGCAACGCCTCCGGCACACCAGGAAGTGGCTGCAATGCGGCTGCAGGTACAGGCAGCCCGGGAGCCGCATCATTCCGTGTCGGCGTGGATGGAAACCTACCGGTACCGACTGTCCCCGCAGTGAGCATACCTGTTGTGCCGAGCACACCATTCGGCGAGCTGTTCAGTTTCCAAGATGACCCAAATACCAAGATCGGACGAAGCCGGGCGGGTGATTTAACGATTCAGCGCGAAATCCCAGGAAACATGATTGTGGAGATTGGCTGGACGGGACGGTGGTCAGACAGACTGCCACAAGGCGTGAATTTCAACTCCGCTCCGTACTTCTTTGTTGACACAGCATCGAAACAGACGTTTGCACAAGCCTATGACGCGGTGGCGGCGGCGCTCGCGGCCGGACAGACGCCGGCAGCCCAACCTTTCTTTGAGAATCAACTTGCAGGCTTGATTGGTTCGGCTTGCGCGGGTAGTTCGACCGCCACGACCGCCACGCAATTCTTGGCGAACGCCGCAGCTTCGAACTTCACCGGCGGGCTGGTGAGCTCACTCTTTTCAGTGATGGATGGCCGGCGGACCTGCCTTGGACTGACGACATTCCAAAACCGGCAGCTATTTGACCTCCATATGCGGACGTACATCGGCAAGTCGAACTACAACGGGTTAATCGCGACCCTACGGAAGCGGACATCTCACGGGTTAACGTTCGATGCAACCTACACTTTCTCTAAGACGCTGGATCAGAACATCTCAAACCAGAACCAGGCAGGAATCTATTCAAACAGTTACTTCCCGAATGTCGATTACGGGCCGTCTCTGTTCGATCGTACGCATATCTTCAATTTCTCTTATGTGTACAATCTGCCGCTGGGCAAGGGACACCTATTCGGCGGGGGTTCTTGGACCAGCCGTCTGCTGGGCGGATGGTATACGTCGGGGATCTTCTCGGCGTTTAGCGGACTTCCACTTTTCGTGACCGAGAGTAGCCAGGTCTGGGGTGGGGGCAGTATCTTCGGATTTGCCGTAGGCATGATCCCAACGGTGAACCCGAGCTCATTCGGCAATTCCGTGCACGGTGGCGTAACCGGCTCAAACGGAATCGGCACATCTGGCAACCCCGTCAATAAGGGCACAGGGCTCAACCTATTCGCTGATCCGGCCACTGTGTTCGGCGACTTCCGAAACGTGCAGATCAGCAAAGACGGAAGCACGGGCCGGGCAAACCCAATTCACGGGCTGCCGTTCTGGAACTTGGACTCATCATTAGGTAAGAAGACCGCACTGACCGAGCGGGTGTCGTTCAGGATCACGGCCGACTTCTTCAACATCTTTAATCACGTGAACTTCGTTGATCCGACACTCAGCCTTACACAAAAGGCTAGCTTCGGCGTGATCTCAACGCAGTTAGTACCAACCAATCGGGACAACACGCTCGCCGACGGGAGCCGCTGGATACAGCTCGGCTTACGCTTCGAATTCTAGGCCAGGCAATTCAGTTCTCGGCCCTACTGCCTCGGTGACAAATAACTCATCCACGGGTATTCGGCTTAGGCACCAGAGTCTTGTAGGCCTTACCGCACCAGTGACGATCCAGGGCAATGGAGGCGTGAACATCGCGTGCGATTCCACTTCCCTGGCGTACGGTCAGCTTGCCGGTATCACAGGTGTTCAGTGCGAGGAATGAACAGTGCTCCGACGCTCGCTACGACCTGACGTCGGCCCCGGCAAAAACGGATGACCATGTCAAGTTCCGACCAGGAAGCACGCTCGAAGAGTTTCGGGTAATCACTATTCATCTACAGGTCGTCCAGTCAATGGAGTGGTGCAGTATGAAGCGTAAGTTGACCGCCTCAGGCACTCAAAGTTTGTCGGACTGCGTGAGGACAAAGACGCTCGTGGGGTGGTCAAAGAGCAACGCTAGCCGTCGTAAAGCGGCCGGCACCCGGCTTAGCTTTCTTTCGAGGTAGATCGATTATTTGCGCTGGTCAGGGCTTTTTATTGTCCTTGTTCCCTTTTCCTGGATTCTCGCGCTGGACTTCGTGTCCCTTGTTTCCGTGGGACTCCGACGCATGTGCATCCTTGCCGTGCGACGGCTCCTGATGCGTGTCGCGCGCGTTGCTGGTATGCGGGTTGTCGGTCCGAGCCGGTTCACGCTCTCGATTCGCTGTTCCGCTCGGACGGTCATTGCGGTTCGCATTTCTCGCGGCCGCATCTCTTCCAGGACGATCGTCATGATGCTCCACCGGTCCGTGCCCGTTTGGCCGATTGTCCCTCGCTTCTCGAGCTGTTACCACATCGCGCCCTTTGAACTCTCCGGGCCGTCCGCTGGCAGCAACCGCCGGACGTCCGTGATTTTCAGAGGCCCATTGCCTGCGATCGGCGCGAGCGGCGTGTTCATGTTCGATCTGCTCTCGCCGCGCTTCGAAGTGATGTTCGTGTTCCGCAATCCTTTCGCGCTCGCTTGCGCGCACCTGGATCCCGTGCGGGCCGCCATTGAAGCTGACACGATTGACGTTGTTCACTACCACCGTGCGGTTGTACGTGTTGTGAATCACCGTGACGTTGACGTTGGTCACCGCGCGATTGTAGACAAACTCTCTGCCACGCCATTCGCCGCCCCAGAAACCAACGCCCGTGTAGCCGTACCCATAATTGATACCGCCATAAAAGCCGACGTGCGGCCCCCAGTAGCCGGCGCGCCATACATAAACACCTTCCGCGAAGCCCCAATAACCCGGCGTCCACAGGAGACCAGGCTCCGGCGCCATTACCCACGTTCCCGGCACCCAATAATATCCTTCGTCTTCGTAAGCCCAGTATCCGGGAGTCCAGATGTAGCCTGGCCCTGGGCAGATTGGCTGGGCATACACCGGGAGAACCGGCGGTCCTACCCGGACCGAGACGCCCACAGCAATTTGTGCCTGGGACGTGGCAGGCACGGCCAGCATCGCACCAACCAGCAGCAGCAATCCCAGCGACGTAATAATTCGCATGATCCTCACCTCTATTAATAGTGCAGCTTTTAGCCTGTTTGCTTAACCCCTGAGCGCGCAAAATCGGCCTTAGCTCTGCTATCCCTATCAACCCATTATGGCCAGAAAAGTCGTGCTGCGGGTCGGCTACGTGCTATCTATACGCCTTATACGTAACGAGATCTCTGTGCCGCGTGAGATTAGGATTCAGTGATAAATGAATTGAAGTGTGGCGTGCTTCCTGAATTCGTCGTAAAACAGTTCGTACCCGCCGATGCCGTAGCGATTGATGGAAAAGAGAAGCTCGGATTTTCCGTCACGGTGGTAGTCGCACGCATCAACAAGCCGCATTCCGGAGTCCAAGAATCTGATTGCTCCGGTAGGGTTCAACCACGCAAAACTCAAACAGACCCTGAATCGAATAGAGCGGCTTCACCAACTTGCATCTTGGCGGTACGACAACCGCTCCCATTATTGCGAATTGGTGGGATGGTATTGCCGCGAACATTTTGAAGAGATCAAGAAAGACCACGAAGGCTGGACTGATGAAGAGGGCAGGCTTGTCCCAGTTGTACTGGCCCCAAGAACCGCTTTCTCCGTAAATTGATTTCTCACGCTCCGCGGCGTATGGCGCCACGTCCCGATACCCATTCCCGACCAAAATCCCTTTGTGATCCCGACCCTGTTCGACCTCAGAATGAACATAGTCGAGCAACTGCAGGCAGAGAGCCACAGCATCCGCAAGGCACACACCATACGCAAGGAACCATCACAAATCCGCAGAGCCTACGCCACCTTTGCTTGGTTTGACGGAAGCTACGGCGAATACAGGCGGAATGTCCGCCGTGTTTTGGGTCTGCGATTCAGCAGGCTTTTTCGACAGGCGTACGGAGTCGAAGACAATCAAATCTCCGGAGCTGACAGATTTACGGCGATTTGGTCCTTAACATGAATTCGGCTGAGAATTGAAAGTCCCAGTCAGGGCTGAGCTTG
>WNGH01019466.1_pt1 | contig 15114 bp, 15 predicted proteins | sample 5400631 | NCBI WGS metagenome assembly WNGH01 (sample SAMN13153373, study PRJNA577476) | soil metagenome | isolation source: 115 cm soil or saprolite under Garry oak tree replicate 1 | place: USA:California | collected 2016-06-15
GACGGCTGCGGCAGAGCGAAATGTCAAGCTTGGTACCTACGCCTATGCGATGTGGCAGAAGCTTCGTCGGGGTGGGCACCGTAGTCGCTACCGGCTGAGGAAACAAACGGTCGAGCCTGTGTTCGGTCAGGTCAAGCAAGGGCGAGGATTTCGCCAGTTTCTGTTGCGTGGACTCCGCAAGGTCGCCGGCGAGTGGTCGCTGATATGCACAGCGCATAATCTTTTGAAGCTGGCGGCTGCCCGGAGTTAGCCGACCGCGGCTCGATTCCGCCTGCAACCAACGACCGAAAGCGCCTTCACAGACTTTCGCAATTGATTTCACGGTTCTTATAGTTGATGCGTAATGAAAAAAAGAACTCAAACCGAGTTTCAGCTCCCCTCAGCGCGATTACTCAGACAGGCTCCTAGGACCGTCCGCTTCACGGCTTTGGTTCTCGAGGAGAAGACGCCCACGGCGGATATGTACTCAAGCTCCCGTTGTTCGCGCACGCAGCGCAACAACAAACCGCCCCGACTCATGTCGCCAAGGCCGATGAAGTCGGCGGGAACTCGCAGTCGATCGCCAAGGACACGAGTTAAAATGTCCAGGTATTTGCCGCTCGCAATGCTGCCCAAAAGGATGATTTCACAGTCGGGACCGACATCGGCGGCAAGTGTTCGCGCTGTTCTCAGAAGCGAACGCCGGTAGAGCTGGTGTTTTTTGTGGATCGGCACCCGCGCAAATCCCCGGAGCCTTGAGAGCCGGACCGCTGTATCATGCGGAAGCAGTCCTGCCGTGGGCGTGATGATCAGCACTCCGTGTCCGTTGGCCGGAGGACGGGCGAAGGCCCGAGCGTAGGCGAGCTTGCCGCGAAAATAAAGCGCGCTAAAAAAACTAAAGACTTCTCCTAACGGAACTCCTTCGGCGCCTCGGAGGCGCAAGGCGAGATCCGATCGTGCGCTTTTCTTGAGAACCCACTGTGCTCGCACGCCGTTGCAATTCGCCGGTGAAAGAAGAAAGACGCGGTTCATGGATGGACCGCTTTCATAAAATCATCCGCATTTCGGGTATTCAAGACCTCACCGCGCGAAAGCCAACCGCGCCGCGCCATAAAAACGCCATAGCGCAAGTTAGCCAGGTTTTTAGTGGAATGGGCGTCGGTGGAAATGATGAACTTGATACGGCGTTGCCGCGCCGCCCGAATCCAGCGCGGTTCCAGGTCGAGCCGCCGCGGATCGCCATTGACTTCAATGGCCGCTGCCGATTCGGCGACGGCGTCCAAAATTTCTTCCATGTGGCATTCGAGCGGAGGCCGCGACAGGATCAGCCTTCCGAGGGGATGGCCCCAGATTTTGAAGAACGGCGACTTTATTGCTCCCAGAATACGGCGGGTCATCTGATCGATATCCATCTTCGCCCTCACGTGAATGCTCGCGATGATGATGTCAAACTGTTCGAGAATCGGATCGGGGTAGTCCAACGAGCCGTCTTGGAGAATGTCGGATTCGGTCCCTTTGAGAAGCCGGATGCTCACCTTTTCTTGCACCCTGGCTATTTCCTCCCACTGTAACTTCAACCGGTCCGTTTTCACGCCCCTTGCATAAAAGGCGCTGGGCGAGTGATCGGTGATGGTGAGATACTTCATGCCGATGGCCTCGGCCGCCAAGGCCATCTCTTCTATGGTGTTTTTTCCGTCAGAGTAGACCGTATGACAGTGTGTCATTCCCTGAACGTCTTCGGGTGTGACTAGAATCGGAAGCGCCCCGGACAAAGCGGCCTCGATCTCGCCTTCGTCCTCGCGCAGCTCCGGCGGAATGTATTGCATTCCCAGGCGCCGGTAAATTTCCTCTTCGTCTTTTACTCTGACCTTCGGCGAATTTTTGCGCAGGCTGTCGGCGCCGAACGAAATATTCTTCGAGCGCGCAAGCTCTCCCAGTTTAGCGATGTGCTTTGTAGATCCGGTCAAGTTGTGAAGCGCGGCGACGTAATCGTCCGGCGCCACGAGGGTGATCTCGGCATCCAGACCTCTGGCCAGACGTGCCTTACAGTATCTCCCGCTTCGTTCCAGAGACTGCAGGACAGCCGGATAGCGACTGAGATGATCCAAAACGGCTTCAGGCTCTTTGCTGGCAACGACGATTTGGATGCGGCGGATCGTCTCCTTCCGGCGCCGCAGGGAGCCGGCGATGTCCGCTTGCAAAACTGCGGGCAGGGTTTGAAGGTGCTGTAGCAGCCGCTCGCCTTCTTCGAGGGCGTGATTCAGTAGTGTCCACTCTTCACGTTTTTCCAACTTCGCAATCGTTTCGAGGATCTTGGTTTCGGCTTTTTCGCCGAAGCCCTTGACGTTTCTCACCAGACCTTTTTCACAGGCCGTTTTGAGATCCGCGACATTTTCGATTCGCAAGGCGCTATGGAGAGTGGTTATTTTTTTCAAGCTGAGGCCCGGAACAACACTGAGTTCGACAACGCCGGGCGACAACTCCTGGCGCAGTTGCTCCAGCACGGCGCTCCGGCCGGTGCGGTGAAGCTCTTCGATGGCAGCAGCAAGACCGGCGCCGACCCCGCTGATTTCCGTGAGGCGTCGATTTTGCACGAGCACGTCGAGGTCGCCGTCGAATGCCTCCAGGGCTGCAGCGGCGCGTTCGTAAGCCCGGGACTTAAACGGATTGTCACCTTTGACCTGCAGGAGCCGCCCGATCTCCCGCAGCGCAGCGGCGATGGAAAACCTATCATTCATGTAAATCGACGTAAGAAAGTCTCAATCTGATAAAGGCAAATATCTGAAAGAAATTATGGCACGTCTTGAACACAATATCGCCGGCTGCTGTTACCGGCAACAGGTCTACGGAACATGCTCCTCGCAAACTGGGCTTAAGTCATGTAACTTTTCGTGAAAACTCTTTCTCCGGAAAACCAGATCCTTCGTTTCAGTCAGGATGACAGACGAGGGAGTGAACCCGACGTTTCAAATGCAGGACAGTTTCGTTGAATGTCATGCTGAGCGCAGCGAAGCATCTCACGTATCGTTGCGCAAATGAACCACCCGAGGTTTGACAATCAATTTACTGTCGTCGCCTTTGACAGTCATGTGATGGCTAAACTATAGTCGCCTTGAAGAGATGAGAAAGGAGGGGTGATTAAATGATCGTGCTTAGTCCGGAAGGAAAAGCGCAGACCTCAGCGGCGCGGGTTGCCAGTTTGCCGCGATTCTCCGATCTGCGTGGTAAAGTTGTGGGATTGCTGGACAACAGCAAACCGAACGCGGATAAGCTGGAAGAACGCTTCGAGCAACTGCTGAGAGAAAGATTCGGCGTTGCCGGCGTCGTCAGGCGACGCAAGATCACGGCTCAGCAAGGAGCGCCGAAGCCTTATCTCGATCAGCTCGCTGCGCAAGCCGATTTCATTCTCAGCGGTCTCGGAGATTGAGGATCGTGCACGTCGTGGAGTATCCACGACTCCATAGAGTTGCAGAAGCGCGGCAGGTTTGCGGTCACGTTGATCACCCATGCGTTTGAAGCATTGGCGAAATCGGAACGCGAAGCGTTTGGCGCGCCGGATCATCCCGTATTAATCGTGCAGCATCCCATTGGCACGGTCAAATTGGACGAAGTGAACAAGCGCGCGGACTCCGCCTTCGATAAACTCGTCGAAACCTTGGTTGAGCCGCAGAAACGGCAAGCGGCTTCCGCGGGTTAGCATCGCTCGTGAGACCGGATTGTTGAAAACGAGGAGCATGCTTCGACGAGCTCAGCACGAACGGAAAATCGAAAGCCGATTGAGCTCATTCTCCGTTCACCGTGAGCCTATCGAAGGGCAATCTTTTTACAGGAAACAAAATGGAACAACAAGTACTGCAAGCCGAACGCTTTGAAGTCGAAGATGATCTTTGGGCAGTGAACGCCTTTTTCGAAGAAAAGGGCTGGACCGATGGGTTGCCGATTATTCCTCCAACGGAAGAGCGGGTTGGGCAGACGATCGCAGCGCTTAAGGGGAACCCGCAAGATGTCATCGGCGTTGTTCCGCCTCGTTGGGCACCGGCGAGTATTGAGAAGATCGCCATTAATGCGGTAATGGCCGGCTGTCTGCCGCAATATATGCCGGTCGTCATTGCAGCGGTGGAGGCTTTGACTGATCCCAAATTGAATCTGTACGCGCTGCAAGCGACCACGGGCGGACCGGCGATCATGCTCATCGTTAACGGTCCTATCCGAAAGCAACTCAACATCAACGGTGGCTCCAATGCGTTAGGGGAAGGCTGGCGCGCCAACGCGACGATCGGACGTTGTATTCGCCTGATCCAGCGGAACATCGGGGGCTCGTATCCAGGAACGACTTGCAAGGCGACGCTGGGATGGCCGGGAAAATACACACTTTGCATTGCAGAAAATGAAGAAGCGAGTCCATGGGAACCCTTCCACGTCGAGCGCGGCTTTGCTCGCGACCAGAGCACGGTTACGGCGATCAGCGCCGATAGCTCGGTTCGAGCTTCGGATCTGGACAGCACGACAGCTGAAGGCGTGCTGTCTAATTTCGCGCACCGGATGGAAGGACCTTCAGGGCCGGAAGCGATCATGGTGATTTGCCCGGAGCACGCGAGGATTATTGCCGGCGACGGCTTCAGCAAACAGGACGTGAAGAAGTTTGTCTGGGAAAGAGCGGTCTATCGGATGAAGGACCTGCCGGAGGAGACCTTTGAGCAAAGAGTAAAACGCCGGCCGGATTTAAAGCTGACGCGCGACAGTGTGATACCCCACGTCTGGGGACAGAGCACGCCGGAAGGCGGTTCGACCCGTTCGGTGACCAAAGCGATCCGGACTTAGTTGGCCGGTCAATTAGTCTCTAGGTACGTTCTGACCGTGAACGTAAGTCCGAGTTAAGTATCAGGCGCCAAAAAGCGACCAGTCGTCATTCCGGCCAACCCCGGCAAAAGCCGGGGCGAGCCGGAATCCAGGAATTTTGTAGGGAGAGCGATGTTGAGACTTAGACTGTTTACGATTGTTGGATTAATTGCAGTGACACTCACCGGCGTTGCGCACGCCCAAAGCCTACCGAAGATCCGCGTTGCCTATACCTCAATCGGGATCCAGTTTGATCCGGTTTACATCATGAAGGAGCTCGACCTGCCGCGTAAATACGGCGTGGATGCCGAAATTCTTTTTGTTCCGGTAAGCTCGCGAGCCATTCAGGCGGCGTTAGCGGGCGAGATTCAATTTATCACCAGCGGAGGTGTGGCGAATATCAACGCGAATGTGAATGGCGCCGACTTCGTCGGCTTGACGGCGACGCTCAACACCTTTGTGTTCAAAATCCTGGCGAGTCCCGAGCTGAAAAAGCCGGAGCAGTTAAAAGGCAAGAAGGTAGGAATTTCTCGTCTCGGGGGCGCCAGCGATTTTTCCATTCGCTATGCGCTAACTCACTGGGGCCTGGTTCCCGACAAAGACGTTGCCATTATCCAAGTCGGCGGCGAGCCGGAAGAGGTTATGGCGCTCCAAAACAAGGCCGTGGATGCAGTGATTCTATCGGAACCGTTTGCAACCGTTGCCACGCGGGCGGGGGCTTCTGTGCTTGCTGATTTAAGCCAGCTCGGTGTGCCTTACACCATGCATGGCTTCGGCGCACGAAAAAGCTTCATTCAGGCTAATCGGGACGTCGTCATCCGATTCATGAAGGCCTATCTCGAGGGTATCTATGTCTTCAAAACGAAAAAAAACGTTGCGTTGAACGTCTTAAAAAAATATACGCGGCTCGACGATCTGTCCCTGGTACAAGTGGCTTATGACGAGATGTCGCAGAGACTGATCCGTAGAGTTCCCTACCCGGACCGCGAAGGCATTCAGACCATCATAGATCAACTCGCCAAGACCCGGCCGCAAATGAAAAATCTCAACCCTGCCGACTTCATCGATCCATCGATCTTGAAAGAAATCGATGACAGCGGCTTCGTTAAAAAGCTCTACGGAAATTAGCGGTGACGGTTAATCCATAGGAGGAGCCAATTATGGTGATCGATGCCGATTCGCATGTCGAAGAGTCGCCGGCGATGTTCAGCTTTTTGGACAAAGAATTTTACCAGCGCCGGCCGTTGCCGGTGGGATTGGATAACGACACCGCTTATGGCAATTACAATGCCGTCTGGCTCATAGAAGGCGAGACCTATCCTAAGTTAGTCGGCAAAGGCGGGACGATTTTTCGCACGCCAACCCTCATGGACTCGGCCAAATTGAAGCGCGAGACGATCGGCGCGCAGGAAATGACCGATGTCGATGCCAGAGTCAAGGACATGGACCGGATGGGGATCGACACGCAGATCGTTTTCCCAACTCTTTTCTTGACCACGACCGCGGACGATCTGAAGCTCGAAGCGGCGCTGCTCCGCGCTTACAACAGTTTCCTGGGCGATCGCTGCGCCGCGTCCAAGGGCAGAATCCGGTTTGCCGCGTTGGTGCCGATCCGCAGCGTCGGTGAATCCATTAAAGAGCTGAAGCGGGCGACGAAGCTCGGGGCGGCCGCGGTCATGCTTCACGGCATGGCCTGGGATAAGCGTTTGGATGACGAGAGCCTTTTCCCATTCTACGAGGAAGCCGCTAGCTTGAATCTACCCGTCTGCATTCATCTCGGTTGGGGTTGCCCAGCCATAACCGAAGTCTTTGATGCCTCTACGAACTTTTACAGTGCGACTCTGCCAGTATTGATGGGTTTCCACAGCGTCATGACTTCGAGCGCATTGGAAGCCTTTCCAAAGCTACGATTCGGTTTTTTGGAGGCGGGCTGCGAGTGGGTACCGTTTCTAATTCGCCAAGTGAGGACGGACAACGCGCGGCGAAAAAACGTCAAAGATCCGGTTGAATACTGCAAAGCCGGTCGAGTCTTTGTCGCCTGCGAGGGAGACGAGAACATCAATACTGTCATCGATCTGATTGGAGAGGACTCTTTGGTTGTGGGCTCGGACTATCCGCACGGCGATCCTTCACGTCAGGAGGATATGGTCGGAGAATTCAAAGGAAGAAAAGATCTGTCGCCACGATTGGTGGAGAAGATCTTGTCGGACAATCCACGGAGGCTGTACGGACTCTAGAAAAAATTAGCGCCCTGTATGAGCTATGCACGCGGAGGAATTATTTATTTCGCGAGGAGGAATTAAACCATGGCAATCCTCAAGATGCTCGATCCAAGAGCGTCGTTGAATACCGAAGACCGGCCGCTGGTGCCGGGCTTGGATACCCTGGAAGCAAGAGTCATTGGGATCATCGATAACGGCCAGGCCAATTCGACGCCGATGTTTCAAGAATTGGCGAAGCTCCTGCAGGAAAAATACCGTCCCGCCGAAGTGCTCTTCAAAACCAAGCCGACCCACATGCAGGCCGCGCCCAAAGCGATCATGGAGGAATTCATCAGCCGGTGTGATGCCGTGATCACCGGTTTGGGCGCCTGAGGGTCGTGCACATCGTGGAGTGTCCACGACGCAATCGAACTTCAAAAACGCGGCAAGCCGACGGTGACCTTGTGTCAATCGATATTTATGGAGCTGGGCAGAACCGAGGCGAAGTTTTTCGGAATGGTTAACCTCCCGCTGGTCGAAATTCCCCACCATCCGATGGGAAGCTGACGCTGGGTGCCGCAGCAGGGAAGAATACACGGCCGTATCTGGGATGATAGGTCTGGAGAGATAGTCTCAATTAGTTTTTTTCGGCGCGGGTCCCTTCCCCCGCCTAGGGGGAAGGTCAGGATGGGGGAAGTGACGTGACGACAGCGATTACGAGAGCCCGAGAGCTGAGAAGTAATCCAACGAATGCTGAGCGAACTCTCTGGCGGCACCTGCGGTTGCGCCAGATTCACGGCCACAAATTTCGCCGGCAGCGACCCATCGGACCCTATATCATTGACTTTGTGTGTTTGGAAAAGAAAGTGGTGATCGAAGTGGACGGCGGACAACACAGCCGGAGAAATTCTTATGATGGGAAGCGGGATACTTGGTTGCGAGCAAAAGGGTTTAGGGTTCTTAGGTTTTGGGATCATGAGGTGCTAACACAAATCGATGATGTCAAAGAGTCTATCTGGCAAGCATTAAACACTCCCCCTCTTTGATTCTCCCCCGAAACGGGGGCGAAGGAGATTGAGGACACAGGCGCATAGTAACAATCGCTGGTGCCCCGAAGCGATTTGATCCCTTACCTTTCGGAGAGACTAAGAAGTATGAAGAATCTAACCTCCAACATCATCGAAGTCGACGATAGTTTAGAAGCTGCCAACGATTGGTTCTGCAGAGAAAAACTGAGCGATGGCTTGCCGATCGTGCCGCCGACGCCGGAGCGCGTTGGTAGGATGCTCGACGGAACCAGGCGCGATCCAGAGGAGGTAATTGGGGTCATTCCACCCAAATGGGCGCCGGCGACAATCGAGAAGATCGCGATCAACGCCGTGATGGCCGGCTGTCTGCCGGAATATCTGCCCGTCGTTGTCGCCGCAGTGGAGGCAATCTGCGAACCGCGATTCAATCTCTATGGCGTGCAAGCAACCACCGGCTACGTCGGGCCGGCGTTGCTCGTCAATGGTCCAGTCCGCAAGCAGCTCGAAATCAACTGTGACGCCGGTGTCTTCGGACCCGGCTATCGCGCCAATGCCACGATCGGACGGACGATCCGCTTGATTCTCATCACCGTCGGTGGAGGATTTCCGGGCGATACGGATCGTTCGACGTTCGGCTGGCCCGGGAAATACACCATGTGCTTCGGTGAAAATCAGGAGAAAAGCCCGTGGGAGCCGTATCACGTCGAGATGGGGTTCAAAGCCGATGAGAGCACAGTTACGCGCTTTCGTCGCTTGCCGAGGTGCTCGCCATGCATCACGGCGTGAGTCACATCGATGTCGGCAGCTTTGGCGGAGGAACGCCGCTCGTGGCGTTGGGCGTCGAAGACGCGGAGATCATGGCGCGGGACGGAATCACCAAGGCGCAGGTGAAACAATATCTCTGGGAGCATGCGTCGGTGCCGTTCGCAAATATTCCGGCTCGACGCAAAGGCCACAAGAGCGACGAGGAACTCTTAAGGGAATCGCCTAACGTGACGCCGGACGGAATCGTACATCTCTCCACCACGCCCGAAGATATTATGGTCGTTGTGTTGGGTGGCAAGCATCGCCACTCGGTTTTTCTGCCGATGTGGACCGGGCGGAATACATTGTCGGTGATCAAACCGATTCGCTGAAGAACTGGAGTGATGGAGTAATGGGGGATGGAGGATTGGAGTAATGGAGTGGTGGGAGGAAGGTAGTCCGTGAATGTTGTAAGAGCGACGACTCGGCCAGGTTCGATTTTGAGACTCTTGATATTCGCTGTTCTTGTCGGTTCGCCTTGCTTCGCGCAGGAAAAAGTCCGCTTTCCGATCGGCGAGTCCTCGAAAACTCTGAGCTACGGCCCGCTCTGGATCGCGAGCAAGATGGGGTTTTTCGAGCGGGAAGGGTTGGATGTCCCGATCATCACCATGCGCGGCTCGCCTCTGACCATTCAAGCGCTGACGGCTGATTCCATCTACGTTGCCAACGCGACGGTCGACACACTCATCGCTGCCTATGAGAAGGGCGCGGATATTACCATGATCGGCGGGCTGATCAACGGCCTCGGCTTGAGCATGATCGGCGGCAAGCCATACAAGACCTATGCTGATCTTCGTGGCACCACGATCGGGACGCAAACGCTGACGTCAGGAACCGGCTTTGCTTTGCGACTGGTGCTCAAGGCTCATGGGCTTGAATATCCGCGCGATTACAAACTTCTCAACATCGGCGGCGCTTCCGATCGCTATCAGGCGCTGACATCCGGGCAGATTTCATCAGCGCCGGTCGGCGTGCCACTCGATCTGGTGGCTAAGCAGCAGGGTTTCAACATCATCGGTTATTTCGCCGATGATCAGCCCAATTTTCAGTTCAACGTCTACATCGTCAAACGATCCTGGGCGGAGAAAAACCGCACGCTGGTGGTGCGCTTCATGAAGACGATGGTCGCGACGATGCGCTGGATGATGGACAATCGCAAGACGGCTTGCGCCTATCTTTCGAAAGAGATGACGATCAGCATCGAGCATTGTCGCTATGCCGCTGATTATAACTGGAAAAACCGCATCTGGGATCGCAACGCCGATCTGAACGTCGAAGGCGTGCGCACGGTTATCAAGATCACCGCTGAACAAGGTATTCTCAAGGAGCCCTTACCGCAGCCTTCGAAGTATATCGACTCAAGCTATCTCAAGCAGGCGTTGGCGGAACTAGCCAAAAAATAGTTTGGTGAATTGCTCGTGAGGCGACTAGACCGCGTATATTTGCTTGCCACTCTGGCTATCGGGCTGGTTACCTCTTCCGCTCACGCTCAAGACAAAATCCGCGTTGGACTGAGTTCCGTGAGCGCTCTTCACGGCGCCTTGTGGGTGCCCGAGCAGAGAGGCATCTTCAGGAGGCAGGGACTCGATACCGAAGTCATTGTGGTGGGCGGCGCCGGCACGACGGGAGTCAGCGCGCTATTGGCCGGCGATATCCAATATGTCAGCGCCGCCGGCGATGCGATTGTGAGTTCCAATTCGCGGGGCGGCGATACCGTCATGATTGCGAGCGTGATTAACAAAGGACTGCAACGGATCATAGTAAAGCCGGACATCAAAACCCAGGCGGATCTGAAAGGCAAAAGAGTAGGGGTTACGCGCGTCGGCGCGGTGTCGCACACGGTGCTGCTCATGATTCTACGTCGGTGGGGTTTGACGGAGCGGGACGTGCAAGTCGTCCAGCTTGGATCATCACCGAACATGGTCGCGAGCCTGGAAAAAGGCGGGATTGAAGGAGCGGTATTGACGATCCCTTCGATGTTTGTCGCAGAAGATCTAGGTTATCGTGTGCTCGTGGACCTGGCGGACACGGATATTTACTATCTCCAGACGATGCTGGCGACGACACGCTCTTATATCCGGGCCAATCGGGAGAAGACGCTAAGATTTCTTCGCGGCTTCGTCGAGGGTATCGCTTACTTCAAGCAGAATAGGCGGGAGAGTCTCGAAATTCTGTCCAAGAAGTTGCGTATCTCCGCCGCCCAGGAACGCAACCTCGAAAGGTCCTACGATCTCCTGGCGACAAAATATTATGAGCAGACGCCGTATCCATCGTTGAGGGGCGTAGAAACCGTGCTCGGGTTTTTGGAGAAAGACAACCCGAAAGCCAAAGGCGCGGATCCGAAGTCCTTCGTCGATGAGAGCCTGCTCCGGGAGATCGAGACCAGCGGGTTCGTTAAAGCGCTTTACCGAGGTTAGAGGAAGTTGATAAAAGGATCTAAGCCTAGTAAGAACTCGGTGATCGTCAAGAAATCAAAGTATATAGAGAGACAAAAGGAGGAAGGCAAATGGCAGAAGTAAAAGAATTTAAGACGGTAAAGGTGGAAAAAGAAGACGGGATCACGTGGGTCATTCTCAATCGGCCCGAGAAAAGAAACGCGATGAATCCGCAGCTTCACTACGATATGCTCGACGCGCTGACGGAGATCGAAGTCGACAAGGACACCAAGGTAGTTGTTATCACCGGAGCGGGGCCGAGCTGGTGTGCGGGGCAGGATTTGCGCGAGTATTTCCGCGGAACGGACGATAATCCCGTGGAAAGGCGCAAGGCGAGCTGGGCTTCTCAGGAGTGGCGCTGGCGCCGGCTGTTCACCTTCCCCAAGCCGACCATCGCGATGGTCAACGGATTCTGTTTTGGTGGTGCTTTCACGCCGCTGATCGCCTGCGACTTTGCGATTGCGGCGGAGGACGCGCTCTTCGGCTTGAGCGAGATCAACTGGGGCATCTTCCCGGGCGGATTGGTGAGCCGGGTTTTGGCCGATGCGATGTGCTATCGCGACGCGTTGTACTACATCATGACGGGCGATCCATTCGACGGCAAGAAAGCCGCGGAGATGAAGCTAATCAACTATGCCGTGCCGAAAGAGAAGCTGCGCGAAGAGACCATCAAGCTCGCAAAGAAGTTGATGGAAAAAAATCCGCAGGTTCTCAGAGCCGCCAAGGAAGTCTACAAGTATTGCCGCGACATGGACTACAACCAGGCTGAGGACTACATGGGCGCTAAAGGCGTCGCACTGCGCGCTACGGATCCTGAGAAAGGCCGCGAAGAAGGAATGAAGCAGTTCCTCGATCAGAAGACCTACCGGCCGGGGTTGGGTGCGTACAATCGGGCCGCGAAGTAGAAGGGAAACAGAGGTCCGAAGTCAGAGGTCAGATTGCAGAAGACAGAAAACCGGTTAGGATATTCTTTCTGATTTCCGATCTCTGACTTCCGACCTCTGGCTTCTGGTGCAAACTATGGATTTTAATCTGCCCGAAGAGCTTCAGCTACTTAAAGAGACGGTTCGAAAATTCGTCGATAAAGAGCTGATTCCGATCGAGCGGGAGTGCCGCCCGGAGGGCGAGGATATGCCGGAGCGGTTTCTGAAGCCTCTGCAGGAGAAGGCGAAGGCCATCGGTCTTTGGTTGCTTGACGTACCGCAAGAATATGGCGGCGCCGGGCTCGATCTTCTCAGCCGCTGCGTGATCATGGAAGAGGTGGCGCGCACGGTCGCGCTGCCATTTCGTTACGCGACCGTGTTTGGACCCGAAGTCAGGCCGGTTCTATTCCATTGCAATGACGAACAGAAGGAGCGTTTCCTTTATCCGGTCATTCGCGGCGAGAAACGGATTTGCTTCGCCCAGACGGAGCCTGATGCGGGAAGCGATCCCGCGGGCATGAAGACGCGGGCTGTCAAAGACGGCGATCATTATATTGTCAATGGCACGAAGCGCTTTATTACCGGCGCGGCCCATGCCGATTATGCGCAGGTGATCGCCGTGACCGATCCGGAGAAGCGCGCGCGCGGCGGCGTGACCTGCTTTATCGTCGACATGAAGGCTCCCGGCGTGACTCTCGAGCGGCTGTGGCCGACGATGATGGGGGACGCGCCTGGTCAGATTCTCTTCGAGAATGTGCGCGTGCCGGCGGCGGACCTCATCGGCGGCGAAGGACAGGGCTTCTCCATCGCGCAGAAGTGGATTCAAGAAGGTCGCATCCGCGGCCACGGCGCCCGCCCCGTCGGCATCGCCCAGCGGGCAATGGACATGATGATCGAGTATTCTCAAGTGCGGACGACCTTCGGCCGTCCGCTCTCGGATCGCCAGGCGATCCAGTTCATGATCGCCGACTCGGCCATGGAGCTGCATGCTTGTCGCCTGATGGTTTATGAATGCGCTTGGCGGAGCGACCGCGGAGAGGACGTCAGGCACCTGTCGTATATGACCAAGATCATGTGCGCGGAAATGGCCAGCCGGGTCGTGGATCGCTCGATTCAAGTGCACGGCGGCATCGGCCTCACGCGCGATCTTCCGCTGGAATGGTGGTACCGCCAGGTCCGCAGCATTCGCATCACCGAAGGCACCCCGGAAGTCTTGCGTTGGCGTCTCGCGCAACACCTCATTCGCAATCACAAATCAGCATGAGCGAAGCCGCTGAATCAGCCGGTCTGTTGCAGGGCCATCGCGTCTTGGACCTGACTTCGGCCATGGGCGCGTTTTGCGGCAAGCTGCTCCGCGACCTAGGCATGGACGTTATTAAGGTCGAGCCGCCGGCCGGCGATGCGTTGCGGTCGGAGCCGCCGTTTGCAAAGGGACACGTCCATCGGGAAGGCAGTCTGTGTTTTGCCTATCTCAACGCGGCGAAGCGCGGCATCACCTTGGACATCACGAAGGAGAGCGGCCGGAAGTTATTGCTCGATTTGGTGGCGCGCTCCGACATCGTGGTCGAGAATTTTGAACCCGGCTATCTCGCCGCGCAAAATCTCAGTTATGAGCCATTGATAGAGCGGCAAAAGAAATTGATTTTGGTCTCCATCAGCGGTTTCGGCCAGGACGGACCCTACTCTCACTTCAAGACGCCGGATATCGTCGGCACGGCCATGGGTGGGTTGCTCTACATCAGCGGCGATCCAGAGATGGCGCCGTGCAATCCGCCGGAAACGCAATCTTATTATTATGCCAGTCTCTTCGCCGCTTACGGGGTAATGCTGGCGCTCTGGCAGCGGGAAACGCGCGGCATCGGCGCGTGGATCGATGCGTCGATTCAAGCGAGCATGGCGCTCCACGAGCACGTCGCCTTTAACTACTCGGCCGAAGGCCGGGTCATGAAGCGCGCTGGCAGCCAGCACCAGCACAATGCGCCGGCCAATCTTTTCAAGTGCAAGAACGGTTACATCTCGCTCTTCGTCACGCAGAATCACTGGCCGCTTCTACTCAAAGTCTGGGAAGATCATCCGCCTGACCTCGACGACCCGAAGTGGATCAACAGCAACCTGCGGCGCTCACACGCCGACTATATCAACGCGCAAGTGACTTCTTTCACTTCCCGGTTTTTGAAAGAAGACCTTGCCGAACTGATGCAGAAGCATGGCATCCCGGGGTTGCCGGTCAACTCGCCGACGGATTTCATGAAGGACCCGCATATCCAGACGCGCGGCTTCTTCCGCACCGTTGCGCACCCGGTGCTCGGATCGTTCCAGCAAGCGGGCAGTCCCTTTATGGTCGACGGTAAACGCTCCGCGCCATCGCCCGCACCGCTTTTGGGGCAGCACAACGACGAAGTGTTTTGCGGCGAGCTTGGGTTGGACAGGAGCGAGGTGCAAGCATTGGCGGTGGATGGGGTCATTTAGAGCAAGTTAAAGCGCAGAATGCAAAATGGATTGTAAAATTTTGGCAATGAAAGTCCGTCATTCCCGCATGCTTTTAGCGATGGTTCGACTAGGCTCACCACAGGCGAACTAGGACTGGACCCCCGATAAAAACATTCGGGGGTGACAACTCTGGGGTCTTCCGTTCGGCATTTTGCCATTTTCACTTTGAATTAATCCGAGAATTTTTTCACCATGCCTAGCCCTAACCAAATTCTCAAAGGTGTCCGAATTCTCGCCTTCACTACCGGCTATGCAGGTCCTTATGCGGGTCGGCTATTGGCCGGGTACGGCGCCGAAGTCATCAAGATCGAATCGCGCAAAGGCGGGCTCGATACTTTCCGCCACTACGGACAGCACAAAGATATCGACGCAGCGCCGCGGTTCATCGAGTGCAATCTGGGCGTTCGCTCTCTCG
>WNGH01007725.1_pt1 | contig 15112 bp, 12 predicted proteins | sample 5400631 | NCBI WGS metagenome assembly WNGH01 (sample SAMN13153373, study PRJNA577476) | soil metagenome | isolation source: 115 cm soil or saprolite under Garry oak tree replicate 1 | place: USA:California | collected 2016-06-15
AGGGCGGGTCATCGCGGGCCGCCTGCCAAAAAAACAAGGGGCTGGCGCAAGCCAGCCCCTATTTTCGTTTTTTGAGGTGCGCGGTGGGCGCGGATCAATCCAGCGCCGTCAGCGCAGTGCCGCTTACATCGGGCCGCAGCAGCTTTCGCGCTCCAGGCGGTAGCCGTTGAGGCGGGAATCGCCCTCATCGGCCTTCGCCTGCTTGGAAGTCAAGGCCGCGGCGGGACGCGCCTGCGCTTGCTTCATGGCAACAACCGCCACGGTGGTCTTATCTACGGTGGATTGCGCCTGCTTATCGGCCGCATAGGCGGAAACCGTCAAAAACGCACAACCCATCAGAGCAATCAAAGTACGCATGGTCAAGCTCCTTTTAAATACCGCAGTTAGTCCAGTAATCATCCAATCGAACCTAAATTCCTCGTCCCGTTGATCCTTGTCTGGGGGCCGTCACAAGCGACGGACATTTGCCGCTATTTCCCCCAAGTCGCCTTCAAGCTGCGAATCCCGGTCCGTTCACCCCACTATGAGCAAGACCAATGCCAGCAAGCGAGCGGGAATTTTTCACACCTGAGCGCAGGCACACCCCGGCGCTGCGCGCCGCCCCCTTCACAGGGGGGCAAAACCTAGGGGGCAAAATCAACCTCCAAAGGGGCAAAGCGGAAGGCGGGGAATTGCAGGCGGTGAGCGGGATTAGAGCGTGTACGCCAGGCCGAGTTTAAAGTCACTCATCGAGAACGGCAAAGACCTCTTCGCCCCGGACTTCGACCTTGTATGTCTTAAGCGCCTCGGTGCAGGGCGCGCCGGTGGCTTCGCCCGTGCGCACGTCGAACATGCCCCCGTGCCAGGCGCATTCGACCGTCTCGTCGAGGAGGTGGCCTTCTTCGCCGAGCGAGGCGCCGCCGTGCGTGCAGGTGTCGGCGGTGCAGTAAAAGCTGCCCTCGACGTTCCAGAGCGCGAGCGGCGGACGTCCCTCGATCTCTATTTTTTTTGCAGTGCCGGGCGCGAGCTCGGCGCGGGTGCAGAGTTTCAGTTTCATTCGGGTGCGCACAGAAGAAGAAGCGGTAAGTATACCCGCTCGAAAAACCCCCCGGCGCTGCGCGCCACCCCTTCACAGGGGGGCAAGAAGCCCCCTTGTCAAAGGGGGCCGACGCGCCGCAGGCGCGCGGGGGGATTTACCGATGCTTGTTCAGGAACGTGGCAATCGCGCGGTTGAACGCCGCCGGCTGCTCGAGGTTGGAGAGGTGCGAGGCCGAAGGAATGACCACCAGCTCCGATCGCGGCAGCGCCGCGTGAATCTCGCGCGCCATCGCGACCGGCGTGCCGGCATCCTGCTCGCCGACGATGACCAGCGCAGGGCAGGCGATCTCCTTCAGCCGCTGGGTCAGGTTGATCTTGGGGATCGCGTGGCAGCAGCCCGCATAGCCGGGGACGGGCGTCGCGCGGATCATCGCGCTCACCCGCGCCGTCACGTCGGGATGGCTCTTGCGAAACGGCTCGGTGAACCAGCGCCCGAGCGTGGACTCGACCAGCGCCTCCATGCCCCTGTCCTGCGCGGTCTTGATGCGGCCCTGCCACAGCGGCAGCGCCTCGGGCGCATAGCGGCTGGTAGTGTCGGCGAGCACCATGCTCGAGAACATCGCCGGAAACTTGAGCGCGAAGGTCTGGCCGATCATCCCGCCCATCGACAGACCGATCCAATGGCAGCGCTCGACGCCGAGCCCCTGCAGGAGGCCGTGCACGTCGTAGGCGAGCATGTCGAGCGTATATTCGCCTTCGGGCGCGTCGCTTTTTCCGTGGCCGCGGGTATCGAAGCGCAGCACTTTGAAATTGCGCCTGAGCAGCGCCGCCTGCTCGTCCCACATGGTCAGGTCGCAGGCGAGCGAGTGGCTCATCACGATCCACGGGCCGTTGCCTTCGACGGTGTAATTCAGCTCGATGCCGTTGGTTTTGAAATTCATGTTTTGCTCATTTCCGAAAGGTCCCTTCGCGGGAGAGAAAATCCTCATACGCCGCGGCGATGCCGGATTTTAGGTCGACGCGCGGCGCCCAGCCCAGCCTGTGAAGGCGGCTGATGTCGAGCTTCCTTCTCGGCGTCCCATCCGGCTTGGCGGTGTCGAATTCCAGAGCACCGCGAAATCCAATGACCGATGCCACCGTCCGTGCCAGGTTTGCAATGGTCTGATCTTCCCCACACCCCACATTGATCAACGGCATGCCGTTGGGACCCTGCAGCAGTTCGTGAAATGCGTCATCCGGAAGGTTCATCATCATGACGCAGGCATCCGCCAAGTCGTCGCTGTACAGGAATTCGCGTCGCGGCGAGCCGGTCCCCCAAATCACCACGCGATCGAGGTCGCGGGCTTTCGCCTCGTGCATCTTGCGAATGAGCGCGGGAAGCACATGCGAGTTCTCGAGATCGTAGTTATCTCCGGGCCCGTACAGGTTCGTCGGCATCACCGCCAAATACTTCGCGCCGTATTGCTGGTTGTAGCTGCGGCACATCTCGACGCCCGATATCTTTGCGATCGCGTATGCGCGGTTGGTGCCTTCCAATGGACCGGTCAGGAGATATTCCTCCTTGATCGGCTGCGGACATTCGCGGGGATAAATGCAAGCGGAACCCAGGAAAAGCAGCCGCTTGACGCCGATGCGCCACGCCTCGTGGATGACATTGGTTTGAATCGCGAGGTTTATCTGGATGAACTCCGCCGGATAGGTATTGTTCGCAAGAATTCCCCCGACTTTCGCGGCGGCGATGAGCACATACTCGGGTTTTTCGGATTTAAAGAACGCTTTCACTGCCGGCGCATCGGTCAAGTCGAGCTCGGCCTGGGACCGGGTAACGAGGTTCCGGTAGCCCCCCGCCCTCAGGCGCCGGAATATCGCCGATCCCGCGAGACCGAGGTGACCGGCGACATAGATGCGCGCATTCAAATCCATGTATGGGTTCCCGTCAAACGCCGCTACTCGTGGCGCGTATAGGCGTCGAAGCCGTGCTCTCTCGCCAGCTCGTCGCGTTGCGCTTCTTTCAGGTCCTCGCGGACCATTTCGGCGACCAGCTCGGGGAATCGCACCTTCGGCGTCCAGCCGAGCTCCTGCCGGGCCTTGCTTCCGTCGCCCAGCAAGCTGTCCACCTCGGTCGGCCGGAAATAACGCGGGTCGACGGCCACGACGCAGCGGCCTTTCTGGTCGAAGCCGCGTTCCTCCGTTCCCTTTCCCTTCCAGCTGAGGGCGATCTGGAGCTCCTTCGCCGCCGCGTTCACGAAATCCCGCACGCTGTGCTGCTCGCCCGAGGCGATCACAAAATCCTCGGGCTGGTCCCGCTGCAGCATCAGCCACTGCGCCTCGACGTAGTCGCGCGCGTGGCCCCAGTCGCGCCGCGCGTCGAGGTTTCCCAGATACAGGCAATCCTGCAGCCCCAGCTTGATGCGCGTGAGCGCGCGGGTGATCTTGCGGGACACGAAGGTCTCGCCGCGGATCGGCGATTCGTGGTTGAAGAGGATGCCGTTGCACGCGAAAAGCCCGTAGGCCTCGCGATAGTTGACGGTGATCCAGTACGCGTAGAGCTTGGCGACCCCGTAAGGCGAGCGCGGATAGAACGGCGTTTTTTCCGACTGGGGCGATTCCCGCGCGAGTCCATAGAGCTCGGAGGTCGAGGCCTGGTAATACCGGGTTTTGTCCTTGAGGCCGAGAATCCGGATCGCCTCGAGCAGGCGCAGCGCCCCGAGCGCGTCCGCGTCCGCCGTGTATTCGGGCTCCTCGAACGACACCGCCACGTGGCTCTGCGCGGCGAGGTTGTAGATTTCATCCGGCCGCACCTGCTGCGTGATGTGGACGAGGCTGCTCGAATCGGTCATGTCGCCGTGGTGCAGGAAGAACCGCCGGCTCGACACGTGCGGTTCCTGATAGAGGTGATCGATCCGGGCGGTGTTGAAGAGCGAGGTGCGCCGCTTGATCCCGTGCACGACGTAGCCCTTGTTCAGGAGGAACTCCGCCAGATAGGCGCCGTCCTGGCCGGTGATCCCGGTGATCAGTGCGACTTTGTTCATGATGTCGGGTATTGTAGCGTGCGCCGCATACCCCCTTGTCAAAGGGGGTCGCCGCGGAGCGGCGGGGGGATTTCAAGCTTTAAGCAAATCCTCCGAGTCAAGCTGCGCGTCGGATACGCGTTCGCCTTGAACTGCGAATCAGACCTTTCGACACGACTTTGCGTAGTTCATCGTTTATGCGGGTTTGATAGCCACGACCCTGCGCTTTGAAAAAAGCAATGACGTCGGCGTCCAGGCGAACGGTTGTGAGCAGCTTGGTCGGCGCCTTTTGAGGGCCGCGTCCGCGCCTGATGATCGGCGGCCCAAGCATCTTCTCGGACCACGGAGGATTATCCGGATCAATGCGTTTATTGACAGAGGAGCGAGCTAGACACACTGTCCCTACAGCAGCTCTAAGCCGAACACCTTGCATGCCGTTCTTATGCCATCGTCCAGCGAAGCAATCGGGCGTGCCAGTCGGCGCGCAAGCTCAAAGTAGACCGCGTCGTACCCTTGCAGATGGAGCGCTGGCTGATATCCACGACGGTCGCTGCGTCAATTTCAATTGCCAGCGTTTCCGGCTGGAGTCTCCGAATGAGATGCTGGGATGCCCGGAGTTTTGCCGCGGATATCCGCTTGTCACGCTTCGCCGCGATAAGAACGCTGCCCAGCTCGTAGTGCCATAGGTCGGGAACCAGAGGAGCAAGTTCTCCCTTGCCGATTCGTTCCAGGATGCCACTGGCGTACCGAAATCCGGGGCCACCCCCGGGTAAGAACCACTCGACCGCTACGCTCGCGTCTAGAACAAAGCGCTCAGCGGGCATATCGCATTGAGCGAATTTCCTTGAGGTATCTGCGACCGGCCTTTCCGCCGCGTGCACGCCGCGCACGCTGTAAGGACCTCAACAACTGCAATGCTGCCCGCCGGCAAGACGAGCGGACGCTCGGGGGCGTGGGCCGGAGACATAGACACCGGGGGCCAACGAAATCCTGAGGAGTTTGTCTGGCGCGTTCATGTTCGCTGGTCGGCTCGCATTGCATTATATATGGTAGAAATGGGACCTCCGCTTCGATTCGGTGCGAACTGGGATATCAACGCTCGCGCAAACCCCCCGGCGCTGCGCGCCGCCCCCCTTCACAGGGGGGCGAAACAGACCCCCTTGTCAAAGGGGGTCGCCGCGAAGCGGCGGGGGGATTTTCTTCTCCTCTATTGGACTCCCCAAAACAATGGGTATAAGATTCAACGCCCTGCTGGTCACTCCTGCAGATAATTCGCAAGTTCCTGTTCAGTTTTTTTGAAACGGATCTTTATATGCGGACAGCTTTTCGCTTTTTCGTAATCGGCCTCGGCATCCTGCTCGGCGCGCCCGCCTGGGCGCAGATGGAATCCACTCAACAACAAACCACGACCGCGCCCGCTCCCGCCATAACCCAGGAACTCGCTCCGATGATCCCGAGCCCCCAGGACATCCGCGGCCCGCTCAACACGATCGCCAACCGGCCGCGCGCGGTGACAGGCGCCGGCCAGACCGGCCTCATCCCCGGCGCGCGCACGCCTTTCCCCGGAACCGACCTCCAGCTGCGAATCCAGGAATTCGAGTTCCAGCAACTGCAACAGGACCTGCAAGCCGAGCAGAGGGAGCGCAACGAATTCCAGCAGTTCGTCATGCAATCCACCGGCCGCGACCTGCCGATCTTCGGCGCGAACCTCTTCCGCACCGTGCCGAGCACCTTCGCTCCGGTCGAGAACATCCCGGTCATGCCCGACTACGTCATCGGGCCCGGCGACGAGATCCAGATCCGCGCCTGGGGCCAGATCGACGTCGATTTCAACGCGGTGGTCGAGCGCGACGGCACGATCAGCGTGCCCAAGGTGGGCGTGATCAACGTCGCGGGAATCAAGGCGAACGACCTGCCCGCGTACCTCAAGACGGTTTTCCGCAGGACCTTCCGGAACTTCGAGCTGACCGCGACGCTCGGCAAGCTGCGCTCGATCCAGATCTTCGTCGTCGGTCAGGCGAAGCGGCCCGGCACCTACACCGTGAGCTCGCTCTCGACGCTCGTGACCGCGCTGTTCGCTGCCGGCGGGCCGTCCAGCAAGGGCTCGATGCGCAGCATCCAGTTGAAGCGCGCGAACCGCGTCGTCACCGATTTCGACCTGTACGATCTGATCCTCTCGGGGGACAAGTCGAAGGACGCGCCGCTCCTGCCGGGCGACGTGATCTACATCGCGCCGGTCGGGCAGCTCGTCGCGGTCACCGGCAGCGTCAACGTGCCGGCCGTGTACGAGCTGAAGCAGAACACCGTGCTCTTCGACCTCATCCGCTGGGCGGGCGGCCTCGCGACAACCGCGGCGGGACAGAAGGCGACCGTCGAGCGGATCGAAGACCACAAGGCCCGCACCGTCGAGGAATTCGCGCTCGACATGAGCGGGCTCTCGCGCGCGATTCGCGACGGCGACCTCGTCACCGTGTATTCGCTCGTGCCGCGCTTCGAGAACGTCGTGACCCTGCGGGGCGACGTCGCCCAGCCGGGCCGCTTTCCCTGGCGCGAGGGCCTGCGCGTGCGAGATCTCATTCCGGACCGGGAAGCGCTGCTCTCGCGCGACTATTGGCTGAAGCGCAATCAGGTCGTGGGGCTGGACGACAACGTCTCCGCCATCCTCAGGCAGCAGGCCGCGACCGGAACGCGGCTCACCGTCGAGGACCTCAACCAGAAGCGCAAACGGGACGGCGATTCCGACGCCACTGTGGGGGAGAGCATTCGCCGGTCGCAGACGGAATCCGAGGCGGCGAAATTCCTCGATCCGAACCAGACTTCGAGCGCGGTGCAGCTTACCCGTATTCAGGATGTGAGCAAAAGCAACCTGGAGGCGGCCAAGGCCGACGCCGTGCGGCTCGTCAACCAGATCAAGCCCTCGCAGCGCGAGGTCAACTGGGACTACGCGGTGGTCGAGCGCCTGAACCGCGACGATCTGACCACCTCCCTCGTCCCCTTCAATCTGGGCAAGGCGGTGATCGAGGGCGATCCGGCGCACAACGTCCTCCTGCAGCCGGGAGACATCGTCACCGTCTTCTCGAAGGAAGACATCCGGGTTCCGATCTCCAGGCAGACGCAGTACATCCGCCTGGAGGGCGAGTTCAACAGCTCCGGCGTGCACCAGATCATGCCCGGGGAAACCCTGCGGCAGCTCGTCGCCCGCGTCGGCGGGCTCTCGCCGAACGCGTATCTTTTCGGCGCCCAGTTCACGCGGGAATCGACCCGCCTGCAGCAGGAAAAAACCCTCGAAGAGGCGCTCAACCGCCTGGAGCGCGACATCCAGCGCTTCAACGCCCTGCGCTCGCAGAACGTGACTTCCCCCGAGGACGCCGCCTCGCTCAAGCAGCAGGTGGAAAACCAGCAGAGCCTGCTTGCGCGCCTGCGCCAGATCCGGCCGGTGGGCCGCGTCGTGCTCGAGCTGCCGGAGAACGCGCAGGCGAAGGATCTTCCCGATCTGGCCCTCGAGGACGGCGACCGCTTCTTGATCCCGCCCCAGCCCTCGATGGTCAGCGTGTTCGGCTCGGTGTACACCGAAAGCTCGTTCATCTACAAGCCCGACAAGCGCGTCGAGGACTACCTCACCCAGGCGGGCGGACCGACCAAAGGCGCCGACGAAGGCAGCATCTATGTCCTGCGCGCCGACGGCTCGGTGAAGAGCACGCGGCAGGAAGGATTCTTCACCGCCTCGCTGGAGCGCGCCCGCCTCATGCCGGGGGACAGCATCGTCGTGCCGGAAGAGCTCGACCGCACCACGATCACCCGGGCGCTCAAGGACATCTCGCAGATCTTCTACCAGTTCGGCCTGGGCGCGGCTGCGATCAAAGTCATCCGGCAATAGCTATACCCCCTTGTCAAAGGGGGTCGCCGCGAAGCGGCGGGGGGATTTAGCGATGTCACTACAGGCTGGGACTATTTTTGCAATATCCTCTTAGTCCATTCCCCGGAAATGTCCTGATTTCCCATGCCTGAGCAAGCCAATCTCGAGAACGCCAAGGACACTTCGTCAGCCGCCGATGACGACGAAGTCAGCCTGCTCGACCTCCTCATCGTTCTCGCCAAGCACAAACGGATTGTGTTGGGCCTTCCCGCGATTGCGGCAATTGTCGCCGCCGTCATTAGTTTTCTATTACCGAACATTTATACCGGCACTACGCGGATACTCCCGCCACAGCAGAGCGCCTCGGCAGCCTCCGCTTTATTAAGTCAACTCGGTGGCGCGGTCGGCGGGTTGGCGGGCGTGGCCGGCGGCGCGCTCGGCATAAGAAGTCCCAATGACCTCTACGTTGGCATGCTCAAGAGCCGCACGGTGGCGGATAACTTGATAGGCCGCTTTGATCTGAACAAAGTCTACGACCAGAAATTAGAGAGCAGCACGCGCAACACGTTGCAAAGTAATACAACGATTGCTGCCGGCAGGGACGGAATCATTACGATCGATGTCGACGACAAAGACCCAAAGCGCGCGGCTGATCTGGCTAACGCCTACGTTGACGAACTGATGAAGCTCACCAAAGTGTTGGCAGTCACCGAAGCATCTCAACGCAGATTGTTTTTCGAGCGCCAGCTACTCCAGGTGAAAGACAATTTGACCGCAGCAGAAATGGCGGCGAGGCAGGGCCTGCAGAAGGGCGGCCTCGCTCAGGTGGATGCTCAGGGGCGCAGCATGATCGAGGTGACCGCCCGATTGCGTGCCCAGATTTCGGCCAAGGAGGTTCAAATCGGCTCGATGCGTACCTTTGCCGCGGAGGGCAATCCGGAGTTGCAGAGAACCCAGCAGGAGCTTGAGGCGCTCAGGCGCGAGCTCGCCCGCATCGAAGGTTCCTCCCCGATTGCCGCCGTCGGAAAAGGAGAGGCATCGGGCAGCAGCGGTCTCGACAACCTCGGCCGTTTGCGCGACGTGAAATACTACGAATTCCTTTACGAATTACTGGCAAAGCAGTACGAACTCGCCAAGATAGACGAGGCGAAAGACGCTACGATAATCCAGGTGATGGACCAGGCGATCGAGCCTGACCGTAAGTCCAAGCCACGACGATCGCTGATCGTCCTGCTCTCCACGCTCGTGGCTTTATTTGCGTCCATACTTTGGGCTTTCGCCCGAGAGGCAGCAGCGTGGGCCCAAGGAAATCCCAAACACGTGTCCCGGCTCAAAAGCCTACGTGACAATCTGCGTTGGGGATAGCGGGTTTTCATTGACTACTGAGTGATCTTGCCCCAACGCAGCGCGAAGTTTTGTCCGGATCGGGCGGCGCGGATGGAGGGAAGGACCTTTGCTCCCAGCGATTTAGGGCTAGACGACCAGGCCGTGCCATGACCAAAGCCGCAAACTTCACACTTCTCGTCAACACTTCGGATGGCTTTGAAGATTGCTGGCAGCCGTTTTTCCACTTACTTACGCAACATTGGCCTCACTGCGATATACCGATCCTGCTCAATACCGAGAACAAGGATTGGTCTTACCCGAACTTGAGTATCTGCTGCACCCGGGTGCAGGCCTGCTCTAGAAGCTCGCAAAGACTTAGCTGGAGTGAATGCCTCTTGGCGGCTCTGGCACAAGTCAAAACCCCAATTGTTCTGTACATGCAAGAGGACTACTTCGTCGAGAAGCCAATAGATGTGGACTTGATACAGGATTTGGCGGTCGAGATGGTGATGCGTCCCGAAATCAGACATATTGGTTTGACGCATTTTGGAAGTGAAGGGCCGTTCGAGGTGACTGAGGATCCGCGGCTGTGGCGGATACCTCGGCGAGGGAAATACCGGGTCTCCACCCAAGCTGGGTTATGGCGCGTGGATACATTGCGGTCCTATCTATGCCCCGGCGAAAGCGGGTGGATGTTTGAGATATTTGGAACGAGGCGCGCCTGGAAACGCGAGGAGTTATTCATGACGTTAAACCGCGATCTTTTTGGGCCACGGTCCCCTGCAATTTACTATTTGCATACCGGCATCCTGAAAGGAAAATGGCATGCCGGTATCCCGGAGGTCTTCGCCCGCCATGGGATTGTTATGGATTTTCAACGTCGGGGATTTTACCAGCCCAAGCCTTGGCTGCTGCGCAAAGTCGATGTCGCGCGCAAACTCGCCAAGCGTCCGCTTTATGCTCTGAAGGCTCTTATGGGTTGAAGGGTATGGCTTAACATTTTTTGCGAAGTCGAAGGCCGCTTTCCTCGGCCTCGTGGGCAGGTGACTGGATACAGCAGTGGGTGCTCGTTCTGCGGAGGCAGCAGGCAATTCTTGGATTCGTCGATCGCTTGTGCTCAACGCCGTAGCAGGCTTGACGCTGCTCGGGAATGTTGTATTGCAGGTTGTAATGGCGCAGACCTATGGGGCTGGCCCAGAGGTAGCACTTTTTTTCTTGATTTTGGCTTTGCCTAACTTCCTCATGGTTATTGCGAATGAGGTGGTTAGCGTTACCGTGGCCAGATTATTAAATCGTGGCCAACTGTACCTACCTTCGATCAACGAGTATCTCCGCTTGTATCTTCGCCTTATTGGTGGAGCCACCGTTGCTGTCGTCTTATTGGCTTTTGGAAGCGAATGGCTAATACCGGACAGCTGGACTGACGCGGATCTTTCTCGGACATTAGCGGTCACTTTGTTCGCCGCTACGTGGCTTGGCTTTCAGGCGAACCTGCTGCTTCAGTATCAGTATCTCGCCGGGGTTTTCGCCGTGCCATCAGTTGCGCATATATTTCCGGCTCTCGGGATGATTGTTTTAACCATAGCGGCTGGAGTGGAGCTGGGGATAGTTGCGGCAGCTTACGGAAATGTGCTCGGCGCTTCGTTACAGGTTCTGTTTCTTGCCGTCCTGTGTAAACGCACGAGCATTCGCCGCGCTCCTGGGGCGGCCGCGGACGCTCTCCTACCGAGGACACAGGGCGTGGCTATGAGCGCGTTACTTGGAGCCATGTGCTTCGCACCATTCCCTCTAATTCCTGTGATCGAGCGCTGGGTTGGCAGTGCTATTTTGACACCGACGAGCTACCTGGCGGCGCTGGGCTACTCGTGGAGTCTTGCAAGCGGTGTATGGAGTCTCATGGTGAGAGGGCTCACGGTCGCAACCTCTTTTCATTTTTCTAACATCTCTTTGAGTCAGACCCGTGATCTTCAGAAGTCGGTCTCCCACATTTTTGCTTATATCTCGGTAGCGTTGACACCGTCATTGATCTTGCTTATTAACATAAGGGAGGACTTGGTCGAGCTTTTACTGGTGCGCGGGGCCTTTACCAAGGAGGACGGAGGACAAGCTGCACAGATCCTTATGTATCACTTGGTTGCTTTATGGGGGCTTGCTGTCTTTGTGATCGGATTGCGCGTTCTTTACGCGATGGACAGATCGATAAATGCAGCCGTCCTTGGCAGCGCGTTCGTAATCGCGCATTTTGGATTGTGCGTCATGTTTGGTGAAACCGGAAGCGGCGGTGTCGCGCTGGGCACCGCGGTTACTACGTGGCTTTTTGCGGGCTTAGTGATATTCCAGTTTCAGATATCCACGCTATTCCTTAGACGTGGATTGGCCACATTTCTGATGTGGACTATGCTTTCCTCAGGTGCCGCGCTGGTTACGCTTGTATTATGCAGTTACGGACTGCAGGGTATTGTGGTCGGGACGACTGTTAAGGCCGTCGCCATTGGAGCGATGAGTTATCTGCTTTGGCGCATTCGAGAAATCACGGAATAAGGATTATTGGCAACGAAGCTGAGCAGGGATTGTTTAGGATGCAAGGACTTTGGCTCAAACGACAGGTAAATGCGTTGGCCCCGTTCTTAGGTCTTTTTTGGAAGCAGTTATCACGAAACCCGATTAATTACTTTCGGGGTCTTTACCTCTTTTTTCGAGATCTTTTTGCGTATCGAGTACGCGCGAGAGGAATGACAGCGTTTCCCTTAACGGCGCGGTTTCTTTATCCACATCTGTTCGATCGGTTTTCCGTGGCGGGAGAGGTGCCGCGGCACTATTTTTTTATGGACCTCTGGGCAGCGCGTCGGGTTTGGCAGGCCGGAGCGACGACCCATTTGGACATCGGAAGCCGCGTGGATGGCTTTATCGCGCATTGTTTGGCTTTCTGTAAGGTGGTGATGGTAGATGTCAGGCCGCTGCCGATTAACGTCGATGGATTGTCCTTTGTGCAATGCGATTGCCGCGACATGCGAGTCATTCCGGATGGATCGGTCGAGTCGGTGTCATCTCTTCATGCCTTGGAACATATCGGGTTAGGCCGCTACGGTGATCCAATTGACCCTTTAGGATATGAGAAGACTTGCCGCGAGATCAGCAGGATTCTTGCCCCTAATGGCCATCTTTACATAGGGGTGCCGGTTGGGTTTGAGCGCCTTGAATTCAACGCACATCGCGTATTTTCATACCCTTCAGTCTTAGCGCTGTTCGCCGATCTGGAACTCAAAGAGTTCAGTTTGATCGACGATGAGGAATGCCTGATTGAAAACGCCAGTCCCGCGCTCGTTGCGGAAAGTTTTTACGCCTGCGGTCTTTTCCACTTTATAAAACTGACCTGGAAGCATTAGGGTGTTGGAGGTCGGCTCAGTGACGTTGCCCCCGCACCTGCGCACCGGTATCCAAGCTTCTTTCGGGCCTCTGCTTGTTTCACTTTCTGTTTTTCTATGGAACCAGGAGGAACAGAGCAAGCTGGCCACGTTGACGGTATTGCTCATCGTATATTTCTTAGGGGCGGTTCTCCTCGCGTATGGGCGTCATGTCGGTATTGTTGTTCGATGGGATCGTTGGCACGCTGTCTGGGTCTCCAAGATCGTCCTCACCGTACTAATCACGAAATACTTTTGGGTGCTGACGCTTGGCCCGTGGCTACTTGATGAGAATTTTTTTGACCCCACCGCTTATGATTACTATGGAAGACTAGTTGCAGACGACGGGTTAAATCTTGAGGTGCTGCAACGCGGCGGCGGATTGACTGCGGGTATCGCATTATTTATCGGTTCGATATATCTGACATTCGGAACAAGCACACTTTATGTTGCTGCATTCAATTGTGTTTTTTGTTTGGTTACAGCCATGTCAGTTTGCGGGATTTTGGCCAAAGCGCTTCGGTCGCAAGACGGCTTTGACGGAGTGCGATGGATCATGTTATTTCCGGAAATTCTTTATTACGACGCGCTACCCGCCAAAGAGTCTGTCTCCGCCGCGCTTTTCTATGCAGCAATATTTTTTGCTTTGCTGTTCTGTACTGAGAAGGTATATCGCTATATTTTCTTAAGCATTTTATTCGCGGCTGCGGTAGCCCTTTTTCGGCCGACTTTCGGTCTGTTAGCAGCAGGATGCTCTGCGTTTGTGATGCTTTTTGGCCCCCCAAAGATCAGTCTGCGTGCCTTCATACTGGGGATATTGTTGGTGTTCGCAGGGGGGATGTCCCTTCTGATATTTCCTGAGTTGGTGGAAGCTTTTGCATTCGCCCAGAGAATTGAGTTCGCCAATGCCGTACTCGAAAACGTGCCGTCCGCAAGCCCGGTGAAGCAGGCGATTAATGAACTACTTGTTCCAAGCAGTGTCGTGAATTTCGTTGCATTCGTGCCGTTACGCATGGTGCTATTGCTTTTCGGGCCCTTCCCTTTCATTTTTCCCGACCTCGACGCCATTCAGAACTTTAAGTGGGCGCATGGTCAGTACGAGGTATGGCTTCAGGAGTTCGTGCGCATAAGCGCTATTCTCATAATTTGGCTTTCAATATCGCACAGGCGCGTTCTACAAGCTTGGGGACATGCCCCAAGGGTCGCTAAAGTAGCTATCTTCGGAATTTTTCTCATTGTCCTGCTGGTTGTTTCTAACAATTCCTTTTTCATCCATCTCCGGTATAGATACCTGCTCGACCCTATTTTTCTTGGGGCTATTTACGCCATTCGGACACTGCGTAAAGCGCGTGGAGCAGAGCAATGAAAGGGTGGACCGAGATAGATTAGCATCGAGTCAGTTATGGATCAGTCTTCGGATAAAGAATTCGGCAGCGCGCTGGGATCGACATCGAGGTCGCAACGGCTTGCGTTTGTTGACGCTTTGAGAGGGTGGGCAATTCTAGGAGTGATAGCGGCGCACACGGTCCTGTGGTTCCCTCCGAGCTCTGAGGTCACGCAGGCTATTGCGATATCAGGTGGACATGGTGTTCAGCTGTTTTTCGTTATCAGCTCATTCACGCTTTTGTTATCTCTTTCAGTGAAATCAACTACCGAAGCCCGTCCAATCCTATCGTATTTTATTAGACGTTTTTTTCGAATAGCGCCCATGTTCTATGTATTCGTGGGCATCTATGTGTTACTGCCCGACGCGCGCACTTTCTGGGTCGGTCGTTCCACCGAGTTGAGTGACATATTTCTCGGCTTAATATTTATAAACGGCTGGCATCCGCTATCCATTAATTCGGTTGTTCCCGGAGGCTGGTCTATAGCAGTGGAGATGGGTTTTTATTTGTTGCTTCCTATTTGGTTCCGCTATGTCAAATCCTTTTCGACAGCTTTTTCGGTGACATTGCTTTGCGTAATCGTTGGTATGGGAGTTTCTTGGTTGATCCGCATCCCTTTTCTGGGGGCGATGCCAGATCAGGTTGTGAAAGATTTCTCCTATTTTTGGTTGCCTGCCCAATTGAGCGTGTTCGGTACTGGCGGGCTGTTGTTTTTGATTTGGAATCGTCAGGAGATATCGAGGAGTAAGTTGACATTCAAGTACAAGACAGAGGATATCAATCGCGACAAAATAATAGGTGCACTACCACCACTAATTTGCGGTTTGTATTTGCTTGCTGCACTTCCCATCGGGGGAGGCTATAGATTTCTACCGCAGCAGTTTCTATATGCCATCGCATTTTTTTTGATCGCATACAGCTTAGCGTCGTACGCTTTTCGGCCGTTTGTGAATCCAGTTACGTGTTTTATTGGGCAAGTAAGCTATAGCGCCTATTTTTTCCACTTCCCAATTATTTGGCTATTTTCGACTCTCCAAATTATGGGTGGATACGAATCAAGCGGATCTACCCTGGGGTTTTTAGTCGCGATCGTAGTCATAACATCTTTTACTC
>WNGH01005126.1_pt1 | contig 15111 bp, 18 predicted proteins | sample 5400631 | NCBI WGS metagenome assembly WNGH01 (sample SAMN13153373, study PRJNA577476) | soil metagenome | isolation source: 115 cm soil or saprolite under Garry oak tree replicate 1 | place: USA:California | collected 2016-06-15
CCCACCGGCAACGCCGCTTCATCGACATAGAACCTTGGCGAGTGATTCGGCGCCGCTTTGGCCGGGTCCGTTCCCGGCGGCGTGATGCCGAGGAAGAAGAACACGCCCGGAATACGCTGTTGATAGCGTGAGAAATCCTCCGCCGCCGTGATCGGTGGCGCGAGTGTGACATGGCTCGCGCCTGCGACATCGCGGAGCGTGGGCAAGATTCGTTCAGTCAACGCGGGGTCGTTGTATGTCACCGCGGTGGTCGTATCGATGGTGACCTGGGCGGTCGCGCCGGCGCTCTGCGCAATCGATTCCGCCGTACGGCGGACTCGTTCGTGAATGTCGCTCCGCATCGCAGTGTCGAACGTGCGGATCGTCCCGAGCATCACCACGCTATCCGGGATGATGTTGAAACGCACACCGCCGTTGATGGCTCCCACCGTCACGACAACCGGTGCCTCCGTCAGATTCATTTGCCGGCTCGTGATTGTCTGCAGGCCCAGCACGATCTGGGACGCCACCACGACGGGGTCGATGCCCGCCCAGGGCAGGGCGCCATGGGTTTGGCGGCCCCGGACGACGATGCGGAACGCGTCGGCGCCCGCCATGATCCCGCCCGGGCGATAACGAATCTCTCCGACCGGATAGGGGAAGACGTGCAGTCCGAAGATGGCGCTCGGCTTGGGATCGTCGAGCGCGCCCTCTTCGATCATCAACGCGGCGCCGCCACGCTCACCCGCCGGCGCGCCTTCCTCGGCGGGCTGGAAGATGAACTTGACCGTGCCCGGCAGCTCGCTGCGCATTCCCGCCAGCACTTCGGCGACACCCATCAGCATGGCGACGTGCGTATCGTGGCCGCACGCGTGCATGACGCCGACGTCTTGGCCGTTGTAGGTGGTGCGCACCCTAGATGCAAAGGGGACGTCGACTTCTTCCGTGACCGGCAAGGCGTCCATGTCGGCCCGCAAGGCGACGACGGGTCCGGGCCTGCCACCGCGCAGCACACCGATCACGCCCGTATGTGCCACTCCGGTCCGGACTTCCAACCCCAGCGAGCGCAGGTGCTGGGCGACGAGATCGGCGGTGCGGGTCTCCCGGTTGGAGAGTTCGGGATGCTCGTGGATGTCCCGCCGCCAGGCCACGACTTTGCCGGCGACCTGGGTGGCTCGGGCGTCGACTTCCGCGTCGAGACGCCTGTTCTGAGCGTGAAGCTGGGTAGCTAGTGCAAGGGCTATGAGGGACAGCAGGATTGGGCGCATGGCCCGAAAGGTAGCCCGGGTATTGTAGGGGCGCAGCATGCTGCCCTAGCCGAGCCGCCGATTCGCGTCGTCAAGACGAACGGGCCGATGACGGTGCGGAGAAGTCGTTAGACGCCGATATCCTCGTTCCACAGCTCGGGGTGCGTCCGGATGAACTCGGTCATCATGCCGACGCAGGTCGGATCCTGACGCACCTCGAGTGAGACTCCACGGCTCGCGAGCAGCGTCTCCTCGCCTTTAAACGTATTGTTCTCCCCAATGATGACGCGCCGGATCCCATACAGCAGAATCGCGCCGCTGCACATCGCGCACGGCGACAGCGTCGTGTAGAGCGTTGCCTCGCGGTACACCGACGCCGGCTGCCGGCCGGCATTTTCGAGTGCGTCCATCTCGGCGTGCAGCACCGCGCTGCCTTTTTGCACTCGGGCGTTATGCCCGCGCCCGATGATCTTGCCCTGCGCCACGATCACGGATCCGATTGGGATGCCGCCCTCGCGGAGACCCTGTTCTGCCTCGGCGATGGCCGCCGCGAGGAATGGATCGCTGGTCATGCCGTGGCGGCACGCATCGCGTCGTACTCAAAGACATTCGGGCCGCGCGGCGCTTCGCGCGCAATTGTGACCATCGCCCGCGCGACCGTCGCGGCTTGAATCGGGCGATAGCGCCGCAGCCTGCCGAAGAGGAGCGCGGGCATCACCGGTGCGCCGAGCATGGCGATCCGCTCGCCAAGCCGAAACTCGGGCCGCTCGCCGAGCAGGAGGGAAGGGCGGAAGATCTGGATGGCGCGGTAGGGAAGCTTGCGGATCGCGGCCTCCGTTTCGCCTTTGACGCGACTGTAGAAGACGCGCGACTCGGGATCGGCGCCGATTGCGCTGACGAGGAGAAACTGTGTGGCCCCAGCGCGCAGCCCGGCGCGCGCCAATCCCACAACGAAGTCGTGATCGACCAGCCGAAACGCCGGCTGCGAGCCTGCCTGCTTGATGGTGGTGCCCAGGCAGCAGAACACGTCGTCGGCGTGGGGCAGGTCGCTCGCGATCTCGAGCTCCCCCAGGTCCAGCACGCGTTGCTCGAGCTTCTCGTGTTTCTGGGACGTCGTGCGGCGGCCCACCGTCACGACGCGGGACCAGCGAGCGTCGGCGAGCAAAAGCTCGAGGACGTGACTGCCGACCAGCCCGGTCGCGCCTGCCAGCAGTGCCGTGCGACTCACGCCCTCTAACGCGGCGGGTGACCCAGTGTGGGCAGCGCCTTGTCGAGGAAGTCCTCGACCGGTTGGCGCCCGTTCGACCCCATGCGATGGTCGTCCATGAGATTGATCGCCCGCGCGTTGGCGAGCGCCGAGTCAACCGGGATGCCACGGTTGATCAGGTATGCGGCCCACAGGTGACTCGCCCGCCACGCGACCGTGCAATGCAGCAACACTTTGCCCTTCGCGTTGCTCACGGCATCCGCGAACATTGCATCCCGAGCGCCGCCACGAGCGCCGCCTCGTCGAACGGGACGTTCCTGGTCATCTCTTCCGGCGTCCGCAAATTCACGACGGTCGTCACCCCCTGCGCTTTCAGCGCGCGGAGCGCGCGTTCGGTGGGTTGAACGGTGACGAACATGTCTTCGCCGACGCGGGCGGCGCGCTCCTGGTACAAGCCGGTGGTATCGAGGATGACCGGCGCCGACACCGTGGCGATGGGCGCCCCGCGCGTGAACTGCTGTGCGACACCGCGCCGCGGCGCGACCGCGAGAGCGGCGAGGACCAGAGCTGTGGTGAACGCGTGTCGTGTCTTCATACGAACTCCGTTGAGGATGCAGTTTGAAGATACGGCGTTATTATCCCGCCGTGGGAATCTCCGACGCGTTGCAGAATCAACCGCTCCTCGCCGTGGGGTTGCTGTTCGCTGCCGGCGTGGTGACGAGCCTCAATCCGTGCATTTACCCGATGATCCCGATCACCGCCGGGACGCTCGCCGGCGTCAACGCCCCCGGACGAACGCGCCGCCGTACGCTTGGCCTGACGCTCACTTACGTTGCCGGGCTCGCGCTCTTTTACGCGCTGCTCGGCATGATCGCCGGGATGACCGGGTCGTTGTTCGGCACGATCGGCGCAAGCTTCTGGGCTCGGCTCGTCATCGGAAACCTGCTGCTCGTCTTCGCCCTCGCGATGCTCGAGGTGATTCCGGTGCGGCTCCCCGCGCGGCTTTCCGCCTGGGTGGGGAGCCTGGGCGGCGGCTCCTATCCGGCCGTCTTCTTGCTGGGTGCGACGTCGGGACTCGTCGCCGCGCCGTGCGGGGCCCCGGCATTCGCCGCCGTGCTCACCTGGGTGGCAACGACGCGCAGCGCGGTGCTCGGCTTCCTCTACCTGTTCGTGTTCTCGCTGGGCATGTCGGTCCTGCTCGTTGTCGTGGGATTCTTCTCGGGTGCGCTCGCCGCACTCCCGCGAGCCGGCGCGTGGATGGTGTGGATCAAAAGGGCGGCGGGCGTGGTTCTACTGCTCATGGCTGAGTACTACTTCGTCAAAGCGGGGCAAGTCTGGTGAAAACGTGCGTGGTGCGTGGTGCGTTGTGCGCGGGGATGCTGTTCGTGGCGCCCGCGCTGCTTCGGGCTCAAGACGTGATTGGGATCCCCGTCGGTGAGACGCCGCCGGCCGTCACACTCGAGAGTCTCACCGGCGATTCGGTCGCGCTGTCGCAATGGATCGGCAAGAAGCCGGTCATCGTGGAGTTCTGGGCGACGTGGTGCCCCATCTGCGCCGAGCTGCTGCCGCGGATGGAGGCGGCGCAGAAGAAGTTCGGGGATCGCGCGGAGTTTCTTGTCGTCGCGGTCGCGGTGAATCAGAGCAAGAATTCCGTGCGCCGGCATCTCGAGAAGCATCCGATGCCGTTCACGTTCTTGTGGGATGGTAATGGCGCGGCGGTTAGAGCGTTCGACGCTCCCGCTACTTCATACATCGCGGTTCTGGATACCCAGGGGAAAGTCGTCTACACGGGCGTTGGTGCAGACCAAAACGTCGAGGCGGCGATTGAGGCAGCCCTTCGCCGCCCCATCGCCGCCCCTTCACCGCCCCTTCGCCGCCCTTAACGCGCCGTTGAGTCCGCAGGCACCAACTTGCTTATCGCCGCTGCCAGATCTGTGTACGACGTCGGATCGATCTCCCGGAACGGCGTCGCCCGGTAGGCGATTTTTCCGTCTGGTGCTACCACGAACAGATTGCGGTTGTCGAGCTTGTACTGGGCATTGTAGGCGCCATAGGCTTTTCCCACCGCTGAGCCGGTATCGCTCCCAAACAGAACCGGATAATCCGCGTCCCGCGCCCATGACGCGAGTGCCGTGTCCACGTCAGCGCTGATGGCGATCAGGACGACCTTGCGCCCATCGTTGAAGACCTGTGCGTACTTATCACGGTACGCATTCATTTGAATCGTTCAGCCCTTGGTGCGCGCTTTGAAGAAGAACGCGAGTACGACCGTCTTGCCCTTGTAGTCGCTGAGCCGCACTGGGTTCTTGAGCGTCCCGTAGCGCGTGGCGCCGGGGAGCGCGAAGTCCGGCGCCACGGCGCCGACCGCGAGTGCTGCGGGTCCTGGAGGCGGTGCGGGGGGTGCCGCCGGCTGCTGCATCAATGCCGCGAGAACGAGTGTCATGACCACGACGGAATCCTTGTTTGAGCCCGCCCTCAATCTACTTGTGCAACAGCTTCCACGCCTGTTCCCGCCAGTCGAACTTGGAACCAACGACGCACCACAACACCGCCAGGGGTTCAAGGACTCGTGAACGTTCGATCCCGCCTATGTCCACGACAAGCCAGCCGAATTGCGTGCAGATCCGCGTGACGGTTTGCTTCGCGGCGGCGTCGTTGCCGGCGATGAACATATCCGGTGGTCCGCCGGGGAGTTTCGGATCGACCATCAATGAGTTACCCACAATGTTGAACGCTTTCACCACGCGTGACTGTGGTAGCCACCGCTGCACCTGTTCGCCGCCCGAGTCCTCAAACCCGAGGGCGAGCGCGAATGGGTCCGTCGCCGTAGGCTTGAGAGGGTTCGTGACGTCGATTACGACTTTGCCCGCGAGATTCTTCGGGTCGGTGAGCTTGATCGCACTCTCGGTTCCGGCCCACGCCGTGCAGAGAAGGACGACCTCACCGAATTTCGCGGCATCGGCGAACGACTGTTTCGGATCGCGGTGACCGACCTTCACCTCGTGGCCGTACTTCGTGAAACCTGCGGCGAGCGACTGCCCGACTTGTCCGGTGCCCAGGATGCCGACTTTCACGACGATGCCACGCCTCCCACGCCGTACCGCGTTCGCAGGATCTCGACGTGATGTCGCTCGTGGCCCGGAATCATGAACGCGAGTGCGCGCACGCTCACCGGCTTGCCGCTCGCCGTGCCGCGGCGGCGCCACGCGTCGGCGTCGAACGTGCGCAGCAGCGCGAGCGTCGCGGCCCGCGCCGTGCGCAGCTCCCCGATGAGATCGGCGAGCGAGCGGGTATCGAACTTGGCGACGGGGACGTAGGCGTTCTCGTCGAATCCGGGTAGCGGCGTCGTGTCGCCGCGCGCGATGCGCAGCGCCCGGTAGGCCATGATGCGCTCGACGTCGGCCAGATGCCCCACGACCTCCTTGATGCTCCACTTGCCGCGGTCGTAGCGATACATCGCGTTCGCTTCGGACAGCGGGCGCAACAGGGTGGCCGTGTCCTCGATCTGCGCGGCGCAGACCATCACCGGATCCAGCTCCGGAACGCGCTTGATGTAGCCGACATAGTGTGACGGAATCTCGTCGGACTCGGGACGTCCGACCCCGCGCTGATTCATGACGACTTCCCTTCGAGCTCCGTGAGGGTCATCGCTTTCACGGTCTTCCCTTCGCGCGTCATGATGCGGCGGTGGTAGTCCACCTGGCCGAGATGGTAGGCGAGATGGGTCGCGAAGTGCGCGAGAAACGCGCCCGTGGACGAGCTGACGCCGCCGACTTTCTCGGGAAAGGGCTTGGCGAGATCCGCCTCGCTGATTTTGCTCAACCCCAATTCCACGGCCGCGATCGCGTTGTCGATCTCGCGTAACAGCTCGGCGCGCGGCACGTCGCGGCTGCCGAACTCGGCGTCGCGATTGCGCACGTAGCCGTTCTTGCCGAGCACGTTGCCGAGGAAGTACTGAAGATTCCCGGCGAGATGGAGTGCGAGGTTGCCGCCAGGATTTGCGATCCCGGGCGGAATCTCCCACAGGTCGTCCTCGCTCGGGTATGATTCGATCTCGCGGCGCAGCGCCTTCAGCTCGCGCACGATGACCGTGGTAATCCAGTCTTTCATTCGATCCTCCCCACGCGCATGGCCACCGGCCAGCGTCCCAACCGTGATTGCTGCGGATCGCCCCAGACGGGAGCGAGCTCGGTCACCAGACGTTCCACCGGATCCTCGCCGTGTCGCTTGAAGTACGCGCGCGTCGCCGACCAGGTGCGAACGTAGCCGGCGAGGTCGTCGAGCGTCACAGCCTGCTCGATCACGAAGTTGGGCGCGGTGAATTCAGCGAATGGAAACTCGATGGTCCGGTAACGCTCCTCGGTGATCCGTCGTTCCGGCGGCCAGTACGGACCCACGACGTCTTTGTAAAAACGGTACACGATCTTGTCGATCGGCGGTGCGATCTGAAGCATCACATAGGTCCAGACCGCGACCACGCCGTTGGGCCGGAGGACGCGTCGCGCCTCCGCCCAGAAGCGTGGGCGGTCGAACCAATGGAGCGCCTGCGCGGCGGTGACGAGATCCATGGATGCATCGCCCACATCACATGCTTCCGCCGGGCAGACCCCGTACTGAATTCGCGGATCACGCGTGGCGTGCTCGATCTGGCTGGCGCTGGCATCCGTCGCGATGACGCGATTAAAATGCCGCGCCAACCCGACGGCGGCCTGGCCCGAACCCGTGCCCGCGTCCCACACGTCATCGCGCGCCGGCGCGACCTGTGACAAGAACTCGAACAGGGCGTCTGGGTAGCGGGGCCGGAACGCCGCGTAGGCGGCCGAAACGCCGGAAAAATGATCTGCGAAGCTCACGGGCGCGCGAGGGTGCGGGCAGCATCCCGCACGAGGGAGTCGAGGGCCGCATACGGCGTGGTGGTTCCCGTTGTCACGTCATATAGAAATGCACGTTGCGGGAGCTCGTCGTCCGAGCCTCGCCAATCCTTCGGGACTTGCAGCGCCGTGACGACCAGGTGCCGCCCGTCGCCGACCGGGTGGTCATCGAGCAGACGCATCCCGGCGGGAAGCACGCGCCGCAGATTCGATCCGTCCAGATCACTCACGTACAGATCGCCGCGATCTTCGGAGTCGAGCCGTCCGTCGGCGTTGGTGTCTTCGAACGCGATCCGATAGGTCACCCAGTGTTCGAGTGAATCATCCTTGCTGCGAGGATAGTTGTAATCACCCACATATGCGGGTTTGTCGAGCAGGACGCGGCCCGGCGCCGTCCCTGTCAGAAAGAGGAAGTTGACCACCGGCCCGTCTTCGTCGCGGTATTCATACGATCCAAAACTCATCCCCGGTCCCTGTTGTCCCTTGCCGTACCGGACGACGACGATCCGCGTCTTCGTGCCCCAAATCGGGCGCGGCGGCGAGTAGCGCACCGCCCGCGGTTTGCTGGTCGCTCCGCCGATCGCGTCGGGCGCGATGACCGCGTTCTTGCTGCCGAACGCTCCCGAGAGCCAGGTCACGAGCAGCACGCCCGTGCCCAAAACCATGAGGATGAGGAACAGCACGCCGTTGACCAGCCACAGTCGTTTGAGCCACCGATCGATGTCGAACATGTGGGACTCCTCGCTCAGGGTCGCGGCGCTGCAGGCGGAGGTGGCGGCGGTGCCGGGACCAGCGGCGGTGTCGTCCGCTGCGCATCGCGGCACTCCGGCCACGCGCCCGGCTGCCCGCTCGGCGTCAACGCGAACACGGTGCGCTTCTCGCGCGACATCCGAACCGTGTCTTCGGACGCCAAATAGACCAGCATCGCGGCGAGCGCGGCGTTGTTCCTCACGTCGTCCCAGCTGATTTTGTCGTACGTATCGCGATTGGTGTGCCAGGTGTAGCGGCCGTAATCCCAGTCGCCCGACCCCAGGCCGAAGCCTGGCGCGCCGCACGAGACGAAGGACGCGTGATCCGTCCCGCCACCGCTCGGGTTTCCGGGGAAGCCAAATTTGATGTTGCGTGTTATGTCCGCCGGGACGCGCGCCAAATAGCGCGCCAGGCTCGATGCTGCATCCGGGAATCCCGACGCACTCATGTTTTCGACGCGTCCCGTGCCGTTGTCTTGATTGAAAAGCGCCTGCAGCCCGGTCACGATCTCGGGATGATCCTTCACGAAGCCCCGTGAGCCATTCAGTCCCTGTTCCTCTCCGCTCCAGTGGCCCACGAGAATCGTGCGCCGCGGATTTGGATAGACCTGTTTCAGGATCCGCATCGCCTCCAGCATCGTGATCGTACCGGTGCCGTTGTCGGTCGCACCCGAGCCGCCGTCCCACGAATCGAAGTGCGCCGAGAGCATCACGTATTCATGGGGAAGCTGGCCGCCCTTGATTTCGCCGACCACGTTGAAGACCGGCACCTCACCAAGTGGCTGCGACTCGACGGTCAATTCGATGACCGGGCCTTGCCTGTTCTCCGCGAGCCGGTACAACAGACCGTAGTCTTCACAGGCGATGTCGAGAACGGGCGCGCGGTCGGTATACGCCGTGAAGATCTTTTGCACGCCCCAGCCCTGTGACCAGAGGCTGCCGATGATGCCGGCGGCGCCGGCCGCCTCGAGGCGGCGAGACAGGCCCGCCGCTGCCGCGACGCCGGTTCCCCAGTAGCCGGTGCGCTGCAGGCGCTGCAGCCACGCCTGCTGGGCGGCGGTGCGGCGCGCCTTCATCGTATCGGCCGTGGTCTGGGTCGCCCACTTCTCCCAACTGTCGTCGGGCCGGCAGGTCGGCTGCGCAAATGAGATGAGCACGAATTTGCCCTTCACCTGTGGCAGCCAGGCGACCAACGCGTTGCTGTCGGCGAAGTCGGGCAGGATGACGACCGGCGCGCGCAACGGGCGGCCACGCGGCGTCGGAGGGCTCCAGGCGAGCGCCATGCCTTCGAGCGTGCGCTGGCGTGGCGTGACGAGATCGATGTGTGTCTTGCCACGCCGCCAGCTGCGCCACGTGCCGTACTGTTCCTTACGCGCCGTGATGCCCCAGGCGGTGTAGGTCGCAAGCAACCAGTTTTGCGCCGCGGTCATGCCGGGGGACGCCGTCAGCCGCGGGCCGAGCGAGTCGAAGAGCACCTGCGCGAGGTGCGAGAGCTGCGAGCTGTCGGTTTCGATCGCCCAGATGCGGCGCAGGACGGGATCCTCGACCGCGAAGCCGGAGGCTTGAGGGAACTGCGCGGTTGCTGTCGTCGTGACGAAGCTGGCAACGACGGCTGTGGCGGTAAGAACGCGTCGCACGGTGTAACTCCCAATTGATGGATGAGGGGAATTGGAAGTTAACCGCGGTTCAAACCGATCCGATACCGTACCTCGGGGACATTTGTCCGCGGGTATCTTCGGGTTCCGCTATCCAGACGGAACCCGGCCTTCTCGTAAAACCGCCGGGCATTCCAGTTTTCTTCGAGCACCCAGAGCGTCACTTCGGCGAATCCCCGGCGGCGGAATTCCTCGAGCACGTGATTCATGAGCGCGCGGCCGTAGCCATGACCGCGCAGATCCGGCAGGACGTGCAGCGACGTGATGTGGCCGACGCGCGTGGGGTCGTCATCGGGATCCTTCGTGGGGATCATCTGACAAAACGCGACGCCCTGACCCTCTTCCTCAATGAGATAGACCGGCCATTCGGGATCGGCGATCCGCTCCGCCCAGAACGCCGTGCGATAGGCCAGGTCGGTGCGCGCGATGACGTCGTCCGGCATGATGCCGCGGTACGCGACATTCCACGATTCGACGTGGATGCGGCCGACGGTTTCGGCGTCGCCGCTCCCCGCGCGCCGGAGCGTCATCCCCCGAGCTTCGCTTCCCATTCTTCGAGCGAGCGCGGCCAGTCGGCCTTGAGCAAGCGTGACAGCGAGCGGTCGGCCAGCACCCGCCCACCCGTCTGACAGGTCGCGCAGTAATTGGCTTCATTATCCGCGTAGCGAATGCGTTGCACCGGCGAACCGCAGACGGGGCAGGGCTGCTTGTAGCGGCCGTGCACCGCCATTCCTTCCTTGAACGCGCTCACCTTCTCCGGGAATTTGTCCCCGGCCTCGACGCGCAGCTTGTCGATCCAGAGGCGCACGGTCTGTTGCGTTGCCGCATGCAGACGGGCGATCTCCGCGTCGCTCAGTTTCCCGGTCAGCAGAAATGGCGAGAGCTTCGCCGCGTGGAGAATCTCGTCCGACAGCCAGTTGCCAATTCCATCGAACAAATGGGGATCGGTGAGCGCCCGCTTGAGCGTGTGCGACTGGGATTGCAGCCGCTCCCCAAACGTTGAGACGTCGGAGTTGAGCACATCGAGACCGCCTGGGTCGTGTTGCTTCAGTGCAGACTCCCCCGCGACGACGTACAGCGATGCCCGCTTTTTCGAGCTTGCTTCGGTGAGGAGCAGCGTTCCGGTGGGAAAGTCGAACGACGCAAGGCCGACCTTGGCGGGCGGCTTCGTGCCTTCGGGCCGCCACTTGAACCGCCCGGCGATCATCAGATGGAAGACGAGGAAGATGTTCCCCTCCATCTCCCACACGATGCGCTTTCCCAGGCGTCGCAATCGGACGACTTTGCGGCCTTCCGCCGCGCTCAGCGGCGGGTCGACGGTGCGCAGCAGCGACGGGCTGACGATGCGGGCGCGCTCGAGCGGCTGGCCGACGATGCGCGGTGCTAATGCTTCGAGGTAAATCGTGATGTCGGGGAGCTCCGGCATGCCTGCGCTACCAGCGCCCCTTCATCCGCGTCGTGTCGCCCAGGTACGCGTATTGCAACTTCGACATGTACAGATTCGCGGCGGTCATCACATCGTTCGCCGACACGCCGCGCATGCGCTTCATGAACTCGTCCCCGCGCCGAAAGCCGCCGAGGTACAGCTCGGCACGGGCCAGAAAGTCTGCCTGGTCCGCGGCGGTCGCGTTTTGCTCCAGATAGTCGAAGGTGTAGCTGTCCAGGAAGTGGCTCAACTCGAAATACTCGATTTCCGAGGTCTGCAAGGTGCGCACGGCGTCCTGCATCAGCGGGAGCACTTGATCCGGGCGAGCGGTGCTCGCATACGCGCCGCCAATGGGAAGCGCCTGATCGATGAACGGCGCATAGGCGGCGTACGACAGGCTGCGCTGCGTGCGGATGACGTAGTGGAGCTGCGAGGACAGCAGCGCGGTCGCGACACGGAACGACCAGTAGCTGCGCTCCGTGGGTGGTGGCCCGGTGAAGTAGGCCAGAATGTAGTTGGTGGGGATCAGGCGATGCTCCACGAGCCAGCGCGCCGGGATCTTGGGTGCCGGAGGCGGGAGGACCCAGTGATAGTCGCCGCGCGGCAACTGCCCCAACGTCGCCGTGACCAGCGACTCCGCGTGCGCCCGTTCGACGTTGCCCACGATCACCAGCAGCATCCGCGACGTGATCATCTGGTCGCGCGCGTACGCCCGCACCTGGTCCACGGTGATGCCGGTAAGCGATTCCTCGGTCCCCTCGGGATCGAGCGAGTACGGATGATCGGGAAACATCGCGCGATTGGCGATCACGCGGATGCGCTCGTCCGGATCGGTGTAGCGCTCGTGTGCGCGGGTCACGAGCCTGCCGCGCGCCTGCCCAACCGCCTGCGCCGTGAGCGATGGTTTCGCCACGCGCTCGGCGAGCACGTCCCACGCCGCGTCGAAGTCCTGCGCCAGGCCGGTGAATCCGAATTCCGACCAGTCAGCGCCCACCTCGAGCTGGACCACGCTGCCGGTCCGCGCCATCGCGCGGCGCGCCTCGTCGCCGGGATAGCGCGCGGTCCCATAACTCGACGCGTTCAGGAGGAGGGCTTCGATCCCAGCAGTGCCCTCGGTGAGCTGGCGCGTTCCACCCAGCAGATAGAGCCGCGCGGCCACGATGTCCGTGGCCCGGTTGACGCGCTGAATGACGTGCAGCCCGGCGACATCGTAAGCCACCGTCAGCGTGTCCGGCCCCGGCCCTGACTGGCGCGCGCGCGGCGCGCCCCCGCGGCCACCTCCGCTCGCGCCGAGCAGCGCCACGAATCCCAGCGCCAGCCATCTCATGGTCGTGTGGAGGGAGGCGGCGGAGGAGGTGGAGGCGTTGGGGCCGCCGTGGCGGCCGGTGTGCGGCCCAGCGTGCGCAGCCAGTCGGCGATTTTTGCGGTGACCGCAGGTGTACCCAGCACGCCGATCACACGCGGCGCCGCGGTCAGGTACTCACGAGCGAAGCGCCGCAGCGAGTCCGCCGTCTGGGTTGCCATGTGGTCGTTGTAGCCCAGGTAATAATCCATCCCCGCGGCGCTCCACCAGAAGGCCAGACCGGGTGCCAATGACGCCGTGCGCTCGCGGGCGAGGGCACCCCCGACCTGACGGCGCTTGCGGGCGATCGCAAGGTCGTCATCGGTGACCCCCTGAAGCAAATCGACGTCGTGCAGCTCGAAGAGGAGACTGAGGATGGCCTGCTGTGCGTGCTCCGGCGTGGTCTTGCCGTGGATTTCGATAGGCCCGGTGTGGTCGAGCGTGAGATAGCTACCGGAGATTGATACGAACGGTCCGCCGTCGACGAGACGGCGCTGGAACGCAGAGGTTGGATCGTTGAACACGTCGAAGAACACATCGGCCGCGTAGGTCGCACCCGGGTCGGTCCGGACGCTCGGCCCGTACATCGCGACCACGATCGTGACGTCGAGCACGTCTTTCGCCACCATAACGGCCGTCGTCTTTTCGAGCGGCGGGATCGCAGGGATCGCGCGGTCCGCGAACGGGTTGGGGCCCGCTTTCCACTCCCCGAATTTCCGCCGCACCACCTCGATAATGCGGTCAGCCTGGACGTCGCCGGTTACAATGAGCGCCGCATTGTTCGGGACGTAGTAGCGGGCGTACGTCGCCTTGAGACGGTCGAGCGAAATGCCCTGCAGCGAGCTCGAGTCCCCCCCGACATCCTTGCGGTGCCACGCCGTGCCCCAGAGCGCGCGCTCGACCTGCCGTTCGAGCGCCTGATCCGGGTCCGATTCGTTGCGTTGCAGCTCGTCCAGCACGACCAGGCGCTCGGATTTCAGGTCACCGTTCGAGAACCCGGCCTTCATCAGGAGATCTGCGAGCAATCCGATGGCGGACTCGATGTTATTCGAGGGCACCGTCACGAAGTAGTTGACGACCTCGTTCGACGTCGCGCCGTTGTAGACGCCCTTGAGCTTGGTGGTTTCGATGCCGAAGGCCGAGGGGTTGTGGCGGAAGGAGTGGAACAGCAGGTGCTCGTAGAGGTGCGCGAGGCCTGCTTCGTCGGTGTCCTGCGTGAACGCGCCGTTATGCACGGCGACGAGGGCCGTGGCCAGCGGGACCGCGGCGTTCTCCACCACGATCACCTCGAGCCCGTTGTCGAGGGTCCCGCGGCGCAACACGCGCTCGGGGGACGAAGATTGCTGCGCCGGCGCGTGCACCGGCAGACCGAGCGCGATCGCGCCGCACAGCGCGAGGATGATCAGACGGCAACGCATGGGAGTCCTTAGGCGAACACCTGGAGTGCGACTTCCACCCGCCCGAACGGCGCGCTCACTTGTACACCCTGCACCATTTCTTTGACGCGCGTGAACATCTCCCGCGCGATCGACACACCCTCGGCCAGCGCGGCTTCCTTGCCTTTTTCCTGCGCCTTCCGCATCCGCTGCAGCACATCCTCCGGGACCGACACGCCGGGCACCTCGTTCGCGAGGAACTCGGCGTTGCGGAGGGAGATGAGCGGCCAGATCCCGGCGACGATCGGCGTCTTGAACTGCTCGACGCGCTTCAGAAACGCCTCGAGCTGCCGCGCGTCGAACACCGGCTGGGTGACCGCGAACTCCGCTCCCGCATCCACCTTCCAGGCAAAGCGCGACAGCTCGCGGTCCTGATCGCTGGCGCCGGGGTTCACGCCCACGCCGATCGCCCACCGGGTCGCGCCGCCCAACGGGTTGTTGCCGGGGTCGAGGCCCTGATTCAAGCGGTAGACGAGATTCGTCAGCCCGATCGAATCGATGTCGAAGACCGCCGTCGCTTCGGGATACGGCCCCATCTTGGGTGGATCGCCGGTGATGATCAAGATGTTGCGCAACCCCGCCGCATGCGCCCCGATGATGTCGGAGAGCATGCCGAGCAGGTTCCGGTCGCGGCAGCAATAATGGATCACCGTCTCCATTCCGACTTCGCGCTCGATCAGGAGCGCCGACGGCAGCACGCCCATGCGACTCTGCGCGCGCGGCCCGTCGGGCACGTTGACGGCGTCCACGCCAGCGGCCTTCAGCGCCCGGACCTGCTCGAGCATCGGTTTCGGATCCACGCCCTTGGGTGGCACGATCTCGACGCTCGTGACGAGCTCGCCGCGCGCGAGCTTCGCGCCCCAGCGCGACTTTTCGGCGAGCGGCACCGGTGTGATGTCGGGCGGCGCCTGCACCTGCGCGCGGGAGACGACGACACTCGGCTGGCGCGGCACGACGCTGGCGACGTAGTCGCGAATCTTCTTGATGTGCTCGGGCGTCGAGCCGCAGCAGCCGCCGACGAAGCGCGCACCGGCCTCGATCATGCGCCGGGCGTAGCTCGCCATGTATTCGGGCGACGCGAGATAGATCTTGCGGTCCCCGACGTCTTTGGGCAGGCCGGCGTTCGGCTGTGCGGAGACGGGCTTTTCCGTCGTCTTGACCATCTTCTCGACGGCTTCGAGCACGCCCGCCGGCCCGAC
>WNGH01003471.1_pt1 | contig 15107 bp, 17 predicted proteins | sample 5400631 | NCBI WGS metagenome assembly WNGH01 (sample SAMN13153373, study PRJNA577476) | soil metagenome | isolation source: 115 cm soil or saprolite under Garry oak tree replicate 1 | place: USA:California | collected 2016-06-15
GCGCGATCGCCTCGGCCTACGGAATCGCGGTGTCGGGCACGATGGTCCTCACCACAATTCTGATCGGCATCGTTACTATGTCACGCCGAGGCCGCGCGACGCCGGTCCTGATTGCGGCAATCGCGGCGATCGGCCTGGTTGAGATCGTGTTCTTCGCGGCCAATGCCGCCAAGTTCGCTGATGGTGGCTGGTTCCCACTTGCCTGCGCCCTTCTGATTTTCGCCATGCTGACTACCTGGAAGCGCGCTGAATCGGTGGTGCTCAGCCGCGAGGGAAAATTCCGGCTTCCGGTCGATGCGTTTCCCGCAATGTGCGGTTCGGAAACTCCATACGTTGAAGGCACGGCAATCTATCTGTCGCCCGACCCTGAAACGGTGCCGCCCGTGCTCTTACACAACCTAAAGCACAACAAGGTGCTGCACGAGCGCATCGTATTCCTCACCATCATCGACGAGGAAGTGCCCCATGTGCCGGACAGCGAACGCACATACGTGCGGGTAGTTGAGCGCGGTCGTGTCTACCAGGCGCTGCTGCACTACGGCTTCATGGAAGAGCCCGACGTGCCAAAGGGCCTGAAGCTACTGGCCCGCCACGGACTCACGTTCGACTCGATGGGGACGACATTCTTCCTCGGCAAATCGACCATCGCGCGGGCGACCAAACCCGGTTTGTTTACGTGGCGCAGGGAGCTGTTCCGCTGGATGCAACGCAACAGCCCCGCGACTGCGGAGTACTTCAAGCTGCTGCCGGAGCGCGTGGTCGAGCTTGGAACGCGCGTCACGATCTGACCGCTACGCAGTAATATGGGATCGAACTATCTTCCGTCGCGGGTCAAGGAGGCCACATGGCAACTAAACGTGAGGAATACATCGCGAAGCTGAAGACGCAGCTCGATCAATGGAACGCCGAGATGGCGAAATGGGAGAGCCAGGCCGCACAGGCGCAGGCGAGCATGCGCGCCGAGTATGAGAAGCAGCTCGCCGCAATCCGTCAGCGTCAGGACCAGGCCAAGGAACACTTGCGCAAGGTTCAGGCGGCCTCGGGCGACGCCTGGATGGAGCTCACTCGCGGCGCGGACGATGCCTGGGCGGCGATGCGCAAGGCCTTCGAGAAGGCGAGCGCGCAGTTCACGCAGGGCAAGAAGTGACGCGATCCCGGGGAGCCCCGGCCGCTAGCTCTGCAGCATCCGGTCGAGGTGCTCGATGTCGTTGATGAGGACCCATTCGGAGGCCCCGGCCTTCTCGATCCGCTTCTGCCAGGCCTCGAGCCGCCCCATGTAGCGCCGCGGATCGATGTTGTCGGTCTTGAGCTTGACGACGTTGAGCGCCACGACCCGGATGTCCTTCAGGTTGATCGGGAAATCGCGGACCGTGACCTTGTCGAGCTCCTCCTGCATGTCGGAGAAGATGAGGATGGTCTTCCTTCCCGCTCCGGTCTCGTTCAGATACATCCCGCCCTGGATCAGGCCGCCCGTGATGTCGGTGTAGGCGCTGCCTCCCACCGACTTGACGAAGGCGTCGATCTTGTCGCGGAAGGCGCGCTTCTGCGCGTTCGCCTGCGAGGGGCGGCTGTCGAAAGTGACTTTCGCGATGATGTCCTTCTCGCTGAAGCTGCGCGTTTTCACCCGCGCCACGGCGAGCGAATCCCCCGACTGCAGCGTGCCGAGCAGGTAGTTGATGACGCGCTGCGCCTTGCCGACCTCCTGCGCGTAGGTTCCGGAGGTGTCGATCAGCATGTATACCGCCTGGGTGTGGCTGCGCTGATCGGTGCAAGTCGATGCCGACAATGCGAGCAGCGAGGCGAGAAGCAGGCGTTTCACCATGGTCGTCCCCATTACGCAGCGCGCTTGACGGGGCGCGATTCCGACGCGTCGCCCTCCGAGCGCGCCGCCTTCACCAGGCGCTCGACGAGCAGCGGCAGCACGATCGTGACGTCGTAGATGCCGATCAGCACCTTGCACAGCTGCCGGATCAGGTTGCCGAGAACGCGCAACACGAAAGCGGTCGCGCGAATGAGCATTACCACGAACGCCCCGCCGACCGTCCGCAGCGAGTAGACGAAGGACTCGAGCGGGATCGCCACGAAAGCCAGCGCGAAGGGCAGGAAGAAACCGAGGAGCATCTGCGCCGTGGTCGGGATCATTCTGAGCAGGGGATCGGCCGGGGCCCCTCGCTGCACGGTCGCGAGCGATTGAACGAGCGCCTGCCTGTCGGCGGACAGCATGTCGCGCATCAGCGCGAGCGCGGCCTCGATTCCGGCAAAGACGAAGAGGAATACGACGGCGACCCAGAGCATGCGGCGCCGCATGCGGTCGTTCATGTTGGCTATGAGGGGGAACAGGTGCGTGATGCGCAGCGTCTCCATCACGAACAAGCCCATCGTCGCCTCGAGGAAGATGATCACGAGCGCCGCCACGTCGGACATGCGCAGGTTAGTGGTCAGGTAGTCGCCCGCGCCGACCATTTCGGAGAACGGAAGGGCGATCAGCTTGAAGTTGACGAGCGCACCGCCCACCGCGATCAGCAGAACCATCGTTGATATTGCAAACTGCGTAAACGCGGACACCGTCAGCGCGTGCTCGGCCTTGTCGGTCTTCTTGTTGATCTGCTCATATTTCTCCATCTGTGCGTCGATCTTCGACGAGGTCTGATGCAGCCCCGTCAGCTTCTGGTCCACCTGCCCGAAGGTCTTGTCGAGCGAGCGCCAGAACGGCATGAAGCCGTTCAGTATCTTGTGCCGCGACTCGTAGGCGCGGCGGTAATCGGCCAGCGCCTTGTCGTGGATGGCATGCACCGAGCGCTTGATCTCCTCGAGTATGCGTTGAACCATCTCGTTGCTGTCGGACTTGACCTTGGCGATGGCCGTGACGGCTTCGACCCATTCGGGCGGCGGCGGCGGCACCTCCCCGCATTTCTTGTAGTCCTCCTCGACGCGGGTGATTTCCTCGAGCAGCTTGCGCTGCAGCGCCGGATAACCTTCCAGATCGCGCGTGACGAGCGCGCTGATGCGCTCGAACTCGCGCTCGATGTGCTGGCCCACCTCCTCGCGCCCGTGCGCGAGCAGGACCGCCTTGTTGCGCTCCTTCATGTCCCGCGCCGTAGCGAAGAGCCAGCGTGCGCCCAGCCTCAAAGGCCCCCCCGCCATGCGGCCGACCGAGTGGAGCAGATCGTGGACGAGCCTGCGCGCCGCGTACAGGAACGGCATCGCGATGGCGAACAAAATCAACGCGGAAGCCACAGCGTTGCCGGGCCAGATCATCCAGAACTGGTTGCTCATATGACCTCCCCATCCCGGCTTGTCGGCCGGTAGTCAGGACAACGGCATAAGATAGATCAGGCGGGCAACGCGCGCCAGCGTATTTGTCGCAATATTTCTCGCGTACCGGCGGACCCCTCGGAACTGTTTTGATCCGATTGATTATTTTTTAACGTGCAGGATGTCGCTTAGGGGCGACAGGCCGGCCGGCGCACGCCATTCACGCGCCAACCCGGTCTCAGCGCTTCGCGGTCCTTGCGAAGCGCGGGTACACCTTGTTGACGTTGCCCTGGAAGATCTTCTCCTTGTCGGCCTTGCTCACCCAGTCGATCTTGTCGATGTAGCGCTTGGTGTCGTCGTAATGGAATCCGGTCTCCGGGTCCACGCCCTTCACCGCACCGACCATCTCGGAGGCGAAAAGGATGTTGTCGGCGGGGATCACTTTCAGGAGCAGGTCGATGCCGGGCTGGTGATAGACGCAGGTGTCGAAGTAGACGTTGTTCATGAGGAGCTCTTTCAGCGGCGGCCGTTTCATGTCCTGCGCGAGGCCCCGGTAGCGGCCCCAGTGGTACGGCACCGCGCCGCCGCCGTGCGGTATGATGAATTTCAGCGTCGGGAAATCGCGGAACAGGTCCGCCGTGATGAACTGCATGAACGCGGTCGTGTCGCCGTTGATGTAGTGCGCACCGGTCCCGTGGAAGTTCGGGTTGCAGGAGGCGCTCACGTGGACCATGGCCGGCACCTCCAGCTCGACCATCATCTCGTAGAGCGGATACCACCATTTGTCGGTGAGCGGCGGCTCTTTCCAGTAGCCGCCCGAAGGATCCGGGTTCAGGTTGCAGCCGATGAATCCGAACTCTTTTACGCAGCGCTCCAGCTCCGCGATGCAGTTCTTCGGCGAAACGCCGGGACTTTGCGGAAGCTGGCACACGCCGACGAACTTCTCCGGATAGAGCATGCAGACGCGGTGGATCAACTCGTTGCAGTGCTCCGACCAGTGCCGGCTCGTGGTCTCGTTGCCGATGTGATGGCTCATGCCCATCGCGCGCGGCGAGAAGATGGTGATGTCGGTGCCGCGCTCGCGCTGCAGCTTCAACTGCGCGCCCTCGAGGCTCGCACGGATCTCGTCGTCGCTGATGCCGAGCGAGCCTTTCGACGGGAGATGCTTGGCATCCTCCAGCGCCGCGATCTGGCGCTTGCGCCATTCCTCGAGCTGCTTGGGAGCGGTGGTGTAATGGCCGTGGCAATCGATGATCATCTGTTTGCCGTCCTCCGTCAGCCGAGTTTGCGCGTTACGTCGTCGAACAGCTCATCCACCGCAAAGCGCCGCGGAATCATCCGCTGCTGGTAGACGGTGTCGATGACGACTTCTAGGCTGCGCCGGTTCGCCTCGAGGCCGAACGGATGGGTGTCGAACTCGCCAGGCTTGGGCAGCTTCGCCGCCTTCTTGCTCTCGGCCAGGAGCCGGTAGATCTCGCGCACGGCTTCCGGCTCGGATCTCGACAGGGATTCCTTCACGGCCACCATGTGATTGATCTGCAGCGCCCGGTACTTCTTGTGCCAGGCCTCGGCCGCCGTCGCCGGATTGTGGATGAGCGGCTTAAGACGCGGGTCGGTCGGCACGGCAGGCAGGATTGCCGCGTCGATCTCCCCGGCAAGGAGCATCGCCGTCAGCTCCTTGCCCTCGGGCGCGCGCTCCACCGACGGCGGATCGCGGAACTCGGCAACGTGGGCTTCCTCGAAAGTGACCCACTTCACGCGGTCGATGTCCACGCCGTGTTCGTTGGCGAGGATGCCGCGCAGCCACGTCGAGGTCGTCACGGTGTAGGAACGCGTGCCCACGCGGCGCCCCGCAAGGTCGGCCGGCGCGAGCGGCCCGCGCTCGATGTTGTAGACGATGTGGGGGTGCTGAAAGCGAGCGAGCACCACCGCAGGCAGGAGCACCAGCGGCTTGCCGTGCGCCTTCGCCATGAGGAAGGTCACGATGGCAAGCTCGGCGCAATCGAACTCGAGGTTACGCACCACCCGTTTGAACGCCGTGCTTGGCGTCTTCACGTCGGCGAACTCCAGGCTCACAGAAGACGATTTCACATCGCCCTTCTTCAGCGCGAGCGTGACCGGGTAATCTCCCAGGAGCGTGCGCACTGCGACTGGCTTAGTCATGGCGGTGTACGCTCTCATTTTCCGGCAAGAGGCCTCCAATGAGCGAAACAAGAGAAGTTGTGGTCGTCGATGTGAAGATTCCGTTCTGGTCCATGGTGGTCCTGCTCGTCAAATGGGCGATCGCGGCGATACCGGCCATGATCATCCTGCTGATCCTGGCGACCATAGTGTCGATGGTACTCGGCGGCGTATTCCACTGGAACTGGATGGGCCGGAGCATGGTTTAGCCGCGCTCGAACGTGAATGGCGGACCGCTTCGATGCCCGTGATTGTATAATCAGCTGACATTTTCCACTTACCGGCCCGATCGCGTCGCATGGACTTCAAGAAGGAAGAAAGCCTGCTCGCCGACCTGAAGATGGCCCCAAGGGACCCGATTCTCGGGATGACAGAGGCCTTCGTCGCCGATTCCAATCCCAACAAAGTCAACCTGGGCGTGGGCGTCTATTACGACGACCGCGGGAAAGTTCCGCTCCTGGAGTGCGTGCGATTGACCGACCGGGAGATCACCGAGAGCGGCCTCCCGCGTCCCTACCTGGCCATGGACGGCATCCCGGAGTACGTCCGTGCGGTCCAAGCACTCCTGTTCGGCGCAGATCACCCCGCCGCCCGGCAGGGGCGGATCACGACGGTTCAGGCCGTGGGAGGGACGGGAGCCCTCAAGGTGGGCGCGGATTTCATCAAGCGCTTCGCCCCCGACGCGGCGATCTATCTTTCCGATCCGAGCTACGACAATCATCGGCCGCTGTTCGAGCAGGCGGGTTTCAGGATCGAAATGTACCCCTACTACGATCCGCAGACCCACGGAATCAAGTTCGACGAAATGATGTCCTTTCTCGGCACGGCCGCGAAGGGCTCGATCGTGCTTTTGCACGCGTGCTGCCACAACCCGACGGGAGTCGACATACGCGACGAGCAATGGGGAGAAGTGATCAAGCTCGCTGCGGCGCGCCGGCTGGTACCGTTCCTCGATTTCGCGTACCAGGGCTTCGGGGAAGGGATCGACGAGGACGCGGAGGTGATCCGCCGGTTTGCCGAGGCGATGCCCCTCTTGCTGGTGGCCAACTCCTTCTCGAAGTCCTTCTCCCTGTACGGCGAACGCGTCGGGGCCCTGAGCGTCGTCGCCGCGGACAAAGACGAGGCGGCAAGGGTGTTGAGCCAGCTGAAACGCATGATCCGTACGAACTATTCGAACCCGCCGTCGCACGGCGCGAGGATCGTCACGTCGATACTGGGATCCGCTGACATGCGCGTCCTCTGGAGAAAAGAGGTCGTCGGTATGCGCGACCGCGTCCGCCTCATGCGGCGGGAACTCGTCGACCGCCTCAGGCAGAAGATTCCCGGCGAGGATTTCAGTTTCATCCTAAAGCAGAGAGGAATCTTCTCCTATTCGGGCCTGTCGCGGGACCAGATGATCGCCCTGCGCGAACGCTTCTCAGTCTACGCACTGGAGTCGGGCCGCATCTGCGTCGCGGCATTGAACTCGGGCAACCTCGACTACGTCGCCAATTCGCTCGCGAGCACCGTCCGCGTTAGTAAAGACGGCCTGCTGACGCCGACGCGCGCCGTATAAGGTTTAGAACGGTGGGCGCGCTGAGCTTCCAGGCGCTGGAGGCGATCAAGACGAAGTATCTGAAGCGGCCGGGGGCGCTGGTTTAGCGAGGAGACATCATTATCGGGGCGGCGCTGGCCCGACGCCGGCGCCCGATACCTCGAAACATCACACCACCTTCAAGTCGACGGCCGATCTTCTTCCGTCCAGCTCGCTTCGCACGTCGTAGGAAATCTTCTGGTTTTCCTGCAGCGGCTTGAGCCCGGCGCGTTTCACCGCGCCGCTGTGCACGAACAGGTCCTTGGAGCCGTCGTCGGGCCGGATGAATCCGAAGCCGCTCTTGATGTTGAAAGATCGGACGATACCGGTAGGCATGAGCGTTTCTCCTTCGAGACGGACCATTATGGACCTTTCCTCCTGCGCTCGCATGAAGCCTTGGGCCTTTCTTCTCGCCGCGCTCTCACTCACCGCCTCCGCGCTCGCAGCCGCGCAGCCTCCCCTCGATCCGCAGGAGCAAGAGCAGATCCAGGACGGGCTTTCGGGCCCTGAGCAAAAGGAGCTGCCGCCGCCGGCAAAGGAGCAAGGCCCGGCGCCCGTCCGCGAAAGACTCCTCGATCGGCCGCACGACTTTGTGTCCCGCCGCGTAGAGGCATATTCGCGAAAACTGGACAATTTCTTCGGCGACCCGAACCGCGCCTACGACTCGACCGGAAGCACGCTGCAGATTCGCAGCCACGTCACGTTCTTCGAGGGCGGCGTCCGCGAGAGCAAGGCGGATGTGCGTGCAAATATTTCTTTGCCGAACACCGAAGACCGCTTGAGGCTGGTCGTGCAGCGGGGCGTGGAGGCTGCGACGCAGACGGCCGCAGAGCGCGACATCAAGAATACCACCGGCTCCACGCAGGTGGCCGCACCTGGCGCGACGCAGGACAACAACTATTACCTGGGCCTCAAAGCCCTAGCGGCGGAAGTGTTTGGAGTGGCGCTCAGCGCGGAAGCGGGAGCGAAGTTCGGCCGCCCGATCGATCCCTACGTACGGCTGCGCGCCTTCCGCGACTTCAACCTTTCGCAATGGCAGATCCGCGCCTCCGAGACGCCGCTGTGGAAGCACTCGGATGGTTACTCGGCGGCGTCCGAGGTCAACTTCACACGACCGCTCGATGAGCTCTGGCAGCTGCGCTTCACCAGCAAGGCGACCTGGCGCTCGACGACCGGCTACTTCGACCTCGCGCAGATCGGGGCCCTGTATTACACGCCCGATACGCGCACCGCGACGACCTTTGAGCTCGGCGCGTTCGCGCCGAGCGATCGCAGCCTGAAGCTCGCCGTGTACTCGGTGACGCTCCGCGTGCGAAGACAAATCTACCGAGACTGGCTGTACCTGGAGGTGACACCGCAGATCCTTTACCAGGAGGCGAACGGATTCAGCGCGACCCGCTCCCTGATGCTGAATCTGGAGACGCTGTTCGGCGAGCGCTACCTGTGATCGACCCGGTCGCTAAGTCAGAGCCCGAGGAGACGGGCCCCCAGCGGAATCAGCACCGCCCCGAGCACGCCGTGCAATCCCATCGCGAGGCTCGAATAAGCCCCGGCCTCTGCGTTGACGCTGAACGCGCGTGAGGTGCCCAGGCCGTGAGCGGCGACGCCGATCGCGAAGCCGCGCTGCCACCACTCGCGGCTGCGCACGGCGTCCAGCACGAATCGGGCGAGAACGGCGCCGAGGATTCCGGTCGATACGGCGAAGACCGCGGTCAGAGTCGGCGAGACGCCGATCCGTTCGGCGATGCCCATCGCGATCGGCGCGGTCACGGATTTGGCGATGAATCCGCCGACGATCGCGGAATCGGCGCCGAGCAGGCGCGCAAGTCCTACCGCACTCGCGATCGAGGTCGCGCCCCCGGCGAGCAGCGCGGCGAGCAAAGGCACGATCCGTCCGCGCATAGCAGAGAGGCCCTTGTAGATCGGGACCGCAAGCGAAACCGTCGCGGTCCCGAGCAGGAAGTGGACGAACTGCGCGCCCTCGAAGTACTTCGGATACGGCATGTCGATCAGCGTGATCGTCGCGGCGACGAGGACGATCGCGATCAGCACCGGGTTGGCGAGCGGATGCCGGTTCGCCCGCTCGTAGGCGATCACGCCGATCTGGTACGCGCCGAGAGTGAGAATCAGCGCGAGCAGCGGGCTGCCCGAGAGGTAGACCCAGATCTCGTAAATATTGGGAAAGCCCGATGTGACCTGCCCGGTCATTTGCGCGAGCCCCGGGAAAACGCCTTGAGGACGAGCGCGGTCACGGCGACGGTGAGGACCACGCTCACGACCAGCGCCGCCGCGATTGCGACAGCATGAGCCTTCAGGTGCGGCCAGAACATCACGACGCCGACGGCCGCCGGAACGAAGAGCAGCCCGAAATGCTGGCTGAAAGTGATCGCCACGTCAGCTAGCGAAGCGTTCACCCCTTTGCGCAGGGCGAGGGAGCCGAGCAGCAGAATGAGGCCGATCACGGGGCCGGGAATCAAAGGCAAGAGGAAATGGGTGATGAGCTCGCCCAAACCTTGAAAAAGCAGGATCTGAACGAGGCCGGAGATCATGAGGCGTGGGCCATCCTGGCCGGATTCTATCCTGACCCTCCGGGCCGCTCACTGAAGAACCACGCGAACAACGGGACCACGACATTCATCACACGGCTTCGCGGGCTTCAGCTGCAGCAGGCCGCGCTGGATTCGGCTTTCGCTGTTGGAACACAGCACGCGCTCTTTTCCTCGCTGCGCTTTGCTTCTTCGCCGTAAATCGGAACGCTTGCTAGCGTATGGAACGTTTCCCAGGCGATGCCCTGCGGATCCTCGATCCAGTACTTGTCCGACCTGGCATAGCAGCACGACGTCCCGGCCTGGTCGATCGCAGCGATGCCGGCTTTCGACGCTTGCTCGCGCAGATCTTTCAGCTCGTCGTCCGATTCCACCTGGAATCCCAGATGATTGACGCCGGCCGCGTGCCCGCGCCGGGAAATGGCGAAATTGATCCGGGGATCGTCCAGCATCCACTTCGCGTAGTCGGACTTCTCTACGGACGGCGGCGCACCGAAGAGGCTCGAGTAGAAACGCACGCTCTCGGGCAGATCGCGCACGGAAACGTGAACATGGAATCGCTTCATGTGACTTTCTCCTTTCGTTTGCGAGCGACGGGTTTGCACACCGGATTGCAGGTTTTCCCGCCGCAGCAGTTCTCCGTCAAATAGGACACCAGCGCGTTCATCTCCCCGAAATCCGGCGCGTAATAGATGAAACGGCCTTCCTGCCGCGCGACCAGCAATCCGGCATGGGTCAGTTCCTTCAGGTGGAAAGAGAGCGTTGCGGGAGCCATGTCGAACTTGGCAGCGATGTCTCCGACGCAGAGCCCTTCGGGGCCCTTTTGCACGAGCAGCCGGAAGATGGCGAGGCGCGCGTCCTGGGCCAGGGCGGCGAGGCTGGCGACGGCGGTCCTTGATTCCATATTTCTAGTATCATCGAATCGTAGAGCCTTGTCAAGCCGCCCCTCCCCGGCCCGTGTCAGCAGTCCCCGCCCGTATTAAGATCGCCCTTCAACTGGAGGAATGACCATGAAACGCATCGCAAGCTGGCTCGCATTCCTGATCGCATCGCTCGCGGCCGTCGCCGCGGGAGCGCAGCAATATCCGTCGAAGCCGGTAAAGATCATCGTGGGCTTCGCGCCGGGCGGCGGCTCCGATTTCATCGCGCGCGTCATCGCGCAGAAGCTGACCGAGCGCCTCGGGATGCAGGTGATCGTCGAGAACCGCCCTGGGGCGGGCAGCGTGCTCGGATCCGAAGTGGCCGTGAAGTCGCCCCCGGACGGCTACACGCTGCTGCTCACCCCCGCGAGCTACACCGTCAATGCGAACGTATACAAGCTGTCCTTCGATCCCCTGAACGACATCACGCCCATCGTGCAGCTCTCGCGCGGCCCCTACGTGGTCGCGGTGCACCCTTCGGTTCCGACGAAGACGCTGCAGGAGCTGGTGGCGCTCGCCAAGAAGGAACCGGACAAGCTCGCGTATGCTTCGAGCGGAAACGGGAGCCACGTGCACGTGGCTACGGAGTACTTCCTGTATACGGCCGGAATAAAAATCACGCACGTTCCCTACAAAGGAACCGGACCGGCTCTGAACGACACGATCGCGGGAACCACTCAGCTGATCTTCGGCAGCGTCGCGACGGCGCTGCAGTACGTCAAGTCCGGACGCCTGAGAGCGCTGGCGGTCACCACGCCCAAGCGCATCGCGGCCGCGCCCGACATTCCCACGGTTCGAGAGTCGGGATACCCGAGCTACGAGGTCACCAACTGGCACGGCCTCGTGGGTCCTAGGGGACTGTCGAAGGACATCGTCGAGCGTCTCAACAAGGAAGCGAACGAGGCCTTGAAATCGAAGGACGCAGAAAAGGTCCTGGCAGGCGACGGCCTCGAGCCTGCGGGGGGCTCCGCCGCGGAATTCGCCGTCATCCTCAAGAACGAGGTCGCACGCTGGGGCGAGGTGGTGAAGCAGGCCAAGGTCAAGGTGGATTAGCCGGCCCGTCGCTGGATCGACGGGAACGCTTCGATCCTGTCGTGGACACCCTGACCCACGCGCTCTCCGGAGCGCTCCTCGCCCGCGCCACCGCGCCGAAGGACGCACCCCCGCGCTCGCTCGCGCGGCGGGTAGCGGCCGGATTCTTCGCCTGCGCCGCGCCGGACCTCGACTTCGTCGTGGCCTTCGTCGGACCGGTCGAGTACCTCGCGAATCACCGCGGCGTGACGCATTCGCTCGTCCTCCTGCCGCTGTGGGCGCTCGTCTTCTCCTGGGTGCTCGCGAAGATCCTGCGCGAGCCGCGCGGCGCTCGCGCGCTCTACGCCGTTACGGCGCTCGGGCTCGCGCTGCACATCGCGGGCGACGTCATCACCAGCTATGGCACCATGATCCTCGCGCCGTTTTCGGACTGGCGCTCGCGGATCGGCACGACCTTCATCGTCGACATGTGGTTCAGCGGGATCATCGCCGCGGGCCTCGCCGCTTCGGCGGTTCTCCGCCGTTCCCGCTGGCCGGCGGTCGCGGCGAGCGCGATCCTCGTCGCCTATGTCGGCTTTCAGTATCTGCAAAAGGAAAAAGCGATCGAGTTCGGCGAGCGGTACGCCCGCTCGCTCGGTCTGGGCGGCGCCACTATCAACGTGCAGCCGCGGCCGGTCTCGCCTTTCAATTGGACGATATTCGTCTCCGACGCCGAAACGCACCGCTTCGCCCACGTGAACCTGAACCGCCTGGAATCGCGCAGCTATGGCCCGGGGGACAGCTTCATCGCGATGCTCGACTCCGTCTATGAGCCTTTGTCGGCGGCCCGCTGGGAAACGCGAACGCGCTACGGAGAAGGCGCCACGAAGGCGCTCGCGCAGGAAGCGTGGAATTCCCCCGCGATGGCGGTCTATCGCTGGTTCGCCGATCTACCGGCCTTCGACGGAATGAGCGCGGGCTCGACCTGCGTGTGGTTCATCGATCTGCGCTTCTACACGCCCGGGCGCGCCACGCAGCCGTTCCGCTACGCTGCCTGTCGCGACGGGCCCGAGGCGGCCTGGCGGCTCGTTCCGCCTTGACATAGTATAGGGCGCCCGAAGCAGACGTCTGCATGAAGCCATCACGACTCGTCTTGGCCACGGCCTCTGTGTCATTGGCGCTCGCGCTTTTTGCGGGACTCGCAACGGCGCAAGCCTATCCGGCGAAGCCGATCCGGTTGATCGTGCCGTTCCCGCCCGGCGGCGGCACCGACATCGCCGCGCGCACGATCGCCAACAAGCTCTCCGACACTGTCAAATGGACTTTCGTGGTGGAGAACAAACCCGGCGCCGGCGGCAATCTCGGCGTTGAGCAGGCGGTCAAGGCCCCGGCCGACGGCTACACCCTGGTGATCGGGCAGACCAGCAACCTCGCGATCAATCCGGCGCTCTACGCGAAGCTGCCCTACGACCCTCTCCGCGATTTGAGCCCCGTCGCGCTCATCGTCTCCGCGCCGGTCGTGCTCGTCGTCGCGGCGAACTCGCGCTACGCATCATTGGGCGACTTGCTCGCGGCGGCGAAGAGAGATCCGGGCGGGGTCACGTTCGCATCGCCGGGGAACGGCACGGTGTCTCATCTGGCCGGCGAGCTCTTGCAGCGCGCCGCCGGCGTCAAGCTCACGCACGTGCCCTACAAGGGCGCGTCGCAGGCGCTGACCGATACTCTGGGCGGCCAGGTGCAGTCGTTCATGTCCTCGGTCCCTTCGGCGCTTTCGCAGATCAAGGGAGGCAGGCTGCGCGCCATCGCGGTGACTTCCGCGAAGCGGGCACCGGAGCTGCCCGAGGTCTCCACGATCGCCGAATCCGGCTATAAAGGTTTCGAAGCGAGCACCTGGTACGGCTTGCTCGCGCCGGCCGGCACGCCCGTACCCATCATCGCCAGACTGAACGCCGAGGTGAACCGCGCCCTCGGCACGCCCGAGGTGCGCGAGAGGCTCGCGGCCGAAGGCGGCGAGGTTCTGGGCGGCTCGCTGGAACAATTTGCCTCGTTTCTCAAAGCCGAGCACGCCAAGTGGGGACGCGTCGTTCAGGAATCCGGCGCCAGGGTGGAATGAGTGAGGCGATGAAAGCGCAGCCGAAAAAACGCGACTACGCCCCCAACGCGCGCGGCGCGCTTGAAGGCGTGCGCGCGCTCGACCTGTCGCGCCTCGTCGCCGGCAATACGCTCACGCAGGTGCTCGCCGACTTCGGCGCCGAGGTGATCAAGGTCGAGCCGCCGGCGGGCGACACGCTGCGCGCCTGGCAGACGAACGGCGTGCCCGTCACCTGGAAACTCTATTCCCGCAGCAAGAAGAGCCTTTGCCTGGAATTGCGCCGCCCCGAGGCGCGCGAGCTGCTGCTCAAGCTCGTTCCCTCCGCTGCGATCTTCATCGAGAGCTTCCGCCCGGGAACTCTGGAGAAAATGGGCCTCGCGCCCGAGACGCTCCTCGCGCGCAACCCGAAGCTCGTGGTGGTGCGCATCTCCGGCTGGGGCCAGGACGGCCCGTACAGCCAGCGTCCGGGCTTCGGCACGCTGATCGAGGGGATGTCGGGCTTCGCCTCCATGAACGGTTTTGGCGACCGGGAGCCCGTTCTGCCGCCGATGTACCTCGCTGACAGCGTCGCCGGCCTTCACGGCGCTAGCGCGGCGATGATCGCGCTGCGCGAAGCGGAGCGCGCCGGCGGCGCCGGACAGTTGATCGACCTGCCGCTGCTCGAGCCGCTTTTCAACATCCTCGGCCCGCAGGCTGCGAACCTACGCCTTACCGGGAAGGTAAAGGCGCGCACCGGAAACCGCTCCACCACCACCGCGCCGCGCAATGCCTATCGGACGAAAGACGGGCGCTGGGTGTGCCTGTCGGCGTCGATCCAGAAAATGGCCGAGCGCCTGTTCCGCGCCATCGGCCGGCCGGAGCTGATCGACGATCCCCGCTATGCGACCAACTCGGAACGCCTGCGGCACGCCGACGAGCTGGACGTCGTCATCGGCGCCTTCATCGCGCAGCGCACGCAGGCCGAGAACGTCGAGTTCTTCGAAAAATTCGAAGTCACCATCGGGCCGGTCTACGACATCGCACAGATCGTGGAGGATCCGCACGTGGTCGAGCGTGAGCTGATCGTCGATTATCCCGATACCGACATGGGTGCGTTTCCCATGCACCACGTGATTCCGCGTCTCTCGCGCACGCCCGGCGCGATCCGCGCGCCAGCGCCCAAGCTGGGCGAGCACAACCGTGACCTGCTCGCCGAAATCGGCATCGATAAAGCGGCGTATGCGAAGCTCGTCGCGGCCGGAATCGTGTGCGAAGGCGGCGGGATACCCAGGGGAGAGCAAGAATGAAACCCGGCCTTCCGGTGTGGCGCTCGCTGCTGTATGTGCCGGTGAACGTCGAGAAGTACGTCGACAAGGCGCACACCCGCGGCGCCGACTGCATCCTGCTCGATCTGGAGGACAGCGTGCCGGCGCACGAGAAGGACAATGCGCGGAAGCTCGTCGCACAGAACGCCAAGCGCGTGCGCCGCGGCGGCGCCGACGTCGGCGTGCGCATCAACCGGCCGGATGCGATGGCGCCGCGCGATCTCG
>WNGH01016521.1_pt1 | contig 15107 bp, 12 predicted proteins | sample 5400631 | NCBI WGS metagenome assembly WNGH01 (sample SAMN13153373, study PRJNA577476) | soil metagenome | isolation source: 115 cm soil or saprolite under Garry oak tree replicate 1 | place: USA:California | collected 2016-06-15
AACCGCTGGAGCTCGTTTCCGCGATGCGCTCCCGAGTGCTTTTCCGCGAGGGACGCGGCCCGCGTCGTCGGGCCCGGGGGCGGTCCCCAGAGGACGCGGTAGACGCGTCCGGAGGGATCGCGGTCCACGTCGAGGACGATCCCGGTCCACGGCGCGGGCTCGTTCACCAGGTCCTCCTTCAGGGAGACGATGTCCCCCTCGGCGAAGAAGCACGGATGCTCGAAGCTGCACTTTGCACAGACATGGGATGTCGCGGGCACGCGGATCGCCTCCGGGTTCCCGTGCCAGAGGGTAGGCACGCGGGAGGGTTGCCGTCGAGGGCGGCACCCATGGTACGTCAACCAGTATAAAGGTTGTGTCCGTGCCCGTGGTTATCGGGAAGCCCCAACGCCCCTTCACAGGGGCCGTTTGCACCGCTGGCAGACCAGGCGGCAGTCGTTCTTGCAATCCGTGCACGTCCCGTGGAGGAACCGCTCCTTGACCGGCGCGTGGTGGCAGTCGCTGACCGCGGTGACCATGTGACCGCAGTAGTTGCACAGGTGCTGGGTCGGCTTCTTCCCCATGATGTACCGCTGGTACACGATGAGACCCACGAGTGCGGCGAGCGCGCCGCCGATGATCGCTCCGACCACCCAGCACGTCAAAGGTTCGAGCCGGAGGAGGGCGGTGACGACCTCACCGAAATCCACGCCATCCGATTTCTCCCTCCGTATATCAACCTCTCCTCGCGCGCCGAACGTTCTAAGCGGACCGGCCTATCCGGTCGTCGTGAACGCTGCGGAAGTGCGCGACAGACTCCGGGCGCTGGGTGTGCGCGCGACGAAAAGCCTCGGGCAGCACTTCCTCCTCGACGATCGGGTCGCCCACCGCCAGGTGGAGTACGCGGGCGTCACCGCCAAGGACACCGTCCTCGAAATCGGCCCGGGCCTGGGCGTCCTCACGAGGCCGCTCCTCCGCAAGGCAGGCAAGGTCGTGGCGGTGGAGCGGGACCGGAAACTGGCGAGCGGATTGCGAGACTTCGATGGAGCGCTCGAGATCATCGAGGGCGACGCCGTCCGGGTTCCCCTCCCGCCGTTCGACAAGGTCGTCAGCAATCTGCCGTTCCAGATCTCGTCGCCGATCACGTTCCGGCTCCTCGACGTGCGGTTCGACCGCGCGGTCCTCATGTACCAAGAGGAGTTTGCGCGTCGCCTCGTCGCGCGACGCGGCGACGAGGACTACTCCCGCCTGTCCGTGAAGGCATACGTCCGGACACGCGCGGAAATCGTGGAACGAGTCCCGCGCTCCGCGTTCTGGCCCCAGCCCAAGGTCGACTCCGCGATCGTGCTCCTCGAACCGCGGCCGGCGCCCTTCGTCGTCCTTGACTGGTCGATTTTCGACGCGGTCGTCGATGCCACGTTCCAGCACCGACGAAAAACGATCGAAAACGCCCTTCGCCTGTCGTGGACGCGATTCGATCCATCGAAGGCTGGGCTTGAGGCCCGCCTCGCGCAGACCCCGCATCGGGGAAAACGGCCCGAAGAGCTCACGCCGGAGCAGTTCGGCGAACTCGCGGACGGACTCGCTCCCGGAAAGTGAATTCTGTCTTGGCGCTTGGCCGGGCGAGATAGCTCGCGGCATCGGCGGGACATGGGGCGTTCGGTCCCCGTGGGCCCTCTCGAAGGTACGACTCGTGCCCACCGTCAGAAGGGTTAAATCCCCTGAAACGTCTCTGCACATCCTTCGGGGCGGGGTATGGTCCGGAAGAAGGTTCCTACGGAGCTTGACAAGGCGGAGATCAAGCTCGGTCAGGTCATCGAGCGGCGCAACCTGTTCAACGACGAGGCGAGCGCGCGCCGCCAGGAACGGGATCAGCTCCACGAGCAGCGACGCGTGCGCGCCACGGAGCTCCGCACCATAAAGGACGACCAGGGCGCGCTCGTCCAATCGCTCCGGAAGCACAAGGCCGCGCGAAACCAGCTGCAGGCGAAGGCGAAGAGCCTCATCGAACTCCGACGCAAGGTGCGCGGCAAGGTCAAGGGCCGCGTGGGCAGCAACCTCGCGACCCTGCGGCGGGAAGTCGCCCGCATCGAGATGGAGCAACAGACGATCCCCATGAAACTCTCCGAGGAGAACGAGTTGCTCGACGACCTGAAGGCGAAGGTCCGCGAGATGCGCGAGCTCGAGAAGGTCAAGGGCGAAGAGGAACAGGTGTTCAAGGAGGCGAAGGAAATCGACGCGGCGATCGACGACCTGTTCGCCCGCGCGGACGAGGAGCACGCGCAGGTCGTCGCTTTCTCCGAGAAGGCGAACGCGATGCACGACAAGATCACGGAACTCGTCCAGAACCTCGGGGTCCTCATCGCGGAGGCGAACAAGAAACACGAGGAGTACCTCGAGGCCCGCGCGAAGGCGGACGCGCAGCACCAGCTGGCGATGGAGATGCGGGAGAAGGTCCTCACGATCCGGGGCGCGGCGCAGGCCGAGATCCGAGAGGCCCGCCAGATCCTGAAACAGCAGCGACTGCAGGTGCGGCGCGAACTGTACGATGAGAAGAAGCTCGACGACTTCGCGAACAAGGCCGTCGAGGCGCTCCTGAAGAAGGGGAAAGTGGAGATCCGCGGATGAAAGGGGTCGTCCTCGCAGGCGGCGAGGGCCGGAGGCTCAAACCGCTCACGCAGTCTCGGCCGAAGCCGCTGTTGCCCGTGGCGGGGCGCCCCTGCGTGGACTTCGTCCTCCGGTCCCTCATCAATTCCGGGGTGCGGGAGCTCATCATCACGACCGGTTATATGTCAGACGCGCTCGTCAAGAGCATCGGGGACGGGCTGGGCTACGACGCGTCGATCCTGTTCACGTTCGAGAGCACTCCCGCGGGGACGGCGGGGAGCGTGAAGCGGGTCGCGAACTTCATCGACGAAACGTTCGTCGTCGCCATGGGGGACGTCCTCGTCGACCTCGACGTCCGGCCGTTGATCGAATTCCATCGCAGGCGGAAGGCGATCGCGACGATCGCCCTCACGGAGGTCGAGGACCCGACGGAGTACGGCATCGTGGGCCTCGGGAAGGACGGCCGGATCCAGAAGTTCAAGGAGAAACCGACGCGGGAGGAGGCGTTCTCGAACCTCGTGAACGCCGGCATCTACGTGCTGGAGCCCGAGGTCCTCGACCTCGTCCCGGACGACGCCCCGTTCGATTTCTCGAAGAACGTGTTCCCGGCTCTCCTCGCGAAGGGCCTTCCGCTGTTCGGGATGCGGATCGAGGGCGTGTGGGTCGACATCGGCCGCCCGAAGGACCTGATCCGCGCGAGCCTCGAAGTCCTGCGCAGGGAAGGACGCGAACAGCGCCTGCTCGGCGTCGACCCGTTCGGCCCCGCAATCGTCGGCAAAGGCCTCACGCTCGAGCCCGGCGTTCGTTTGTCCGGCCCCGTCTACCTCGGTTCGAACGTCCGCATCGGAAAGGGCGCCGTCGTCGAGGGGGCGTGCTTGTACGACGGCGTGGCGGTGGATGCAGGCGCCACGATCCGCCAATCCGTCGTGCTCGAGGATGCGCGCGTAGGGAGGGAGAGCGAGGTCATCGACAGCGTCCTCTCGCGCGGTTGCACGATCGAGGAGGACGCGCATCTCGTCTCGAGCATCATCGGGGACGGGATGACCGTGCGCGCCCATTCCCGTCTCGAGGGCGCCAGCATCTCGCCTCCGTAGGCGTATTGACCTCTCGTTCCGCTAGATCCAGGGAGCGCGCGGTTCGCCTCCCCCACTACGCCTCGACGACCCGGCCCTTCCGCGCCCTCCGCAGGAGGCGCTTCTCGATCTCCGCCGCCACGATGACCCACGGGGCGACGAGGAGGAGGGCGAGCCAGTCCCAGGGGCCGAGCGGCACCGTGCCGAAGAGCGCTTGCATGACGGGATGATAAACCGCCAAGAGCTGGAGCGTAACCGCCGCCGCAATCCCGACCACGAGATATTTGTTCGAGAAGAGGCCCACCCGGGACAACGGCTCGCCGAGGCTTCGGCAGTTGCTCGCGTTGGACAGCGTGAACAGGACGAGACCCGTGAACGCGAGGGTCCGTGCCCCCGCGATGCCGTCCGCGTTCAGCTTGAAGGCAAAGAGGCCAATCGTCCCGAGGACCATCACGGACAGGAGGACGAGCATGAGGAGGCGGACCTCGACGGAGATGAGACCCGCATTCAAGGGCCGCGGGCGCCGGGTCAGGATCTGCGGGTGACGGGGCTCCAGACTCAGGGACAGGACGACGGGTGCGTCCGTGACCATGTTCATCCACACGATCTGCACGCCGAGGAGCGGCAAGGGGAACCCGAGGGCAAGGCACGTGACGAAGACGGCCGCCTCGCTCAGGCTCGTCGTGAACAGGAACGCGACGACCCGTTTGATGTTCTGGAAGGCGACCCGGCCCTCTTCGACCGCGGCGACGATGCTCGTGAAGTTGTCGTCCGTGATCACGATCTCGGATGCCTCCCGCGCCACGTCCGTCCCGGAGACGCCCATCGCGATTCCCACGTCGGCCCGTTTCAGGGCGGGGGAGTCGTTCACGCCGTCCCCGGTCACCGCCACGACGTTGCCCTGCGCCTTCAGGGACTCAACGACGCGCAGTTTCGTGTGCGGGGACACCCGTGCGAACACGTTCGTCCGGTTCAGTTCCTTCACGAACGCCATTTCGTCCATCCGGTCGACCTGGTCGCCCGTGAGGACCTGCGCATGGTCCTCGTCGAGGATCGCGAGGCGTCGCGCGATCGCCTCCGCGGTCAGGCGGTGGTCGCCCGTGAGCATCACGACGCGGATCCCTGCCGCGTGGCATCGGCGGACGGACTCCGCGACCCCGTGCCGTGGCGGGTCCATGAGGCCCACGTATCCGACGAACACGAGGTCGTGCACGTCCTCATCCCCGAAGGTCTCCGCCGCGCCGCCAAACTCTGCGTACGCGAACGCGAGGACGCGAAGCCCTTGGCCCGACATCTGGGAAGCCCGTTCCTCGTAGGCGCCGCGACGCTCCGCGTCGAGCGGGAGCGCGCTGTCGCCTTCCAGGCCGTAGGCGCACCGGGAGAGGATGACCTCCGGGGCGCCCTTCACGTACAGCTGAGGGCCTTCGCCGATCCCCTCGTACACGGCGGCCATGTACTTCCGCTCGTGGGAGAAGGGGATCTCCGCGAGCCGCTTTCCCCTCTCCGCGACGGGCGTGCCAATCTGCGAGGCGAACAGGAACAGCGCGACCTCGGTCGGGTCGCCTTTGACCTCGAGCCCGGCTTCCCCGAACTCCTCACGCAGGTCGTTGCACACGGAGGAGATCCGGCCGATCATCGCGAGCGGCGCCTCGGCGACCCCGCCATCCGCCTGATGCGCCAAGAGGTCGAGGTCCACCCGCCGGCCCGGCAGGTAGGCGCGGGAGACGCGCATCCGGTTCTCCGTCAACGTCCCGGTCTTGTCCGTGCAGATCACGGTCGCGGCGCCGAGCGTCTCGACCGCGGAGAGGCGGCGTACGACCGCGTGGCGGCGGGCCATCCGCTGGACACCGACGGCGAGGACGATCGACACGGCCGCCGGAAGGCCCTCCGGGATGATCGAGACCGTCTCGCCCATCGCGAAGAGGAGGACCTCCCCGAACGGAAGGCCGCGGGCGTACCCGATCGCGACAATCGCGAGGACGACCGCGCAGGCGACGAGCGCGATCAGCTTGCTGAAGGACCGGACCTCCTGCATGAGCGGGGAGAGGTCCGTGTGGACGGACTGCAGGGTCGATGCGATCTTTCCCATCTCCGTCTCCGCCCCCGTGGCAGTGATGACCGCGGTGCCATGACCGCCGACGACGAGGGTCCCCATGTACGCGACGCAGTGGCGGTCCGCGATCGAGGCGTCCGCGAGGACGGACTCGGCTGCCTTCGGCACGGGGATCGACTCGCCGGTGAGGTGCCCCTCCTCGGTCTCCAATCCGTGCGCCTCCACGATCCGGCCGTCGGCCGGCACGGCGTCCCCGGACTCGAGCAGGACGAGATCGCCGGGGACGAGCTCCGCGGCGGGGACTGCGCGGGGCACACCGCCGCGGAGGGCCAGGGCCTTCGGGACGTTCAGGCTCTGGAGGGCGCCGAGCGCTCGCTCGGCCTTGAACTCCTGCATGAACCCGATCACGACGTTGACGGCGACCGCGAGCACGATGACGAACGCGCTCAGGTAATTCTGCACCGCCACGGAAAGGACTGCGGCGCCGAGCAGGACGACGACGAACGGGCTGAGCACGAGGTGGGCGACGAGGGGAAGAGGACCCGTCCGTTTCGCCTCCGGGAGCGCGTTCCGCCCCGCAGTCTCCAGGCGGGTGGCGGCCTCCTCCTCGGAGAGACCATCGGGCGATGTCCCGAGCTTCGCGAGCGCCTGCGCCGCGGACAACGCGTGCCACGGGATAGGGGAGCGGGCCGCGCCTACCGACGCCGCGGGGCGACGCGGAAGAAACCCATGGGTACGCGAAGGAGAGCCTCTGCCCATCCCATCCCTTCGGCGCGCCGCATGGGACGCGGTGAATAAATACGTTATTGTGAGGGGGCGGGCGCCTGCCACGCGACCCGGCCATCCTTCACGACGGACGAAATCACACGGCCGCCAATCCGATACGCGAGATGGCGATGGTCCGGCACGTCCAGCAGGAGGAGGTCCGCCCGCTTCCCGACCTCGAGGCTCCCGACCTCGCGGCCCAGTCCGACCGCGTACGCCGCGTTGATCGTGGCGGCGGTCAGCGCCTCCGCCGGCGTCAGGCCCAGCTGGTGCGCCGCCAAGGAGACGACGAGCCCCATCGATTCCGTCCAGCAATTCGGGTTGAAGTCCGTCCCGAGGGCGACCGGAACGCCCATCTCCACGAAGTGGCGGGCCTTCGCGAACGGGATGCGGGACGCGAGGCTCGATGCAGGCAGGAGAACGGCGATCGTCCCGCGCTCCGCCATCTTCCGGATCCTCGTCCGCGTGGACCTTGCCGGAGAGCCCGAGGTGCTCCGCTTCCGACAGCATCCGTCGCGCCTGTTCGCCGGTGAAGTATCCGTCCTCCACGAACACGTCGCAGAACCGCGCGTTCGTCTTCGCGGCAACGGACGGCAGCGCCTCGCGGGTCAGCAGGTCCGCGTACGCCTCGGCCCGGCGCTCGAACTCCGGCGGGATCGCATGCGCGCCGAGGAACGTCGGCACGATCGTGGCGGGATGGCTTTCCTGGAGGCGGTCCAGCACGCGCAGGAGCTTCATCTCCTCCTCGACCGTGAGCCCGTATCCGGATTTCGCCTCGACGGTCGTCGATCCGTGCGCGAGCATCTCGTCGAGCCGCGCGTACGCCGACGCGTACAGATCCTCCTCGGAGGCCCGCCGCGTCTCCGACACGGTGTGGAGGATCCCGCCGCCGCGCGCGGAGATCTCCTGGTGACTCATGCCCTCGGCCTTCCATTCGAGCTCGTGTTCACGCGAGCCCGCGAAGACGAGGTGGGTGTGTGCGTCGACGAACCCTGGCACGATGGTCTTGCCCGTCGCGTCGATCAACTCGCCCGCGTTCTCGTACCGCGCCGCCAATGTGCGGGAGTCGCCGACGTCACGAATCACGCCTTCGACGGCGTACAGGGCGCCGTCCGGGATTGCCCGCAAGTCGCGCATCTCCTTCCCGCGGCGGGGTCGGGCGTCACCCGCCAAAGTCACGAGCTCCTCCGCGTGGACGATGAGCAGCGTAGGAGACGGTCCTTCGGGCGAGGGTCGCGGGACCGTACCCTTCGGCGCCAGGACCTTGTGATGCCGCCGCGCCAATCAAGCGCCCCCCGAGACATTGACTCTCGAACCACAACTCGAAATGGGCCCATTCATGCGAGCATCATGGCTCCCTTCGACTCCGCATGGACGACGAATGCGCGGCCACCCGCGGCCGTAATCGCGGCGGCGGTCTCCTCTGGGTGGTCCGTCAGGGCGATCATGCTTCCGCCCCCACCCGCGCCGGTGAGCTTCGCCCCATGCGACGAGGGCCGCGCCGCCACGACGAGTTTGTCGAGCAAGGGGTGGCCGACGCCGAGGGCGTTCAGCAACTCGTGATCCCGGTCCATGAGCGCGCCCGCCCGGGCCCAGTCTCGCGCCTGGAGGGCACGAAGTCCCTGGATGGTAATCTCTCCGATCTCCTCAATCCAACGCCGCGCCTCGGGCTTCGCGTCGACGAGCTCGCGGACTCCCGCGACGAGCGGACCGGTCAGGGCGCTGACGCCCGTGAACCCGACGACGAGACGCATCGGCGGTAGTTTCCGATGATGTAGGAACCACCGGCGCCCGTCCCGTTCGATGGACCACAGGAGGCCCTCGTCCTTCTCCGGGGTCGCGAGGATTGCGCCGCCCGCGGTCGCCGTCGTCGTGTCGATCGGGCTCGCGCGGCCCTGCACCGCCAGCTCGACCTCGAAGGCCTCCCGCGCGATGTGTGACGGGTCGAAGGATCCATGGCGGCCGTGCATGTCCCCCAGCGTCGCGACCGTGACCGCCGCCGAAGAGCCCAGCCCGGAGCCCTCGGGGAGGGCGGAGCGGACCTCGAGCCACATCGGAGACGCCGCGGCCGCTTTCCCGACCGCGGCCTTCACGTAGACGTAACGCGGATCGTCGAGGCTCTTCCCGTCCGCGAGCCACTGGCCGTGCGGTCGCGCGTAGACCTCCGCGCGGAGGTCGATCGCGGTGGAAAGCGCCGGCTCCCCGAAGACGACGGCGTGCTCGCCGAACAGGATCAGTTTGCCGGGGGCCGAGCAACCGCTCACGTCGGAGCGATGGGACGGGACGCGATTAACGTTTCCTCACGCGACCATGGGGGACGGACCGCGGCCCTTCTCTTCCGAGCGCGCCTTCGCGAGTTCGAACGCCCGATCGAAGTGCCGCTTCCCGATTGCGAGACGCTTCACGTCCTTCTCGTCCAGCGACCCGCCCTGGGTCACGTATTCCCGGATCGAGAGCATCGCCGCCTCGTTGCAAATCCCCGCGATCTGTTTTCGCGCCGCCAAATCCGGCGTCGGAATGGCGAGCAGACGGTCGAACCGCCCCGGCCGCAGGAGCGCCGCGTCCACGAGGTCCGGCCGGTTCGTCGCGGCAATCACGGTGACGTTGTTCAGCTCTTCGAGCCCGTCGAGCTCCGTGAGGAGCTGACTGATCACGCGCTCCCCGACGCCCGTGTCCATCGCGCCCCCGCCGCGCGAGGCCGCGATCGCGTCGATCTCGTCGAAGAAGACGATGCACGGCGCGGCCTGCTTCGCCTTCCGGAACGTCTCGCGCACCGCGCGCTCGCTCTCCCCGACCCACTTCGAGAAGAACTCGGGGCCCTTCACGGCGATGAAGTTCGCCTCCGCCTCCGTGGCGACGGCCTTCGCGAGGAGCGTCTTCCCGGTCCCCGGCGGGCCGTACAGCAGGATCCCCTTGGGCGGCTTCGCGCCGACCTGCGCGAACACGGGCCCGTACTGGAGCGGCCATTCGACCGTCTCGCGGAGCGCCTGCTTCACGTCCTCGAGCCCGCCGATCTCGCCCCACCGGACGTTCGGCTTCTCGATCAGCACCTCGCGCATCGTGGACGGCTCCATCTCCCGGTACGCCTGGAGGAAGTCCTCGCGCGTGACGACGAGGCGGTTCAGGACGTCCACGGGCAGCTGATCGACCTCGAGGTCGATGTCCGGGAGGACACGACGCAGCGCGCGCAGCGCGGCCTCTTTCGCGAGCGCCGCCAAGTCCGCGCCGACGTACCCGTGCGTGATCCCCGCCAATTCCTCGAGGACCACGTCGGGGGCGAGGGGCATGCCCCGCGTGTGAATCTGCAGGATCTCGAGGCGGCCGTCGCGGTCCGGGATCCCGATCTCGACCTCGCGGTCGAACCGACCGGGCCGCCGGAGGGCGGGGTCCAGGGAATTCGGACGGTTCGTCGCCCCGATCACGACGACCTTCCCCCGCGGGTTCAGGCCGTCCATCAGGGAGAGGAGCTGGGCGACAATCCGTCGCTCGACTTCGCCGGTGACCTCGTCCCGTTTCGGCGCGATGCTGTCGATCTCGTCGATGAAGACGATCGACGGCGCGTTCTCCTGCGCCTGTTTGAAAATCTCACGGAGGTTCTCCTCGCTCTGTCCGTAGAACTTCGACACGACCTCCGGACCGGAAATCGCCGTGAAGTTCGCCTGGGTCTCGCTCGCGACCGCCCGCGCGAGGAGCGTCTTGCCCGTCCCGGGCGGGCCGTGTAGGAGGACACCTTTCGGAGCCTCGACGCCGAGGCGCTCGAACAGCTCCGGATGGCGGAGCGGGAGTTCGATCATCTCGCGCACCTTGCGCACCTCATCCCGGAGGCCACCAAGGTCTTCGTAGGTGACGCGCGGGATCTTGAGCTCCTCCTCCTTCGCGACCTTCTCGCTGACTGTGATTTCCGTGTTCCGTCCGATCGCGACCGCGTCGGCGGCCGGGTGTGTGGACACCACCGCCAAATCAATCGCGCGGCCCATCACGCGGATCTGGACGATGTCGCCCCGGGTCAGCACGCGGCCGTCGAGCATCTGCGCCAGGTATTCCTCGCCGCCCATGATCCGCAAGGGTTCCGTGGGGGCGAGCACGAGCTTCCGGGCGGGTTTCGGATCGACCTTCCGGATGCCGACCTTGTCGTCGATGCCGACGCCCGCGTTCCGTCGCACGCTGCCGTCGATCCGGATGAGACCGCGGTTCCCGTCCTCGGCGTATGGGGCCGCGACGACCGCGACGGTCTGGCGGGTCCCTTCAATCGCGATCGTGTCGCCCTCCTCGAGGTCGAGCGCGTCGAGCACGGCGGGGTCGATCCGAGCGATTCCTCGCCCCACGTCCTTCGTCTTCGCCTCCGCGACGCGGAGGACTTTGTCGCTGTCGCGCATCTGGATTCCTCACTCTACCGGAACGTTAGCCGGGTCTCCACCGCAAGTCCATGAAAAGAGAAGCAAGAGAACACGAAAGGTCATTCGAGGCGCCATTGCGGTTGTCTTTCGTCCCAACAGGTTCGACACCTCCCCATGGGAGTTTCGTTCTATTATTGGTCAGCGGTTCTATATAAGTATTTCGCGAGGAAGGTACCGTTGCGTCTGACGGTCGGGAGGGAACTAATGGGGAGCCCTCATCAGCCCGCGCAACAAGCCTCGCCCGTGGAACGCCGTCAAACCCTGGACGCGACAGCACCCGCAAGGAAAGGAAACCCTTAGGAACGGTCGGCCATCCGCGCCCCGTGGCAGAGGCCGCCCTGTACGTCGGGACCGCAATCTTCGTCCTGACGTTCGTCCTCCTCTCGATTCGGTCAATCCGGAGCTATCGGTTGGACCGGCCTGCGGTCGCGCTCTTCGGCGCCGCGCTCATGCTCGCGACGGGCATCGTGGCCCCGAGGGACGCGACGATCGCGATCGAAGAAGGCCTCGGCGTCCTCGTCCTCCTCCTCGGGATGATGCTCCTCGTGGCCGGCCTCGACGTCTGCGGGTTTTTCGACCTCGTGGCCCGCCGGATCGCAGAGGTGTCGCGCAGCCAGCTCCACTTCCTCTCGCTCCTGTTCGTCTCCACCGCCATACTCTCGGCCCTCGTGCTCAACGACACGATTGCGCTCCTCATGACGCCCATCGTGGTCAAGACGTGCCGCACGATGCGGGTGAGCGCGGTGCCGTTCCTCGTCTCCCTCGCATTGGCGGCGAACATCGGCAGCGTCGCGACCCCCGTCGGGAACCCGCAAAACGCGTACATCGCGATTCGGGCCGGCATCCCGTTCGGCACGTTCGCGATTCGACTGCTGCCGGTGGCGGCGGTCTCGCTGGGGGTCGGCCTCCTGATCGTTCGGTTCGCGTTTCGGCGTGAGCTGTCCGACCGGGTCGCGGGATTCGAGGAGGCGCGCAAAGCCACGCCCTTAATCGTTCAGCCCCTCGGCCTCCGGCTCACGCTGGCGGTCGTCGTCGGCACCGTGGCGGCGTTCGCCCTCGGACCACCGGACGCGCTCCCCTATGTCGCGCTCGTCGGCGGCTCGCTGGTACTGCTCCTCCTCCCGGCGCTCGCGCACACGACCCCCCGAACGCTCTTCGAGAAGGTGGACTGGAGCGTCCTCATCCTCTTCTTGGGCCTGTTCATCGTCATGAAAGGGGTGGAGACGTCCAAGCTCCTGGGGGAAATCACGAACCGAATCGGAGGCGGAACACTCGGGAGCGATATATGGAGGCTCACCGGTGCGTCCGCGGTCACCTCCAACCTGGTCAGCAATGTCCCCGCGGTCCTGCTCCTCTCGCCCCTCGTGCCCGCGGCCCGGGACTCCCTCTGGCTCGCGCTCGCTGCGTCGTCGACGCTGGCCGGGAACGCAACAATCCTCGGCGCGGCCGCGAACATGATCGTCGTCCAAGTCGCGGCGAAGGCGGGCGCCGAGGTCTCGATGAAGGACTTCGTGAAGGCCGGCCTCCCGACCGCGGTCGTTACCGTCGTCTTGGCGGCAGCGTGGCTCTCTCTCTGACCCGATGCCGCGAGAACGTTTTTGAGGATGGGCGCCGTCGGTCGTCCCGTGGCGGACATCCCCGGGAGTTCGCTCGTGCGCGGCCCGCTGCGCGAGGTCGTCATCGATGGGGTGTGCCCCCTGTGCGCCCAGCCCACGCTCGTCATGCGATCGTTGCCTCTCGAAATCCCGTACTTCGGGGAGGCGCTCCAGACGACCGTCCTCTGCCAGGCCTGTACGTTCCGCCATCCCGACCTGCTCCTCACGAAGGAAGGAGACCCGGTTCGGTATGAGTTGAAGGTCGCGGCTCCGGAAGATTTGGCGGCGCGCGTCGTGCGTTCCGCATCCGGGACCATTCGCATCCCCGAGCTGGGAGCGGTCGTGGAACCAGGGCCGCGCGCCGAGGCGTTCGTGTCCAACGCGGAGGGGGTCCTCCAACGATTTCGAGACATCGTGGCGTTCGCGAACCGCACCGCCGAGTCGACGGCGTCGCGCCGCAAGACTGAGCGCGCTCTCTCCCGGATCGATGCGATGATCGCGGGCGATGTCCCGTTCACCTTGATCCTTGAGGATCCCACGGGAAACAGCGCGATCCTTCACGACCGAGCGCGGAAGGATTTGCTGAGCCGAACGGAGGCGCGGCGGCTGAAGCGGGGGACGCCCGAATTCCGCGTCGTTCCCTAGGTGTCGCGCTTTACGGTGATCGGGATCACGCCCTTTGTGAACTCGATCTCCGCGATCTCAATCGGATCCACGACGCCGGACGGCACGTCGAGAAGGATGGGGGCGCCCATCGAGATTTGCAGGGCTCGGGCGCCGATGATCCGCGCGCGCTCGAACCGGGTGTACCGGATAACTTCGCTCTCGGGCACGGACGGACCCCCGGGGACGGCCCGGGGCCCAATACGGACCCGTTCTTTAAGGTAACGCGGTCCCCCTCGCACCGGCTGGCGCTCCGACGCGCTCGATGAAGGCAGAATCGACTCGCTACGACGAGTCCCTAGGGACCGTCCGCGCGCGCGACCGTCCGAACCTGGACCTTCCGAGACCGACAACGCGGACAGGCGTCAATTTTGATCGCGGAGACGAACATCCCGCACCGGTCCGGGCCGCGGCACAGGACTTCGTACAGGACCTCGGGCGCCACCAACGACGCATGTCGGTCCCGCGTAAAGGCGTTGACTCTCCCCGAGTTGAGAATCGGCGGCGATACTTGGCGCAGAATCGTCTTATATAGTGGAATCCACGGCGAATAGACTCTCACCCCGAAACTCTACGAGGAGTAGACCTGTCATGAACCCTCCCACTTCAAAGAAGGCCCTCGGGGCGCTCGCCAGCGAGCACGGGCTCCCGATCCTCCGCTACCTTCGCGGGCGGGACTGGGCCCACGCGAGCCAGGTCGCGGAGGCCCTCGGGATTCACACCACGACCGCGAGCAAACACCTCGCGGCGTTCTACGAGGCCGGGTTCCTCGAGCGTCGAGACCACGCCGCGAAGCGCCCGACCTTCGCGTACCGCCTCAAGTCTCCCGTGATCCACCTCGAGCTCGACCTGGCGGAACGCGTGGCCTCCTCGGACGCGATCGTGCTGGGCTCGGCGATCTTCGAGGCGCTCCACGATTCGGTCCATCGAGTCGGCGGGAACCATCTTGCTGGGGAACTCTTCGGTGGTCTCTTTGGCGGCGGGGATTGGCGGCCCGCCTTCGGACAGCGCATTGCCGCCGCCGCCGATCCGCGGTCGGCCCTGTTGAACCTCGTCGAGGACGCCCGTCGGACCCTAGCGGGACTCGTGGGCTCCTCCACCGCCGGACAGCTCCTCCGGATGGCGGTCGAAACGGCCTCGGACGGTCGAGCCGACATTGCGTCCGCGATCGGACTGGAGGCGTCGCGATGATCACACGCCCGGGCGCGGAGCGACTGGTCGCGCCCCGCACGCCCACGGGAATCGAGGGACTCGATCGGCTGATCCAGGGTGGTTTTCCCCGAGGGAGCGTGAACCTCGTGGCGGGGCCCGCGGGGAGCGGGAAGACCCTCCTCGCAATCCAATTCGCGTACAACGGCGCGACCGTCTTCGACGAGCCGGCCGCCTACCTCGCGCTCGAGGAGAGCCGGGAGAGCGTCGATCGCGTGATGGCCGGCTTCGGGATGGACCGGAAGGCGGTCGAGGAGGCAGGCAAGTTCTACCTGATCGACCTCGGCGCGATTCGTGCGGGCAGTTCCCGGGACGGATTGGCGGTGGGGCTCCGCGAACTCGAGGACTTCCTCCGGAGCTGCATCGCCTCCACGCACGTGCGCCGCATCGTGATCGACTCCGTCTCCGCGGCCGCGCTCCATTACCGGAACGTCGCGGAGCTCCGCGAGGAGATGTTCGCGTTCACCCGGTTCCTGCGGGACACGGGCGTCACGTCCCTCCTGATCACGGAGTCCCCGGAGGGCGGCCGGATGACGCGGTTCGGGGTCGAGCAGTTCCTCGCCGATTCGTTCCTTCACCTCTCCCTCGAAGACATGAAGGGGGAGCTCCGCCGCACCCTGACGGTCCGCAAGATGCGATTCACGAAACATGACACGGGTCGGCATCCCGTCCACGTCACGCGGGAGGGCTTGATCGTCGCGGAGGAGCGAGTCCAGTGAGGTTCCCATCCGGCGTCCCGGGATTCGATGCGCTCATCCAAGGCGGA
>WNGH01008296.1_pt1 | contig 15103 bp, 18 predicted proteins | sample 5400631 | NCBI WGS metagenome assembly WNGH01 (sample SAMN13153373, study PRJNA577476) | soil metagenome | isolation source: 115 cm soil or saprolite under Garry oak tree replicate 1 | place: USA:California | collected 2016-06-15
AGACTACACGGGCTAGCACGATCCCAGTTTGACCCTCAGGGAAGACGCTCTAGATGCTGTGAAGGCGGCTATCAGGGCTGGTGACCCAGAGTCTTTTATCAGGGAGAAGGTTAGGCTTCAAGGCTCGAACCTAGTCATGGGCCCTGCGAGGCTCGACCTGTCGGGTTTTGACAGAATATTCGTGGTCGGGGGTGGAAAGGCAAGTATGGGAATGGCCCTCGGGGTTGACCGGTTACTCGGCCACAAGATTACCGGTGGCCTCGTGAACATTCCCGAAAACCTGGGGGTGAAACCCGGGATTCGGAGAATCGATTCAACCCTGCGAGCCATCCTATCCCGTCCAAGGAGGGTGTGAGAGGGGTGAAGAAGATGCTGAAGCTGGTGGGGAGACCTAATCCTCGAGACTTGGTCATATGCCTCCTCTCCGGGGGTGCTTCGGCCATGATGCCCCTACCCGTTGCCGGGCTAGGTCTTCGTGACAAGCAAGAGATCACCCGAAGGCTTTTGGCCTCGGGAGCAAGCATAGGTGAGGTCAATACGGTCCGGAGGCACCTGTCAAGGGTCAAGGGTGGACGGCTGGCCGAGAGATTCTACCCCGCCGTGGTTCTGTCTCTGATAATCTCGGCCGTGGCTGGAGACCACCTGGAAGATGTGGGGTCTGGGCCCACAGCTCCGGACCCGTCTACATACCAAGATGCTCGGAGAGTTCTAGAAAAACACGAGCTGTGGAATGATATTCCGAAGACTGTACGCGATATCATTGAGAAAGGTGAGGCTGGGTTGATTAATGAAACGCCGAAGCCCTGGTCAGAAATCTTCCACGGGGTCCGTAACGTGATTGTTGGAAGCAATAGGGAGCCATGTACAGCGGCCGCAGAGACCTTGGCGAAACGGGGCTATCAGACGATTGTACTTACCAGGAGTCTTGAAGGAGAAGCCCGGTCTGTCGGTAAGATGTTCGCAAGCATTCTCTCGGACCTGAACCAGGGCCAATTCTCGTTGAGGCGTCCCCTAGCCCTAGTGGCGGGGGGCGAGACAACAGTCGCAGTGAGGGGAACTGGAACAGGCGGTAGAAACCAGGAACTCGTTCTCAGTGTGGCGCTTAGTATCCAGGGTCTACAGAACGTCCTAGTTGCTTCTGCGGGAACTGATGGTTTGGACGGGCCCACAGATGCAGCGGGGGCGGTAGCTGATGGGACCACGGTAATGCGAGCCTTCAGGAGGGGGCTGGACCCGGGAGATTTCTTGGAGAACAATGATTCCTACAGTTTTTTCAAAAAGCTCAAAGACCTGATCGTAACGGGTCGCACCAGAACGAACGTCAAAGACATAACCATAGCCCTAGCGGGGCTACCGGGACGAAACACGCGAGGTCGACACGTTGTCCCAAGACATTAGAGAAGTTAAAGACCCGTCGATTGAGTGTCCCCTGTGCAAGATTCTCGACAGGGAGACTCTTGAGCGGGTCTTCATAGTTGACTACGACCTGCCTGGGGAGAAGCTGTACGAGCGGTTCTTCGTCGTGGCAACCAAGAACAAGAAGGGGCACGCCCACCGGTACATGGTCGTACTTGACGGGCATAGCGAGAAAGTTCATCTCGATGCTGAGAGGGGGGCTATTGCTGAGTTTTTCAAGTTCATGAACCAGTTCGGAGACGACTTTGCAATTATGGAGCCGACGCATGCAACGGTTAAGGGCCATTGGCACCGTGTAGGTACCGACCTACTCTCGGGTGCAGAGGACGTGAAGCAGATAGGCCAGACGGATAGAATGGAGGTTAGATTCAAGAAAGCTGAGGTTTGATAGGGGAATGTCCGGAGACTCTCAAGATTGCCCGGTGACTGTCGGGAGCCTAGTTTTCAGACGAGCATGGGGAGGAGATTCGATTCCGGGTAGAGAAGCCTGCGAGAGGGGCATTATTCAGATATATTCATGGTGATTAAGAGATCGCGATCTCCATAATGTTCTTACTGGCCCCAAGCAATTCCTAACACTGACAGGATAGCCTCACATGTTCAAGTCAAGAGTTCTCAGGAAGGTCCTGACTCTTCTGTTAGCCTGCCTTGTCATCTCGCTTCCGGCCGGCCTGGCGGTTGGCCGGTCACCTATGATTCTTCCGGCATCCCACGTTATGCCGTTAGTTGCACCCGATTTCACCATAACAACTAGCCCCGACTCTACGACGCTGGCCGTAAGTGCGACTGGCAGCTCCAGTATTTCACTGGCGAGCCAGGGAGGCTTCTATGGCAATATCACCCTCTCCGCATCGTCCTATCTTCTGGATGTCTCGCTCAACAAGACAAGCGTCAGTCTCGCCTCGGGCGGAACAGCAAACGCAACTCTGACGATCCTTGCTCCCAGCGGTACCCCCCCTAACAACTACACTGTCACGGTTGAGGGGTCGAATGGCTGCAACCTCTCACACATCACATACATCGCTGTAAGGGTGACGGGTCCAGACTTCACCATATCATCTGTCAAGACTCTCCTAACGGCGGCACCTGGCGGGTCAAACTCTTCAGAAATCGATCTGGCGAGTAAGAACGGGTTCTCAGGCTCAGTGGCGCTCTTCTCCTCCTCTACGCTCACGACAACTGTTAGCCCGCCGAGCGTGTCTTTGACGCCTAGCGGGACGGGAACTTCTATCCTGATGGTTTCGGTCTCCACCATGGCCCAGCCGGGTAATTACACGATCGAGGTGTTCGGAAGCCTCGGCTCTCTGTTTCACTCAGTCGAGGTCGATGTTACGGTTACAGGGCCTGGCTTTGTACTCTCGTCCACCCCATACTCTTTCACAGTTGTAGCAGGGGGCGCGTCCAACAGCTCGACCATCAGTGTACTTCCCTTTGGAGGGTTTACGGGGACTGTGTCGCTTACTAATTCCTCCGTTCCCCTCAGCACTACACTGTCTCCGACAACCGTTGTGATTCCTGGAATGTCAACATCGACACTTACCGTAACAGCGCCAGCTGGCACAACTCCCGACTTGTATTCGGTGACCGTTACTGGCAACACCTCTTCCCTCGTCCAGTCCGTTGACATATTCGTGACGGTGAAGGGGCCTGATTTCGACATCTCAGCAGACCCGACCTCCCTCATGGTTGCGGTAGGAGGGTCGTCCTGCATCTCCACAATAACCGTTATGGGCATTGGGGGTTTCTCTGGAACTGTTGCCTTGGGAGCGACTTCCTTTCCCTCGGGGCTTACCGTTTCTCTATCACCAACCAGCATACTGGCGTCGGGTCCTTCGACTCTAACAGTATCTGCCCTAGGAGGCACCGTGCCCGGGTCCTATGGGGTCGAAATAGAGGCGGGCAGCAGTTCCCTATCCCACTTTGCAATCGTCTCTGTCCTTGTGACGGGCCCCGATTTCACCCTCTCGGCAAGCCCTACTTCTCTGACCATAACTGCACCCGCCACCAGCCCTTCAACCGTTTCTCTCAGCTCTCTGAACGGGTTCAGCAGTGCAGTAACCCTCACAACGATGACCTCTGGGTTTGGCCTCAACCCCACCATCAGCCCCTCCTCGGTATCAGGCTCCGGCAGCGCGACTCTCACCGTCGGGGTGAACTCGTCGGCCGTTTCAGGTACGTACTATGTACTGGTCACAGGCACAAGCGGATCCCTGAGCCATACAATATTCGTTCCCGTAACTGTGATCGCCCCAGACTTTTCCATCTCCGCCAGCCCCAGCCCGGTCACGATCAGTAGTGACAGCCCAGGCACTTCAACAATTACGATAACGGCTCTCGAGGGTTTCACAGGTCTCGTCAGCCTTTCCGTCTTCCCATCCTCCAACCTCAACGCCTCCATCCAGCCCAACGCTATCACTGGGTCGGGAACGGCCACTCTGAGCCTCAATTCTACCATACCCGGGTCTTACACCGTGGAAGTGGACGGCTCCAGCGGGGCCCTATTCCACTCCCTAATAGTACCAGTAACGGTTGTGGGACCCGACTTTACCATCTCCGCGGGCAGTGTTAGCCCCTCTCAGATATTGGCCGGCTCGTCCGGCACTTCGAGTATTACTCTTGCGCCGGTCCTCGGGTTCACGGGAACTGTCACCGTGTCAGTTTCCTCGTCTGTCCCTGCAGGGTTGACATGTGCCTCGCTGTCTAGTGTCACCTTTGGCTCGTCATCTCAAACCGAGACACTGTCATGCAACGCGTCAACGGCCAGTGACTACGCTGTCATCGTTACAGGAATGAGTGGAGCCTTGTCTCACAACACAGCCACTATTCTCTTCCACGTCACTGACTATGCTGTTGTTCCTTCTTCTCCTGTTACTGTCACCGGTTCCCCCAGTAGCATGATTACCCAGACGATTAGTCTGACTGCCCTCAACGGCTTCACCGGTACGGTCAGCCTGTCAGTGTCCGCTTCCACACCCTCTGGCTTGACCTGCACTCTCTCATCCAGCGTGACATTCGGTGCTTCACTCCAGACTGCGACCCTTTCCTGCAGCTCACGGGGCACCAATGATTTTGTTGTGACGGTAACAGGGGCGAGCGGCACCCTTTCCCACACTACTGCCAATATCACGTTCCACGTCGCACTGATACCGGACTTCACGATCAGCGCTGGTGCAGTCTCACCGTCTCAAATCCTGGCAGGTGCCTCAGGAACTTCCACTATCACACTCACTGCTGTGAACAGCTTCACAGGTACGGTCAACCTGTCCGTTTCCGCTTCAACGCCTTCCGGGCTGACATGTGCTCCTCCTGCCGGCGCCATCTTTGGTTCCTCACCCCAAACCGTGGCTCTCTCCTGCAGCGCTATGGCAGCAGGTGACTATGCGGTCGCTGTTACAGGCATGAGCGGTACATTGTCCCGGACGACCGCCATGATTTTCTTCCATGTCACAGACTTTACGCTGTCGTCCAATCCAGCATCTCTTACAATTCAGGCAGGCGGCTCAGGTTCGACCACGATTACGGTGACCCCAACGAACGGTTTTACGGGTGCTGTGAGCCTGACTGCTACAGTTTCTCCGTCCGGTCCCACGGCAGTCCTCGGGATTGCGATGGTAACAGGAGGCTCTGGTTCTTCGACGTTGACGGTAAGCGTCGAGAGCGGCGTTGCAGCAGCGACTTACACGGTTACAATCCACGGCGGCAGCGGAAGCCTGTCCCATTCGGGACAAGTATCCGTCACCGTCACTTCTCCCTCCACGTCTGGAGCTGCCACCATTCTAGGTCTCGCCCCTACAACCTTCTACGAACTGGTTGGCGCAGTCATCCTTGGGCTCGCGGCGGGCGGACTGTACTTTGTAAGAGTCCGAAGAAAAACCACCAAGTAGTATCGACGCTACCCTTTATTAGCCCGCATCTTTGCGCTGGCATTTTGTCATGACCAGCAAGTGGAGTCTATCCGGGTCATACTTTGAATCCTGTAATTGCGAAGTGGCCTGTCCCTGCGTATTCATGAGTCCTCCCACCTCGGATGACTGCACAGTCTTGCTAGCTTGGCATATTGACAGGGGCTCCTTCGGAGATGTGTCTCTGAACGGGCTGAATGTTGCCCTTGCTGCCTATTCCCCGGGCCACATGCTCAAGGTCAAATGGGATGTAGCGCTTTACCTTGACGATAAGGCGTCGCCAGCCCAGAGGGAAGCCTTGGGAAAGATCTATGGAGGGCAGGCTGGTGGGCCACCGGCCGCGTTGGGACCCTTTATTGGAAGGATTTTAGGGGTGAAATATGTACCGATTGACTTCCAGGCCAAGGGGAAGGAGAGAAGCCTGAAAATTGCTGGTGTGGGAGAGATGGAGATAGCGGCGATTGAGGGTCAAGGAGGAAAGGAAGTCGTGTTGGAGAACGTCCCGTTCATAGCGGTTCCGGAACAGCGGGCTGTTGTAGCCAAGTCGAAGAGACTAGTACTGCACGACCACGGAATGAATTGGAATGTCTCAGATAAGAATGGCTTCTACAGCCCCTTCTCTTTCAAGGCCACCTAACCGGGCCTTCCGCTGACAAGTATTGCCGAAAAATATTCGTGACCTGAAACCCTTCTCATCCGGTTCTTTTCCATGACCCGTTTTCCTGGACAAGAATCGTTGGCTCGAAGGTCCAGGGCCAGATTCCCACTTTGAGGTGAAAGTGCATTACCTCGATCTGGTTCGGCGTGAACTCGATGAGGATGGAATCGTTTCCTTCTGCCCCTCCCGGGAAGAAAGCTTCGTATTGGAGCTTCCAGAGAGCTTTCTTGCGGTTGACGTCGTTGTCAAGCCGGGCGTGGCCGATTAGGGTCACGTACCCCTCTCCCTTGTTGTCGGAGAAAGCCATGGTTGCACGATTATCCTTCCGTATCTCCCTGACCTTCCGTGACTCTGGGCTAGTGGTAATCCACACGCTCATGTCCGGCCCGATACTGGCTGCGGCTACCATTCTAGCCTGGGGCTGACCGGTAGTGTCGACGGTGATTAGGAAGCAGTACTGTTCTGCTTGCATGGTGGAGAGAGCAGCATCCAGGACTTGTTTCAGTTCTGGGCTCGAGGAAAAGTGTTCGCCCATGAAGCAGGTCGGGCCGATAGAACGCTAGTTCTCTCTTTCGGCTAGCCGGCGCGCGATGGTTCTTTCGCGTACGAAAGTGTAACCGCTCAGCTTCTCGCAGAGGCAAAATTGGAATTGCGTGAATCTACCTGTGTTAAATATGGAAAGGGTAACTTTGCAATTCGAGCAAGGCTCTAGAAGCATTCCGCTTCTCGAAGATTTCGCGACATATCTGGCCCAGGCCATTCTGATTCTATTCGTCATAGTGAACCCTGTGAACGGCATGGCGTTCTACCAGGGCCTCACCCTTGGGGCCTGTGACCATCGGACGCCCGCCCCCCGGCATTCCAAAACGGGTCAGGAAGTTCAACCTTTCAATGCTCTTTACTCTGGGTAAGGTAACGGATATTCTGATGGGCGCAATAGCGATTTCCTTCATTATTCAGGGAATTGCTCAAACATTCAACATAGCAATCTGAGAGAGCGCTCCGGAGACACGCCCGACGATGGTAAGAGAGGTGTAGTTTTTTGGCTGGATGAAACTCAGAGGGGGGAGCCGCAGGCTGCGCAGAAACGGGAACCTGCAACGCTTCTCTGCCCACATTTCTTGCAAAATACTCCCTGGGCTCCAACAGATTGTTGTTGGATAGTCAATGTACCAGCTGGGGTCGCGCCTGAGTATCCGGCGGTGAAGGGCGTCTGGTACCTTACCAGATTCTCCCGGATTATTCCGTAGGCTTTTTCAGCGTCAGCGTTCGGCAGGTCGTTCAGATGCAGCGGGTCCCCACGGAACCTGAGGACGCATTTTACACTGGACCGGAGAATTCCCTTGTCAAGGATCACGTTGGCAATATCCGTATAGGAAAAGTCGGTGTAATCCTTCTTCAAGCCTAGGTCGCGAGGGTGTCGAAGGATGATTCGCTCATTGGTCAGGACGACCGAGTCGACCTTGACTGTCGGGTGGTAAATCTTCTCCTTGATGTAGAGTTCCACTTGTTCGTTGGGCCCGAGAAGATGGATAACGTCCGAAGGAACCTCGTGCATTAACTAGCCATCCCATCTTCTTACGGCCTTTGATGGAAAAAGCTTTGCGAATTCCAGAGAAGAGTCGCCCGACCTGGGATGGGCTCATACAGAGGCTGAGGGGTTAGCTTGCCCGTGGCTCAGAAAGAGTGTAAGCCCAGGTGGGGCTTTCCTTAGTCCTAACCGTTTCTTCCCGTCCCAACCCGGCGTGTTCAAGTGCAGCAGTGTTTTCTGACGTCTGATTCGAAGTTGCGGAGCATCTTCTCAAAGCTGGAGGTGATCTCTCTTACACGCAACTCGGCCTGCTGCTTGACCTTCGGGAGTTCTGTTGCGCTGTAGAGATGGTAGTACCCTCCGTCTTTGAGGGCTCTTGTTTCCTTGTAGCATAGTTGGTTGCTTACGAGTTTTTGGAGGCTTCTATGGATGGTGCTTCTGTCCCTCTTGACCTTCTGGGAGAGTTCGTCAAGGCTGGCGCTGTTGCCTCCGGCGAGCTGGTAGAAGACTTCCAAGTCTACTGGGTTGAGGTTGTAGACTGCGCAGAGTAGTTCGTTGCAGGACGCGTTTTTTCTGGTGAGGAGTTGTAGGCTCATAGCTGTTGTTAGTGGGGGTCCGGGGATTTAAGTATTGCATGATTTTGCCAATACCGAGAAATCTTTATACTAGCCCTGACCCATCTAGGCTAAGGTGACGTGGACTGATATCCCGAGACGAAGAACTTGAGAAGATAAAACAGAGGAAGATGGTCGAGATAATGCGGCAGCAACCAAGTGAAGGACAAACCGGCTCAAAGGGAGAGCCTATCGTCCTCACAGACCAGACCTTTGAAGAGACTGTTTCAAGACTCCCAATAATGGTAGTGGATTTCTGGGCTTCCTGGTGTGGACCTTGTCGGATGGTCGCCCCGGTCATAGAGCAGCTGGCCAAGGAATATGCGGGAAAAGTGACATTTGGAAAGGTGAACGTTGATGAGAACCCGATGGTTTCCAACGCTTTCCAGATACAGAGCATACCGAGCCTTCTAGTATTCAAGAATGGAAAACTCGTCGACGGCCTCGTAGGAGCAGCACCAAAGCAACTCATCGAGTCAAGAATCAAACCATACATCAATAACTAGACAGCCGAATCATCCTTCACTATGCCAATTCCAGGCAGAAGCGGGCTTAAGGGTCCGCAGAGTGTTCAGCCTGTCAGCTGGGTTCGTTAAGGAAAGCGTTGGTTGGAGAATTCGGTGGTGGGGGCCTATTCCTTTATGGCTGCGCTCATTTTGGCCTGGAGGTCCGGTGTCATGCTGGTTATGTTATGGGCTCTTCTAGCATGGACTTGAGCGATCTCCATCACTTCGTCTTTGGACGTCGCGTTCTTGACTTCGAAGTCGCATTTCATGCCTATGTCTTTACACTTGAACTTGGTCATGATTATTCGGGCACTGGTCGTCTCTGGGGATATAAGCCCTATGAGTCCAAACTAGAGGCCAGGCTTTGGAATGCCTATCACATGACGCCTCGAATCTAGAATCAAACCGTACCTAACCAGCTCAGGCCGACAAGATTCGGCTCAGGGCCCACCTCACTAATGACTTGCTTGGGGACTCCCGGCTGCTCCGCCTTCAGCGACTAGCTAGGAACAGTCGTAAATAGCCAAACAAGGACTCCCGTCCCAATTCAGAATAAGAGGGAAATCCGAATGGACGAGCCAGCAATAGACCTACAAGACCTCACCAAGTCCTACGGAAAGCTCTTAGCCGTCAACAAGCTAAGCCTCAAGGTAGAACCGAAACAGGTCCATGGTTTCCTAGGCCCCAACGGCGCCGGCAAGACCACCACGATCAAAATGCTGGTCGGCCTCCTTCGGCCCGACTCCGGCTCTCTTCGAATATTCGGCGTAGATGGTATAGGAGACAACACCCGGGTCCGGCAGCGGATAGGCTACATGCCTGAGCTTCCCAAGTTTCCCAAACACCTCTCTGGAACGGAGCTGCTAGACATCTACGGCCGCATGTACGGCATGACAAGGGAGGAGAGGAAGAAGAGAGTGCCCGAGCTCTTGAAAATGGTAGGGCTGGAGGGCAGGGGAAAGGACCGGGTCGGCACATACAGCAAAGGGATGCAATAGCGGGTCGGAATAGCCCAAGCACTGCTCAACGACCCCGAGCTGGTAATACTGGATGAGCCCAGCATAGGCCTTGACCCTGTCGGCATGGTGGAAGTCCGAGATATGGTCAAGAACATAGTAAAGAGCGGAAAAACGGTCTTCTTCTCCAGCCACCTACTCGCAGAGGTACAACAAGTCTGTGACCACGTAACAGTCCTACACCAGGGAACCCTCCGTTACTCTGGAAGTCCATCCTGGCAGACGTATTGTGGTAGAAGTTCAACAGCCCAACGACAGCATACTAGCAACGCTGAAAGCCCTCTCCTTCGCCGACGTGACAGTAACCGGCAACGTGTACACCCTCGCCGTTAACACCCAAGACGATGTGAGAGGCCAAATATCCAAGGCCGTCACCTCCGCTGGAGGATTAATCCTGAGCCTCCGGGAAGAAGGTGGAGGACTAGAAGACGCTTTCCTCGCCCTCGTCGGAAAAGGAGCCTAGTCCAATGGGAACAAGAAAGAATACCCGCTTCCTTTCAGGGTTCACGGCCATCCTATACTACGAGTTCCTATGGAACCTGCGCAAGAAGAAGACCATCGGCCTCTTCATCCTAATTTTCGCCATCGTCACCCTCCAAATCACTCTGAGGCCACTCCTCGCCTACTACTACGGACCACCCCTCCCAGCGGACCCCAGCTTTGTCTACACCAACACTTCCTACCCTTCCCTTCTGGGGGGCATACTTCTCTTCCTCATCGCCATAGCCACAACCATGAACACCATCTCGGGAGAATTCGAGACCGGCAGCATAGTTCCCCTCCTCACAAAACCAGTCAGCAAGACCACAGTCTTTCTGGGAAAGGTGACGGCTGCCTTTCTAACGCTGTTAGGACTCTTCGCCTTCCTCGGAATCTACACCACAATTGGTGGAATACTAACCCGTGGACCACAGGACAGCCTCTGGGTAGTCCCGGTCGGAGTACTAGGGCTCACAATAGCCACCACCGTCTGGGCCGCAATAACCATTACCCTTGGAACACTGTCAAAGAACTCCCTCGTCGCTGCACTGGGCTCCTTCGGAGTCTTTCTTGGCCTCGCCATAGCAGGCAGCCTGATAGCTTTCTACCTTGGCCAAACGGAGATCCTATTTTACGCACCTGGCACCGGCGCTTCCGCCAGCACCCTCCCCTGTGCAGGGAGCGGTGAGGGTCAGTCATTTAATTCAATAAACCTGGGTAGCGGCACGGACTGGCTCGGCCGCCTATTGGTAGAATGGTTCATACACCCGAATGATGTTTTGAATTACTGCGGGGTCCGCTTCATAAGAGGTGGGGCACGTGTCGAAACTTTTCTGTTATCCTCCGACCCAATCTCGACAATCGCCCTTAGGTCTCTCGGTGTCAGCCTAGCCTATGTGGTCGGCCTCCTAGCAATAAGCTGGCTCGCCTTTCGCCGCACCCAGATACTAGAATAGCCCTGCTAGGCCGAAAGGACCCGTGAAAAGAAGATAGTCTTTCTTGATATAGAAGAGCCTAGGCGAGGCGGTTAGAGTTGCACAGCAATTGAGGTGGCAGTGTCCCAGATGCGGCGTGGACCTCACCGAGCTTGTCCAAACTGGAAGGGTAGTGTTGACAAGGATGGAAAAAGACAACGACAATCCTGGACGAGTTGAAGAGCAAGTACGCTGTCTGAGCTGTGACAAGCTAGTCAAGCCCGAGCTAGCCGCTTCTTCCTAGAAAACCCATAGCTTCCAAATCCTGGCTGGTCCCTGAGGCTTCTGATTCTTGAGCGCTGCCCTTTACTGGGGCAGAGTTTTGGATTAGTTGGTTTTGGGCTTGTTGGGCGGGTTTGGGTAATGATGTGGACTTGTTTTGGGGGTTCTGAAACCTGCACGGAAGATCGCTATGCGAGGAGGAATGTTTCTGGGTGTAGGTAGCTCTAGGTTTACTCGGCTATCTTGTTATGGCGACACCTTTAACCTAGGCATATTGGGCCTTACAAACATGGATTTGCGCTTCATAAAGCCCAAAACAGGAGCGTCCGCTGAAGCCCTGGTCACTTGGGCGAGCTTCATCCGATCGGCTGAGCTCTTTGCTTTAGAGTCAGCCCAGGGTGTGTGGGGCGGAGCTGGCCTATGCGATACGTTGAGCTCTGTTGCGATTTGCAAGACCGCGATATTTTGCACTGATAGTGCAGTGAAGTCGCTGCTCCGAGGAAGTCTCAAGAGAGGTGATTAGTGAATGACAACAAATCCTGAGGAAAACGACCCGAAAAGTGGGAAGCCCTTCTGGAAGAAGAGACGGTTTCTCTTAGTGCTCGCCCTGATACTTGCTGTTGCGACGATTCCCGTGTTCGCTCAGATAATCTCCAACGTGGTCGAACACAACGTAACTGTGAATGACGTAACGATAACAGCCCAACCAGCTACTGACTCTGTTAACGCGACCGGTTTCACAGAAACTGGAAGTGTCACTGTAAGCTCGCCCCAAACATTCAACGGACGCCTAATTCTCTCAATACAGAACGTGACCAGTGGCGCAACGACCATAAACCCAGCGTCCTTCGTCGTAACGATAAACGGCGGTTCTTCAATCACCGGCTTCGCAGGAGGCAAAACCGCGGCATATGTAGGAACATTCACAAGCATTTCCAATGGAACCATTTTGAACTACACGGTAAAGTTCCTTAGCAAAGTGGATGACCCCGTCAACGGTCTTCAGTCCGGCACAATGTACAAGATCTCACAAGTAGTGAGTCAGTAAGGGCTCTGAGCAACGCCAATGAAAACTTCCCACTCTTTCCAACTGGGGAGGAAGTGGGTTGCCTTTTTCTCAGTTGCAATTTTCTTGCTTGGAGTGATCGCGTTTACGCCGTTCGTGGCAAGAGCAGCCCCTTCAGGTCCTGCTTTCGACCACGTCGTAACGATCCTAATGGAGAATCATGGAATCAATGACACTTACAACTGCGGCGGGAACTGTTCATACACCACACAGTTGGCCAATACGTACGGTCTCGCAGAGGGCTATTCCGCTCTTACCCATCCTAGTATGGACAACTACATCGCCCTGACGTCTGGAAGCCTGGTTTCTCTAACGAATGCTACGCTACCACCAGGATCAGTGAAAGCGGTCAACATCGTAGACAGCCTTGAAGCTTCAGGCTTGACATGGAAGGCCTACATGGAAGACTATCAAGGTGGCTGCAGTGACAATGGGAGTCAACTTTACGCTGACGACCACAACCCCTTCGTGAAATACGCTGACATTTACAACAGCATGGCTCGGTGTTCTAGAATTGTCAACGCTGGCAGCGACGCGGGCAATTCGAGTAGCGTTTTTCTCACCGACCTAGCCTCCCCGTCCGCGCCCAACTACATGTGGCTGAGCCCGAACCTATGCAATGACATGCACAGCTGCAGCGTCTCCATAGGAAACAGTTACCTAGCCGACCTAGTCCCGAAGATCCTCGACAGCTACATTTTCACCACGCAGAAGGCCGCCCTCTTCATAACTTTCGATGAAGGATGCTGCGACTTCCCCAAGGACTATGTGACCACAATCTGGGCAGGACCCGTCGCCAAACAGGAATACAAGTCGACCCTATTCTACGACCACTATTCCTACCTTCGCACCGTGGAGAACAACTGGGGCCTGCCTGCTCTCACGGTTAACGACGCTGACGCAACTTCCATGAACGAATTCTTCGCCAGTAATACTACGCCTCCTCCATGCACCATCAACTGCCCACCGCCCGAGCCACAGCCTTTGATCTACGGCTGGGGAGGGATACTTGCCGTGGGTTCAGTTCACTTCAACAATAGCAACCCTCCGTCCCTAGTATTCCCGGGAGAGCAGGCTTCGAACACTGAGGTAACCTTCGCCGAGATGAAGTCCAGGGGCTACAACGGCGCAAGAGTCGCCATAATCGACCCGGGTAATCAGCCCGACTCCAACAGCTACGACTCGAACGCATGGCACAGAACGCTAACCATAGCAGGCCTCTTCAGCCTCTACATCATCGGCGACGACCACGAATACTCCATCACCAGTTCCTGGCTGCCCTTCTGGAGAACGGTGGTTCAGGACACTCCCCAAGCCCAGTACCCGAACGTGCTGTGGGAGGCCCAGAATGAGCCTCACGACGCCAACCTTACCGTTGACTACCAGTCCTTTATCAACATGGACAGAAGCCTCGGCGACACCCGCTGGATAGTGTTGGGCTGCAATAATGACTGCACCCCGACGGGAACCTCTGACGCAGCTAGCCTCAGCGCCTTCCCCGTTGTGAACGACACGATAAATCATGTCTTCTACGATTTCCACGAATACTACTTCTACCCTGACCATTTCAGCGCCTGGACTGTCTCAGCAGCCGTGGCCTTCGCCGACGCCAAGTTCGCCGGAGTCCAGAATGTGATGAACACGTTGCATCGGCCGTTTCTCGGGACTGAGTGGGGCGCGGAGACTGGCTGTTCAGCATGTGCCCCTGACCAGGCTGTTCCGGGGTCGGCGGGCTACGCCCCAGAAACCCTTGCCTATCTGACTGAGATTGTGAAGCAGTCGCAGCAAGCCGGTATCGGCTATACGATCTGGAACGCCGGGGACTGGAATGACCGCCCGGCTGGAATAACTGGAGCCTTGGACACGTTCGGGCAGTTCCTACCTTTGCCCGACGGATCTATCATTCAACCTCCGCCCACGCCCATGTCCCTAGTGTTTGCCTATGGGAGCGACATGCTCGAGTCCGTGGTGGAGACCGGCACGAGTAACACGGCGACTTTCGCGGATACGGCACGGGTCAATGGATATTCCTTCACCATAGACCACACATCAACCAGCGGGACCGGAACTGGTGACATAGTCTTGGACGCGAGCGGCTTCGTAGAGGGTGTGGTGTACTCAATACCCCAATCATCACTCACACTTCTGGACATGGCCGAAGGGGCGCCAGCCTCTTACCAGAGGATAGACGGGTTCAGCGTAACGAGCCTTACGACTGGGCAAACTCTGACGGTAAGCGTCTATCGGGTGATCAGCCCGGAGTCAAATGCTCCCCCGCCCTCCGGGGCATACATATCGGACATGCTCAACGGCATCACCCAGCACAACCTCGGACAGGCCTATTATGACAGGATCAACTCCATTCTGAGACCGGTTGCTCCGCCCCCGGTTTTAGTAGGCGACATCAACCATGACGGCGTGGTGAACCTTGTAGACCTCATTCTATGCCTTGTAAGCCAGGGCCTGACAGGGCCGAATGCGGCTGACGTGAATCATGACGGCATTGTGAACCTTCAGGACATTGTCCTCATACTATTCCTCATACTGTAAAACTTCACGAGTATGTGCTGAAAGACCTCAAGGATGGCTCGGCCTACCTGTCTATTCTTTACGGGCTGATAGATGCAGGAGCCATACTGGTCCTGTCGCCGAATGAGCAGTTGATGGAGAAAACCTACCTGATTGCGGGCCGTCATCGGATATCCCTGTATGATTCGG
>WNGH01029311.1_pt1 | contig 15095 bp, 10 predicted proteins | sample 5400631 | NCBI WGS metagenome assembly WNGH01 (sample SAMN13153373, study PRJNA577476) | soil metagenome | isolation source: 115 cm soil or saprolite under Garry oak tree replicate 1 | place: USA:California | collected 2016-06-15
TGAAGCAACTAAGGGAGGCAGCCGAGAAGCACACCTACCATGACGCAAGCACCCATGGAGTCTATCCGAGACTCATCTGGGAACGGAGAAACAGATCTCCCGTAGCGAGAATCGATGACGCTGTCGAATTCCTGGGCAAATGGAAAGCCCTCCGCTTCAAAGGCGGGGGCTCAGTCTTCAGAAGGATTTGTACCAACTGGCTAAGAAAAAATCTGACGGACTTACAACGTCTTCAAGGCAGGGTCCTCTACAGCCTTGCCCCTGAGGACTTTCAGACTGTCTTTAAGATCAGTTCGAGCTTCCGAGACTGCGGGGCGCCTCCAACCACCTATGGTAAAGCACTCCATTTCTTCCTACCCGAAACCGTCATGCTCTGGGACCAAGCAATAGTCAGAAACACCTACAAACTACGCCTAGACCCGGAAAGCTACGTCTCATACCAGCGCTTCGGATGGAAACTACTACACCACATTACACGCAACAAAACTGTCAACGCGCTACGGCAACTTGAGAGAGACCACGCAAGATCCATTGGTTACTTCGAACCGATGACTATGATCCTAGATCATCTCGCATTTTCTCCCAAGCTGTCAGCAAGAGCCGTTGCGGCGCTGGGAGGGTCTTCGCAGGCGTTTTCAGACGATCTTTCACGATGACCGTTGTTGGTTTGTTGACCCGGCCGACACGCTACAAATCCTTCTGATCCTGGTCCCAAAGTCAGCTGCTTCAGAGACCACGTAGTTTGAAGCGTTGGGATTCTCGATTATTCGTCCCTTCGCTCTTCCTCTAACCTCTGGTTTAGTAGCCGTAAACTTTGGTTGCGACAATTTAGGGGCCACCTGTGCCTTTCGCTTCTCGAAACGCTCGCTGGTTCTTGTGTCCCAAGGTTTTAACTTCGAGTAACGATCGAACGGCTAGGATCCAGGCGTCCGGGGCAATGAACCCCTCGACTCTTAGAGCACTAGCGTACATCGTTCAGTCCATCAGCAAAAACGATGGAAAAGTTTCCATCAACCAACTACTTACCCACCGTCGCCACATTAGAAGGGCTGACATCGGTAACGCTTGGGATCGCTTTGTTGGACTCAAGCTGCTAGAAACTACCGAAGAGGAGCAGGACTATCGTCTTGTCGGATTCAAGGAGGGGAAGGTGGCAGATTTTCTAACTATTTGGATGCGAAAGAAGGTGAGAGTTTCTGCCGTTGGACATAGAAGTGTGGGTGTTGCGGCGCAGGTCATGGCCCTGCATGACGGAGTGATGACCAGAGCTTGCGGCTCAATTATCTGGAAGGAAAAAGTGCCCATGCCGAAACATCGGCTGCCACCGGTCAAAGTGCTAGACCTTGTTAGTGATAAAGAGATGGTTCAACACTTCACAGTTGACGATTCGAAGCCCACGCACATGCAATTCAAGCTCGATTTTAGGCCCTCACTTTCAGCCGGGAAAATCGTCGAATACGGGTTCTATGTCTGGAACAGAAACTACTACTCGCGCTCTAGGAAGGAGGCGCTAGACCTCTACAAGGATGAGTGGATCAGAGAGGGACTGGGGGTGAATGGGCCAGCTTTTGACGTGAGCATAACGGTTCGGTTGCCCGAAGGGTACAGATATCAGGATTGTAAGCTGGAAAAGGGGACTTCGCCATCAGCCACCGGTCCTGCTTCTCCGGGAGAGGTCGTTCCCGGACTGCAGCATGAGGAGAAAACCCTGAGTGTCTCACTGCAACAGCCTACCCCGGGCAATTACTACATCTGCTGGATTCCACCGGAATAAAGCCTGTCCGGCACGGTTTTTTGTTCTAGGTTCTCGCTTGGGAAACGGACACCTTGTGCTAGAAATGTGAAATAGCTGACTGGTTCGAAACCCGGCTTATGGGGCTGATTGCGTTCCCCTTAGGAAGGCATTCTGGACAAGAACAGAGGGTGAGACGTAAACGGATTAATCTCAAGCTAATACTCACGACCATCTCGATAATATTCCTCGTTGTATCTCCAATATTGCGCCTGCCTCTTGCACATGCACTTGTTACGTCGGTAAGCGCTGAGGTCAAGTATGATAACGGATTTCCCGACTTGGTTTTCACAGCAATTGACGGGAACGGTGGCGTACCTGATGCTGTAACAATCAACGTGACTCCGGACGGTTACACGTCTCCGGTATTCTCAGGAGATACGGGAACCACGGGGGTGTTCACGGCAAAGATTGCGCCTCCCGCGAATTATACTTGGACCGCTTCAGGCCCAATATCTGAAACAGGAACACGGGTTGTCAACTCCTGCCAAGTTAGCGAGAAGCCATCGGAATCTGACCCGTGTTTTGTAATCGACGTGACGGACCGTCAAGCGTTCTTGATGCAAGCCATGTCAATTGAGTTCATGACATGCACGATTTGCAACAAAGGACTCGCGTTTTTGGAGGGCTTGGCCCAGCTACTTGGCTATCCTACGGACCCGAAAAATATCCAACCTGGGACTGCTAATTCCGAAACGGCAGCAAGGTATCTGCAATGGCTAGCAGGGCTGCAGAGTTTCTTTGACGGTAGGAAATCTTCGATCCCAGGCGACACATGGGATACGATCAACATTGAAATTGCCGGAGGGCGGGAAACTCTTCAGGATCTTGGTCGCATCTCCCACATAATTCCCGACTTCAATTGTCAGACAGATCGCACAGGGATCACCGAAGCATGCGTGGGAGGGCTGATACGCTGGGGTACCGATGTTGCTAGCATCGTGTCAGGGTTCTTGAAGCTAGGAGTCGCTTTGCACGCCGTGGGAGCGGCAGCTGGAACTGCAGCAGCGGCAGTCCTGATCATAGTGGTGTTCATCACTACGATTGTTCAGATATGGGACTTGCACGAGAGATATCCGACATGGGGGTCATTCCTAACCGGTCTGACCAGTGACCCTACCGTCTGGGTGGAGATTCTCAGCATCGTTGGTGGTCTTATCATTGTTGGTGCTGCAGTTGCCGCGGCAGCCGGGCTTATCACCCTCTCTGCCGCGTCGGCCGCTACTGGCGTGGGTATCGTCATCGCAGCAGTAGCCGCTGCAATCGCCATTGGTCTCCTAGTCTGGAACTGGTACCAGTCAGGTCAGCAAGAGGCCGACCTTCGGGCCAGACTCACCGGTCAAGTTACCCAACTCTACGGGCTCAGGGAGACGTTGAAAAACACAAACACTACGAGGCTAAGGCAGGAGAGTCAAACAATGGTCGAGCTTGCGAGCGTCACGGGACAAGTCGGTTCTCTCGCGAGCGATACGGTGAGGAACGATTTCCTCTGGATGAGCTATTATTTCTCAAGACTTTCGACGACCGAGTCAAGCTTTGCCGACAAAGTCGAGCGGGCAAGAAATCCCGTTGATCAACTGCTAGTGGCATATCTTCATTATCAGAATAAGACTTCGGGAAAGAATCTTGAGGCACGCTTAGAAGGATACAACGCTACGAGGGCTGAGTTCCCCGGAACCGGTAACTACCTTCCTTTCACGTTTAACGCAACCATATACGGGCGGCAGACGGATGGGCAAATCGGATTTGCAAAACATATCGTCGATCCGAAAGGTGACCTTGGTGCTTTAGATGGTAAATTGACGACCGAGACTGATGTGTCGAACGTTGTTATCTGGGGGTCAGAGCCCAAGAGTGAAACCGATGGCCAAGGGAACAACTTCTTGCCGGTCTACGCTCCAGACTCGACCAATCTGCCCAACAGCAATTGCACGACGGGCGAACAATTTTGTTTCCCCAAGGTTCCCTTAACCTTCATTTGTGGATTGTCATCGTGCACCCTCGACACTATTAGTAGAAATGAGGCCTACTCTGCCAACTCAGCGCCGGTGCTGGACAAACAAGGTAACCCCCAGAGCTTTTTCCTCTACAAGTGGTTCTTGGACTCGGCAACTGAGGATTGTTTCCTATGCGGGACCCACAATGACGCTCTAAGAGAGTGGTCCGCGAACATTTCCAGTGCTACGCCGGCAACCCAGAGAGCGGTGGACCAGGTGGGAGAAGCATTCCGGGAGCATGAGTCTGTTGTCCATCTCAAGAAGCCATCGTCCTTTCCATTCGCATTCTCGACGCAATGGCCGATGATTCTCCCTGGTGGACCAGTGGCGGTGTCGCCCAGCGTGGTTGCTGTCGATCCGTCTGGAGAGACAAACAGACTAGGTCTTGAGACTCATGGGCTTCCTGCAATCTGGTATTTGAGATGCGGGGGAACGCTAAACTTATGCGATCTCAATCGACTGGATCCGTCCACTAATCAAACAGCACATTGGATTCTAGGAAAAGATCTCTTATCCGGCATAGAGGCACCTCCGGGCACCAAGCCTTCAGGGATAGTGATCAATAATTCGACGGGCGACATCTTTTGGACGATGAATAGAACTGACGGAGAGCAGATCTGGCGAAAGTCACCATCCCCAGGGAGCGGGTTCATGCTGACCTTCGACACATTCACCTATTGGAATACCTCCTTAGCGAGCGGGGCTTGGGGGCTGACCTTAGACTCTCAGGGGAATCCTGTCTTCGCCGAAGCAAACACGAACTCAATCTCGCAACTCGTTCTCGAGTCAAATCTCATTCGAAGATTTAACGTAGGGACTGCTGTCAAACACCTAGTCGGGGATCCCTCGAACCCGAACGAGGTATGGTTCACCGAAGAAAACGCGAACAAAATAGGTAGGCTAGACATTTCCACCTGTGAAGTTCCAACTTGCGGTCTCTTGTACGAATGGTCGATACCGACTGCGGTTTCCCAGCCATCGGGAATCACGATCGACTCGAACGGAAATGTCTGGTTCGCAGAGACTGCTGCAAATCAAATTGCTAGATTAGACACTGCTACTAACAATATTTTCGAGTATCCCACGGGAACGGTGAAGAGCCCGCGACAGATTGCATTATCGGGCCCGGATCAACTATTCGTTACAGAGGCTTCAGGGGCGGTCGACGTAGTCAGCACAGGCTCGAGTTCGGCGTACGTCAATGGGGGTACAAGCACACATGTGGATCCAGCCAGCAGACAATTGGACTTCCAATCGGCACTCGCGAGTTACGCGACCCCAGCTTTACAATATTTTGTATACCCAACAGTACCGACCAAGGCAACTCTCTACGGGTCTGATTTGGGTGGAGTTGAGCGATTCCCGTTACAGTCGGCAAGCAATCCGCAGGGGATTTCCGAAGGTGTGGGTGTGAGTAACATGTTTTACGCAGACTTCGGGCTCAGCAGCATTACAAGATTCGATGGCCCGGTGGCATCTATTTCCCCCGTCAATAGCCCCCCGGTTGCCGCAGCAGATTTCGACCGAATTGTAGAGGGAAACACGAAAGGAGGAGCAATCGTGACATTAGACGGTTCAAAATCATCCGACAGCGACAGCGACCCGTTAACCTTCAGGTGGACAGGGGACTTTGGGACAGCAACAGGGGTAAGTCCTTCTGTATTCCTGTCTCTCGGGACTCACAAGGTAGAATTGATTGTCAACGACGGTCATGTTGACTCTGACCCCGCTTTTGTTCAGATTACAGTGGTAGATAGTACGCCACCAATAATTGCCGCGCAAAGATCGCCTTTTCCTAACCTATTCGACTGGACTAACCAGACTGTGAAGGTTAGTTTTAGTTGCTCAGATGTCGTGTGGGATGTGCCGGCACCCAACCGGGTCTACTTCGGCAGCGAAGGGAGGAACCAGACTGCCACTAGGACATGTACCGACGGGTCTGGGAACTCGGCCTCGACTACGCTCACAGATATCAACATAGACAAGACTCCGCCTTTCCCTGACCCCCTTGCCCCATGCAGAACCGTCCCCCCTGCAAATCAGAATGGTTGGTACAACACTAGTGTGACCACTTTGTCGATGCACTCTCAGGCATTCATGACGACATTGTTTGTATTCAGGTAATCGGCATTGACTGCCCAGGTCCATTTGTCCGGATTGTCATAGAAACTGAGGTACGGAACCAGACTACTACCCTATGCACAGTTGACAGGGCGGGCAACAGGGGATGCACCGCCTTTGGCCATATCAATATCGACAAGACGCCTCCTGTGATAACGTCGCCACAGGATGAGCAGGCCTTCATCCTCCACCAGAAGGTACCCGCAAATTTCCAGTGTAGCGATGTTTTGTCGGGAGTAGACACCTGCACTGCCTCAACCGCGTTTATTGACACCAGCACTGTCGGACGACACTACTACTACGTAACCTCTACTGACAAAGCGGGAAACACGGCTGCGTTCACAGCTCACTATGACGTTCACTATGTCTTCGTACCAATTTCATTGAAGCCATCTAACCATATGGGAAGTACCATTCCAGTCAGGTTCCAACTGAGAGATGCCTTGGGCAATTTACTTCAGATACGATTCAACAGACAACCAGCACCTGTTTAATCTGAGCACAACTGGAATGACCACCGGTTCTCATGCAGTATACATTACGCTCGATGACGGAACAGTACATACGATGGCGATCATACTAACTTCCTAAATTCTATGTGACCTTGCTCAATTTGAACCAGCTAGACAAGATGCTGAACCCTCCATATCCGGACCTCCAGATGATGTGAGCAGTTTCGTTCTCGTGTCTGAACAATAGCCGAACAGTAGCGCAACCCTGCAGATGTCGGGTCAGCGGAGCGACTGGCGCGAACGACTATACGCCAACGCGTCCCGCATGGAACAGGAACTTGCCCTCAAATTACAAGTTGACGGAATCCACTATCAGACGCAGATCGAGATACCAATAACCACGGCCGACTTCTACTTCCCGTTCGAGTCTAGACCGTTGCTCGTGTTTGTCGACGGCCGTGTCCATCTCGGGACGAGGCAGATGGCGAAGGACGAAGAACTACGATCGCTCTTACGGAAGAGAGGATACAGAGTCCTTGAACTATGCTACTACGATTACTCGGACAACAAGAGAGATGAGTTCTACGAAGAAATCCGAAGCAGCCTCTCGAAATTGGCTTGATAGACCTGGAGTCAAATCATAGTTATCTGTCCAGAGAGAGAGGCATACTAATCGCAGGCTTAGGTTCTTTGGTGGCGTGTTGGGCGAGCATTCATTCAGCACATCGATCCCCAAAGGTCGTACACATAATGCCAACTGGCCCGCCCCTGTACCCGTACCAGCCCGTAGGCTGAAAATGGGGACGCCAGCCCGGAATGTCCCTTCTCAGTTTTCCCCGCGATACCCAGCGGGATTTGGATCATGATGATATAAGAGGACGAATTAGGAGGTCGTAGACTAATGGAAGTACGAGACCCACGACCAACGCATAGAATATTCCCTTCACAATGCTTCGTCGCTTGTTTCTCTTGTCCTCGCTATAACTGAAGTAAGGAAACAACCACTGCAGTAGGTGTTCAACAGATGACCACGCAATAACGAAGGTGAGGAGAGCGAAAATTCCCGCAAGGAGAGGGAGTGGTGTCGTGAATTGGGTTCGGGTTAACAGTGTGATTATCCGCAAGATTGCCCAGCAAGCTAGAAAACCTATGGCCGCAGAGGCTAGGAGAGTGTAGGGGAGTTCATAGGCGAGATGATCCTTAGTTTCGCGCTCATCCAAAAGCTCATCTAAGGTCTTTGCAACTCCATTCAGTGTAAGAGGGTCACGGCCTTGCAGCGAGTATTCACTGGAAAGCTCAGGATGACTTCTTACGCTAAACCTCAGGCGACAATAGTATTTTTCTGAATAAGTGCGTCCTCCTTCGATGATTATTTCTTGGAGATCGGCAGGAAGCTCTAACTTGGCCAAGGCCCCGATACTGGAAAATTGTGCTGTTCTCTTTCCTGATTCTATCGTAACGCTGAGGCTTGCCACTTTTTCTATGCTCTCCTTCTCGAATCTCCAGCGAACCATCTTTTCTATGCCTTCTTTCTCCATCGATTCCGGCGGTTCTGGTCCTAGCTCGCCAAGAAGCTGTTTCACAGTTTCGATTCCTCCCCGATGAATGGCAGAGGCGATGTCTTTGATCATGCTCGCTGAAATTTGACAAGAGCTGAGTTTTCGTGTGCGCTTCTCCATTACTTCCAAGTGTGATCCATTCTCGTTAACTTAGACTTGGACCGTTTAACCTTCCGTATTCGCAACAATTATGAAATGTCGGGCAGGCTCACTAATCGCACTTTGTTAATACGCGCTATGAAGGGCACAGCACGCCACAAGCCGAATCTTCAGCGTGCCATCCAGTAAAACTCTTAGGCGCAATGCGAGTCTTGGACGGCATTTACCCACTCTTACCCGTGGGGTTAGAAAATGGGAGATAAGGATTGTGACTTTTGAAAGGCGAGTTTGGAAACCATGTATCATCTAAGATTTCGTGAACAAATTGTACCAAGTAAATCATGTATAGTCAGACCTGAAGCGATTCAGTATGCCGACCGCCCTATGCAGTTTCTTAAGTTCGGCCGGAATTGGTTCAGTCGATACCAGTATTCCATATTTCGCATTGAACAAATCGGCATACTTCTTGGCTTGGTAAACATGCTCAAACGTCATTCTTTCGATCTTTGCCTCAATAGTGATGAAATCCACAGACAATCCGGACTTTGTAAATCCGGTAATGTCCGTGAAGCGTGCTCGCTTCCCGGCGTCCGCTTGATAAAATTGAATATGATGTCGTCCTTTATTTTGTCTTTCAAAACATCGGAAAATCCTCGCGCTGTGATTTCAAGATAGCAGCGCGCTTTGTCGGCCTTGAATCTTTCCTCGATCTCTCTCCTGACTCCCTCATGCATTGCTTCCTCGGACTCCTTGAAAACCACGGGTTCCTCCTCCACGGTTTTTTGTGGAAGCGCGACTAACTATCTTTCCCATAGCTCAAGTTTCGGTGCTATCTGTTACTTAACAATCTCCGAGAGACCTTTTCAGTTTCGCGCCATCCTTAGCAAAACCCGGTATCCGTAGTGCCAAGGCTCGTCCTCAGAGATTTCTTGGAAGCTTGATTTGCAGATCGTGCCACCAGCTTTGATCTGATAGGATGGACTTGCTAGGAGATTGGTTGCAAAGAATGCCGGACATGATCTAGAATCCTATTTGGCGTCACTCGGTTTGGTCGTTCGTCCCCGTAGCTTCTCGTAGGCTTTGACGTGGTCCTGATTCTTGCGACACCATTCCCTCATTTGCGCTAGATGCGCGGCGCGATTCTTTTCGTGCCAAGCGCGACTGGTAGTAAGATACTTCTTACGGTTGGCTTCTCTCCAGGCTTTCATTCGTGCGAGGTCTTCTTGCGGTTTGCTCTGTGCCATTCCCTACTGTATCCATTTCTCTTCTCTCTGCTGTTGCGGGGCAAAGATTTACCCTAGGAAGGGTTGAGTGCCGACTGGACTCTGACTTAGTCGAATGATCCCACAGGAACGAAGGTTGTGTTACCATTCACGGTTACCAAACCCGTTACCAATCAAGAATTCTCAATTGCAGTTGAGTCTGGCGACGCAAACTTCATGTTTGGTGAAGTTCTCAAGGAAGCATGAGGGTCCGGGCTCAACCTATGACCCGTTGATTGCAGACAATACTGTTCAGCGACCTGATTGTCCCTAGGACTTGCCTTGGAAGTCGGCTGAGGGTCTATGACCGTGTTAAGGTCCGGTCGAGATCGGTCATCTGTGATACGGGGATGTTGATGGATCCGTGTAAGAATTCGCTCATCTTGAGACGCTCTAGAAAAACAAGGTACGCAGGCCAGTCTCGCGACGCAGAACTGCCTAGTATTCTGGAATCCCGTCATTGCGAATGATGGGTTTCAGAAACGTGGTTGTCTATGCCGCTTTCTCTAGAACGATCTCAATAGTGGAGACGCTTTCGTGCGACTATTCCTAGCTTAGTGTGGCTATTTGTGCTGCGTATCGTTTGGTTGCTACGAAGAAGATGTAGAAGGCTGTGAGTCCAATTATGTAGAATGTGCTGGCGATGAAGAAGGGCAGCTGTAGTAGTCCCAGTCCGAGTATGAATCCGCCGAAGTATGTGCTCAAACTATTAGGCAGTCGGAATGTAATATTGCTCAAAGCGCTGACTAGGCCTCTCTGTTCGGCGGGGAATATGCTCATGGAGAATGAGTCCATGAGCGGTCCCGCCATGTTCATCAGCGCCGCTCTTACAATGTACACTCCTGCTGCAAGCGCGAAGATGGGGATGAAGGCCATGCTTAGCATGAAGAGCATGGACGAGCCTGTAACGAGGATGATGGCGCGCATCTGTCCGAACCTGGTAGCTAGTCTAGGACTAGCGTATGCGGAGAATCCGATGAGTATGTTGGAGAACGCGAGGATCGGCCCGCTGTAGCTGTCGGAGACGTTGAACCTGTAGTAGAACCAGGCGCCCACGAGCGGAATAATGAATCCTGCCCCGAATCCTATCGTGCTCGCGACGAAGCCGAGCTTTGCGAGTGTTCCCTTGTTGGTCAGTCCAGACCATCTACGCTCAGGGTTGTGAGTCTCGCGATGGTTTCGGAGTAGAATGTAGAACATCAGGGGACTGAGGAAGCTCGCCAGGCCGAGTATCAGGAGTGTCTCTCTGTGAAGCGTATAGTTTGTGAGGCCAGTGAGAGACTGCAGGGCTGGAAATGCTCCGGGGAGGACGAGGCCGATTCCGGTCGTGACATTGATCATGATGAAGGAACGCGAAAAGACCCTGTTCCGGTTGGAATTACCAGTAAGATCAGCCAGGAGCGCATTCCAAGTAGTCACGCTGGCTCCTTCAGCGAATCCCAAAACGACGCTCGCGGAGATGAGATACGAGAAATTCGTTGTGAGCGCGAAGACCAGTAGCGCGGCGGCACCGGCCAGATTTCCAAGAATCAATAACTTCTTTCGGCCGTAGATGTCGGAGATGATTCCGAGAGGAATAGACGTGAGAACGACGGCGATGCCTTGGGCTGAGATTAGCAGTCCTGCTTGTACAGCTGTGAACCCGACAGTGACGAGCCAAGCCCCGAGGACGATGTAGAGGAAACCAAGTCCGAGGAAGATTGGAGCAAACGATAGAATGAGCATCGTGGCGGTTGGCGGGACTGGGCTTGCTCCTTGGTTTGCCAAGCGATCTTCGGCATTGGGATTCTAGTTCCGTCCGATAAACCAATGGGTTCAGCGTGGAATTCACTTAGTCGTCGAGTGGAGCCCATTGATTGCAGACAATATGATTCGACGACCCGATTGTCCCTAAGAATTGCCTTGAAAGTCGGCTGAGGATCCATAACTTCTGATTCCTCGGCGTGGCTCGGCCGCGAAGGGCCGGCCCATCGCTCCCGCTTTCAGGCCAGAGGTTTCCCACAGCTCGGACAGAAGGTACTGCCCGGGATTATTGCTGCGCCGCAAGCTTGGCAGAACACGCGGGCCCCGGGTGGTGGATAGAATTGCGGCTTTTTTGGACGAGTATAGTAGTAGACAATCGCGGCAGGCCAACAGAGCAAGAGTAGAAGAGAGATCCTCGGCCTCCCCTATGGTTCTTCATCTTATCCCATCACCCATACAGCAAACTGTCCCATACAATCCGAGTCAGCCTTGGCACGAGAGAAGTGTACCTGTGTGCCAGGTGTACTGGGATCGGTGTGGGAATGCTGGTCGGACTATCCTATGTCAATTATCTCGCCTACGGCTTCTTGCAATACCCGGCCTTAATCGTCGCCTTTGTGCTTCCAGCAATCGTGGACTGGCTCTTTCAAGTATTCAGGATCAAGAATAGCACGAATCCCCGGAGACTTGTAACAGGCGCCTTGGTCGGCCAAACATACCTTGTAGGCCTTATCGCGCTGGCTAGAGGCTGGTTCGACCTATTGCTGTATTACGTGCTGGTTCTTGCAATCTATGCCGCCGTCTTGTACGCTCTCTTCCGAATAACTGGTGTAATGAGCGACTACTTGGCCAGTTCTTGGCCTTAGCCATGGCTGCTGCCCAATCTGTATTCACTATCTAGAGAAGTGACATCGACCCTTCCTAGGCAATGTCGTGGTTGTATCGAGTCGAATATCCGGGATACGGACCTCAGGATATTTCGATAGAGTCTTGCTTTACCCGGATTTTTCTTCTGCCTTCAAAGCTATTTCTTGTTTGTGTTCGATCTGTTTCTGTTTTATCTCTTCGTAGAGGTTGCACCAGTCGCGGCCAGTGACGACGAGCTGGTAGATCTTGAGCTTCGGGTGAATGCATTTTGCCCTGTCAAACAGATCCGCGTTAAGCGGATCTTTCGTTGCAAACCAGATGCAGGATAGACAGTTTCCGTTCTGCCACTGTATGCCCTTCAACCGCTTCTGTAGTTCAGACTCAGGTCCAGACATGATGTTTCAGCATTCGACCAAGCGCGTTTATGAAGGTTCACCCGAAGTTTGCCAGTCCAAGAACAAGCCTAGTCTAACTCGTGTTTCCTTCTCACTGTCTTAGTTGTCGCCCGCCAATTTCCTATACGCTGGCTAGATGAACCCTGAGAACCAAAGGGTAGCTTGTCCGCATCTTTTTCGAATTATGAAACTGCGCCGAAAAGTCTTTTATGATTATAGACCTGATGAAAACTTTCATGTCTTCTCAAACTGTTATGGGTAAAAGATTCAGAAAGGATCTGGAAAGAAGGAATCGCCAGATGCCTAGAGAAATGGAATCGTCAAAAAACATGATGTCTCAAAACCAATTGAAAAGCGGAGGGCATCCGTACATCTTCGTCATAGGCGCAACGGCGACGGCGGTCATCGACCCAGCGAACTGGCAGCTTATTGTCATCGCGCCGGGGATAGTGCCCGGGCCGACCGGCTTTCTAGTGGATAATCACTATCTAGACCAATCTCGTAGGTTGTGGAGTGTCTCCTCGGCGACCCAACCAGTCATGCCCTGGGAGGCGCCTGCCATGGGACGCGTCTCCGTCTGGGACGCAAGAAGCTTCAGAAACGAGAAGACGATCGGCCTAGGACAGAACGTCGTGAACACGGTGGGCCTCACGCCAGACGGCAAGTTCGCGGTCGTCCCCATCTCTACAGCCAACAAGCTCAACGTGTACGACACCAGCTCATTCGAACAGGTTGCGACCATAAGCGTTGGGGCCAGCCCCTGGGACATGATGGTCAGCGCCGACGGAAAGTACTGCTGCGAGCCGGACATGGACTCCGACTGGCTCACAATCGTCGACCCGACGACGTGGAAGGTTAGCGGTAAGATTCCGACCGGTGAAGGGACCGCTCCCTTTATGGTCACGATCAGTCCGAACAGCAAGTTCGCTTCAGTCGAGGGCGCTGGTCATCATGGAGGAATATACGCTGGTGCGACTGGCCCTCCCGCTGTCCCAACGGGGAAGGGCTTCACAAACACATACGTGGACCTGACGAGCAAGTCGGTCATCAAGACCCTGCCTCTAGACTTCTTAGCAGTCTGGGACGAATTCACGCCCAACGGAAAATACGACTTCATCTTTGGGCCACTGGCGGCGAAGACGGTCGTGGTCGACACGGGAACATACGAGGTGACCGAGACAATCAAGCTCCAGTCAACCCCAAGCTACATCACCCCGGACCCGAACGGCAAGTACGTCTACGCGAGCGTCAAGGCTGGACTCCAAGTGATCGACACCAGCTCGCTTCAGATTGTGAATACCGTCCCCACGGGCGGAGTCATAGGAACACCCCTCGTAATCATATAGGAGCGAGCGGATGATCGCGGCATGAGTTTGGAAACAATGAATCAGACAAATTATTTCTCCAGATACCTTAGCCTGAGGCTAACCCGAGACGCTAACGGCGTATTGGTTGCCGAGCTCCACAAAGACGGCGGTCCTCTGAACTTCACGGCGCAAGATCACACCGAACTTGTGGACGCTTTCTACAATATTTCGGCAGATCGCTCTAACATGATAGTGATCCTGACCGGGGTGGGCGGAGAATTTATCCCAACGATCGATTTTTCGTCGTTCGGAAACGTCGCCGACCCGGGTGTCTGGAGCCAGGTTCATGACGAGGGCGTGCAGATTTTGGAGAATCTCGCGAACATTCGCGTACCAGTGATCGCCGCGGTCGAGGGACGAGCCTACGTGCACTCAGAATATGCACTACTGGCCGATGTGATTGTAGCTGGCGCAGGAGCGACTTTCAACGACATTCCACATATGCCCGGCGGCTTAGCGCCGTGCGACGGAATCTTCACTGCGTGGAGTTACAGGGCCGGACCCGGCAGGGCGGAGGCTTTCTTGCTAAATCCTCAGCCAATCACGGCACAGACTGCTTACAACTGGGGAGTGGTCGCCGAGGTCGTTCAAGATGGAACGGCGCTCGACCGGGCTCGTAAGCTCGCCGCGATCTACCTCAAAGCCCCGGAAATCACACGTAGGAACGCACGCCAGCACTTTATCCAACCTTTGAAAGAAAGAATCGTTCGAGAAGTCGGCTATGCACTCTCGCTAGAAGGTGCCTCCGCAGCCGACTTCGTCAAGTCAATCCAAGCAAGAGCGAAAGAGAAGAAGGAAAGCAAGAAACAAGAACTCATGGCGTCCGCCTAGTCCCCAAACTCCAGGATTACTCCAAAGGCTGTCAACACCGCTCCGCGAATCTCGACGATCGCTCAGCGTTCGACAGAGTCTGTTGCCAAGTTCATACGTAAACATAGCGACGAAAAATGAACTCGTGAAAAAATACTTAAGCTCTGAAAAGACGAATCGAATTCCATGAGACCTACACAGAAGGGCACGAAGCGGTCCGCCAAGAGCAGCACCGTGACCAGCAAAGCATTCACGGAGGAGGAACGAGGCGCGATAAGGGACCGCGTCCAAGAGATGAAGGCGGGCAAGGGGGAGGGGGAGAGTGCCGTGCTGGCGAAGATCGCGGAGATGCGGGAACCGGATCGCGCCATGGCAAGACGGCTACATACGATCATCAAAGGGAGCGCGCCGGGCCTCGCGCCGAGACTCTGGTACGGGATGCCCGCGTATGCCAAGGACGACAAGGTCGTCTGCTTCTTCCAAACAGCGGCAAAGTTCAAGACGAGGTACGCGACGTTCGGCTTCAGCGACAAGGCGAACCTAGACGAGGGCAACATGTGGCCGAACGCCTATGCGCTGAAAGGGTTGACTGCCGCGGAAGAGGCAAGGATCTCCGAGCTATTGAAGAAAG
>WNGH01003476.1_pt1 | contig 15094 bp, 15 predicted proteins | sample 5400631 | NCBI WGS metagenome assembly WNGH01 (sample SAMN13153373, study PRJNA577476) | soil metagenome | isolation source: 115 cm soil or saprolite under Garry oak tree replicate 1 | place: USA:California | collected 2016-06-15
TGACAAGCATTTCGATGAGCAGGTAGAGATCGTGGATCTGATTGCAGAACGCATTCAGTTGTTGGGAGGAGTGTCACTGGCCATGGCCGCCGATGTCGCTGAGACCACGCGCCTCGAGCGTCCTCCACGGGGCAGGGAAGAGGTTCCGGTGCAGATATCGCGTCTGCTGGACGCGCATCAGATCATCATTGGTCAGTGCCGGACATTGGCTCGCCGGGCCTCTGTAATTGGCGATGACGGCACCAACGACTTGGTTCTGAGCGATGTGTTGCGTCCCAATGAACTCCAAGTCTGGTTCCTGAGCGAACACCTGGTTGATGCGCCTCTGGTACATGCAGAGGAACCGCGCGCACGAAACGTTGGATAGCAGCGAATAGTATTCGCGATGCGGGCCGGAATGACCCGCATCCGCCATCTCTATTTCGCGCCCGCCTTCAGTTTGTCGTGGTCGTAGTACTCGTACGCCGACATCGGTCTCTCGCCGCCTTTCTTCCAGATACGAGAATCCTCCGGCAACTTGTCCAGCGCGCGAGCCATTTCACGGATGTGCACAGCGACTGTGCCGCAGCACGCTCCAATAAAGTTGATTCCCATATCACGAGCCTTGCACGGCATAGTCCGCCATCTCCTTGCGTGTGAGTTGCAGGGGATCCAACGCGTAAGGAAACTCAGGCAAGCTAGTGAAGTCGGGTTTGTTCTGAGGAGTGCGGTACGCAACCGGCTGACATGCCAAGTATCCGGAAACCGCATTTCGCATCTGCTCCATCGGGCCCAGGATGTGCTGCGGCGGACGCAGGCAGTTCATGCCGACGATGTCGGCGCCGGCGTCGAACAGAGCCTTAGCGGCGTCCGCGGCGCTTTTGCCTTCTGCGGTCTCATCCTTATTCTCGAAGCAAATGGTAACCATCGTCGGTAAACATTTTTTTTGGCGCGCTCCACCGCGATGAGTGCCTCGCCTAACCAGGAGAAGGTCTCACCGATGATGAAATCCACTCCTTCGTCCACTTGCACGGAAAGCTGCTCATCAAAAGTCTTCCGAACCCGGTCAGCCGCGGACCGACTTTCCGGCTCGTACATCCATGTCAAACTCAGGTTTCCGGCGACCAGGCAACGGTCGCCCGCAACCTCGCGGGCAATCCGAACCGCAGACCGGTTGAAGTCTTCCAAACGATTCTCGAGACTTACAGTGGCGAGCTTGTCGCGGCTGGCGTAAAACGTGAGCGCCTGCAGTACTTCTGCGCCTGCCTCGCGAAACTCGACGTGAAGTTCGCGTAGGGCATCTGGATGCGTAAGGACCACCTCTGGCGTAAACGGACCCGCGCGCACCCATCCGCGCTTTTCCAGTTCGAGCAAATATCCGCCGTCGCCAAGTACAGGACCTCCTTTCAACCTTTCGAGAATACCTTTCTTTTTCATTTTCTTTTCCTCTGCCTTAGTCGTCCAGGAATTCGAACGGTGCCTTCATGCACTCGGCAAGTGAAGCTCAAGCGGCCGCTTCCTTGAAACGCCCTCTTTTCCAGTCGCGCAATACTTGATGTGCGGCGTTGCGCCCCGGTGCGCCGGTTACGCCACCACTCGGATGTGCACCAGCCCCGCACAGATATAGGCCGTCAATCGGAGTGCGGTACTGCGCACAGCCTGGTACCGGACGCATAAAAAAAGCTGCTCGAGACGCAAGTCGCCGTGAAAGATATTGCCTTCAGTAACTCCGTACGTGCGTTCCAGATCAAGCGGCGTCAATACTTGCCGTGCCACGACTGCGCCGGCCACATTCGGCGCATACTCGAGTATTTTCTTCACCACGCGGTCGCCCAGCAGTTCGCGCTTGTCATCCCAGATGGTAGGGAACCTATTGCACAAAGCAGGTGAGGATGTGCTTACCCGGTGGCGCCAGCGAGTCGTCTGCATTCGAGGAGACCACGCAATCCACCCAAAGCTGTTCAGGTATCCCGCCGAACTTGGCAATGTCGTAACGGCGCTCGGCAAATTCGAGCGACGGGACGAGCGTGTAAAACGTGCGCTCAAGAGGCGTCGCGCGCGGGGAAGTTCCCGTGAATCTGGGTTCCTGGTCCAGAACCATATTGACCTTGGCGCAGGGCCCTTGCATCTTGATGCCGCGTACGGCGTTCCGAAAATCTTCCGGTAAATCACTCGATGGAAGCATCTTCAAAAAAGTTCGCTTGGGATCCGCATTGGAAAGGATCATGCGCCCGCGAACCTCCGTCCCCTCTTCCAGCACGACACTGCGAGCGCGTCCGTTGCGTACTTCAATCTGAGCGACCGGAGAAGACGTGCGAATCTCAACGCCACGTTGCGTCCGGCGGCAGCCAGCGCCTGAGTGATCGATCCCATGCCCCCCATTACGTGTCCGAAGAAGCCTTGCAATTCATGCTCCCCGCCGCTCCTCAGATGAAAGAGAAGTCCGATCGCGGTCCCCGGCTGATAGGGCCACCGTGTTTGCCATAAACATCGTTGGCAAGGAACATGGTCTTGATTTGCTCGGATTCATAGTTGTTGGCGAGGAACTCGCCCAGGCTGCCGGTCAGAAATGAAACGAGCAGTGAAATCTGGTTGCTGGAAATTCCACGGAAGCGTTTGCCCATGCGAAAAGGATCCCCCCATCCGTTGATGGTGGTTGTGCCGATTTCCGGGGGAGGCTCAAGAAAAAACGGCTGCAGATAGCGGGCAAGCTTCTTCAACTGGTCGTCCACTTGGACGAAGCGGTCGGCGTCTTTGGCAGAGATCTTGGCGAACTCTTGTCTGGCCCGTTCGCGGTCCATCCACCAGGGGACGACGTGCCCGTCAGGAAAGGGAACCTGAATAGCCGGATCACAGGGAATCATGCGCAGTCCGAAGTCGGCAAGGCGCAGCTCTGAGATCACCTCGGGTCGCAGCATGCTGGCAATGTATGATGTCGTCGAAACCCGGCATCCGGTAGCGATCTCTTCGGTTACGCAACGGCCGCCGACAATTTCTCTTCGTTCGAGGACCAGCGTGGATAGGCCCGCGCCTGCCAGATAAGCAGCCGCAGTGAGGCCATTATGGCCGGCGCCAATGACGATGGTGTCGTAAATCGAGTTGGAGTTTGCCTGCAAAGTTGTGGTGACCGAGGGTCACATAAAGCTATTTTGAAGCTCCTAACACTATCGCAACGTTTGGCAAAAATGAAGTTGAAATTCATCCATCTCTCATGTACTCTTCCGTGACTTGAGGTCACTGTTATGGGTGGCGTTGCCAGCAATCCGGTTAGCCCGCCGCGCCACCAGCGTCACCTGCCGCAACGTCCTGGTTCCGAGGCCAAGCGCTCACGCATCGTCGAAATCGCGATGCAGCACTTTGCCGAGCAGGGTTATCAGGCAGCGCGCGTCGGTGACATGGCCGCCGCCCTGGGCATTGCCAAGGGTTCGATCTTCCAGCACTTCCGGAGCAAGGACGGCTTATTTTTTGAGGTCTACAAGCGGGCGGTGCGATCTTTTCCAAAGTATTTGGACGCCCCCGCTGAAGTGAAGAATCGTGGCTTCTTCGAAGTGCTTCGCTACTGGCTGGCAAGCACCGAGCACTTGCTGCATGAAGACTGGATTCCCTATCGCATCTCGCTGCTCGGTAACTACGGGACTGATCTGACGTTGAAGCGCGAGATCAACCGCTTCCTGATTATCGAGGATCCATATGGCACTGTGGCCTTCGTGCGCTTTGGTCTGGAACGACGCCAGTTGCGAAAAGATATGGATGTGGAGATGATTGTTTCTATTCTTGACTGGACCGTGGAACGTTTTCAGGATGCGTTGCTCACCGCCGAGTTTGATCCTGGTCTTTTCCGCAGGCAGGGCGAGATGCCAGAAAAGAAAGAGGCCAGAATTCAGCAGTTCCTGGATTTATTGCAACGCGCGATTGGTGAGCCGGTTGTTTCATCTCGCAATGTCCGCCTGGAAACGCGCGGAGACCGCCGAGGTTAGAGGCATTTGAGCGGCGTCGAGTGTGCTCACTGGATTGCTGAACATGGTGTTATCTTCATCTCAAACAAGAGCATAAGCATGAAGTCATCAATCCAAACAATCTTGGCAAGCTACAACGACCGTGCGCCGCTGGCCGAAGCCTCGACGATTCCGGCGCCCTGGTACGTCGATGCGCGCATCGCTGAATTGGAGCGGACGAATGTTTTCAGCAAGACCTGGCAACCGGTGGCTCGAGCGGACCAAGTGACGGAGGTCGGAGAGTTCGTTTCAACTATGGTTGCCGGGGAACCAGTCGTTGTGGTGCGCGGTAACGACGGAGTTCTCCGTGCATTCTTCAACGTATGCCGTCATCATGCCGCCGCTGTGGTGACGCAGCCGTGCGGGCAGGCATCAATGTTGCAATGCCCCTATCATGGCTGGCGGTATGGCCTCGATGGATCGCTAAAAGGCATGCCTGAGTTCGAAGGCGTACAGAATTTCGACCGTGCGCAGAATGGCCTAGTCCCGGTTCGAGCGGAGACGTGGGAATGCTTTGTGTTTGTGAATTTGGACGAACATGCAACTCCGCTGCCGGACTTTCTCGGCGATCTGGTCAGGCGCGTGGCGCCTTTGGAAGTCAGCAAACTACATTATTTCGATCGGCGCAGCTTCGACATTCACTGCAACTGGAAAGTCTTTGTGGATAATTATCTGGACGGCGGCTATCACGTGCCGCACTTGCACAAAGGTCTCAATTCCGTCCTCGACTACAAGCAATACACAATCGAGAACGAGGACCGTTATTGCCTTCAGTCCAGTCCGATGGTGAGCTCGGACGAGGATGTTACGACCGGCGCCACGCGCAAAGGCGACCGGGCATGGTATTTCTGGCAGTATCCTAACCTGATGATCAACTGCTACGAGGGATACATGGACACCAACTTAGTTATTCCCGTAGATGTGGACCATTGCAAAGTTATTTTTGACTTCTATTTCGGCGATGTCAGCGAAGCTAGGCGGCAGTACAACCAACAATCGGTTGACGTGGGAAATCGGGTGCAAGAGGAGGATTTGGGGATTTGCGAGGATGTGCAACGTGGATTGAAATCGCGCGCTTACGGTGCTGGGCGACTTTCCGTGCGCCGCGAGGCCGGAGAGCAATTGTTTCATCGCTTGCTGGCGGATGACTTGAAAAGGGCGTCGGCGTTGGTCGCGGCAGCGGACTGACGGCGGCATGACAGTGGCCTGCAAAATCGCCAATGTATCTGACGAAGGATTTGTAAGGAGGGCTTCGGTCCTCCTGCTTTGTAGATAGCCCTTCATCGGCCGCGGAGAGGGTGGTTCTGTGACGAGAGTGCTGAGACGTGCGAAGGCGAGACATGTCAAGAGACTGATTAAACGACAGCAAGTCGTTCGGTTCAATGCAATCTCCCGATGCGGTGTGAAGAATGTTGCTCAAAGGTTTCAGTCCTGCGGCTGTTCTTGCCGACGACGCATGGCTCGTAGATCAATACCCAGTTGTTCTGCTTTCTTGTACAGGTGACTGCGCTCCAAACCGAGAGACTTAGCAGCAAGACTCACGTTTTGCTGGCTATGCTTCAACTCCGCCAGAATAACTTCCCGTTCGAACCCTTGTACTCGTTCTGCCAAGCCGGCCGACGAGGATAAAGAAGAAACGATTCCACCAACAGAATTCTTCGGCAAAGCCAATTGAACCGTTGCCAGGTCAACCTTGCCGTCACTCGCAAGCAGCATCAAACGCTCTACCATGTTGCGCAGTTCGCGGACGTTGCCCGGCCACGAGTATGACTGCAAAGCTTCCATGGCCTCAGCAGTGAAGGGAACTGGCTTCCACCCATTTTGCGCGCTCACTTGAGCTGCGAAATGTTCTACCAGAGCCAGGATATCGTCGCGGCGCTCCCGCAACGGAGGCAGGACAAGCGGAAAAACATAGATGCGATGAAACAGGTCTTGGCGGAACTTTTCTTCACGCACCCGCGACTCCAGATCTCGATGGGTCGCGACCACGACGCGGACATCGACGGAAATCGGCTTATCGCCGCCAATGCGCTCTACTTCACCCTCTTCCAAAACTCGGAGCAACTTTGCCTGCATGCTGAGTGGCATGTCCCCGATTTCGTCGAGGAAGATTGTGCCATGATTGGCTTGCTCGAACTTGCCGACGTGACGTCCCGCCGCGCCAGTGAATGCTCCCTTTTCATGCCCGAAGAGTTCCGATTCAATCAACTCACCCGGTACAGCCGCGCAGTTCAGTGTGATGAATGGCCCGGAGGCACGCGGGCTCCGCTCATGAATGGTCCGCGCCACCAACTCTTTGCCCGTGCCCGTTTCTCCCAGAATGCAAACTCGGCTCTCGCTGGCCGCCACCCGCTCCAGTTGCACCATCACGCGGCGCATGGCCTCGCCCTTCCAGACAATTTCATGCTTGCCCAACCGGTGTCGCAGTTGTCGATTTTCGCTCTCGAGTCGCTGCAACTTAAGCACATTCTCAACCGTGAGCAATAGCTTGTCGGTGGAAATGGGCTTCTCCAAAAAATCGAGCGCGCCCAATCGCGTAGCCCGCACCGCCATTTCGATGTGCGCCTGGCCTGACATCATCACCACCGGCGCCGTTACGCCTTGAGATTTGAGCTCTTCAAGCAGCGTCAGCCCGTCCTTGCCGGGCATGAACACGTCGGACAGAATCAGATCGAATGGCTGCGCTCTGGCCAGCTCCAACGCCTTGGTCGCATTGTCGCAAACTGCCGCATCATGCCCTGCCAGACGGAATGCTCGAGACAACGAAGCCAGCGTGTTGGCTTCATCGTCCACGATCAACAGGTGCGCTCTCGGTGGCAAGGTTTCCCCCCCGTTCATTCGGCAGCGATGCTAGAGATGGTTTCGGCCTGGTTCTTTTCCGAGCCGTCTTGCAGTGTATCCGGATTTCTCGGCAACTCGATCACGAATGTAGTTCCCTGACCCGGTTCGCTATGGACGCGGATCGTGCCTCCATGGTCGCTTACGACGGACTGCACTATGGCCAGTCCCAGGCCGGTGCCATGCTCTTTGCTTGTGTAGTAAGGTGTGAATATCCGATTGCATTCTTCCGCGGTCAACCCCGCACCAGTATCAGAAACTTCAAGGCAAATGTTGTCCTTGTTCCCGCGAGTTCGCAAGCTGAGCCTGCCGCCCTCAGGCATGGCCTCCATGGCGTTCAACACGAGATTGGAAATAGCCCGATGCAATAGCTCCGGATCTGCGGGGATTGGTTCGAGCCGCTGGTCAAGTTGTAAATCGCAACTGATTTGTCCGCGCCCCGGGGGCTCCAATTGCGCCTGAAAAAGCTGCAATACGCCGCGAATCACATCATTCATCTGAACCAGTTGCAATTGTGGTCGTGGCATTCGGGAAAATTCATTGAAACGTGAGATGATCGTTTTCAAGTTTGAAATCTCGGCCAGGAGCGTCGCCGAGCTTTCCCGAAAAATCTCTTCGAATTGTTCGGAGCCCTGCTGTCTCGCTCGAACCAGGTTTTCCACTGTGAGCTGTAGGGGAAACAATGGATTCTTCAGTTCGTGAGCAAGACGACGAGCCAGTTCGCGCCACGCTGCGACGCGTTCGGCCTGCACCAGTCGCTCCTTCTGGGTTAGGAGCTCTCTCGTCATGTGATTGAAAGATTCGGCAAGTTCGGCGAGTTCGTCATTTCCCGAGATCTCCACCCGCGCATCCCAATTGCCAGCCGCAACCTCCTGGGCTGCGCCTGCCAGTCGTTCGACGGGACGCGTGACGCGAGCCGCAGCCCAGCTGCTGAGAAGAATCGCCAGTAAGATTCCGCTGCCGCCCACCAAAAATGCGGTCGTGCGGATACGGCGTTCCAGCTCAACATAGGATCGCCGCGAGTTGCCTACGAGCAGAATTCCCAGTAAAGGTTTTGGACTCGCATTGCTTGTACCCTGTAGGGGGATGGCGTGAAACAGTTCATCATCCGCCCGATCCGATGACCAGTGTACGATGGCGGTCGTTTCCTGGTTGTTCTGCCGGATTGCTTCGATAAGCGAAGCAATCTGGTCTGCCGGTCGATTCGTCTCTGGAGTCTCAGCGCTTCGCGACGGATTGATGAGTGATTCGCTGCCAGAGTGATCTCCATGATTCAGGTACAGCAACACACGCATGCCCGCAGGTAAATCAAGGGCTGACAGAAAATCTCTATCCAATCGGCGTCCGCCGATAACATATACCGGATGTTCGCCGACATGAATGGCGCGTACCGCAAACAATCCAAGAGCCGCATTGTCTTGTAGTTCTTCTTGCTTCAAGAACGCGCCCTTTTCAGCCATCGACGACAGACTGGCGAACGCAGGCTCGGGATACCCGAACTTCGCCGGCCAGTGCGCGGAAGAAATGATGGTTCCCTGACTGTCTACAAATTCCAAAAAGTCGAGTTGATAGTTTTCCGCTGTCGATTTTGCCGCATCAAAATATGCCGCCGAATCCGGAGCCCTATTGTTCATGGCCAACCCCATTCGAGCGACCGGCTCGGAAGCTGCAATTGCCTCCATACGGCGCGAGACTTCCTCCCCCTGGCGATTGAACTCGTGGCGAAATTGTGTGACCAGTGCAGAGGTCCGCTCGTCATCGGCAAGCTCAAATGCTCTGCGGCTCAGGGTTGACACCAGCCAGCCCACTGTCGCAACCGACAAGAATACTGTCAGTGCAAAGACGGCTAGCAATTTCCGGCGAAAAGTCATTGCTTATCACCGTTCGTTTTTTCGCTCGTCAACCAGGCATCGGCGAGCCGCCAGCTTCCATCAGCGCCCACTGACCAGTCCCTCAGGAACTTGGCAGACGCATAAGTTGCGGGAAGATGAAACAAAGGAATGAGCCGCTGAGTCGCGAGCAGCGCTTGCTCCGCGCGGTAAAGATCCTGGACGGAATTACCACCCGCGTCACCAATTGGCAAGTTGGCCACAGTCGCCACGTTGGCCAGACCAATCCATGGATCCGTCGAGACTATGGAAAGGCGCACGAGGCGAAGGTCCGTTGAGCGTGAGGTGCTTGGCTGCAGCGACAGGCCTACATCGCGCGCGTTAAGAGCGATGCGCTCCACCAACAACCGAGCAATAGAATCATTGGCGTCGTATCCCACCGTCCAGACCGGAATCGTGTGTACCTGCTCGCGATCGCGACGCGCCTGCTGCAAGTCAGGTTGCGTCGGAAATACGAATCCGTAGCCGCTCATCCAGTTCGGCAGAATGCTGGCTGCAGGTTCTCCCGTTCCTTGCAGCAGCACGCTACGAATGGAGGCGCGGTCCACGCAAACCGCTAACGCATCGCGGAGCAACTTTTCTTCGGGCGAATGCGAATCGTGCACGAAAAGCAGGGCTATTAGTTCGATGGGTGCAGAGCTGGTCAGGCGTGCACCTTGCGCCGAGATCCGATGAGCCTGTTCGGCAGTTACCTCGACCAGTCCTGTTCTGCCCAGTTCCAGCCCGACCAATTGATCGCGAAAGTTTCTACCCATTTCGATTTCGACAATGTCAAGAAACGGGCGCCCACGCCAGCAGTTCTCCTCAGCAGCCAGGGTCAGTTTCTTCCCAGGCTGCCAATCTGCGATGTGAAAGGGCCCTGTTCCGGTTATTGTGCCGTCGCGGTTTCTCTTGGCGATAGCGTTGCGAGGCAGCGTAAGTTCAGCGGGTAAATTCGGTGCCGGTGCGTCACGCTCAATCACTATGGAGTCGGCATCCGGCAGCACTCTCCACGAAGGGTTTGCGGTGCGCAAGCAGGATGCGACGGTCGCAGGGGTCAGAAGCATGCCGTCCTGAAATTTGACGTTCCGGCGCAGTCGGAATTGCCAGCGCTGGTTGCCAGGCGCGGCCTGCCAGGATGTCGCCAGCGCGGCGCGCACGTTCCCGGCGTCATCGATATCCGTCAATGTGTCGAAAATCAGCAGCGTGAGATTGTGGCGAGCGAGCAAATCTGCTTCCCTGCTGTCTGCCGGATCCAGCGATGTGGGCGCCTCGCGTATGCTCACGCGCAGCGTGCCTCCGTATTGGGGACGCGTCTCCGCGACCGCCAGCACCGCGAGAACCAGGCTACTGATTACAAGTGGCTGCCAGGCGAAAAGCTTCATAGTCACCCGTTCGTTGATTCCTCGCCACTGCGACGGCCGTATCGCCTTTGATCTCCGTCCATAGCGCAGTAATTTCGCCCGCGAAGTCCGCAGCCAAACTCACCGGCACCGGATCACGGTCCGCGAGTTCGTAAGCTCGCACCGAGTCTCCTGGATTGTTCCCGGAGCTTGTTGCCAACACCTGCCACCCTATCCCGCACGTGGTTCGCACGCTCGCCACGTCACTGCCCCATCCCAGGCTTGCGGCTTGGTCGGTCACGCCGTCGACTAAGTGAATTTGTCCATCGACTGCGGCGAAAACGCCCAGCATGTACTTGTTACGCGGCAGGAAAGCCGCAGAATAAAATTTAGGAATCGTCGTGAACTTTCCGATACCCGGAGACAAAGCTCCCGTGAAGAAGTTGCGCGTCGATGCGAAAAAAGCATTGACCGGTGAGCCTACAGACAAAGTGCCCTTTGAAATCCCCAAAAAAGACGAATCCGTTGATGTCCCAGCCTCCGGATCCACTGGACGCCCCACCAGGGGCCAGGGATCATCGCTCTGCCGGCAGCTGAGAGTAAGCGGCAAGGCAGCAGAGGTGTGACAGAGCACGCCGGGAAGATAAACATCAAAGAGGTGGTCCTTACCGGCGATCAAACGTCCACGCAAGTCTCGCGGCCAGGGCCCAGCAGATGAAATGTTAAGAGCCTGTTCCCGCTGCCATTTTCCGCCCTGGAGTCTATAAACCGAAACCTTTTCAGCATCGAGCACGGCGATGTGTTTGGGAGCAGGATTTGGCGGCGGATCTTCTTCCAACACCGCCACGTCAAGGATGCGATCCTCCTGCGACCAAAGCGGGATCTTGCGAAGAGTGATCGGGAATGATTCGTGTGAGAAAGCGGAGCCACCCGCACGCAGAAACGAAACCATCACCACCGAAGACTCGGCTGCGCCAAGATGAATCTCCGCAACCCAAACGTAGGAAGTTGGATTCTCAGAGAGGGAAACCGCCACCGTAGCGGCAGCCTGCTCCGGGGGGACTGCACGCACTCCGAGTGCCTCCAGGTCAGCCTGAAGCCTGCTGTTTGCGGCGTCGGCATCCTTCTTACTGAGTGAAGACCGGTTTTCCTGCCTTACCGCGACCGCTCCCGGGCCCGTAACCGCTGCGATTTGTTTTGCGAACTGCTGCTCGGCTTTGCTCCAGTCAAGAGCTTGACCGGTCAGCCCAGCGGAAAAAATCAAAATAGGCAGAACACGATTGAGCCCATGCGCAGCGCGTGCAGCTGGATTCATCATTTTCGGAATAGGCAAATTATAAACTGCACTGCGCATAGCACCGCTCCCTCCTCTGTACTGTTTGGACACCACCGCCAGTAGGTTGGGCGGTGCGCGTAGCATTCCGCCCGGTCCTTGACGCGCTAACTGTCTCTTAATACGGCGGCTATCGGGGTCGTGGCTCGGCCTGCTCCACTTGGCTGCTCTGGTTCCCGACGTTCATGCTGCGCAGGACGTCATTGGCGAAGAAAAACTTCCCGTCGGCGGGCACCATCATGATCTGCAACTTGTCGGAAAGCCTCTCGGCTACGATCTTGTTGATGAGCAGTGGATTCTGCTTTAGCACAGCAGCCTCACTCTGCAGCCGCTCGGCATCGGCGGCGGCAGTTACGCGGATGCGGTCTGCCTCGGCGTTGGCCAGCAACTTGCGTCGTTCGGTCTCCGCTCTGCTGTCGATCACCTTGGCTTGAGCGGCTGCTTCCGCATTCTGGATGGTCGCTTCCTTGCGCGCCTGAGCCTCCAACCGGCTCTGCTGAATTTGCTTTTCCTTCAGGGGAAGTGTGTATTTCATCGCATCCGCCTCGCCTTTCGCCTGTAGCACGTGCACCTGCGCTTCTCCTTCCGCCTGCTTGACCTGTTGCACCTTTATGGCTTCAGCTCCGAGCTCGGCGATGCGAACTTCTTTCTGCTTAAGCTCGGTCTCGACGCCCATGCGATCGTTTTCCTGCTCCTTCAGTAGCAACGTTTCCAATCCCTTGGCATACTCTGGAGGCAATTGGATATCTCGCAGCATGACTTCTTTCACCACGATTCCGTCCACCGCCAGTTTCTGCGCGATCATGGCCGCGGCACGATGGCGCACTTCTTCACGTTTCGCCGAAAATACATCGCGCACCGTATAGTTGGGGACCAGTTCACGCCACACACTGGCCACGGTCGGCGGCACGATTTCTCTTTCCACGGGATGGGGCAAGTTGCTCTGTATGTAATCCAGCCGCTTGGGGTCAAGCCGGTAGCGCACCGTGATCGCCAGTCCAACCGTCAGGCCTTCCTTGGCCTGCACATCGAGGAGCTGCGCCTTTGCAGCATTCGTGGCTGCAGCCTTTCCATCTTCCGATATGCCTGTGGTGAAGATCTGATCCCGCGTGTCGAATGAAGCCACGTCCTCCACCAGAGGCACCACCAGATGCACACCCGGATAGAGCGTACCCGGCAGCGTCCCGCTCATCTGGCTGACACGAACCCCAGCCATTCCACTCGCGACTACGACGATGCTAAACGCTAGCAGCAGCGGTCCCCAGGCCAACAACGCGAGAGCCAGCGACGCGCGCCAGCGAAGTTGTGGAGCTGGAGGTGAGGGCATCGTTCCAGCCGTAGCCAGCGCAGGTCGGTAAGCAACTCCGCGATACAAGTCATAGGTGAGAATGCTCACGGCCGCCACGATCATTCCGAGGCCGCCCGTCATCAGCAAATATTTCAACATCAGCATTGTCGTTCTCCAGTGCGTCTTAGCGCTTCTGCCCCGATTTCACCGGCACCGCCTGCCGAGCAAAGAACAAGCGGAACACTTGACCGAAAATCAGCTCCTCCGCCAGGAGTGCAACTGCCAGCGAGAGAATCATTCCCGCGATAACTGCCATTGCTGTGATTGCCATTTGCATAACGAACTCCTTGAAGCCTGGCACTCAATCCAGGAGCAAGGCACGGACCAAGCGCACAAATATCAAAACAAACAACTTAGCGGCCGTATCCCGAGGATGAAGTGTGTCACAACGAAGACACCGTGTCTGGGCAGACTCGTTATCTATCGCCGGAGGAAGGTCCCTCTCGACAGGAATCCCCGTAATTGTCTAAGAATCTGGCGTTTTGATTTTGATCGCCCATCCGTTTGACTTCCCAAGCTTCTCCCACCTATCGTGGCGCACTATGAACGTCGTCAAGGCCACTCGCCAATTTGAAGCTTGGCTGGGAAAGCGCACTCCTCTGGTCAAAAAAGATCTCCGAACCAAGCATGAGGCCATGAAGTCCAGCGCTTTTCGCTTTCTTCGTGCGACCTACTACCGCTGGGCTCAAATTTGGCCGAAGGTCTGTCCTGATCTAGCAAAATCTCCGCAGGTATTAGCGGTGGGCGACCTTCATGTGGAAAATTTCGGGACCTGGCGCGACATCGAGGGACGCCTGATTCTGGGGCGTCAACGACTTCGACGAGGCTTACCCACTGCCATACGCCAACGATCTCTTGCGACTGGCGGTGAGCGCGCACTTAGCATCGGAGGCGGGACAACTTGCGCTTAAGGGAAAAAATATTTGCGCCGCCATCCTGGACGGTTACACCAAAGGAATGCGTGCAGAAGGTCAGCCGCATGTGCTCAGCGAAACGCACACATGGCTACGGCAAATCGCCGAAAGTGAGCTGCGCGACCCGGTGCGTTTCTGGGCGAAGATGTCGGCCCTTCCCACCGTGAAGGGTGATACCCCAGCAGGCGCCGTCGATGCACTGGAGCATCTCATGCCGGCTCCCGGCATTCAGTATCGTTTGGCGCGGCGCGTTGCAGGTCTGGGCAATCTCGGCCATGCCCGCCTCGTTGCGCTCGGCGATTGGTGCGGAGGCAAGATCGCCCGGGAGGCCAAGGCGCTCGCGCCCTCCGCGGTCTCATGGGCGCTGGAACTGACCGAGCCTGCGGAGATCCTTTGTCAAACAATCATCAGCCGCGCCGTGCGATGTCCCGATCCCTTCGTGTGGTTACGCACCGGCTGGCTTGTATGCCGTCTCAGCCCGCACTGCTCCCGGATCGAGCTCGCCACGCTGCAGGCCCCCGGCAAGGAGCTGCGTCTGCTTCATGGCATGGGCTGGGAGACTGCAAACATCCATCTCGGAGCTCGAACGAAACGCAAGCAAATTCTCAGCCACCTGAACAAGCAGCGGCCGAAATGGCTCCACGAAGCCGCCGACGACATGGTGACGGCTGGTATTTCTGACTGGAAGACGTGGAAGAAAGACGGGTACATTTAGAGGGAAACCTCGCGGCGCCTTGCTCCTGGCTTCATCCCCCGATACGATCTTGGTGTATGCCCAAGCATGTCCTGCTCTGCCCTCCGACGCATTTCGACGTGGTGGACCAGAAAAATCCATACATGTCAGGCAAGTCGCCGGTAGACAAAGGAAAAGCTCAACGGCAGTGGCAAGCCCTCTGCTCGGCTTTGGAGCAGAGCGGATGCCAGGTCGAGACCATTGATCCAGTTGCAGGCCTCGAGGACATGGTCTTCGCGGCCAATCAGGTGTTTGTCGGCTATAGCGAAGCCGTTGGCAGGTTCGTTATCCCCAGCCGCATGGTGTACGCCTCACGCCAGAGCGAAGTGCCCCACTTCGTGGAATGGTTCCGCAAACGCGGTTACAAAGTAATCGAACTCGATATTAGCAATGACCGGCTTGAGGGCCACGGCGACTTGCTGTGGCATCCGGGTTGGTCGCGTATCTACGCTGGCTACGGATTTCGTACAACTCGCGGCGGAGTAGAAAAACTTGCCGCCGAGATGTCGAAGATCGGCGTTCCAGTCATTCCATTACAGTTGGTAGATCCTTTCTGTTATCACCTGGATACATGCCTGTGTCCACTCAACGACGAATCTGTGCTTATCTATCCTGGTGCATACTCACAAGATGCTCTGGCCACTCTCCGTCCATTCTGGAAAAGAATCCACGAACTGACCGCGGAAGAAGCGCATCGATTCATGGGAAATGGAATCGTTTCCAACGAAACCTACATCACGCCG
>WNGH01003477.1_pt1 | contig 15092 bp, 7 predicted proteins | sample 5400631 | NCBI WGS metagenome assembly WNGH01 (sample SAMN13153373, study PRJNA577476) | soil metagenome | isolation source: 115 cm soil or saprolite under Garry oak tree replicate 1 | place: USA:California | collected 2016-06-15
GCAGGTGTTGCGCTCACTGACCTTTCAGATGAGTCGGCCATGTTCGCGGTTCAGGGACCGAAATCTTCGGTGATTCTTCGAGAAACTTCTGGAACCGGGCTGGAAGAGATCGCGAGATATTCAGGTAAGGACATCAGGGTCGGAAGCTTCTCATGCTTCGTCACGCGAAGTGGCTACACCGGCGAGGATGGCTTCGAGATCTACATCTGGAAAACCAGTGTGGAGGACCCAGAAGACGCGCTCGAAGTCTGGGAGAAGATCCTGTCAGTCGGAAAGAATCATGGACTCAGACCCGCCGGTCTGGGAGCGAGGGACGTGCTGAGGCTGGAGGCGGGCATGTGTCTGTACGGGAACGACATAGACGAACACACATCACCGGTCGAGGCTAGGCTCAACTTTGCCGTCCGCTTGGACAAGAAGGACGGCTTCATCGGACAAGATTCGATCAAACAGGTGAAGGAGCGAGGCCCCTCGAGGGTCCGGACAGGTTTCAGGATTACCGACAAAGGAATTCCCAGACAGGGCCAGGAGATTTGTTCTGATGACGTTGATATTGGGAGGGTTACGAGCGGCACTTTGTCTCCGACACTTGGGGTTGGAATAGGAATGGGCTATGCTCCACCTGGAGTGTCAAAACCTGGACAGTCTTTCGAGGTCAAGATCAGAGATCGGCGAGTATCGGCTGGTGTGGTGAAGATGCCGTTCTATCAGCGGCGATCCGATAGCACCGTTGTTGTGATGGGTGAGGAGATGGGGCTTCGCGACTTCAGAACTCGATATGGACATCCTGAGACTGTGGTGGCGCAGAACTGAGAACCTAGTAAGCAACCGGTTGGAGATGGTGAGTTGGGAGTTTCTATCTTTCTCTTTTAGCCGGCGACTGCGTATTCCCTTGACCTGAGTTTTTCGCAGTCGTGGCGGCCGCTGTGTTTCTCACATAGATCTCTCGTGCAGTGGGGGCAGTTCTCGACTGCCAGTAGCTGGCATTCGGTGCAGACTGCTCCCCAGACTAGCGCCAATTTTTTCTATTCGCTTCCTGTAAGCTCTCAGGCCGGTTAGCCTTGATTAGAAAAGAGGTATGGACTATTTTTACACAAAAAGATAGTCGAACCGTATGTTCACAGGACATGGAACAGCTAAACCCGGGACCCTAAGCGATAACTGCTAACGCCGCGGCTTCTCCTTCTTACCCCTCAACAAGGCGTCCAAGCTGACACCGTTAACCGTGTAGACCCGGTATCTCGTCCCGGGAAGATCCCCGTAGGCCTTGCCCTCGGCACCGCCAATACCCTCAATCTGCACCTCATCATGCTCGTCGATGAAGTTCAGCGCCCCGTCCCCTGGCAGGAATGCGGTCACAACCTTCCCATTCTTGATCAGCTGTGCACGGACGCACTTTCGGACCGCGCTGTTAGGCTGACGACACTCGACACCCACCTTCTCCAGCACAATCGCTCGACCCTGCGGCGCTCCTTCCAGCGGGTCAGCCTTGTAGTCGAGGCCGAGCATCCGCCGCTTGTAAGGCGCATAAGCCCAACGGAAGCCCTTCCGACGCTTCCGCAACTTCCGCCCCGCGAACATACCGCTCGAAGCCTTGCCCAATATCCTTGACCCTTGAAAGTGGAGAGCCTAGCCATCGGACTTGTTTCTAAGGATGACGCCCCGCCCAACACGACCCCGTCCAAAAAATCGTAACATTCAATTTCAAAACCGCGAAAAAAAAGCAAGCATTCTTTTTTTCAAAAACCCATCGCTCCATCTCGCGCGGCCACCCGTCCCGTCGACAGATCCTCGTTCAGAAATCGTTCAGAATAAGCCCAGAACGCCGATCCGGGAGGGCGGTCCCAGGCGGTGGGTTTCGCACGCTTGAGCGGACCCCGTACGGCAACTACTGAAAACTGCTGATCAGCCCGTTCTGCGGGAGAAACCGATAATCTCGCCAAGAAACGGTTCAGACATCGAGACGACCCCTCCCGGAATTTAGAAAATAAAAAATTCCCGCGACACAAATGTGCCCTTTGGAAAGCCGTCCTTCCTGGAAAAATCGCCCTAGAACAAGCCCAGACCTCCGCGAAAAGATCGTGCGAGACTCAGAGTACTATGCGACTACCACGTGGTCTATGTCAAAGTAGCGCTTCACAAGCAGACGGGTCTTGTCGATCGTCCGGCCATTCTTGCCGATAGCGATCGCCTTGTCGCGCGGGTCAACCTCTACCACGACGATCTTCTTGTCCGGCCGTTCCGTCACCCGGATCTCCTTCAACCGCGCCGGCGCCAGACTATTCCTGATAAGAGCCTCGGGAGTCTCAGCATACTCGACCACCTCTATCTGTCGGCTGGTCATCCGGCGGAGCATGTTGATGTTCTTCCCGCCCTTGCCGATGGCGAGCCCCATATCGCCCGGCTTCGCCACGAAAATAATCCTCTCAAGCTTCTCATCAATAATACAGTCCTGGGTCGTCGCGCCGGTAATGCTCTCGAAGAGGGCCATGTACTTCATCTCCTCGCTGGTCAGCTTGATCTTGGGCTGGAGCATCACTTTTTCTCAGCGACCAGTTTCAAGACCTCCGAGTCGCCCGCCTCTCGGACGACCAGCGCGGACACTGGGAAGGGCTTCTCGCAGACGGCCCCGAGATCGAGGCTGGACCCGGGGAAGATGTAGACTGGAACCTCGGACTGTCCAGCGCTGTGAAGAATATCATCCCGGTCAGACTCCCTACAGTTCTTTGCGAGTATGATCAGCTTCGCCCGGGCAGACCCGGCACTCGACAACGCGTCCTTCGATCCAAACCCGACCTTGCCGGATTTGACAGCCCTCCGTATCTGCTTGTTAACGTCCACCATCGTCTATTTCGCCGTCCTGCGAGGCATCGACATGGAGACCTCGATCAGCCCCGTCCCCATAGGGATCTGCTGCCCGACGATCACGTTCTCCGCCACGCCCCGCAGCGTGTCCGTAATCCCCTTCACCGCGGCATCCACAATGGTCGGTATCGTAATCTCAAACGCCGCCTTAGCCAGCGTGCTCGCCTTCTCCCCGCTCACCCCGTGCCGTCCAACCTGGAGAACATCCCCCGACGACGTCATCATGTCCGCCACGAGCATAACATGCCGCACATCAACATCAAGCCCTTGCTCCTCGAGCACCCCGAGCGCCTCCTTGACGATAACGTTCCGGGCCGCCTCTATCCCGAGCACCACGGCCGTCTCGTTGATGCTGTTGCTGACCGTCCTCGACGTATCAACCCCCGGCACCTCAAGCGCCAATGCGAGACTCGACCCCTCCGTCCGGACGATCCACTCGCCCTTCTCCTCCACCACCAACGCCCTCTTCACCGCAGGTATCCCCTTGATGTGAGCAACGACCAGCTTTGTGCCAAGTCTCCGGAACTGTGGAATCTCCAAGTCCTTCGCCTTGATATCCACATTGTAAGACTCGACCTTCACGTCCGCGCTCGCCAGAGTCAGTGCCTCCCGGACATCGGCGACAGTCACCTCCCTCTCCCTCATAACCTGGGGATTCAGCTTTACCTCGACCCGCATATGGGTCACGTCCGTCTCGAAGCTACTGGCAATATCCCCCAGGGTTGTGTGCGTGAGCAGCGTCGCAACCTCCTGAGCCTTCTCCCTGCTCGTCCGGTGCTTCGCGTCCAGGTAGACAGTCATGTTCGGTGTAGACGGAATCTTTCTAGCGTCAACTATCTCGATGAGCCTCGGAAGACCCAGCGTGACGTTCTGTTCTCTAACACCTGCAAAGTGGAAAGTGCGCAGGGTCATCTGGGTGCCCGGCTCGCCTATCGACTGGGCCGAGACTATTCCCGCGGCCTCACCGGGTTCGACGAGAGCTCGCTTGTAGTTCTCGATGGCGCCCTCAACCGCGTCGTCAACCCCCGCCTTTGTCAGCTTGGCGTTGAGCAGTGTCTGTCTTAGCCGGCTTAGGATGAGTGGGGATAGAACCTCCTTGGCCCTGTTTGCCTGCTCCTCGACATACTCTTTGCCGGCTGATGTTCCCTTCTTCATCGTTAGCCGGACGCGTTCAACTAGTCTGTCAATGTTGACCGCTTTTCCGTGGTCGCTCTTGGCCGTGTCGACTCCGTCCTCCCCGTATCTGACTTGGATGATGTTGCCCCGCGAGTCTCGGACCGTCGAGTCATATTCGACTCTCAGGTGTTCGAGCGCGTTGATGAGTCGGCGTTGCATGTAGCCGCTCTGCTGGGTTCTGACCGCCGTATCGACCAGCCCCTCTCTTCCACCCATCGCGTGGAAGAAGAACTCAATTGGTTCTAGGCCATCCCTGTAGCTGTGATAGACGAATCCCCGCGGTGCAGCCCTAACATCCCCAGGCTTGAAGAAGCTTAGCGCTCTTCCCCGGTATCCTCTAAGGATCCTCTTGCCTCGGATCGACTGCTGGCCCACATTGGCAGTCATCTGGCCAATGTTGAGCGAGGATCCTCTCGCGCCTGCTCTGCTCATGATGACCCCGCTGTTATCCATCTGGAAGTACTGGTCCGCGATCTCGCCCGCAACGTCCCGGGCTCGGGAGAGCTCGTTCATGATGTATATCTCCAGCGATTCTTCCATTGACTGGCCGGGAAGACGTTCAAGAGAACCCTTCCGGTAATTGTCGATGTACTCGTCAACTTTCTCCTCAGCCTTGGCTATGGCCCGCGAGATCTTCTCCTTGACCGCTGTGGGTGTCTGCAGCTCGTCCATCGCGTACGTGAATCCGCGGAGGAGCATGAACCTGTCCAAGAGCCGCGTAACCGAGTTCAAGAACCTCCGAGCCTCTTCGGCTCCGTAGTCCTTGACTATACGATGGAATAGGCTCTCAGACTTTTCCGCTCCTATCGAGGCCTTGTCGATGACGCCCTGTTCGAGGACGCCGTCTTTGATGACGATGAAAGCGTCGTATGGGCAGTCGTGAAGGACTCCTCTGTCGCAGTCTTCGCACTTGTAGTAGCTCGACAGGTTAGACTTTGAGACAAAGTTGAACCCCTTCGGCAGGACTATGCTGAAGATCTGTTTTCCTGTCCATCTCTCTTCCGGCCGAGCCGACGCAGGTTCCGGCATAGGTCCCTCGTAGCCTGCAGCCGCCAGGAGCTTCGACACGTCATGTCGATCGAGACTCGTCGACTTCTGGGTCAGGAGAAAGCCTGCCGTCAGCGAGTCGCGTATTGCACCGATGATCGGTCCACCGTATCTAGGTGAGAGAATCTGGTCTTGTACCTGCATCAGTAGCCTAGCCTCGGTCCGAGCCTCTTCTCCCTGCGGGACGTGCAGGTTCATCTCGTCCCCGTCGAAGTCCGCATTGTACGGCGGACATACAGTCGGATTGAGCCGGAAAGTCTTGTACGGGAGAACCCGCACACGATGCGCCATAATCGACATTCTGTGAAGGCTGGGCTGGCGGTTGAACAGTACAATGTCCCCATCACGGAGATGTCTCTCCACGACAAAGCCCGGCTGCATAGCCTCCGCAACCACCTTTCTGTCCGTGACGAACTCTAGACGAACCCGTCTCCCATCAGGACGCACAATATACAATGCGCCAGGGTAATTGTCGGGACCGTTGTCGATGAGCCTCTTCATCTCGTCAATGTTGTGCGAAGTAACCTTCTCTGGAATCGTGAGCCTGCTCGCAACATCGAGCGGGACCCCGACCTCGTTAATGTCCAAGTTGGGATCTGGAGAAACGACTGTCCTAGCTGAGAAATCAACCCGCTTCCCGGACAGGTTTCCTCTGAATCTACCCTCCTTACCCTTGAGCCGCTGTACGAGAGTCTTCAACGCCCGACCTGACCTGTGCCGGGCAGGAGGAAGACCTGAGACCTCGTTATCGAAGTAAGTCGTCACATGATACTGGAGTAGCTCGTGCAGCTCCTGGATTATGTTGATCGGCACACCGGACTCGAGGGCTTCTCGAAGCTTCTGGTTGATTCGAATAATGTCGACTAGCTTGTGAGTCAAGTCGTCCTCCGATCTAATTCCAGACTCTAGCGTGATGCTAGGTCTCACCGAGACGGGAGGAACAGGCATTACCTGGAGCACGGCCCATTCCGGACGTGCTGCCTTCGGGTCAAGACCAAGCAGGACGAGGTCATCGTCGGTTATTCTCTCCAGCCTTTCTCTAACAGTGCTCGGAGTTAGACGTACCGCCCCGCCTTCCGCTACTATCTCGTGGAAGGTTGTAGGCTTTCCATGCTCGATGGGATACTGTTTCTGGCTACAGTGGGGGCATTGCTGGGCCTTCTTTGCGTCCCGGATGATCTCGTCTAGAAACGCATCTGGGACCGTGTTCAGGCGCTGTTTCAGTTCGGTGTGTCTGGCTCTATACTTTTCGATCTTCTCTTCCGTGAGAAGTATTCTTCCACAGTTTCGACACGTGATCGAGAGGAGACGGTGGATGAGTTTCGCGAAGCTCACGTGTATCACCGGCTCGGCGAGTTCGATGTGTCCAAAATGGCCAGGGCAGGCAGACGCGGTATTCCCGCACGTCTTGCATTTCTGTCGCGGTTCGAGAGTTCCGAGTCTTCCGTCCATCAAACCCGACACGATGGGAACTCCGTCCTCGTCGTATGTGTCAGCGGCTTGTATCTCGACGGCTGAGAGCTTGCGGAGCTCAGCGGGTGACAAGAGGCTGAAGCGGATGCTCTGTATTATCTTCGCGGCCTCGTCGACCATTGCAAGCGCCATGGCTATGCTCTCTCCTCTAGGTTCAGTCTGGGAGCGATTCCGAGCGCCATGAGCTCTTGTACGAGCAATTTGAACGCGTATGATATTGCGACTGGCGAGATCTGGGCCTTCTCTGCGTCTATCCGGCAGATGTACTTGTTCTGTTTGATATCATGATACGCGAGGGTGCCGCAGACTTCGCAGACATAGGCCACATACTTGTCCGACTCTTCCAATAGCCGGTCTCTGAGGAGCGCGCTTGCCCCGTGCCCGATCAGACAGTCACGCTCCATTTCACCGAATCGTAGGCCTCCGCCCCGTGCGCGACCTTCCGTTGGCTGTCTTGTCAGCATCTGGACCTGCCCCCGGGCTCTTGCGTGCATCTTGTCCGAGACCATGTGGTGGAGCTTCTGATAATACACGACTCCGATGAACAGGTCGGCTGCGAGCCTCTCGCCTGTAATCCCGTTGTAGAGCGTTTCACGTCCGCTGCTCTGGAATCCGAGTTTGTTAAGAATCTCGCCAATGGCCTCTGGGCCGATGTTCTCGAAGGCTGTTCCGTCCATTATCTCGCCCATCTGTGATGCGGTCTTGCCGCCGAGTGTTTCTACGAACTGGCCAATGGTCATTCGCGACGGGATTGCATGCGGGTTGATTATCACGTCTGGAACGACGCCGTCTACGGTGAACGGCATGTCCTCTTGTGGCACGAGCAGTCCAATGACGCCTTTCTGTCCATGACGGGACGCGAACTTGTCGCCTAGCTCGGGGACCCTTAGGTCCCGGACCTTGACCTTCACCAGTTTGCTGCCCTCAATCGACTCTGTCACGAACACCTGGTCAATGATGCCCTGCTCAGACGGTCTCATGGTGACTGACGAGTCCCTCTTAGTGGGGCCCTTCACCTCGAACTCGCGGTATTCTTCAAGAAATCTTGGAGGGCTTGTTCTTCCGACTAGAACAGTGTTGCCCATGGTCTCCGCCTCGGGAGAGATCATCCCGTCCTCTTCTAGCATGCGGTAGTAACGGTCTCCTCTGTAGCCTCGGATGCCTGCTTCTGGAATCTCGAACTTGTCGCGGAGGCCTCCGAGATACTGTCGGCTCTCCGCTTCGTAAATCCGATAGAAGGTCGACCTGAAGAGGCCGCGATCCACCGATGATTTGTTGATGATGATCGCGTCCTCCATATTGTATCCTTGGAACGATAGGATCGCCACGACCACGTTCTGTCCCGAGGGCCGTTCTAGATAGTTGAAGACCTCCATCGGCTTCGTCTGTACAATAGGCGTCTGGGGATAGTGCAAGAGATGAGAACGAGAGTCGACGCGTGTGAAGAAATTGGTGGAGAATACGCCAAGAGCCTGCTTCGCCATTGCCGACTCGTACGCGTTGCGTGGAGACTGGTTGTGCTCGGGAAATGGTATCAGACTAGCAGCGATACCGAGCATTAGATACGGGGCGATCTCAAGATGGGTATGTTCCCTCCGCAGCTCATGCTCGTACATTGCCACGAGAGCATCCTCCTCCTCGTCAGCATCGAGCATCTCCACTACTCCATTCCGAATCAAGTCCTGCCAGCTTAACCGTCCATCGTCTACAGATGCCAAGTGCTCCTCCGTGAGCCTCGGTCTGCCCGAGTCCACCACAATTAGGGGACGCCGAACCCGGCCTGAGTCGCAGTTGATGTACAGTTCTCTCCTTCCATCCTCGACCTCGGGCGGGTGATATGCAATGTTCATCTCTGAGCTCGTCTTGCCCTGACGTCTGTACTCTCGTAGCTCATCGGCGAGCGCTACCGGATCCTTTGAGTATCCTGCAATGATACCGTCGACAACTACTTTTCCACCGGTTGCGCGGAGCTTCTTGTCAGACTCCTCGATGGGCATAACCCCCATTCGGTGAAGTTTGTCAACGATTTCTTTCGGATCGATTCCGACCGAGATGCTGCTGGACAATGCTAGGTTCTTGACAAGTCCGCAGTTTGACCCTTCAGGAGTCTCATCGGGGCAGAGCCTTCCGTAGTGAGTAGGATGAAGATCTCTTGCCTCCAGATTAGGCTGGCTTCTGCTGAGCGGAGACTGAAGCCGGCGTAGATGGCTTAGGGTGCTGACAAAGTTGGTTCTGTCCAACAGCTGTGTGACTCCTATTCTTCCCCGCACCCAGTTCCCGGTCGCGATGGCGTGCTGGACCCTCTCGGTTATTATTCCCGGTCTTATCGCGTTGGCTATGGAAAACTCGATGTGTCGTCGAATGGTTATCCTTTCCAACTGGTACTTTAGGTCGCGAGTAAGGTTCCGGAAAGAGATTCTGAACAGCTCGGCGAGGAGCGATCCTGCTAGCTTCAGTCGCTTGTTTGCATAGTGATCCTTGTCGTCCGGAGTCCTTCTTCCCAGCTTCACTTCTATTATTCGCGTCGCGATCTCCGAAAGGAAGAGTCCCTTTTCTCTCCTGTCGGCTGGTACCCGGCCCATGTGGGGCAGGAAGTTTCTATCAAGAACGGATTCGGCCTTCCTGAGTCGATACTCATCCACCTGCCCTGGTGCGAGTCTGTTCCCCAAGTAGAGTAGCGCGTCTCTCTGATTCGTTGCCTCGAGTGATTTCTCGAAAGATCCCTCCAGCTCGTTCTGGATTGATGGGTCCAGACTGACGAGCTCAGCAACCCTAGCATCCTCTTCGAATCCCAGCGCCCTCATCAGGATCATGAAGGGTATGTCGCTGGGAATACCGGGCATCGTGACGTAGATGCCTGCATCACTCTTGAGCGTGACTTCGATGCGGGCTCTGAATCCTACGGTTGTAGAGAATATCTTTGCCTTGTAGGCGGGATTCACGCCAGTGTGTTCTATGTCGACGAGTATCCTGTTTGCGGCAAGATCTTCTAGAGCCACAATTACTCGTTCTGACCCGTTGACGATGAAGTATCCACCAGGGTCTAGAGGGTCTTCTCCTACGCCTATCAGGTCATCGGGAGATAGTTTGGAGAGGAGGCAGATTCGGGATTTTAGCATAACCGGCAAGTCTCCGATGTAGACCATCTCCGGCTGTCCTTCTCGTTCTCCGATGACGGGGATCATCTCCATATGGAGGGGAGCCGCGTAGGTCAGGTTTCTTATCCTCGCTTCGGCCGGATAGATTGACCGTTCTGTCCCGTCTACCTCGATTACCCTCGGTGCTCCAATCTCGATCTTGCCGAGCTTGATTTTTAGGGGATAGTCTCCGATTTCTATTGGTAGGTCTCCGACTTCGTCCACGATGGCCTGAAGGCCGCGTTCGACGAACTCGTTGTAGGAGTCTATGTGTTGTCTGACTAGGCCGCTGTCGTGAATGAACTCCTTTGTGAGGTTCCACAGCTGGTTTGTTGTTACTGCCATTCTCTCATCTTCAAGAATATTTTTTCAAAAATCTTCTACAACATACCGGTAAAAGTCAGACTCTCCCGCCGTGGCGCTCTTTCGAATGACCTTTACGATATCTCCCGGTTTGGCCCCGATCGCTCGCACTGCAGGGTCAGTGGACTTGATGTAGGGTATCTGGAAGGGCTTGATATGGTAGCGTTCTAGAACTTCCTTCGCTTCGGCCGATTTGAGCAGAATGTGTCTCGGTACTAGTTCGTGTTTGAATACGTCGTAAGAGGGTTCCTTCTCTTTGCTCTGCTTCTTGACCAAGTACTTGATGCTACCTCAGGGGGACGGAGGTTTAGGGTCCGACCTACCAGGCTGGATTGGCGAAACTAATCGCCGGTTTAATAAACCTAACATTTGTCGACGACAGCGTTTCTAAGGAGTTCGAAGAGGGTGAAGTCGTTATATTCGTCTCCATTTGCCCAGCGGGGTCAGGACGAAGAAACACTGGCCGAAAAGTCGATCGGTTCGTCCGATAGAGCCCCCTCAAACACTCAATGCCTGTATTTTGGAAATGAATCTGCTCGGAAACTCCGAACGGACCTTCGACAGCGAGTGGCTGCAGATAACCTCCTCCCAAGCCTCAGGTCTCGTGGGTCCTCGATCAAGATCGTATACAGTTATTTAGAACAGTCATGACCTGAGCGACGAACGCCGGGATCGCCTAGCCAGGTATGGCGTCGGATTGCTAAACCTGAGGTCCGGGTGTGGAAATCCGATGGGCCTTAGGCCCTCGTGGGTTCAAATCCCACTCCCGGCGCCAAGGCGACGAACGAGGCCGTAATCTGTGAAAGAGTCTCTGAAGTATTCGTATGCCTCGCAGGAGTCGAGAAAAGATGAAGAAAGGAATCGTTAGCGGAAAAGAAAGGATAACGCGCAACAGAAAAGCCCGGATCTGAGGCAGTTTTGGTTCTCGCCTTGCGGATTGTTGGTTGCAACAATCAGGATCCGTGTACTTGTGTAGAACGGCTAATAGCGGGCGAAGAGATATTGTTAGAGGGCAGATTTGACGGTAAATGCCGAGGAGAGGCCTGTGTTGCTGAGTCTTGATGGCCGAGGCTTCTATGTTATTCATTACTCCGCCATTCCAGAGAATGAGTTCACCCGGATCAGGTTTGACCTTGCAGACCCCAACACTGGCGAAGGTGGCTCGGCGGAGGCGGTCGTAGACCCCCGCCTCGTGGAGGCATTGAACTCCCACAGCCACGGACATGACAGGGGACGGGCGTTCCTGATCTGGATAGACACACACAACAATGAAGTGCGGTGGCAACAGCGAAAGATAGAATTCAAATTCCCTACCGGCTTGTCTTAAATATCAGTTTTTCAATAAGCCCCCGATCGCAGGTGGAGTGGCCCTTCCTAAGCTGTCCGCGGTGTGGAGGCCCAGTCTCCGATCCTCCCGAGCGAGAATGGGCATTCCAGGCCTATCACGTATCACGGTTCCGCTGTGACAAAGGCGACAAATTCAACCTCTACAAAGGGACCAGCAAGACGTTCACGATACCCAGGATGCCCGTGGTTCGCAGCATATGTCCCGGGTGCAAGGCTGAGAACCCGGACCACGCAATCTATTGCAAGGACTGCGGAACGAGGCTCTAGTTTCACTCCAATTTCCTAAGCGACGGACTTGGGGCAGATCGATAAACAAGAGAAAAATGTCTTGTCTCGCCCGTCAGCTTGATGTACCTCACCCTATCATTTCCAACCACAAGAATATTAACAACGAGACCCTGGGAATCGCGGTCTCCGCCGCGCCAAGAAAACTGAGAATAGCGTCTCAACATGACTCTCGAGCCTGAAGGCATACTCACCGGAATAAGAGGAGGGCTTAGCCGCGAGAACATTTCCGCTCGCTTCAGAGCCATCAGAAAGACGCTTGGCGGAATTCCTCGCGCTACAGTTCTTCACTATTCCATCCTAACCCTGACTCTTGGGCTTGCCACCATTATACGCTTGCTGCCTCTCCGCTGGGGGGCTTACATTAGCGAGTTCGACCCATACTTCAACTTCAACGACATGCGCCAGATAACGTCTGGTGGCTGGCTGAGCTGGTACGCCTACACAGATTTCAAGGCATGGTTCCCATTTGGTAGATCGCCAGTCACGACTAGCTATCCGGGAACCAGCTTCACTGGGACACTCATCTACATGTTCCTACAGGCCATAGGAATCAACGTAAGCCTCTATGATGCGGCTGTCTACGCCCCTGTGATTCTGGGCGTTTTCGGAGTGCTCGTCATCTACTTCTTTGCGAGAGACATCTGGGGGAAGAGTGCCGGGCTCTTGGCTGCGCTCCTCTCAGCTTTCAGCTCAAGCCTGATCAGCCGCACCGATGTCGGCTTCTTCCGCAACGAAGCTGTCGGAATACCGACTATGGTCATGACATTTCTATTTTTCATGAGAGCTGTAGATGCAAATCGGTCGTTGAAGGCGACAATCATTTACAGCATGCTCTCCAGCGTGAGTCTCATTTACATGGCCTTCGCGTGGGGAAGTTTCCGGTATGCCGCGGAGGTACTAGGACTCTTCGCCCTAGCGTTAGTAGTCTTGAAGAGATACTCTCCGCGTCTCATGCTCTCCTATGGGATCACGATGGGATTCTTCATGTTCACGGGAACCGAGCTTCCCTTGCTTGGACACACCTACCTTACGGAGAGCACCACTATAGCACTCTTGGGTGTGATGGCAGTTCTCGGGATAATGGAACTGGCCCGGCTTGCGCCGACTTCTAGGGGAAGGTTGACGGTAGCTGGTCTCACTGTGGTTGGTGTTGCGGCGGTGGCGATTCTGGGCGTTAGCACTGGTCTGATTTCTACAGGCCTCCGTGGAAAATTCTACACGACACTAAACCCATTCGTCCGGAACAGTATTCCTCTCGTGGCCTCAGTCGCAGAAAATAGACCCTCTACATGGGCAAGCCTCTACTTGGAAATAGGAAGCATCATCCTTCTGGCTGTTTTCGGCTTCTTCTTTGCTTTTCAACGATTACGTGACAGAGATGTACTTCTCATAATCTTCGGGGTAACCGGGTTCTATTTCGCCGCCAGCCTCGTCAGGCTCACTCTAATCCTCGCGCCCGCGATGGCCACGCTCGCGGCAATCACTATTGTCGAGCTTGGGAAACCTGCAATGGACATAATCCAACAGGCTGTCATATTCCCGAGAAGAAAGTTGAGATTCACGAGCAGGGTCAGCCGAGAGTTCAGCCTCGGCATACTCCTAATCATCCTGATCCTCGTGGTTCCGACATTCATAAACGCGGTCCAATCAGCCTATACCCCTACGACAATAGCGTCGGCCAGCCTTCCAGTGAGAGGTTATTATCCAGACTGGATTCAGGCCTTAACCTGGATGAATAACAATCTACCCTCCACTAGTGTCGTCTTCGCATGGTGGGACTATGGATACTGGATCTCGGTAAACACGGGACTTCATACCCTCGCTGACAATGGGACAGGAAATCTGACACAGATACAGATAATTGCGACAGGACTGATGCTTAACGAATCCATGGCCGTCGACCTGCTACGCCAGTACGGCGTGACCCACGTCGCGATATTCATCAGCTACAACTACCAGCAGGGGGGATCCGGCCTCTGCTCGTCGAGCGCTGGAACCCCGACTGTGTGCGGCTACGGCGATGACAGCAAATGGTACTGGATGGTCCGCATAGGAAACGGAACGAAAATAAACACTCCCTTAGGTCTTGCCACTGTAACATATCGACAAGTCGTTACGGATACCACGACTGGTGCATCGGTCTACGACAGGTACATCGCAATAGGAGGCAAGACAGACAATGGTACAGTGATCACTGACAATTTCCCCCCAGGTTCAAGGCAGGCGGCAGCAATACCTTTGAGCAATACTCTACTAGGATTACTACTGCGCGACAGCTATCCTTCGGGAATCAGCCCCCCATTGAAGGGAGCTAGCGGCGACACGTCCGACAGAGGAGACAGCAGCCCATACTTCTTCAGCCGCGTATTTGCCTCGTCCAACGATTACGTCCTGATCTACAAAGTGAACTATCCGCAGACGCCTACTCTCACGACCGTGCTCAGCAACCCGTACATTTCTAAAACAGATCTATCGAAGGGTACCAATATTACCGGAACACTAACCTACCCAGATGGATCCCGCGTGTCCACTAACACGCCAGTTACTCTCCAATACGCTATGCCAGGTACTGCCGGATGGACAACCATCAAGAGCGTAAACCTCAACGCCGGTTCCTTTACCTATCTCTGGAATAGTTCGTCTCCCGTTGTCCTCCCCTCCACATCGGCACAGATTGAAGTAAGAGGCTGGTGGAATGGAGAGCCTGCTCTCGACTTGAATATGGCATTGAGCGGTAACCAGACTCTTATCGAGCACTAAGTCTCTAGGTGGTCTCAGCCTCAAAGCGTTTGATTCTGTAACGGGCGTACTTGTCCTCTGGGGAATACTTTGCAGGATGAGGATTACGGGTCGGCGAGCCACAATAGGGACAGAGATTCTTGAGAGTATATCGCCAACATTTCACGCACCTTCGCATCAACCATTTCATCCAATCTTTCGCCCTTCCCCACCGGCCTTTTTGATAGATGCGAGTATATCCTCCATTACAAGGTTCAATGTTTTCTCTGCCGCCTCAAAGCTGCCTGCTTCCACCTCGACTCGATACTTTGGGGCGCCGATCGTGTAGATCTTTATCTCGCTACCCCGAGGCCGGCGTATTTTCTTGGCGCTGACGAGGGTCTGACGGATGATCTCCAAACCGCCTGGCCTGTGACAGCTTACCGAGACTGTTCCTCGAACCTTCGATCTCTCGAGCCGAATCTTGCTCTTAGAAACTTCGGCTATCGCCTGGGCCCATTCCTCGGATAGCCCTGCTTTGACTAATGCTTCCGGACCTTCGTCAATCGCCTCCTCCAGAGGATCGTAGAGACCGCCAAACTTTTCTAGAATAGTGTTCTTGATGACCTCAGCATCCTCTTCCGGCCTCTGCATCTTTTCAGCGGCGCTTTTTAGAAT